>Ga0049083_10000074_pt1 | contig 25996 bp, 21 predicted proteins | sample GreLakmeMI27MSRF_FD_66719 | JGI IMG/M metagenome (GOLD analysis project Ga0049083, IMG submission 66719) | Freshwater lentic microbial communities from great Laurentian Lakes, MI, USA - Great Lakes metaG MI27MSRF | ecosystem: Environmental > Aquatic > Freshwater > Lake | place: Great Lakes...
TGCTCGCAGCGGCTGACGCGCCGGTGGCCATCGTCACCGGCGCCTCGCGTGGCATTGGCAAGGCCATCGCGCTGGCGCTGGCGGCTGCCGGCTGCAAGGCGCGGCGGCGGCGCGAGCGCGAGTCGCGAGCCCCGCGCTCACGAGTCGCGCGTCGCAGGTTGTGGTCAACTATGCCTCCGGCGCCGCGCGCGCGGAGGAGGTTGTGGCACAGGTCAAGGCTGCCGGGGGCGAGGCAATCGCGGTTGGTGGGAGCGTGGCCAAGGCGCGAGAGCGCTGTGCGCCCACCGGGCTCACCTTGCGCTCACTGGCGCCCTCTGCAGCGTGACGAGGTGGCCAAGCTGTTCGCGGACACCATGGCCGCGTACGGCAAGGTTGACATTCTGGTCAACAACGCAGGCGCGCCTCCCGCTGAGTGCTGGCATCCGCTGGTGGCATGAACCTCACAGCTTGCCGCGCTCGTCGCTTTTCCCAGGCATCACGCGCGATACGCTGATGATGCGCATGAAGCCGGAGCAGTGGCAGGAGGTGATTGACATCAACCTCACAGGCGTCTTCTACTGCTGCCAGGCGCGCTCGCACTCGTGCACTCGCCCTCGCCGGGCAACCCCAGCTGCTGAGCGCCGCCGCAGGAGGCGTGCAAACTGATGGGCAAGCGCAAGTCGGGGCGCATCATCAACATCACCTCTGTGGTTGGCCTCTTCGGCAACGCGGGCCAGGCCAACTACGCCTCAGCCAAGGCTCGTCTGCGCACCGCCACGCACTGCGCGCAATCGAGTGCTGACCTGCGCCCCCGTCCTTCTGCAGGCTGGCGTGATTGGGCTCACAAAGTCTGTTGCACGCGAGTACAGCGCGCGCAACATTGTGGTGAACGCCGTGGCGCCGGGTTTCATCTCGTCCGACATGACCGCGGAGCTGGGCCCCGAGATCGAGGCCAAGATCCTGGGCGCCGTGCCGCTCAACCGCTACGGCAGCCCCGAGGAGGTTGCGGGCCTGGTCAAGTACCTGGCGCTAGACCCCTCTGCCGCCTACATCACGGGGCAGGTTGGTGCCCCTGCTAGCGCGGCGCGAGTCTGCGTCTGAGTCTGCTCTGACGCGTTCCCGGCTCAGACGCTGGCCATCGACGGCGGCATGACGGGATGTTCGCCAATTAAGTTTTAGGCGCCAGGCCGCAGCGGTGCGCGGCACTTGTGTAACACGGTTTGAGGAAATTTGGGAATTGTTTTGTGTTTCCCTAGCCTAGGCCACTGCAGAAGTACCCAGGCCGCTCTCCCAAGTGCGTTTGAGCCATCAGTTTGGAGTCGCTCCGCGTGGCCCGCACGCGTGCGCGCTCAGGCTGTGCGCGCGGGCGTGTGGCGTGCTGCACGAGGCGGGCCACCAGCTCGCATCTCGCATCGCAGCGACCTGCCCCTGCTCCGCGCTGCACCGCGGGCAACAGCGCCCGCTCCGCCGCTCCAGCGGCAGTTTGCGGCGTCTGCCTGCGCGGCGCCGACGCGCGTGCACGCGGCGCGCTGCTGCGAGTATCAGCTAGCTCCCTCGGTCTTCTCGTGGGCGGCTCCTCGCGGCTCTTACGATGGGTCAGTGCTCAACCAAGCCGCTGGCCGACGGCGAACAGGCGCCCGCGGCGCCGCTGACGCGCAGCGAGAAGAAGCGCGCCGCAAAGGAGCTGGCCCGGCGCGCCAAGAAGGCTTCCAGTCACGCGTCGCAGTTGGCGCGGCGCGCCGATGCGCGCGGCCCGGCGCGCACGCTGGCGGTGGCAGCGCATCGCCGGATTGCGGACGCCGCATGTTGTTCCTCGCATGCGCTGTCTCAGCGCGTCTCGGGGCTGCGTACGCTGGACCAGCTGTTGCCTCGCCGCGGCAGCGACGGCTTCATCGCCGACCAGCTGGCGCGCCGCGAGTCCATGCCCACCGCCCCCGCGGTGCTTTACACCGCGATGCACGAGGCCATCCAGGCGGGCAACCTGCAGTGGGCCACGTCCAACGCGGAGGTTGCGGCGCTGCTGGCGGAGGATGTGACGTACGTGGACCTGCGCGGCGAGGAGGCGGTGGGCAAGGAGGCGACGCTCAAGAGCATGGACGAAGGTGCGATGCCGACACGGGCGGGCGGGGCGGGGGCTGCTGCTCCTGCGCTGATGACTGACGCGTGCGCCTTCAGCCGTGGAGCGTCTGCTGCGTCGCATCAGCCGATCCACACGCAGCGGCAAGACGGAGGTGATTGATGCGCTGCGCTCACATGCGGCGGTGCCCTGAGCTTGTTTCTCAGGTCAAAAACGACCACATCAAGCTCAAGGCCACCCCCGCGGAGCGCATGAGCAAGGGCGTCTGGGTGGTCGTCTTCTCATTCAAGCTGTGCGTAAATGCAAGAAGTTGGCTCGATGTCGCGTCTGGTCTGACAAGAAGAGATGCCCCTGCTCTTCCCATCTCAGCTACCTAATGACGGTGCGCGTGCAGGAGGAGTACACGATGGATGAGACGGGCCTGCTCATTAAGCGCCTTAAGCGCACCATGGCAAACGCAGCGCAGTTGAAGGCGGTAACGGCCTGAGTTAGAGGTGGAATCGCAGAGTAGCAAGTGTTGGAGAGAGCTGGCAACGTGTCCAATGCGTGAGATCGGGACGTTCGTCACGCCCGATGAGTATCTAGCCTCCGCGTTCTTCCGCTTTCTGTCTTCTGCCTGTGTAAAAACTTCGCACGGTTGCAGGAGTCGTACAACACATCCCGCCCTTCGCCTACTGCATAGGGCCGTGGTTTCCGCGCTTCTGCTGCACGTCATGCCCCTCCTGCTAGCATCTCTCTAGGCGCGAGCCAGCGTCGCTTGCAAAGCCCGCAACCGCTGAGCAGCCAATGGCTTTTCCGGACTCGGCGCTGGGCGTGAGTCGGGCGTCGCGGCACCGCTTCTCGCTGCTTCTTCTGGACGAAGGCGCGTGATGCGTTGCCTGCCTGTTGCTGCACACCCTGAGGCTGCTGTGCAGGCGAAGATTATATCTGCGACTGGGTCGCCTTCTGCGTGCCGCCGCCCGGCAAGCTGGACGTGTCGTCCGCGGGCGGCGGCGTGCGGGGGCGCCTGTGCCTTGGCTCCACCAGCCTGCTGTTCGACCCGGACGAGCAGCGCCTGCCCATCCTCAAGTTTCCGCTCGCCAAGGTGGATGCGCTGGAGGGCGTTGAGGGCAGCCTGTGCGTGACGAGCTCAGAGTGGGTGCGCGTGAAGGAGAGCGGCGTGGACGCGCCCTACGTCCAGGACAAGTCAGGGCCCGCCACGTGGCGCTTCAGCCTCGCCTTCGCCAAGCTGGCCGCGCTGCTGGTGCGCACGGACGCGGCGCAGAGGAGTGCGAGCGAGGAGCGCTGACGCTCTTTGGGCGCGTGCCTCTCTCTCTCCGCTCGCGCAGGGGCCCGCCAAGCAGCAGCTGGCCGCGTGCCGCCTGCCCCACTGGGAGCGCCTGGCGGCACTGCGGGATGCTGCCACGGCGCGCGAGGACGGGGCCACGTTCGACCCGTCGCGCCTGGCAGAGCCTTCTGAGCGAGTGCTGCTCAGCGCCCCAGCGGCGCAGGTGACGCTGCTGCTGCGCGAGCCCGGGCGCCTGGTGGTCACCCGCGCGCGCGCCTACTTCCAGCCGCTGCACAACCTGGGGGCGGACACGCCCGTGCGCTCCCGCCCCCTGGCAGCCGTGGCGGCGGTGGCGCGGCGGCGCCACCAGCTGCGCCAGGTGGCGCTGGAGGTGTTCTTCGCGGATGTGGACCCGAGGGCCACGGGCGGCTGGGAGGCGCGTGGCGCGTGAATAGCCGCACCCGGGGCGGCGCCTCCTGCCTGCCTGCGCTCTGCTGACGCGCGACGCCCCCAGGGCGCCAGCATCTTCCTCACGTTCCACACGCAGGCGGCGCGGGACGAGGCGGCGACGCTGCTGAGGTGCGTGCGAAGGGGCGGGGGAGGATGTGGGCGCAACGCTCCGATAACTCACACGGCACCCGCTCGTTCTCCAGGGCCCAGCCCGCACTGGGCGGCGCTGCTGGCGCCGGCGTCGCTGCGGCGGCGGGGGCGCTGCTGGAGGCCGAGCCCGCATGGCTGGGTGCGCGCAGGTGCCGGGGGCAGCTGCACCGCCGTCTCTCACGCCCGCCCCGCGCCGCGCCGCGCCCCGCAGCGCGCGTGACCTCCGCCTGGCAGCGCGGCGACGTGAGCAACTACGAGTACCTGCTGTACCTGAATCTGGCGGCGGGGCGGTCGTTCAACGACCTGACGCAGTGGCCCGTGTTTCCCTGGGTGCTGGCCGACTACCGCTCCCCGGTGCTGGACCTGGGCAACCCAGCCTCCTTCCGCGACCTGTCCAAGCCGGTGGGCGCGCTGAACGCGGCTCGGCTGAGCAGCCTGCGGGAGCGCAGCCGCCAGCTGGCGTCGCAGGGTGAGCGCCCCTTCCTGTATGGCACCCACTACAGCACCCCCGGCTACACGCTCTTCTGGCTGCTGCGCGCGCTGCCCGCCCACGCGCTGCGGCTGCAGGGCGGGCGGTTTGACGCGCCGGACCGGCTGTTCTGCAGCGTGCGCGAGGCGTGGGAGGGGGTGCTCGCCTCCCACGCGGACGTCAAGGAGCTCATCCCCGAGTTCTACGCGCCCCCGGAGCAGGGCGACGCCTGGCTGCTCAACGGCGCCGGGCTGGCGCTGGGCAGCAGGCAGAGCGGGCAGGCGGTTGGGGACGTGCAGCTTCCCCCCTGGGCCGCCAGCCCCGCGCACTTCCTGGCCTGCATGCGCTGCGCGCTGGAGTGCCCCCACGTCAGCCGCGCGCTGCCCTCCTGGATCGACCTGGTCTTCGGCAGCGCGCAGCGGGGCGAGGCGGCTGTTGCGCGGGACAACGTGTTCCACCCGCTCACCTACGAGGGCTCCGTGGACGTGGAGGCCGTCACGGACCCCGTGCAGCGCGCGGCGCTGGAGGCGCAGATCCAGGAGTTTGGGCAAACGCCGAGGCAGCTCTTCCCGCGCCCGCACCCCCCCAGAGGCGTGGCGCCCGAGCAGCCCCTGCCCCACCCGACGGCGCCGCCGCCGCAGCAGCAGGCGCCGCGGGCGGGCTCCGCCGCGCTCATCCGAATGCTGCTGGTGCGCAGCTGTGCGCCTCTCTCTGGCGCGGCACCTCTGACGCGACTCCCCCCCTCCCCAACGGCCAGGCTGTGGCTGCGCCATTCGCTTCCGCCGAAACCCAGCCCATACCCCCGGCCGCGCCACCCACCGCCCCCGCCGCGCCCGCCCTCGCGCACCCACTGCCCCAGCAGCCACAGCCGCCGCCTGCTCCCCACGAGCCGCTCTCCCTGCCTCGCCTGCGTCTGCCCCGCGCCGCGCCTCCCGCGCAGCCGCTGTGGAGCGTGCGCGCCCACCGCGGCGGCGGTGCCGCCGTCTCTCTCAGCGCCGACGCCGCCTACACCGTCGGCCGCGACGCCTGGCTGCGCCTGCGCGGCCTGGCGGACGGACAGCAGCTGCACGCGCAGCCCATCGGCCGCCTGCCGCTCTCCTGCCTGGCGCTGCTGCCGCTGCAGGCTGGCGCGCCTCCCGGCGCGCGCCCCGCCGCACTCATCGGCGCTCTGGACGGGCTCATCTCGCTGGCGGTGGTTGACTACGGCGCGCAGAGGGGCTGCCTGGCGGCGCACGACGACGCAGTGTCCGCGCTGGTGCTGCCCGTGGGCTGCGCCGGGCGGCGCCTGCTGAGCTGCAGCTGGGACGGCACCGTCAAGGCGTGGGACCTGGGCGAGGCGCGCGGCTTCGGCCAGGCCGGCGGCGGCGCCAGCAGCCCGCTGCTGGAGCTGGGCGGGGACGGGCCCCTCTGCTCCCTCGCCTGCGACGCGGAGGGCGCCACCGTGCTGGTGGGCGGCGCGGACGGCAGCGTAGCGTGCTGGGACGCGCGGGCCCACCCCTCGGGCGGGCCAGCCTGGCAGGTGAGCTGCAGCGGCTCCGGCGTCACGGCCCTGGCGGCGCTGCCCGACGCCGCGCTGCTGGCCTGTGCCTGCGAGGACGGCGCGCTGCGGCTGCTGGACACGCGGCGCGGCGGCGCGCAGGTGGCGGCGCTGGAGGTTGGCGCAGCCGCCGCGCCCTGCCGCTGCGTGGCGCTGGCGGGCGCCACGCTGCTGGCGGGCGCGGACGGCGGACAGCTGGTGGCGTGGGAGGCTGCTGCAGCTGCGCCGCAGCTGCTGCGCGCCCTGGGGCCGCCGCCGCGCGACTCGCGCCCCTGGCGCCCCTTCGCCGTCGGCCCTGAGCCGCTGCGCGGCGTAGCCGCGTCGCCGCGCGGCGCGCAGCAGCCGCGCGTGGCCGTTCTCCAGGGCGACGGCACGCTCAGCCTCTACGCGACGGAGGGATGGAGTGACGACGCGGTGGATCTGTAACACGGGTGGTGATGATGAGCCACTTCACAGCCCGTCGGTGCCATCCTTGACGGCTGTCTTGACTTCGTTCTTCAGGTCCTGCACCGTGGGCGGCTTCATCAACTCTGCAATCGTCCAGTGGGTATAGCAGGCGTTCTCGCCAACCTCGTTGGCGTTCTGCATCACCACGCAGTGCGGGCAGAAGCACGCCAGCCCGCAGTCGAGCACCAGGTTGCCCTTCTTGATGTGGCGCCGCTGCGTGAAGGCGCTCACGTGGGTGCAGCAAGCGGAGTAGCAGCAGCCGGCGATGAAGTTCTGGCCCAGCGCGTGCTCGGTCATGCCGAACTGGACGCAGGGGAAGCAGCAGCCCACCATTGCTGCAGAGAACATGCGCTCTCAGTAAGCTCCACGGAGCGCCTCTAACTCACGAGCGTCTGCGCGCGTGTGCAGACGATGCCAGCAGCGCAGTGCAAGGTCGCAAGAGCGGCGAGCGAGGGCGTTGGCGCTTGGTGGGAAAGTGCGTGCAGTCGGTCCCGGCTCCCACACACTCCTCGAATGCCTTCCCACCCCGGTGCACAGCGCCCGCGCGTGCAGACACCGTGCAGACAAGCACCGATTTTGCAGGGCAAGAGCAGGGCACGCACCCGTCTTGCATGGCACACTGTTGGTGTCGCACGCGCAGTTGCCGCAGCAGCCGAGCGGCCCGTGCTTCCATCCCTCCTTCAGCACCTCGTCCAGGGTCGTTCCAACCTTGTCCATGGTGGCGTTGATACAGGGAAGGCGGAGAAGGACTGGAGGAGCGGGAGTTCGACGATGAGCTGGCGGCGTGAGCTGGCATCTGGCATTCTTCCCAGATGTTCCTTCCAACCACCACCAGAACCATGACGTGTTGTGGGCGCAGGTGAGCGTGGGCGTCAGCGCAGCGCAGCGCAAGGGCGGCGTGGGTGTCAGCGCGGCGTGGTGAGCGTAGGCGTCGCGCCCGGCGTGGGCGGCGCGGCTAGCAGCGCAGCGGCGTTTGGCACCAGGCCAGATTCCTCCAGCCGTGCGAGGAAGAGCCTCAGCGCGGGCGCCCGCCCCGCCGCGCCCGCCATTTTGGGCCCCCGCAGCGTCGCCACCAGCGCTAGCGCCTGGCGTCGCCAGTGCGCATCCAGCTCCTGCACGCGGTGCAGCGGCAGCAGCTGTTGCCCGGGCGCCGCGCCCGCCTCCGCCGCCTCCTCTGCGCCGCGCGCCAGCGCCGCCAGCGCCAGCGCCAGCTGGAAGAGCGCCTCCAGCTGCCTGGCCAGGGGTCGCGAGTCCAGGAACAGGCGCCCCTGCAGCTGAGCCAGGAAGGCTGCGTGGGCGCGCGACGCCTCCCCCCAGTCGCGCGCGCAGGCGACGCGCTGCGTGAGCGCAGCGAAGGCTGGGGCGATGCAGTCCACCTGGCAGTAGTGCGCCCAGGCGCCCAGCAGCGCGTCGAAGCGGTGGCGCAGCGCCAGGCAGGCGGTGACGGCGGCGCCCCCGCCGCAGCGGCGCCTCAGGGGCGCCCAGCAGACCGCCAGCGCCGCCTGGGCGCGCTTCAGGCGGAACAGGTACTGGAAGAGGGAGCCATACGTGTCCAGCGCCTGCGGCGTGAGCAGCAGGCCCAGGGGCCACTCGCGCACGTAGCCCAGCGTGAGAGGGTCCCACCCGTCCAGCGAGGGCAGATGCGCCGCCGCAGCAGCATCCGCGGATTCGGGAGCGGGCGCGGGCGGCGGCGGCGTGAAGCGCAGCCGCAGGCGCGAGAACAGCGGGTCCTCCGCCGCGGTGCACTTGGCCGCCGCCGCGGCGAAGGGCTGCGCTGCGGCGGCGGCGGCGCCGGAGGGGCGGGGCGGCAGGGCGAGGAGGGGGCGCGCATCCTCCAAGAACACCTCGAAAAAGTCGCCCCGCCCCAGCAGAAAGTAGTCCCGCAGCGCCCCCAGGTGGCTGGGCAGCTGCGCGTGCTGCACCATGAGCGTCCACAGGCGCCCCGCGGCGTCGGCACGCAGCTTCTGCACGCACGAGTCCACCGCCCAGCGCTCCAGCCGCGGCGCGCAGCCCAGCGCCGCCAGCGCCGCCGCGGCCGCCTCCACCGCTTCTGGCGGCAGCAGCTGGCGCTGCAGGTCGCCGGACAGCGCCCCTCTGGGCTGGGAGAGCACCCGCACCGCACGCCCCGTGAACAGCGCAGCCTCCGCGCTGCCAAGCTCCAGCCACGGCGGCAGCTGCGCCAGCACCAGGCCGAAGGCGCCGTGCCACTCCGCCGCGCCGCCGTCGTCATCGTCACCCTCAGCCCCGCCTGCACCCTCTGCTGTAGTGCGCCGCACGAAGAACTCCAGCCCCGGGTCCGCCAGCTCGCCGAAGGCCATCCATGCGGTGAGCATGCGCAGCGCCTGCGCGTGCGCGTGCCAGGCGAGGCGCGCATAGGCCGCAGCGAGGGGCGCGCACCCCCCCGTGCACTGCACTCGCTCCGCCAGGCGGCACAGCAGCGGCCCGCCACGCAGCCCCTCGCGCGCCACCGCAGCGCACAGAGAGTGCACGGCGGGCAGCAGCTGCGCGTGCTCCCGCAGCGCAGCGCTCAACGCGGCAGGGCCCGGGGCCAGGCGTCCTGCACGTGGGAGGCGGGGCAGGCGTCGCGTGAGCGGCATGGCGCGCGTGCGCGTGCGCGTATGTGCGCGTTTGCCGCGACGACGCACCCGCGAGCAAGTCCTGCTCGAGCGCAAGCACATGTGAGCGGTAGCTGGTCAGCAGCTCCTCAACGCCAACCGCCACCGCGCGACGGTACCTGCGCCGCGCGTCAGCGCCCGAAGCGGCCCGATGCAGCGCGCACGCACAGGCTGGCGCCGGCTGCGGGCGCGGCCAGTTCTGCCGCAGCAAAGCGCTCGAGCGCACGGTAGTGGTGCCCCAGAAGCAGCTGCGCGCAAAGCGAGGCTCAGCTGACGGCAACGCACAGCGCGTACGGTGTCCACGCACCAGCCGGTTGAGCGCCTCGCGCTCGGGCGCCTCCAGAGCCACGTCCGGCGCTACCACGATGTGTGCCTCATCAGCCTCCCCCAGCCGCCCCGCAGCGCTGCGCAGAGAGTAAGCGACGTCTGAGGCGCGTGGCGCGGCAACGGGCTCGTGCCTGGTGGGCGGTGCGTCCACGAACACGTCGCCCGTGCAGCCTACCAGCGCCAGCAGCAGCTCGTGCAGCATGGTGCACTCTCCCTCACGCGAGGTGGTGATTTAGAAGCCGGGCCCTGCATTTGCTGCTTTCACCGGACCTGGGGGACAGTAGAACAGTCGCAGAGTCGGGGTCAGTGGTGTTCGACCGCACGACCGGCTCTAGCAGCCAAGGCGCCCCTCGGCGGTATTGCTCTCGAGCGTCATGCACCGCGTCCGGCGCGACCGCGCCCGCCAGCAGGGCGGGCTGACGGAGGAGCAGAAGCAGGAGATTCGGTGAGCTTTGCGCAGCGGTTTTGCGTGCGCGCAGCCCCATGCGTGCTGGGCTGCTGCTGCCCGCCCTGCCCGCACGCACGGCGCCCCACGTGCCTGGGCTGTGCCGCACTGGCTGCCGCCTGGCGCCCACGCTCCGTCTGTTGGGCTAGAGCAGAGGGTTCAAACAACTGGCATCCTGGCCGGCGCCGCGCCCACGCCACGCCGCGTGGGCATCACGCAGCCTCGAGGTGCTGACGCGACTGCGCGCCGCGCTGCGCAGCGAGGCGTTTGACCTGTTCGACACGGACGGCTCCGGAACAATCGACGCCAAGGAGCTCAAGGTGGCCATGCGGTGCGCCTCGCTCCCACACCTCCGCGCGGGAGGGGGCTGAAAGCCGGGGCAGCCGCGGGCGCGCGGCGCGGGCGTCTCTGTGAGCCGGCCGGGCAGTGGGGAGCGAGGGACGACCGCTCGGAGAATGCCAATGCGCACCCGCCGCGCCGGCGCACGCGACCGCCACGCGCGGCTGGCGTGTCGGCTGCCCTCGCTCGCGGCACGGCCTCGCGCCACAGCCCGCGCGGTGTGCCTGTCGCTCAGTGTGTGCGCCAGTTGACATGCTCCCTGCCGCACTGCAGTGCCCTGGGCTTCGAGCCCAAGAAGGAGGAGGTGAAGAAGATGATTGCGGATATCGACAAGGACGGCAACGGGATCATCGACTTCGACGAGTTCCTGGCTATGATGACCAGCAAGATGGGCGAGCGTGACAGCCGGGAGGAGATCCTGAAGGCCTTCCGTCTGTTCGACGACGACGAGACGGGCAAGATCAGCTTCAAGAACCTCAAGCGGGTGGCCAAGGAGCTGGGCGAGAACATGACGGACGAGGAGCTGCAGGAGATGATCGACGAGGCTGACCGGGATGGCGACGGGGAAGTGAGCGAGGAGGAGTTCTACCGCATCATGAAGAAGACGGCGCTCTTCTGAGCGGACAGAGGGCTCAGCAACAGCAACACACAGGTAGAGACAAGCCGGCACTGGAGCCACGCAGTGCTGGGCAGAGGGCGGGCGAGCCGCCTAGAGACGCGAGGCGCACGCGCGCAGTCGCGTGTGAAACGACAAATCAACGCAGCAGTATGATGGTGTCGGTCGGTATTCGCTGTGCGTTCAGTTCAGAGCCGCAGGCTCACTATTGCCTCCTGTCTGAACTCCAGCCGCAGCCCCAGCGCGCGTCTCACCTCCGCGGGCTGCAGCCTCCACGTGACAGCGCCGGCGTTGTCGCCCCAGTAGTCCAGGATCTCCTCGGGCGCCTCGAGGCCGAGGCACGACGCGATTTGCGTGAGGCGCGCAAACTTGTCTCGCACCGTGCGCGGCGCGAGTCCCGACAGGCCGCCCACCAGCGTGCGCAGGTCTCTGTCCAGCGCGAGCGCGCCGAGGGCGTTGAAGCGGCGCTGCCAGAGCACGGCTTCCAGTCGCTGCACCAGGCTGTCCAGGCAGTGCTGCACGAGCGCGTCGAACAGGGCGGGGCTGAGGAGGGGCTGCAGGGGCGCCAGGCACGCCTCTGCGCCGGTGAGGAGGCGCAGCGCCCAGGGGTCTGGCTCGCCCTCCTGGGCGCCGTACTCTGCGTCGCTCAGCTCGTAGCGGGCCACCCCCGCGGCGTCCACCAGCGGACGCAGACGGGGCTGCAGCCCCTGCGCCAGCTCCTGGGCGCCGGCCTGCGCAGCCTTGCGCAGGGCGGCAGACGTGTCCTGCAGGTCCGCCAGGCAGGAGCGGATGCGCTCGCAGTCGGCTGGTGACTCGGTGTACAGAGACACCGCGTGCTCCTCCAGCTGCCCGCGCAGCTTGACCACGTAGTCGGCCGACACGTCCGTGTTGTTGAGGCACGCCGCCGCGGAGGCGGCGCCCTCTCCGGGCGTCGCCGCCTGGAGCGCAGACAGCAGCCGCCCCGGGGCCCCCCGAAGTCGCTGCGTTAGCGCGTCGCGCACCTCGCCCGACAGCAGGTTGGCCACGTGATTCAGCACCGCGCAGGTGCACTGCACGCTGCCGGTGAGGCCGGACCTGCGGCCGCACTTGAGGAGGATGTAGAAGACGTCGTCCACAAGGCTGCTGGTGAGCTGCCCGGGCGAGTGCTCGTCGATGCGGATGGCCTTGACCACGTTCTCCACCATGAAGTACTCCTCCAGCTGGATGTAGTGGCCCACCAGCTCCAGCACGGCGCGCGAGAAGGCGCCGGCGCGGAAGGCTTGCATTGCGGGGGGCTGCGCGTTGACGCTGCGCAGCTTGGTCAGCATGAAGGCGCTGTACTCCTCGCAGTGGCAGCACAGCAGCAGCGCCTCCTCCAGGTGGCCCTCCACGGTGCGCGGGTCGGGCAGCTGCTCAGAGGCTGCGGCCGACGCAGAGGAGGCGGACGAGGCGCCTCCGCCGCGCCGCGCGCACGCCTGCGCCAGGCGCGGCAGCGAGTGGTGGTCCGAGAAGCGCTTCAGCAGCTGCGATGCGCGGAGGTCCGCCTCGGCGTGGAGCTCGGAGAGGCAGCGCAGCAGCGAGTCGGCGCCGAAGCAGCCGCTCAGCAGCTCCTCCTGCTCCTCCACCGCCAGCGCGATGTCCTTGAACAGGCCGCACAGGCAGGAGGCGAAGGTGGGCGCCTCGGGGCCGACCACAGCTGGGGCGGCGGGGGCGGGGGCGTGCAGCGCGTCGGACAGCGCCTCGGCGTCTGCGCGAGCCCGGGCGGCCACCGAGGCCCTCAGGTAGGCGATGAGCTGGGCGGCGCCCTCGCCCTGCAGTCCCAGCTTTGGGAAGAGGGCGCTGTAGCGCAGCACATCCTCGTGGCGCCTGGACCCAACCGCCGCGCTGAAGCGGGAGCGCACAGCCTCTTCCAGGCGCGCCTTGGTGGCCTGACCGGGCACAGGGCGGGCGTCAGAGGGCGGGCGGGCCACAGGAGGCGCCTCCTAGGCGCACGGGTGCGTTGCGCTGCGCACCAGCAGCGTCCGGTGCTGCTCCGCAGCCTCGCCCGCGTGCTCGTCCCCGCACGGCGACAACCCCGGGTACTTGCTGTCCAGCGCCAGGTAGCGCTGCACCGCGTCGGCGGCCGTCTCGAAGTCCTCCGCGGCGAGTGAGGCACAGGCGGCGCCCAGCGCACCCGAGCGCTCACAGATCGCGTCGATGCGCACCACCGTCTCCGCCACCCGAGACTGCGCGCGGTCCAGCTCGCGCACCTGACTCGGGGGAGTCAGCGGGAGGGTAGAGAACACAGCAACGGGGCGTGCGGGCGCACCTTGCCGCTCACGCGCTCCGCTAGGACGCAGGTGCCCTCCACCGAGGCGGCTACGTGCTGCGCGTCGGCCTGCACAATCTCAAGCACTTCGCCCGCCGCGTCCAGGCCGCCCAGCACGTCCGCGAGCTCCTGAGGAGCCCCGCGTGAGGGTTTCCTTCCGCCAGCGCCTGCGGGCTGCACGCGCACGCACGGCTCCGCGCCCAATCGCAACTGGCGCTACCAGGTAAGCAGCGCAGAAACGCACCGTGCGCTTGTCTAGCAGCGCCTCAATCTCCGCGTCCAAAAGAGCCTCTGCAGCTACCGTCTCAGCCAGCAGGGCCTGGATGGCGTGCAGGTCCGTGAGCTCGCGGTAGGAAGCCGGCGCGCTGGCCGCGGCCATGAGCCAGAGAGGTGCCACCTGCGACACCTGCGCTGCGTGCCAAGGACAGCCACGCTGTGTGCTTGTGGCCGGCACAATGCCTTCGCACGGCACGCGCGCGATGCTCACACACAGATGAACAGGAGGCGGTGCGTCTACTCTAAGCCCGTACTTCGTACGGCAAAAAAATGAGAAACGCTCGCAGAGAAGCACACGTGGCCCGTACGAAGCGACACTTCCCGCCCTTACGTGATCACGCATGCACTTGGCGACCACGGTTGTATCAGAGGGCAGCGGAGTGTGCGATGAGCACGCATTACGGTCACCTACAAGACGTGCAGCTGCAGGCTGAGGAGCGCGCTGAGCAGCAGGACTTGGAGAAGAAGCTGGCGCATATCTACGCGCGCATAGACGGCGGCGAGTGGGCGTCAGACCTGACGGCGCCGCGGGGTGCGCGTTGGAAGCAGTGGTGTCTGTTCGCAAGCTGGCCCTCTGCACCGCTAACGCCGCCCCGCCCCGCCCGCGCAGTGCGGCAGCTCATCACCAGCGACGCAGTGAAGCGCCCGCAGCAGCTGACATACCACAAGCCCGCGCTGCTGGGTGTGGGCGACGCGACTGCTGCGGTGGACGTGGCCGCGTTGGCACTGGCCGCCTTCTGCAGCACGACGCAGCCGCCTTCGCCCGGCGCCGGCCAGCTGGTGGCTGCGCAGGGCGGCGGGGCGTTGGCGCTCGCGCGCCCGCCGCCTGTGTACAACCGTGCACTCGGGGTGGACCCCGCTGCACGTCCGCCCAAGCTCAGCGCCTACGAGCAGGCGGAGGCGTGCGGGCTGCGCGTCACCGACACCGCCTTCAGAAACCTGGCGCTGCCGGACTGAGGTCGAGGCGGAGGACTGAGGCGGAGGCTCTGCTATGCTTTCCCGGGCTCGCAGTGCGCCGTCTGTAGAGGCTACGAAAGTGGAGTGTTGCTTCACGTTCTGCCCTGCGGGCACCGCTTCCACGTGGAGGCTGGGGAGAGCGGGGTGGAAACAAGGGCGGACTCGCCATCGTGCGCATGCCATGCCGTCTGCCGTCTTCTTCGTGCGCTGCATACTCGACATCGTAGTATTGCGTTGTCTCTACCACTCCCGCGGCCGCGCAACATCAGCCGCAGTGCCCGGTCGCACCTCATACAGCGGCGCAGCCATCAAGTCCCAGCTGGTGCCCGAGCATCGCCGCGCGTTCAGCGAATGTTCCGCGGCGCGGTTGCGCATCAGCTGCTGCTGCGGCGGCGGCGGCTCTGTGTACGTGGATGAGTCGGTCAAGAGGACGCGCATTCGGTCTGGCCCAGCCACCACAGCCTCGCCGGAACGCCCCCGAAGCTTGCGCGGCTGCGCGGTTGCCGCGCAGGGCTGGTCCAGGGGCCACGCGCCAACCTCCAGCGCGTCCAGCTCGGCCAGGAGGCATGAGCTGGGAGTCAGAGTCAGCAAGTCGGGCGGACGCGGCCCCTGCGCGCGCAGCGGTCGGTGGGGCGTCCACGGCGGGCGCATATCCAGCGGGTTGGCGCTGACGGGCCGCTGGTGCTCCGCATAGGTGCGTAGAGATTGGGGCGGGGACTTTGCCGTCTCAGGCTGCAGCACCGCGCCAAACACGCTCAGCGGCGGACGCGAGCCTCGCCGAGGACGCGGAGGCGGCGGCGGCTCCGACGGCGGCTGCGTGGAAATTGGTCAGACCTGGAGGCGAGGCGCGAAGTGACATATTACGCACCGGCGGAGGCGCGGTGTGCTTCACCGCGTGAAGGCGTCCACCCAGCTGCGTGCCGATGAGCAGGCCCGCAGCGTCCTGGGGCGGAGCCCAGGCGTTGTAGTGTCGGCGACTAGAGACGCGCTCCTCTTCGCCCCACCCCAAACCTGCCGTGGGCAGCTCCGCCGCCGGTGCCCCCCCAGCGTAGTGCAGCACCCGCGTCTGTGCGCTCGCGGAGGCTGCGCTGGGCGCTCCGGAGGGCAGGAAAGGGCGTACGGCGTAAGGCAGTGACTCGTGAAAGGACGGGCTCAGCAGCGGGCTGCTCTTCAGGCCTGCGCGGCGAGGAGGGGTCAGTGAACGCGGAGCGATAGGCTCAGGCGGCGCGTGGTGCAGGAGGCCACAGCGTGGATTGAGCGACAGCTAAGCAGCACGGGTACGCACTCGTCGTGTAGTCGTAATCGCTACGGCGGTGGCCAAAGCTCATCCTTAGGCACGAGCTATGCGGAGGCGCGACAACTGGCGAGGCAAGCAAATCGCAAATAGCAAAAGTGCGCAACAAACGAGGTGCAGGACAGTACAGGACAGCACGCAAGAAGCAGGCGCCATCGCACGCATCACCGACGCTCAGCGCATCCGCGTTTTCTTTCATGCATCGTATTATGGTATGTGGGAGCCTCTTAGAAAGTGGTGTACCTGGCCGGCATGCCTGGCCCCCCTGCGCCGGGCTGGAGCTCCTTGGCCGCCGCAGCCTCGAGGAGCTCGCGAATCTTCACCTTGGCCTCTCTCACGCTGCGCTCTGCGTGCCCCTCCACAAGCAGGTACAGCTTGCGGTCGCCCGGCGCCAGAGGCTTACCGGGGGGCACGAACTGGCCCTTGGTGGTGATGACGGCGCCCGTGAACTCCTGGATCTCACGCAGGCTGTCCTTGTGGGTCACCTTCCAGCGGGCGTGCTGCGGGAAGTCGTTGATCTCAATCTCAACCTCAAAGTGGTCCCCTCCCCCGCCAACGCCCACGCCGCTGCCGTAGCCGCGGCTGGCGTTCAGCTGCGCTGCGAAGGCGGCGGCGCGCTGCGCCGGCGTGGCGTTGGCACCAGCCGCGGCGGCGGCGGCTGCAGCCTGTGCCTGCAGCGCAGCGGCTGACCCCGGCGGCGGCGGGCACAGCGGGCCCGCAGCCGGAACGGCGCCTGCGATGGGCATGAGCGTGCCGGCGGCGAAGCCGCCACGCGCAGCCGCAGCCTGTTGCTGGCTCACAATCGCCAGCGAGGCGTTCATCGCCGCTGCCGCAGCCTGCTGGAACGCAACCACAGCCTGCTGCTGCTGCGTGGCCGCGCCCGACGCGGCCGCGGCGGCGGGCTGCGCGCCGACGACGACGGCGGCGCCGCGAGTCTGCACGATGCCGTGGTTGGGCTCCTCGTCCGCCGGCGGCGCCTCCTCCTCGTCGTCGGAGGCGTCCAGCGCGGCGGGGTCTGCGCCGTATTGGATGGCCAGCTGCTTGCGCTGGGCCTTCTTGGTGGCTGTGTCTTCCAGGAGGTGGAACTTGAAGCCGGAGCCTCCAAAGCCGCTGCCGTGCGCCTGCGCGGTGCCCTCCTTGCGCTTGCGCGCGAAGGATTCGGCCAGCGCGGCCAGGTCCTCGGGCACGGCGCGGCCGGACTCCTTGAGCGCCTTGACCAGGTCAGGCGCAAAGCGCTCCTCGTCGGGCCCCAGGAATGTGACGGCGGTGCCCTTGGCCCCGGCGCGCCCCGTGCGCCCGCAGCGGTGCACGTACTCCTCGTGGTGGTTGGGCGCGTCGTAGTTGACCACCAGGCGCAGGTCCTTGACGTCCAGCCCGCGAGCAGCCACGCTGGTGGCCACCAACACGTTGCACACGTCCGACTTGAAGTCCGCGATGGTGCACTCCCGGTCGCTCTGCTCCTTGCCGCCGTGCAGCGACAGGCAGGGGTAGCCGGCGCGCAGCAGGTCACGGAAGACCGAGTCGCACTTGTCCTGCGTCTGCACAAACACCAAGATCTTGCCAGCCTCGTACCACTGACCCAACAGCTCGAGGAGGCGCAGGAAGCGGTCCTCCTCTGGGCGGATCTCTACAAACTGCTCGATGTCGCTGTTCACGACGCTGCGCCCGCCAACCTGGATCTCCACCGGGTTGTTCAGCGCAGCGCGCGCCAGCAGCTCCATGGCGTGCGGGAAGGTTGCGGAGAACATGACGGTCTGGCGGTCCGGCCGCGTGTTGGCTATGATCTTCTGGATCTGGGGCTCAAAGCCCATGTCGAACATGCGGTCAGCCTCGTCTAGGACCAGGTAGGTGACGCGCTTGAAGTTGCTCACGCGCCCGTTGCTGCTGGCAACGATGTCGATCATGCGCCCGGGCGTGCACACCACGATCTCTGCGCCGCGCTTGAGGTCTCCAATCTGCGCAGCCACGCCACTGCCACCGTACACGCACGCCGCCGCCATGCCCACCGCCGCGCCGAAGCGCTTGGCGTCGCGTCCGATCTGAGTCACCAGCTCTCGCGTGGGCGCCATGATGAGGCCGATGGGACCGTCGCCCGGCGCAAGCGGCGCCTGGTCCTTGGCGTGACGTAGCAGTGGCAGGAGGAACGCGAGCGTTTTGCCGCTGCCGGTCTTTGCGACTCCGATGCAGTCCCTGCCGGACATGATGATTGGCAGCGCCTGCGCCTGGATGGGCATGGGCTTTTCGTAGCCCTGCTTCTTGAGCACATCCAGGATCTTCTGGGACAGGCCCGCCTGCGTCCAGGTCTTGAGGGGCTTGGGCACCTCCTTGCCTCGGCACTTGACGCCGTCCAGGGATCCCTTGCGCAGGGCGGCCACCTCTGCGGCGCTCATGCGGGCAACCTCGGCGGACTCGATGTAGAAGGCTTTGCGGAAGGACGGGTAGTCCACGGTGGCGTGGTCAACCACGCCAAGCTTGTCAGCCTTGGACTGCTTGCCGGTCAACGCTTTTTTAGCCCACGCCTCGTCGTCCTCGTCGCTGTCATCCCCTCCGTCGCTGCTGCTGCTGTCGCTGCCTTGGCCGTACGCGCGGCGTAGCGCGCCGCGCGCCTGGGGAGCAGGAAGCCCCTCCACGGGCGCGGCTTTGGGCGCACCCACGGACTTTATGATCAGCCCCTTGAAGCCGCTGGGGCGCACCAGCACCGTGGGCCGCGATGGCGCGCCCAGCGGTGGCGCCTGGACGGATGGCGGCGCGTGGACGGCGGCCTCGTTGCTGTCTGCCATGAGCGCATCCGGCGGCGCCGCCGGCTCGGGAGCCGCGGGCGCCCCTTGCTGCGCGGCCGCAGCCGCGTATCCAGCGGTCTCCTGGGCGTAAGCGGCCACATCCTCCTGGTTCAGGCGCTGCACCTCGGGCAGCACTGTTGCGGCCATGAAGGCATCCAAAGGGTCAACCTCCTCCTCCTCCGCGGCTGGCGGGGGGGGCAGCTGCGAGTGCGGCGGGGCTGCTGCGGAGGGGGGCGCAGAGAGGCTCCTCTCGGGGGGCTGCGTGGATGGCTGCGTGCTCCCAGGCTGTGTGCCCGCGGCATCAGCGGCGCCCATGCGCGTGTCGCCGTCGCCATCATCCACGTGGCCCGCAAGCGCGTCCGCAGTTCCCTCCTCTTCCTCCTCATCCCCCTCCCCGTCTAGCGTCCACCCGCGCGCCTTGGCAGGCGCAGCGCCGTCGCACTCCACGCTCTCCGCATCCACGCCGCTGGGCCCAGCACCCTCGCCTGGCCCCAGCCCAGCGCTCTCCTGCTGCTGCCGCCGCGCAGCCTGCCACTGCTCCACGCGGCGCCGCCGCCGCTCCATCTCCGCGTCCAGCTTCGCCTGCTCCTCCTCGCGGCGCGCGGCCGCCGCAGCCTCCTCCTCCTCAGCAGTGAGCGGCGGCGGCGGCAGGGGGCCCTGCTCCTGGCGCGGCGCTTTTGCGCGGCGCTCAGCCTCCTCTCCCTCAGAGCGCTCGCGTTCGCGCTTGCGCTCCTCGCGCCAGCCCTCCTGCGCGTCAGGGGGCGTCAGATGCCTGGTGTCAGGAAGGCGCAGCGCGGCGCGGCGAGCCAGGCGCAAGCAACCCTAGGGAGACAAGCTCACGGCCTAGGCTGCCTCTGCACAGCGCCGGCTAGGCCAAATCCAGCTGCCGCGTCGCGCAGCGTGCAGCAGGCGGGCGAAGGGGAGCGCACCTTGTCTCGATCGCGCTCGTCTCTGCGTCGCCGCTCCCGGCTGCGGCTGCGGCTGCGGCTGCGGCTGCGGCGTCTGCGCTCCCCCTTGTCGCGCGCCTTGCGCGAGGGAGAGCTGCGCTGTCGGCGCTCGCGCCTGCTTGGCGACTCTGGCATTTGCGAGGACGCAAAAGCGCACTCCCGTCAGACTACGTTCCGTGTCAGGCTCCGCCAAAGCCACCGGCAACGCCTGAGGCGTTACCGGGGCTTGAGGTGCTCCCGAGCGCGGAGCCTGTGCGGTAGGCTCAGGCCGTCAGAGACGCCCAGAACCCGTCTGAGAGGCGAAGGCTCTCACCGTGCTGGCAGCGCCGGGTGGGCGTCAACAGGCGCCGCCTCTGCGGGCTCCTTCCCACCACGCCGCAGGCGAGCACACGCACGCGGAGGGCGGAGGCTGACACAAGTGAAGTATCGAACGGGATGAACGCGACACGCTATATATGAGCGTTCTACGCATTCGACTGACGAGGAGGCAGCACCCAGACAGAAGCAACGTGGCGGGTGCGTGCGTCTCGAATGACAAGACGCGGCGCGTTTAATGAGCGTGCGTGCGGTGTTGGTCTCAGTGGGCAGAGGTCGCGGGGGCCGAACGCTCGTAGAACTGTGCAGCGATTAAGCGCGAGCGTCAGAGCGCGCAGGCACCGCGCAACTGCACCCGCCACGCGCCTGGTCCAGCGTCTTGATGTCGATGCGGCGCAGCAGCTCGCGGGGGAAGATGCGGAGGAGGGACCAGCAAAAGTCCAGCGACATGAAGATGTCCCTGTTCTCGTTGCCCTGGTTGACAAACTTCTGCTCGAACTTGTCCAGGAACTCCAAGTACAGCAGGTCCTCGCTGCTCAGCGCCTCCTCGCCAACCACAGCCTTCATGGCCTGCACATCCTTGCCGATTGCATAGCAGGCGTACAGCTGGTTGCTCACGGCGCCGTGGTCCTTGCGCGTCATGCCCTCGCCGATGGCGCTCTTCATGAGCCGCGACAGGCTGGGCAGCACGTTGATGGGGGGGTAGATCTGGCGGTTGTGCAGCTGGCGGTCAACGTAAATCTGCCCCTCCGTGATGTAGCCCGTCAGGTCCGGGATCGGGTGCGTGATGTCGTCGTTGGGCATGGTGAGGATGGGGAACTGGGTGATGCTCCCCTTGCGGCCCTCGATGCGGCCTGCGCGCTCGTAGATTGTTGCCAAGTCGGTGTACATGTAGCCGGGGTAGCCGCGGCGACCGGGCACCTCCTCGCGGGCCGCAGACACCTCGCGCAGCGCGTCCGCGTAGGAGCTCATGTCCGTGAGGATGACCAGCACGTGCTTGCCGCACTCGTAGGCAAGGTACTCGGCCACAGTGAGCGCAATGCGGGGCGTGATGATACGCTCAATGGTGGGGTCGTTGGCCAGGTTGAGGAACAGCACGGTGCGCGACATGCTGCCGTTCTCCTCAAAGTCGCGCTTGAAAAAGTGAGCAGTTTCCATGTTGACGCCCATCGCCGCAAACACAATGGCGAACTCGCTGTCGCCCTCCGCTGACGCCGCAGCCGCGTGGCCGTGCGCGTTCTTCTCGCCCGCTGGGCGCTTGACCAGGCCAGCCTGTCTGCAGATCTGCGCGGCAATCTCGTTGTGCGGCAGCCCGGCTGCGCTGAAGAGGGGGATCTTCTGGCCGCGGGCAATGCTGTTCATCACGTCGATGGTGGAGATGCCGGTCTGGATCATCTCCTCCGGGTAGGTGCGCTCGCTGGGGTTGATGGATGACCCCTGGATGTCCAGGTACGCCTCAGCCAGCACGGGAGGGCCGCCGTCCTTGGGCTTGCCGGAGCCGTCGAACACGCGGCCCAGCATGTCCTCGGACACGGGCGTCTTCAGCACCTGGACAAAGGGCACGCACACATTTGAGGGATCCCACACACTGCGGCTGCAGCGCGTGCGGTGGCGCACCTCGCCCGTGAACTGCAGCTCCGTGGCGAGGTTGTCGATGCCAGAGGTGCCCTCGAAGACCTGTGGCATGCGCGGCGTGGCTTTAGCGCTGCAGCGGGCCACGCACAGTCTCTGCGGCGCCACGCTTGCACTGCACAGGGCCGCTGCGTCGGGCGTGGAGCTAGCAGCACGCAGGCTGCGGTCTGGCTGCCGCCGCAGTAACAGCGCGGTGCTGTGGCACTGAAAGGCCGGCCACGAGCCCTAGGCCAATGAGGCCTCCGTTCCGCGCCGCCTGGGCCGCACCTGCACTACCGCCCGGTCGCCGTCAACCTCCAGCACCTGGCCGCGCCGCATGTCGCCGTTGCCGAGCTTGATGTTGACGATCTCGCTGTAGATTGCTCCCTTCACCTTGTCCACAACCACCAGCGGGCCCGCCACGCTGGCAACCGTCTTGTACTCTGCACACCGGCCACGCTGCGTGAGCGCAAGGCTGCGTGGCGGGCCACCGCGGGCAAAGAGGCGACTGCGCAGCGTGAGCGCACCCATGCGAGGCTGCAGGACGTAGTCGCGCTGCAGCGCATCTATCTGCGTCTTCAGCCCGGAGACGTCCATTGCGACACCGGACGCGGAGACGACACGTGTGGTGTGGCCGCAACGCGCTGTCGTACGACGCTTGCTGCGACACCGACACGCAGCGTGGTCAAAACAGGCCCCATCGCCCCAAATACTGCGCATTGCTGCTCCCTAGGCCGCCTATAGCACAGCGGCAATGGGCTCTGACGCAGAGGAGGCTGGTGTAGCCGGCGAGGACGTGGGTGCCGCGCCGCGCAGCAAGCGTGAGCTCGAGGCTGACGAGGAGACGGATGTGGGGCCTCCGCGTCCTCCGCCCGGCGCAGCTGACGAAAGCGACGAGGAGGAGGAACCCACAGCGGGACCTGCGCCACCCCCAGCTAAGCGCAAGAAGGCATGCCCACGGCAAGCACGCCTTCGGAGGCTCATCCCGACCGCTGCTTCCCGCGCCCTGCTGCCCACTGGCGCACGGAGGTCGCATTGCTGCAGTGAGCGTGCCAGCACGTGCAATCTGGCACCCCCGTCTTTGTTGGGGCGCTGAGAGATGAACCCTAGCGTCTGGAGCCTCCTCGGCCTCGCACCTCACTCCCGCTCTCCCGTTTCAGGTGCTGGAGCACGAGTCGGTGTACCTGGGCGCGCTGCCCTGCGCTGCGATGTACGAGAAGAGCTTCATGCACCGGGACACAATCACACATGTGGTACGTCTCCTTGCGACGCCCTCTAGCGCACGCCCAAAGCCCTGAGCCTCCTGGCAGGTGGTCACTCCGCGCACCGACTTCTTCGTGACCGGCAGCCTGGACGGGCACCTAAAGTTCTGGAAGAAGAAGGCTGAGGGCGTCGAATTTGTGAAGCACTACCGCAGCCACCCGGGCGCCATCGTGGACCTGTCCGCCAGCCACGACGGCGAGTACCTGTGCACGTGCGGCGCGGAGCGCACGGTGAAGGTGTATGACGTGGTTGCGTTTGACATGATGGGCATGCTGAAGCTCGCCTTCTCCCCCGGCTGCTGCGCCTGGATCTACGGGCGGGGCGAGCCGGTGCTCAGGCTAGCCGTGGCTGACGCGGGCAGCTGCAGCGTGCACGTGTTCGACGCGCGCGACGTGGGCGGCTCGGGCGCCGGCGCCGCGCAGCCGCTGGCGAGCCTGGCGAGCCTGCACGGCGCTCCGGTGCGCGTGATGCGCTTCAACGCGGCTTTCGGGGCTGTGATTAGCTGCGACGCCAAGGGGGTGCTGGAGGTTTGGGACTCGGCAACGTATGGCGCCGCAGCCTCGGTGCGCTTCAAGTTCAAGGCTGACACGGACCTCTACGCGCACGCACGCGCGCGCACCGTGCCCGGCAGCCTGGAGCTGTCGCCGGACGGGCAGCAGTTCGCAACCTTTTCGCCCGACCGCCGCCTGCGCGTCTTCCGCTTCGCAACCGGCAAGCTGCGCTGCGTGATCGACGAGTCGCTGGAGGCTGCTGCGGAGGCGCAGCGGGCGGGCCCGCCCGGCTCGAGGCTGGACGACATCGACTACGGGCGCCGCATGGCGGTGGAGCGCGAGCTTGACAGGGAGTGGGCAACCGCCGGCGGGGGCACCGCGCCGCTGCCCAACGGCGTGTTCGACGAGAGCGGGAACTTCCTGGTGTTTGCCACGCACCTGGGGCTGAAGGTGGTCAACCTGGTGACGGGGCGCGTGGCCGCCGTGCTGGGTCGCGTGGAGAACAACGAGCGACTGCTGCGCCTGGCGCTCTTCCAGGGGGTGCCCGGGCGCGACAAGCGCTCTCGCGCGGCCACGGCAAACGACGACGCAGCCTCACGCGCGCGCGCGGCTGGGGGCGTCATGCCCACCGGCGCCCTGCAGCCAGACCCCACCATCGCGGCCTGCGCCTTCCGCAAGCACCGGGTGTACCTGTTCAGCCGGCGCGAGCCGAGCGACGGGGAGGGCGCGGCCACTGGGCGTGACGTGTTCAACGAGCGGCCGCAGGCTGACGACCTGGCGGCTGCACACGCGCTGGCCAGCGCAGGCGCCACCTCGCTGTCCGGCAGCGCCACCATCCACACCAGCCTGGGGGACATCAGCGTGAAGCTGTACCCGGCTGAGTGCCCCCGCACGGTTGAGAACTGGACGCAGCACGCGCGCGACGGCTACTACGACGGCATCCTCTTCCACAGGGTCATCAAGGGATTCATGCTCCAAACGGGCGACCCGTTGGGCGACGGCACCGGCGGCATGAGCATCTGGGGAGGCGAGTTTGATGATGAGATCCGCCGCGACCTGCGCCATGACCGACCATACACGCTCAGCATGGCAAACGCGGGCCCTGGAACCAACGGCAGCCAGTTCTTCATCACCACCGTGGCCTGTCCCTGGCTAGACGGCAAGCACACGGTGTATGGGCGCGTGACCAAGGGGGCGGACGTGGTGCACGCAATCGAGAGGCTCAAGTGCGACCGCAATGACAAGCCGCTGGAGGATGTGAAGATGCTGAACATCACGCTGGAGTGAGAGAAAAGTATTCATGAGTGTGTTGCGATCAGAGACTTCTAGATGCTTAGCCTCTTGATGCTGAGCACGTGCGCACGCCGCGGCCCGTCGCCGCGCGTCACAGTCCATTCAGCAGCCGCGCAGCCCAGCGGCTGGTGCTGCGACGGCCCGTTGGGCGTCTCCACGAGCTCAACCGTGCCCGCCAGCTCAATGGCAATCTCCCCTGGGATGGCGGCCTCTACAGCAGCGGCTGCGGACTTCATGCCGCGCGCCACGGCGCCGGAGCCGCGGCCCGGGATTGCGGGCCCGAAGCGCAGCTTCTTCTCCAGCGCCTCCATGGGCGCATGTCGCTGCGCATACGCCTCATCCCCCGTCTCCTCGCTGCTGCTTCCGCCTTCCTCCTTGGCCGCGCCCTTGCGCATCGCCTTCTCCGCGGCACACGCTAATGCGGCGTCGCGCGCGGCGGCTGCAGCGCGGGCGTCGGGCAGCTCCCAGGGCGTGGGCTGCGCCTTACGCACCCCCGGGGTAGCAATGTCCACGTGGGGCGCCCGCTCAATGACTTTGGGTCCGCCGCCCAGGGCGCCCACTACGTCGCTGATGTCAAACTCCTGGACGGCCAGGTCGCGGCGCTTCTGAAAGGGCTGCGAGTCGGAGGGGCGGCGCAGCGCGGGGCCTCCAGCGCCGCGGCCGCCCTGCCCGCCGCCGCGGCCGCCCTCGCTCGCCGCCAGGCGCACGGTGTGCTGTCTGCGCGCGGGCGCCGGCGGCAGGCCCGCGGCCGCGCGCTGCTGTGAGAGGAGCGCGAAGAGGCTGCTCACCTGCGCCTGCACCCCCGAGGCCGCCTCGAACAGGCGCCCCGTGCCCAGGTCGCTCTCGCTGCCGTCGCTGAGGGCGGCGTCGTCGCGGCGGCACAGCAGGGACAGGGGCTGCAGGGGCGCGGAGAGGGGCGACTCCAGCTCCCCAGGAAAGCAGGCGGCACCCGCACCCGCAGCACCAGCCCGCACACGACGACGACGCCACGGACGCACGTCCCTGTCGGCCACAGGCACGGCGAGGGGCTCCCCGTCGGGCTGCGGGGTCGGGGACAAGTCAGAAGTTGCACATGGGGCGCTATGCGAGGAAGACGGCGGCGCAGAGCTTGCGGCGCAACGCACCACCCCGCCCTCACCCTCCGCCGCGGGCGCCTGCGCCGCCGCGGTGTCGGTTTGCCGCTCCTCCAGGCGTCGTTTGCGCTCCAACAGGCGCGCCTCCAAGCCCGCATAGTGCGCCTCCTGCCCCCTCAGCTCCAGCACGCGCAGCTCCACCCAGCGGCAACGCCACTCCAGCGTGCGCCGGTAGTTGCGCCACGCAATGTCGCGCACGGCGGGGCCGCCGGGGCCGCCGTCAGGCGCCGAGGGGGGTGCGGGGGGTATGCCAACCCTAGCTGAGCTCTGCTCGCCTGCTGCTGGCGCGCCCTCGAACTGCTCGCCCTCTTCGCTGCCCGTGTCGCTGTAGGAGCTATCGCCCTTCAACCACTCCAAAGCGCTGGTTGGCTCGAAGCACTCGTCTGACTCCATTGTTGTCCAGCGCAGCCGCGGATGGCTGTCGGCACACAAGGCGCGGGTGCGCGCACAGGGAAGCCGGAGGGAGAGAATTTGAGACATCCGTGTTCGACAAACTGCTGCTCACGACGACGGTTGGTTCGAAAAAACCTGGGGTGGCTTATAAGGCTTTGAGACCGCATTATAAGCTTATTATAAGCGGGTTTCAAGGCGTGCCATTATAAGGCGTGCCATTATAAGGCGCGCGGCGGCG
>Ga0049083_10000075_pt1 | contig 25914 bp, 18 predicted proteins | sample GreLakmeMI27MSRF_FD_66719 | JGI IMG/M metagenome (GOLD analysis project Ga0049083, IMG submission 66719) | Freshwater lentic microbial communities from great Laurentian Lakes, MI, USA - Great Lakes metaG MI27MSRF | ecosystem: Environmental > Aquatic > Freshwater > Lake | place: Great Lakes...
GGGCATGTTCCACATCACTGACCTGCCGTGCGTGCTGGCCGGCGACAAGCTGTACATGTTCGACCCCACGGGCCTGGTGCTCGGCAGGGAAGGCGCCCCGCCTCCCGTGCAGGGCAAGATGGCGCAGCCTTTGGGCAAAGCATTCACCTTTGTCGGCACTGATCTGCCCCGCCGGTTCGCTGATCAGTTCGCGCCCTACTCGGGCTGCGGCGACTTCAGCGCGCCGTGCAACGCCACCCTGCTGCGGCTGCCGCTGCGGCATGCTGCTGCGTCGCCGCTGGGTCGACCCGCCTGCAGCGCTGCGGACGCGCAGCGACTGCTCAGCGCGCTCCTGCCTCGCGGCGAGAGGGCTCTGCTGTTCACGGCGTCGCTACGCCGGCTGCGCGTCAGCTGCTGGGACGCGGATGCGGATACCCCCGCCGCGGACGAGCCGCTGCTGGATGCCTCGATCACCCAGTGCGACGCGGAGGCTCGTGCACTGGTGGATGACAAGGAGTGGCGGCGCACCTCCCTCTTCACGCTGCTGGCGGGCGCTAACGCCACCCGACGCGCCCGCATGCTGACGCTGGCGCACCGTCGAGGCGGAGGGGCGGTGGTGCAGGACCAGTTTGTGGTTGCGGGGGTGGTTGGCGGCGCTGGGCGGGCGCGGGAGGCGGCTCTGGACCGGAAGAACCTGGCCCTTCAGCTGCTGCCCTACGCGGCAGCCGCGGCGCACGTGTTGCGCGACGGCGCCTCGGTGGACGTGGGCGCTGCACCAGGCGGAGGCTTGTTTGCGCCCATGCCGCTTCTCGGCGACGCGTCGGCGCTGAACCGCCTGCCAGTGGCGCTCATGGGCTGCTTTTCGGTCACGCGCGCCGGCGGGCGACGGCTGCACCCGCTGGCCGTCTCCCCGGCGGGCACGCTGGCGGTGAGCTCAGACTTCCAAAGAGCCGCCTGGAACCGGGACCTTCTGGGCGTGGCAGCCTGCGCGGTAGCGGATGTGCTGTTTGAGGCGTCCCGCCTGCCCTGCGGCGCCGCCGCCTCGCGCTGGCAGTTCAGCTTGTGGCCCACGCACAGTGCGCTGGCGGGCTGCCCAGACGCCAACGAGGTGGCCGACGGCCTGCTGAAGCCCCTGTACACGATGCTCGCGGAGCTGCCGCTCATGCGGCTGCGCAGCGGCGCGTGCGTGCGGCCGAGCGAGGGGCTCTTCCTGCCCGACACGGGACTGGTCGGCGGCGCCCGCGCGGTCGCCTTCCTGGCGGCGCACCACCCCGTCCTGGACGCGCCGCACCAGCTGCGCCTGGAGTTTGAGGCGGCGGGCGTGTCTGGCGTACGGGAGCTCACGGCCGCCGCCGTCCGCAAGCTCCTGCGCGGCACCGCGTCTGGCGTCGTCTGCGACGAGGAGGCTGTAGAAACGCGGCTCGAGCTGCTAGGGTGCTGCTTCGCCGACCTCCTGGCGCCCGCGCAGCCCGCGCAGCCGCTTGCCCCAGCCTCCGCTGCGGCGGCGGCGCTGGGAGCAGCCCCGGGGGGCACAGCCGCCGCGCTGGCCGGATGGCTGGACGAGGCTGGGGCCGTGGATGTGGACGCCCTACGCGCGCTGCCTGGGATGTTGCCCGGCACGCTGGGTGAGAGCGCTGCGCAAGCGCTCATCGCCTCTGGCCTGGGCGGCGCAACCTCCGGCGTGGAGGCTCCGCTGCACACGCTGCGTCTGCGGGAGCTGGTGGGCGTGCCCTTCCCAGCCGCAGACGGGCGCCTGCTGCCCTTTGGAAGCGCCGTGCTGGTGGGGGCTCCGGGGGCTGTGGCGCTCCTGCCACCCTCGGCGCGCAGCCGGGTGGCGCACCCGCGCTGCGTGGCCGCGCACGGGCGCTTCTTCGGGCACGCGGCATTCCGGCAGGCGCTGTCTCTGACCCCACTGACGCTTCCCAAGCTGGCGCCCCTGCTGGCGCACGCGCTGCCCCCCCACTGCGTGCGCGCCGGCCCCGCCGCGGTGACCTGGGACCAAAAGCACCCCTCCCCTGAGTGGCTCACCGCCTTTTGGAGCCACGTGGCGCAGGCGGCGCCTCTGGAGGAGCCCTCTCCCGGGCGTCGCGACACGCAGCTGGACGTGTTTGCGCCCCTCGCGCTCCTGCCGCTCACCTGCCGGGAGCTGGCGCGCTGTGGGGAGCGCGAAATGGTGTTCGTGCCGCCCGGAAGCGCCGCCGGCAACAGCTTTGCGGCGGCGCTGTCGGCAGCCGCGCAGAGCTGGCTGGACGCTGCTGGTGCGGGCGCGGGCGCTGCGTCCGTGGATGCGATGTGGCCTCAGCTGGCGCCGCTGCTGAGCCGTCTGAACGCGCCCATCCTGGACGCTGAGCGCTTCCCAGCAGCGGCGGCGCTGTGCGCGCAGACAAACGCACCGCCGCCGGGGCCGCTGCGCACGGGCGCGGACGAGCTCGCCTGGCGCCTGCGCTGCGCGAGCCGCACCGGGCGGCTGACGTACGGCGCGCTGACGGCGGCGGACTGCGACCTGCTGTTCGACTTGTTTGCCGCAAGCCACGCCGCCTGCGGCTGGCTGCGCGCCGACGAGGGCCTCGCCTTCCTTCGCACGCTGCCCGTCTTCCGCACCGCCGCGGGTCGTCACGCGGCGCTGGACGGGGCCGGCGCGTCTTTCGTCACCTGCGGTTCGGAGAGCGTCGCCTTCGTGGGCGCAGCCGCGGGCTCCTTCCACGAGCTGCTCGCCCAGCGCTCGGACGCCCGCGCCCGGGACTTCCTGGCCGCGCTGGGCGTGCCCGAGCTGAGCGACGCGGACGTGCTGACCCGCCTGGTGCTGCCGCGCTTCTCCTCTCTCGACGCAGCCGGCCGCGACGCTGCCTTGCTGTACGCCCGCCGCCACTGGGCGCGGCTGCGCGCCGACGCGCCCCTCCTCGCCGCGCTGAGCGACACGCGCTTCGTGCACGCCGCGCAGGCTGACGGCCAGGAGCCGGCCAGTGGCGCGCAAGCAGAGGCGGCGCTGCGCTGCCCGCGACAGCTCCTCCACCCGCGCGTGCCCTTCCTGGCGGCCGCCTTCGCCGGGCAGACAGCCTTCCCGTCCGCGCGGTGGCGCACACCAGAGTGGGCGCCCCTCCTGCGGGATGCGGGGCTGTGCGAGGGTCTCGATGCCGACGCGGCGCAGGCGGCCGCCAGGCGCGTGGAGGGCGCGGCGGCCGCAGCAGCGGACGCACGCGACCTGGCTGTGGCATTTGCCGCCGCCGAGGCGCTGGTAGCGCACCTGTTGGAGCGGTGCGGTGGCTACAGCGCAGCGGCGTGCACCTCGCTGGCAGGCATCGCCTTCTGGCCCGCGCGCGGGGCTGGCTCGCCGCGCGGCGAGCGCTGTCTGGCGCGCCTTTCCGAGGCTGTGCTGCCGGACGATTGGGCGCTGGGCTGGGCTGCCGCCCCTACGCTGGATCCCCGGAGCGCGCCCCCCGCCGGGCTGCGTGCCCGACTGGGCCTGCGCTCGCCGCCAGCCTTTTCCACGTTTGCGGCGCACCTGCACGCAGCCGCCGGCTCGGACGGCGGCGAGGCGCTGCTGGGCGGCTGGCCGGCTGAGTGCGGTGGCGCGGAGGAGGCGTTTTCGGCGGCGATGGCGCACCTCAGCGCCCTGTGGCCCAGCCTCTCGCCCGCGGAGGTGGCGCGCTTGCGGGGCGCAGCCTTTGTGCCCGTGTCCAACGCCACGCGCCTGGTGGCGCCTGAGCGCCTCTTCACGCGCTGCCGGGTGGACTGCACCCCCCTCGCCTACGAGCTGCCGCCCGGGCTCGCGCAGCACGCAGACGCCATGCGAGGCCTGGGCGCCCGAGACGTGCCGCGACCCGCGGACGTCATGGCGCTTCTCGTCGCAGCGGCGGCGAGCACGCCGGGTGTGCCATTGGGGCCAGACGAGCTGCGCGCTGCTTTGAGATGCGCCGCGCTGCTGGCAGAGGAGGGCGCTTCCAATGCAGAGGTCGCTGAAGCGCTGCGCCGGGGCGTTGTGCCCGTGCCGGATGCAGCAGGCGTGCTGGCTCCAGCGGCACAGTGCGTGCGCATGGTCGGCGCGCGTGCCAGCCTGCGGCGACACCTCACTGTCGCCCTGCTGCGTCCTGTGCACGCGCAGCTCGCCGCCAGCGCGGCGATGTGCGCGGCGCTCAGCGTGCCCTTGCTGGCGGACATTGTGGTGGAAGAGTTGGTGGACACGCCTGACGAGACTGCAGAAGATCAGCTCGCAAAGTCGTACCGAGGCCGCATCTGCTCGCCAGCATTTGTGGATGCGGCTGCAGCCGCTGCGGCGGCTGCAGGCTCAACGCTCTCGTACCGCGAGGTCGAGGCGACGATGCATGCTGCCGCCGCCCGTCTCGCGTTCGTGCCGTCGCTCCGCGTGCGACTTCTGCTACTGCCGGCGCGCACGGACGTGACGCGCCGTTCAGTAGGCCACGACGCTGTGGGCCAGCCGCGCGCTTTCTTCGACGATAAGGCTGGCGGCGGCAAACTGTTCGTGGCGCATCCGCCGCCGCACACTGCCCCCGCAGACACGCTCGCAGCCGCGCTGAGCGACCTGCTGGGCGCGCCGCTGCCGCTGCCGCTTTCCTCGCTGCTCGCCTGCGCAGACGAGGCGGTGCCCGCGGTCAGCGCTGCGTTGATAGAGGCAAGCAGCCCCGGAGGCCTGGCAGTCTGCGCCTCGTGCGAGCCTGGGGCGCTCGTGAGCGACGCCCACGCCACATTGCTGCAGTGCCTCCCGCTGCGCCCCTTCTGCGCGGGCGAGACGTGCGCCTGGCGCGAGGCGGAGCCGGTGCGGCCGGCGGCGGAGGCTGCGCGCGCCGCGGCGCTCGCACGCGCAGCCGGCGTGCCACCGCCGGCTCCGACGCAGCCGCAGGCGCGCTACGTGCGCGTGCTGGCCGATGCGCGCGCCCCTCCCGGCGAAGCGCTGTACCGCGTGAGCGTCGAAGTCGCCCCAGGACTGTCCCGCTCCCTGCTCTCCACAGACCTCCTGTCATTCAGGGCCACACGGGCAGGCGGCGGAGCTGCTGCAGCTTCAGTGCCTTGGGATACCGCCCCCGATGTACTCGCGCCGCGCACGGCGGTGGCGCCCTCTGAAGCCGCGCGCGCGGTGCAGCAGCTGCTGGCTGCCTCCAATCTGCCCCTTGACCTTGATCGTGTGACGCTGGTAGAGCAGACGTTGGCCGCGCAAGCCGCGCTGCGTGCCGCGCAGGCGGATGCGGTGGCCTCCAAGGCTGCCGCCAGCGCCAGCGCCGCGGACCTGGATGCGCTGTCGCACACGCTGGTGTGCCCCATCACGCAGGCATTGTTCGAAGACCCGGTGATCTGCGGCGACGGACACACCTACTCGCGCGCCGCCATCGAGCGCTGGTTTGCGCAGGGGCACCATACAAGCCCCATGAGCAACAAGCGGCTGGCGGACAAGACGCTGATCCCGAATCACGCGCTCAAGTCGGTTATCGCTGCGCTGAACGAACGGAAGTAGGAGGCGCTGCAGTGCGCGGGAGCGTGCTTAGTGTTTAGACACTAGCAGTGTCTAGTTCATTCCATTTGTTGGGTGCGTCTTCTCTACTTGGCAGCCCCGAACTCGACGCCGCAGGTGGTGCACTCGCTGCCCTGGGCGCAGTAGATTGAGAGGCAGACGGAGCAGACAAAGCCCACGTCCACCGCTCGCTTGTGGCAGAAGCAGGATGCCCGGAAGTCCACCCCGCGCGGCTGCGGCAGGCGCAGCTGGGTGCGGCTCAGCAGGTCGGTGGCGAACACCGACAGGAGGTACTGCAGGAAAGCTTGGGGCCTTGGCGGTCGCAGGTACACGCCGCCTGTGAGGCTCGCAGCCTGCTGCAGGAAGGGCGACTCCACGTCACCAAGCAGACAGACGTCGATGGGCACGGCGCTGGACTGCGCGCAGAAGATTGCGTTCATCATGGCCACGTACTGGCCGGGGCAGTCCGCGCTGCCGTGCAGGCAAAGCAGACGCGGCGCGGCGGCGCCAGCGCCGCGCGCGGCGCGCTGCACGTAGCACAGCGCGCGCGACAGCGCGGCGGAGAGCGGTGGCGAGAAGCGGCCGTCGTGATGGGCGGTGGCCAGCTGTGCGAGTCGCTCGGCGAGCACGCGGCTGGCGCACCCCCCTTGCTCGCCCTCCTGGGGCGACGCCCGCAGCTCCGGCGACTCGTACAGCAGGTGGCAGCCGTCGCAGTGCAGCGCCAGCACCACCAGCCGGTTGGCGCCGTTGAGTAAGAGGAAGGCGTTGACAAACACCAGCACGTGCTCGCAGAAGGCTCGGAAGCCCAGACAGCGCACGCCGCCCTCACACGAGCTCACCGGCTGCTCCCACAGCGCCGGGCTGGTCTCCACGCACAGCACCAGCAGGCTGGCGTCGTCAGAAGGCTGCGCTGATACCATCTAATGTAATGAGCAACGCTCCTCACTCACTGCTTAGCGGGGAGGGCCGCCACAGCAACCGCAGCCGCCTTCTGCATGTTGCTCTCGTCGCACACGTCCTGGAAGGCTGTGCACGCGCGCACGCGTGAGCACTGTGGAGGGCGAGAGGCGCTAGGGTTGATGTCTCCGTCTCGCCCTTGGCCCCTGCACGCACTGTTGAAGAAGTCTGCGTCCGGCAGTTTCTCCACGCTCTGGTGGCCGCCCTGCTCGAAGCTATCCAAGATGCCGTCCTCGTCCAGCGGTATGCTATCCAGCAGAGTGTCCTCCTCAAAGTACGTGTGGCGAGGAGCGCTAGGCTTCATGGCGACTAGCAGGACTGTCAGTGTGTTGAAAGGCACTCTAGGCTAGGGATGGCGCGGCGCGACTCTGCGGACGTCCGGGACGTGGGCAGCGCAGTGCCCGCCTGCGATAACCAGAACTGAAACGTCACTTCCGCAAGCGCCATGCCTGCTGCTATGCTGAGCGCCTATGAGGTGTTGGGCGTTCAGAGGTCCGCCAGCAGCGAAGCGATTCGAGTGGCGTACCTTCGGGCGGTAGCGAGCGCGCACCCGGACAGAGTGCGTCCTCCTTGCGCCAAAGCTGCCACGCTGCACTGACGCGGCACGCAGGGCGGCAGCGAGGAGGCATTCACGCGTGTGCAGACGGCGTACGCGACACTGCGAGGCGCGTTGGAGAGACACTGCTGTCTGCTCAGTCACTGCTCTGAACTCACGAGAGAGTCACGCGCGCAAGCAGACTACGACAAGCGCTGCGCGCACGACGAGGCGCTGCAGCGGGGCGAGGGCGGCGAGCGGCTCGGCGTGCACGTGCGAGAGGAAGGGCAGACGAGCGGTCACGCCGTCTCCCAGTACGGCGTGGTGGGGGGCGTCACGGTGCACGTGCACGGCCAGCGCGGGCCCCTCCCTCGCTTGCCCCACGCCCCACGCGCTCCGGGCGGCGGCGAGGCGCCAGAGGCACCACCCACGGAACGTGAGTGGACAGAGCGCACCGCCGCGGCTGCTCTGGCCGCGGCGGGCGAGGGTCGCGACGCGCTGGCGCAAGGAGACGCTCACGCGGCGGTGGACGCCTACACGCGCGCCCTGCGCGCGCTGGCGGCTGGCAGTGAGTCTGAGGCAGGCCCCACCTTTGCTCAGCTCCATAGGGCTCGCTCAGCAGCCTTTGCAGCCGCTGGGAACACGCGACGCGCACAAGCGGACGCCGAGGATGCGGAGGAAGCCGAACAACGCTCGGGATTGTGACTTTGTGACGAGTTATGCCGCATCGCACGGACGCACGCACGCGCCCTCCTCTCGTCGCCTCTCCGTTTCCGCCCATCTTCGTGCGCGAACCCGTGCGTCGTGCTCGCCATATCGTGCTCGCAAAAAGCTGAGCCATGGCCGAGGTCATCTGCGTGGTGCTTGGCGACGAAGGGGTAGGAAACGACTGCGCATATCTGCTCGCCGATGCGCTGGAGCGCGCAGGATCCGCCGCCGCCCTCGCCTCCGGCGGCCCTGCGCTGCGCGGTGCTGCTCCAGCCGCCGGAGGGCGTATGCTGGCGCTGTGCTCATACGACACGCAGCTCGGAAATCTCAACCTGCTGTACCCTCCAAGTGAAAACACACTGGACATTCGACGCTGGTTCATCGCCACCAAGGCGCTGACAGAAGTGCACGCGCAGCAGCGCACGGCACCGCCGCTGCGAGCGGGCAGCTTTAGCGGTCTGCAGGCGCTGTCATCAATCCTGGAGGCTGGCGCCCCAGACGCCTGGATCAAGTCCTCCTCCGCGCCCGGACGCGCCGCGCGAATTACGCTGGTGTGCTCGCCGCCGCAGATGCACGTGGCTGAGGACTTGGTTCGCCAGGCATTGGAAGATGCCAACTCGCTTGCTTTGCCTGTGCAGTTCGTCCTGCTGGCCCCGCCACTCGCCGGGGCGCGCAGCGTGGAAGACGAGCTGCGCGCGACGCACGCGGCCCAGTCGTTTGCCAACGCACTGGCTGACACGGACAACGGCAGCTGCATCGCCGTCGATTGCACCCCTCATGCGGTGCAGTCGCTGACGCTCTCCTTGCTCTTCCCCGAGCACTCGCCCAGCGGGGCGCCATCCGTGCTGGCCAGCATCGTGATGCCCGCGCCGCTCACCGCGGGCGGGCCGCGCAGCCTGAAGCTTGTGCTTCGCCCGGCGGTGCTTCCCCTGCACGACAGCGTGGAGCCCGTCAAGATATGCCGCTGCCACGCGCGCGGCGTGCTGAGCAGCGACAGCACCATCGGCGCAGATGACGTGGCGCATTTCCTGCGTCTGGCGCAGAAGAACAACGTTTGCTCTGTCAGCGCCAAGGGGCTGCACGAGGTGGACTGGATCCCCAACGCCCTGGCCGTGGGCCGCGACTCCTTCCTCATCCTGCCCTCCTTCTACACTCCCTCGTTCCTGGCGGGCAGCTGCGGCGGCACCTCCGCCTCGGCGCCCGGCGGCGGCTCTTTTGCCCGGGCGCCCCCGCCCGCGCAGTTCACTGCGCTGGCCACCGTGCCGCTGTCGGGGGTGACGGACGCGCAGGTGTTCGGCACGCCCTGGGTGACCCAACCCTGCGACGAGGACGACGAGCTGCTGGTTGCCTTGCAAGAGGATGAGCTGCCCGGGGTAGACACCAGCAACGGCGTGCTCTTCGCCGCCGTCTGCCAGGCGCTGGCGCGCAACGACCTGGGCCTGCTGCTGGCCAGCTCGCTGAACTTGGACACGGGCAAGGCGACCCCCTTCAAGTGCTTCTACGTCGCCGTGCCAGCGGTGCCAGCCGCCCGCGCCGCGGGACTCGCCGCCATGGAGCTGGGTGAGAGCGCAGACGCGGAGCCCCAGGAGCAGGCGCCTCAGCAGCTGCTGCTGAAGCGCATCGCGGGCCGGGAGGAGCTGCTGCCTCCCGCCGCAGCCGCCGGCCGGGCGGTGGAGGTGCTAGCCTCGGTGGCGGCGGAGGTTGCGACCAGCCTGGCCACCAGCCTGCCCATGCGGGGCGTGTACGACCCGCTGCAGTATGAGCGGGGCACCCACCGCGTGCTCAGCGCGCTCGTCTCCAAGAGCCTCGCGCCCCCCGCCCCCCAGAAGAAAGAAAGCAAGAGCCGCAAGACCAAGCACTGAGCAGCTGCGCGCGTCACATCCTGCGCTCAATCACGCTACAAAAAGCCAATGAGAGCTAGTCCACAACGATCGTCCCTTCTGCAGCGTGGTCGTCCAGCGGCTGCGGCTGCGCCACCAGCCCAGCCAGCGCCAGGATGCTCTTGTGGATGTGCTCCCGCTTGCGCTGTCCCGCCGCGCTGCCGGAGAACCAGTCGCGCTTGAGCATGTAGGGCCACCCGTCAGCCTCGCGCGTGGAGAGGAAGGGCGTGGGCGCAGCCATGCAGAAGCGGCGCGCAAACTCGGCCACGAAGAGCCCGCAGTCGAAGCTGTTCTCCTGCTGTGGCACCTCGGCGGCGATGAAGCGCATCGGGCCGGAGGGGCCGTAGATGGCCATCCCCTCCTCTAAAGTAACCCCCCGACGCAGCGCCCACTCGCTGGCCAGCCACCCGCGCACCACGCCCTCCACGTTGCGGTGGGAGCTGCCCATTGAGTCCAGCTGCAGAATCACCGGGCAAGGGCGGCCACCCTCAGGCTCCTCCTCCTCCTCCTCCTTGCCAAGCTCGATGGCGTCGTCAGCGGCGTCGCCGCCATGCGTGGGCGGCTTCTTGAGCAGGCGCTGCGCGGCGCCGGGGTGGCACACGATGGCCAGGGTCCAGTGCAGCGACTGGTTGACGGGGATGACCAGAAAGTCCATGGCGAGGGCGTCAAAGCGTGAGGTCCACTTGCAAACGCGCTCGTGCGCCACGGCGCAGCGCTCCAGCTGGGTGGGCGGGCGCGGCGGCGGGGTGTCCTCCTCCGGCGCAACCGCCAGCTTCTTGAAGAAGAAGCAGTTGAAGAAGTGGAAGCGCCGCCGCGCATCCGCAGACAGCTGCGCCGCCAGCTGCTTGAGGCAGAAGTCCACCAGGTTGTCGTTGAGGTACTCGCCCGGCGCCAGACGGCGCAGGTCCGAGTTGTGCAGCGTCACAGCGTCGGGGTCGTCTGGCGGGTACACCACAGCTGTCTGCAGTTTTGGCAGCGCAGCCTCCGCCACCGGCGGCGGCGAGGCCGCAAACTCCTGGCGCACGCAGTGCGCGCGCTGCCGCTGCGTCATGCGCGGCTGCAGCTGCGCGCGGCGGCCGGCGGTGAGGTCGTCGTGCTCCTCGGCGCTGGAGCGCTGGGCCGCGTGAGCCGGGGCGCATGCAAGGAGCTCTGCTCAGGGCCACGCGCCTGATCTTCTGCCATTTGCCACGCCAAGGGAATAAGTTGTCGAGGATGTCGCGGTTTATTTGCGCCGTGTGGTTGTTCTCCATCATCAGGCAGCAAAAGCAGCTTTCCTGAGGGTCGTGCGAGTCGGGATTGAAGTAGCCCGAGAGCTTGGACTCCATCAGGTGCTTCACATCCAGCACCAGGAGACCCATCCAGCCAGCCTGGATGGGATGGATGGAGGCGGGCGGTCAGGACAGGCAAACAACGTGAGAGCGCAAATGGGCACGCACCGGCCATGTATCCGTAGTTTGGAGAGAGAAAGACAAGCCCACTCGGTGCACCATGCTCAACGGGATGTCGTACGTGAGCTCGTCCTCGTCAGAGAATGCCGCCCACAGCTTAACACTGCGCACGCAAAGGTTCCAGGTGAGAAATTGGCAGCGCTGACGCAACGTCTCACGCGCCTGTCCGCGGTCAAGGTCAGGCAGCAGGCCTTCGCCTTGCGCGAGCCTGCGAGGGAGCCAGCGTGAGCCAGCGTGAGCCGCTATAGCGAGGAGCGCTGCTATGCTGAGCCCCGCACCAATCCAGACGAGCTCGCTCTCGACTATCACCTCGTCCACAGCCTCGCCCGACGCGGGACCCAACAGTCGCGCCTCCGCAACTGCGCGCTTCTGCGCTTCTAAGCGGCGTGGCGCGGCGTGCGGAGCGGCTGCGGGCTCGTCGTCGTCGATGACCAACGGCTCGGCGGCGCAGCTGCCGGCCAGGCGCGGCCGCTTGCGCTCTCGCTCCTCGCTGGCGCTGGCGCGCGGCGCCTGTGCGCAGGTGGCGCGTCAGGAGCGTGCGAGCGAGAGTCAGAGGCCACGCAAGTCACGCGCCTGCGGGAAGTAGGAGGACGCCTGGGCCAGCGCGCCGCCGTAGCCACCGCCCACGTAGAAGTTCGCTGGAGCCACGGGGCGAATCGCGGGCTGCGCTGTGTGGGGCGGCTTGGCCAGTGGGCGCTGCCCTGCCCCTCCGTCAAAGCGGTACACCTCGAAGAAGCCGTCCTCGCCGGACGCCTTAGGAGAAGCGCCCGTTGCCATTGGGGCGACGTTGGGGAGGCCCCTGCTAGGCAGGCCTCCCATGGGCGCGCCCTTCTTGGACGCGCTCGGCTACAGCAGTGTCCTGTCAGTGCAAAGGCGCCAGGGCACGCGACCAGAGCTCCGCACCTGTTGTGCATCTCGTGTCTGGGACCAGGGCTGCACAGGCGGCAGCGACTCCGACCGCTCAGGCGTCGGCGTTGGGTTGCTGCGTTGCCCGCGCAGAATGCCAACTGCCTTCTTGATCAGGCCGGCCATGGCAACTCTCACATGCGCCACGCTGAGCCTATTGGGCTCGGGAAACACGAGAAGGAGTGCCGCGCAAGGAGGCGAGAAGGCAGGCGAAGGGCGCACACAATGGGCGACGAGGCGTCGTACGCCGAACGCCGCCGTAACGCCTCGGAACCAAACAGTCTCTCCCTACACTTCAGACTGGGTGTATCGCGCGTGTGGCGCGAACGTGGCCCATGCAGCGCCGCGCATTGTTCGCTGCTGCACACGCCACACGTACCGCCTCGCGCCTCGCGCCACTGCGCGCCGCCGCCGCCGCGTGCGACACCGCCCCGGCCTTCCACAGCAGCGCACACGCGGCTGCCAGCGGCTGGCCGCGCGACGATACGCCGGCAACCAGCAGGCTGGGCAGCAGACAGCAAGGCGTCCCGCTACCTGTGCTCGTGTGTCCGCAGCAGACGGTGTACGTGGTGGAGCGGCTGGGCAAGTTCAACCGGGTCCTCGAGCCGGGACTGCACTTTGTCATCCCCGTGGTGCGCACGCACTCAACTGCTGGGCGACGGGCCGTAGGGTTGATTCTCATGCTCTGGCTCTGCGCTCATCGTGCTGACGGGTCGCCTAGTAGAAGTAGTACTTACTATAGTCTCCCGCAGGTTGACCGCGTGGCGTACACCTGGAGTCTGAAGGAGGAGGCGATACCGATTCACGCCCAGACGGCCATCACTCGCGACAACGTCGCCATCCAGAGTGCGCAAGTGCTTCGCGTGAGCACGCGCACAGCAACTGAGCACTCGCACCAGTCGACGGCGTCTTGTATGTCAAGGTGGTCGACCCGCAGCTCGCCTCATACGGCGTCGAAAACCTGCTTTTCGCGGTGGTCCAGCTCGCCCAGTCGGCGATGCGCAACGAGATCGGCAAGATTTCGCTGGACAAGACCTTTCTGGAGCGAGACGCGCTCAACCTGGCCATCGTGCGCGTCATCAACGAAGCCTCCACAGCCTGGGGCTTAACCTGCCTTCGCTACGAGATCCGCGACATCACCCCGCCACGCAGCATCAGTAACGCCATGGAGATGCAGGCTGAAGCTGAGCGGCGTAAGCGCGCGGTGGTGCTCGAGTCTGAGGGCGAGCGCGAGGCTGCTGTGAACCGCGCGGAGGGGCAGAAGCAGAAGACGATTCTCGAGTCGGAGGCGACCATGTTGGAGACGCAAAACCGGGCAAAGGGCGAGGCAACAGCCATTCTGGCGCGGGCGGAGGCCACTGCCCAAGGGGTGCAGATGCTCTCAGCTGTGCTCATCGCAGAGGGGGGGCAGCAGGCTGCGCAACTGCGCGTGGCTGAGCAGTACGTCACCGCGTTTGGCAACATCGCAAAGGCGGGCACCACACTCCTGCTGCCCGCCAATGCGGCGGATGCGAGCACCATGGTGGCGAGCGCAATGGGCGTCTACCGCTCTTTGGCCGCACCGGCGACGGGCGGGGAGCCGCCGGCGGCGAGTGCCGCGCCGCAGAAGCGCGTGGAGGCTTCGGAGAGCAAAGCGCCAAAGTTCTCGCTTCAGCGCTGAGGGACGCTGCGATACAAAGTGCGCATATGCGTGCGTGATTGCAGCGTCACTCGTCTGTTTGCGGCTCAACGCCTTTTTGCCTCCTAGTCCATTCCCCCAAACTCCTCATCCTCTCCGCCCAACACCTCCTCATCCTCCGCCACCGGCAGCGTGTCGCCAGCCTCCGGGTTTGCAGCCGCGTCGCGACCCATGAACGCCTGCGCCTCCTCGGGGCTGAGCGCGCCTGTGCCTGGCGGCACTTGGTCGCTGGTGATTGGCCCCAGGAGCCCCTCCTGTTTGAGCCGCGCCCAGATGCCGCCACCCGTCACGCCGGCGCACTTGTCAAAAAGCACGTCCAGCACGCGGTTGTAGGTTGCGGGCAGCTGGCGACCCACGCAAGCTCCACGCAGCGCGGCGAGCGCATCGAGCACTGCGGCCCATCGCTCTGGCCCGAAAAAGTCAACCAGCCCGTACAGCACCTGGCACAGCAACGCCATGACACCCAGCACCGCGTCGCAGTCGTCCGAGCCCAGGCGCGCCAACGCAGCCAGGAAGTCGGCCGCGGGCGATTCGTCGCCGATGCAGGCACTGTCGTACGAGCTTGCGGCGGCGGGCTCCTCGCGCAGCCGCTTGGAGCCCGCCTCCGTCAGGCTGGGTGCGACGGAGGATGAGGGCGCGGCGGAGCGGCCCTCCTGGCCGCGGCTGCGCGGCTCGCGCGACCGCGTCGGAGCAGCAGCCGCCAGCGCCTGAGCAGCCTGGAGCGCCTCCGCGCCGCCCACGGCCACAGGCAGCAACTGTGCGTCCCAGGGCGTCAGCGGGGACTCCGGGTCCAGCGCGCGGCTCTTGATCGCCTCGTAGAAGCGCCGCAACATCGGGTTCAGAACGCATCGCGAATCGCCCGTGGCTGCGAATGAGCCCTCTGGCGCGTCTGGTTGGGCATCGAAGCGCATGGAGGCCACCAGACGATCCGCCGCCGCTTCAGCCTCTGGGGATGGGGTCATGGCGGAGCTAGGGGGGAGGGGTGCGAACTGGAAGGTGCGCAGGTCCTCCGCGAAGGGGAGGAAGTTGAGCACCAGGTATTCGCCTTGTGGTGTGAGTTTCGGGGAGAGGATGGCGAGGCGCAGGTCGCTGCCCTTGCGGAAGCGAGTGCGTACAACCGCCACGCTCTGCGACTCGGCCAGCGCGCGCGCCAGCGCGGACAACGCCAGCGCTGACCTGAGGACACACACCAGGGAAGCGATACCGTGAGCGGTAAGCGGTGGGCGCGCGCGGCAACGGAGCACGCACCGCTGCGCTGTGGCTTCATCTGCCCCCCCGGACTTCCACACTCCAGCCGGGTGGGTCTTCGGGGGCACTGGCAGCACCACGTCGGGCGTCTCCGTGTACAGGTGGCGAGGCACGTGCTGTCTGTCAGTGAATCCCACCAGCTGCAGGCCCTTCTCGAAGGTCTCGTGAGCGTTGGTGCCGATGCCGCCGATGCGCGGCTCGAACTGCGGCGGAAGGGGGGATGCGAGTGAGCGCAGGGAAGGCGGAGGCAGCCTGGGGCCAGAGCAGGCTGCACATGGGAGAGCAGCGCAGCACCTTCATGCGCTCCCGTTCCGCGGTGATGACGGGCACCAGGTCCCGGCCGTAGCGAAAGGCGGCCATGACATCCTGGGGGGGTACCATGTCCCCCCCGAGGTCGGAGACGAGCTTGAGGACGGTAGTGCGGATGATGGTGTGCGTGGGCGCCTCCGCGGCATTGGGGTCCGCATCCAGGTCGCTGTGGAGCTTGAAGGATGGCGCCTTGGCCTCCGTGACAGCCTTGAAGAGCCACACGGGCACAGAGAGCCAGGGACCCAGGTCCAGCATGCACCGCGCCACCGTGGTGGGTGTCACGGCTGCGGCGGCGGGGGCGTGCAGCATGTTGGCGCCGCAGGCTGCATCCACAGTCAGCGTGGCGTGGCTCACGGCGGCGCACAGCTGGCGAAGCGCCGTGAGCGCGCTGGCACGCCGCGCAGCCTGCGCGGGCGACGCGGTGGGACGGGGCAGGATGTGTATCTCCAGCACCACATCCGTGGCCTGCAGCGCGTCGCAGAGCTGACGAGAGGACGGGCATGCGGCGTCAGAGCGAGAGCAACACGCGAAAGTGGGCGCCTAAGCTCCTGCGCAGCGCACCGACTCCAGGAACGAGGCGTCGTTTTCGTCCTCCAAACTGCAGTGGTCGCTCAGCAGGTCGGTGATGTAGTGCAGGCGCAGCGTAGCTTTGCCGGAGCTGCGAGCGCAAGGAAGGAGCGCTTGTGAGGTTGTGACGTCTAGGCTACTGCGGCAGCAACGCACCCAGACACAGCCTGCTGGCCCTTCAGAAGCAGGTCGTGCCCCACAGAGAGGGCGTCCAGCACTGAGGGGAGCGCCAGAGTGTGAGTTGGCGGGCGGGAGCAGAGCACTTGACGCAAGCGAGCACGCACTCTCGCACGACTGCGTCCCGCCGCTCTGCGCCAGCGCGCTGGCCGTCTCCACGTGCTCCTTGGTCACGGGCCCAAGCTCGAGCACAACCTTCATAAGGGTGACGCTCAGCGCTCGCACAGCCGCCCCAGCTCTGCGCACGGGCGCGGCCGGGTGCGTGCCTTCTGGTGCATGAACTGGTCCGGGTTCTCCAAGTTCAGCTCGTTGTCCGTGGCTGGCGTGGGAGGCGAGAGCGTGCACGCGCATGAGAGAGAGAGCAACACAGTTCTGTGCTCAGAAGGAGCGCGCCGTTGGAACCGGACAGCACCAGCGCCGCCTGCACCGCGGTGGGCTTCTCCAGCATAATCTGTGGCTGGCGCGTGAAGCGCCGCGTGGAAGGGAGGATGACTGGGCAGCCCTATCGCGCCCTGCCCTCTCAACGCTGCTGCGTGCCGGCCGTCTGGCGCCTACGGGCGGCCCAACGCGCGTGTACACGGTAGCTCAGTGCTCACCAGCTTGTGGAAGAGCTCCGTGACGGCCTGTGCCACCACAGGCAAGTCGGCGTGGCAGGAGGGCGACACGTCCACCACCACGCAGTGCAGCGTCTGCGCAGAAAGACCGTCTCAGCACGCCGTCGACGCTGCTGGCGGCCGCGCGTACGCGTGCAGCACGCGCCTTGCCCCCGCGGGGCGCCATCTCCAGACTGTCAGCCCTCTCTGCGCTCGCTCCTCTCTTGACGCCTCACAAGAGCTCTTCGCACGCACCTCGCAACCCGCAGGCGAGGGCAGACTTTTGTAAGGAATCAAATGTCGCAGTTGCAGAAGAAACGTTCACACTCGCCTTCCCTCCTCCTCTCCTCTTCCGGGCACCGGTCGCGTGGGCCCCTGCAGCGCCCCTCCTCCGCCCTCCCCCTCCCCCCCGTTGTGCAGCAGAGCCACGCCCACGAGCATGGTGCCGAATCCGCACAGCTGCGTCACTGTGGCCACCGCTTGCGCTCGTCTCCAGTCTTCAAACAGCACCGCGCTGGCCAGCAGCGACGTGCTGGTGAAGAGCGCGTAGTAGACGGGCGTCACGCGCGCCGTATGGAACGAATCCAGAGCTTTGTTCAGGAAAGCCATCTGGACCATCACGCACACGCCCAACGCACACCCCAGCAACAGCAGCTCAGGAGACCGCGCGCCTGCCGTGCCGCCGACAAGCAGCCGCAGGGCCACCCCGAGCGCTTTGCACAGCAGCACGGACAAGCTCCCCACAAGGCTGCAGATTGCTATGCCGGGCAGCGGTGTGGCAGCGCCGTAACAGGGCTCCACTCTGCGCACCAGCAGCACCACCGCGCTGAGCAGCGTGAGCAGGTAGAGCACGAAGGGTGGCGCGGCGGCCAGGGAGCGCAGGTCTTGCAGTGAGGTGAGAGCAACATCGGGGGGGGCGTGCAACACCAACGGGACGGCGCCTAGACACACCAGAGCGCAGCCCAGCACCGGGAGCAGGCTCAATCGCTCCTGCAGCAGCACATGCGCTCCCACGGCCGCCACGACGATGGACAGCGCGCCCAGGGGCGTGACGACTGCAGGCGGAGCAAAGGCGTATGCGGCAAAGTTGGCAGCCTCGCCCACCGTCACTGCGTAGGCGGGGCTCAGCGCTACGGCGAGCATGCTACACGTGCACGCACTGGTGAGGAAGCCAGCCCACCAGAGCGGCTGACGCAGGTAGCTGTATCCATTGGCAGAGGCGCGAGCGCTCGTCGAGGCGGCTGCCAGACGCAGGCCCTTCTTCTTGACGATGAAGCTGGCGCCGATGAACAGCGAGCTGGACACGGCCAGCGCCACGCCGGTGGCAACGCCGTCGGGCAAGCTACTAGCTCTTGAGGACTGCGTGTCAACATCAACAGCCATCATCCCGAGCCAGAGCTCCCCACGCCTGCTGGCAGCAGCGGCTCACACGCGTGTCACAACCAGAAGCCGACGGAGCGCCTTGTGATTCCACGTTTTTTTCCAAAAATGCGTCTTGCCGTCATCAATACTTAGCACTTAGCACGCCCGCCTCTCCTGTCCTCGATGGGCAAGCGTGAGCGTCAACAAGCGCAGCGCAGCGCGGGCTCCGGCTTCGTGCCTCGCGCAGCGGAGCGTGCCTCGCTCCTGGACTGCCTTCGCTTCAGCTCTGCGGCTGCGCAGCAAGGCCCAGTGGCGCCGCCACGCACGGCCTCAGAGGCGGCCAACGAGGAGCTACAAGGCTGGATGGGCGCGGTGCTGCAGCCCTCAGACTATTGCTACGACGGCCATGGCGTTGCGAGGCCGTCAGCCTTCATCAAGGCGGGCCCTCGCTTTCGCACAAAGTTTGAGGAGCTCATGGCTGACCGCGGCGGGCCGGGCTCCTGGATGTGGAAAAAGCTGCCCAAAGAGGCGCTGAGCCAGGGCACGCCGCGGGAAGTTGGCGGCCGAGCTGCAGAGGTGGCCAGAGAAGCTGCGGCCCGCGAGGAGGCGCAGCGCCTGCAGGCGCGCCGAAGGGAGGAACACCGGCGCGCGGAGCAGCGCATGCAGGCCGTGGCGTCGGAGTTTAGGCCGTCGGTGCAACAGCCACAGGCAAAGCAGGCGAAGGGTGAGGGCGTGGAGGGTGCGAGAGAACAGGCTATGCGCGCCTACCGCTTGCTCAAGGCTGCGCGGGGCAAGCCTAAGGCCTCGCAGCAGCAGCAGAGACGCTGAAGATGCTGGCGCTTGAGCGGCAGGCGCGTGGCGGACGCCTGCGCTGCCGTGGCGCCCGGGCAGCCTTGCTCTGACGGCGCGCTGCCTGCGGTGTTGACAGACTGAGCTGGTCTACGCCCAGTTCCTGGAGTGCGACCTCAACACCGCGGGCGCAGGCGGCCTGCCAGACGATGCTGCGGCAGTGACGGCTTAGTGACTGCAGTGAGTGCTGCGGCCTGCGGACTGCGACTAGAATCTAGATCTATGCTCGTCCTCAGTCGTAGTCTTCTGTGCGCTGCCGTTTGCGCTGCTTCGGCTGCTCCTCGTCCGCAGCGTAGCCCTCCGCGCCGCCCTGCGCGGCCGCCTTGACCGACGCGCGCTGCTGGCGCGCCTGCTCCCTCGCCTGGAGCTTGGTGTCAGCCTCGCTCTGCTTGCGCGCCACGTTCGCCTCCTGCTGCGCGCGCCGCTGCGCCTTGAGCGCATCCTTGCCCCGCGCTGCGCGCTCCAGCTGCGCGGCATCTTCTGCGCTCTTTTCGATGTGGGCGTGGTACAGTACGGCGCCGGAACAGAGCCCCTCCTCTACTTTCAGCAGCTCCAGGTCCATGCGGGGCCCGATCTCCTGCAGTCGGATGCTGCTCTGCGCGCCAGCCTCGTTGCCAGCCCCGCGCACGCCCTGTGCCAGCGTCACGCGAGCCACGGCGCCATCCTCCCCCTCGCTGTCGCTCGCTTCGCCCGTGCCGCGCGCCAAAAAATCAGCCACGTCAGCGCAGCCGCCCAAATCGGGAACCACCCGCTCGGTAAGCAGCCGCCGCAGGCGGCGGTTCACGCCTACCTGACGTGCGGCGATGGCGTAGTGTCGTAGCCGAAAGCGCCCCGTCTCCTTGTTATAGTCCACCAGCAGCACGCGCTGGCAGGCTGTGAGCTTGACGGTGTTGACGTTGATCGGGGGGAACATGTTTTGGAATGTAATCGCGGCCAGCTTCATGTGCGGCTCCGTGCCGAAGTTATTCAACACCACCAGCGGCGGCGCGCGGAAGGCGCTCTCGGGTGCGCGGTGGCGCGCGTGCGAGGCGGCCAGGTCCGCCGCGTGCGCATAGGAGGAGATGCGGTACGTCAGCGTCGGCCCGCGCGGTGATTTGGCCACGCGCAGGTAGCGCGAGCGCTCGGTGGCGGAGAGCAAGACGAAGTGCGAGACGCCTAGGCGCAAGAGCGTGAGGGAGCGTGCATGCGCTAGCATGGCTGGGAAGCGCTTAGGCTGGCGAACGCACCCAGTGGGCCAGCCACGTGGATAAAGTCCTTGAGCTTGTTCTCCTTGCGTTCTTTGAGGTTCTTGGCGGTGTAGGGCTCCATCACCTGAGAGAGCGCGGGGTGGCGGCTCAGAGAAGAGCCCCGGCGGCTGCTGACGCTCAGAGGGCACCAGGCAGCGCCGCGCGCCTTGCGCATGTCGGTGGTGAGCTCGTCCACCAGCGCGGAGAGGCGTCCGCGTTTGAGGACGAAGGATTGCGGGACCTTGGCCTGCAGGAGCGTGAGACACAGACGTGCCTCAAGCAGCGCGACGAGCCACGCACCACCGCGGGCGCGTTTGCCTCCTCAGCAGGCTGCGTGTGCCGCTTTCGTCTCCGTGTCTTCGCCATAGAAGCTCGTAGGGGCGCAGCCTTCTCTGAGGCGGGACCGACCGCCGCAGGAGGGCCCACCTGGCGCCCATCTTCTCACGCGCGTCCCGGTTTCGGTGCTCAACGCCCATGGCGGAGGCCAGCCGCATCGTCCTGCTGCCCGTGGAGGACACACAGGCACGCGCGGTGTCTGTTGCGAGCCACGCTGACAAGATGCCCACTTGCACTCACGCTCCTGCGCACGCTGCTTCTTCCCAGAACTGCGACGCAGCACTGACGTGGTACCTGGAGAACGTGTATAAGCCCGGTGAGCGCCGGGGGCTTCTTTGGCTGTGCTGGTGCTGTCGCTGTTCTGAGCAGCGCTCTCGCCCACGCACTCCTCCTCCTCCTCCTCCCCCACTCTCCTAGGCGACTTTGTGCAGCTCCTTCACGTCGTTGACAAAAGCGAGAAGTTCATCGACGAGCTGTTGCACACGGACATTCGCATGAAGTCGGCCGCAGTGAACGACCCGGCGGTTGACTTCGGTGCGTGCGCTGTCTACTGTCTGTCTGCTGCTCTTGCTAACTCACGCACTTCTTGCTGCAGTCTTCGAGCGCTTCGAGCCCCGGCTGGCCAAGGCTGGCATAGAGCACCGCATCAACGTCCTTCGCTGTTCGCAGGCTGCGAGGTCCGTCGGCGACGTGGTGGTGGCGAACGCGCAGCGCATCAAGGCGAGCCTGGTTGTGGTGGGCATGGGGCCAAAGTCCGCGGTAAAGGAGGCATTGCTGGGCAGCGTGGCTAATCGGGTGACTCACCGCTGCTCCTGCCCTGTGCTGGTGGTGCGCGGCCTGGAATCGTGAGGACTAAATGCTGTGACACCACTAGACTAGAGCCTAGACGTCCCGCTTGCCTACCACTGCAGCCGGGTGGCAACCCAGCCCTCTGGCCTGCGCCGCGCGGCCCACTTGACGGTCTCGTTGTACGCGAAGATGTAGAGCGCAAAGGCGAGATGCGGCGTCCAAAGCAGCGCACGCAGCGAGGCCGTCTGGAAAGCTTCCGCGGCGTGAAAAGCAGGCAGGTAGACGATGAAGACGGCGATGGCCAGCTCGGCCATGACGCCCCACACTGTTACGATGTTGCTGAACAGCCCGTGCACGAAGATGCTCTCGCTGCGCGTGCGGCAATTCCAGATGTGCCAGAACTGGCACATGATGAGCGTGATGTAGTACGCGCTTTGGCTCTCCCGATAGATGCGCCACTGCTCCGGGGCGTCGTACACATGCTCCGCGTTCTGAGTCACCCAGAGGGGGGGGAACACAACCTGGCCGTCATGCGCGGTGGACCAGGCTGCGGGCGGCAGGCGGTGGGGCGCGATGACATGTGCGTAGGCGGCGTCTGTAGCCAGCCGCGCCGCGTCCAAGCGCACGCCTGTAAAGCTGGAGCCCTGCTGCGGCGGCGCCGACCAGTAGCTGCTGTCGTCAGTGGAGAAAGCCAGCTCAGAGACGCTCACCCCGCGGCTGGTGAATGCCAAGAAGTAGGCGAACATGCACGTGGCGGCGATGGCGAAACCGCAGGTGACATAGCTGTAGAACAGGCTGTGCGGAGTCATCAGAAGCTCCGTTTTCAGGTTGCGCGGCTTGTGCAGCATCACCGCGTGCTCTGCGCGCTCAAACGCCAGGCTGATGGCCGGCCCTTGTTCGGTGAGAAGGTCGATGGTTAGGATGATGAGCCCGTTAAGCGCCAGCGGGAATCCAAACGCCAGGTTGAGCAACGCAGGCAGGATCTCCGGAGGCGCGTGCGCCAGCGTGTAGGCGATGGTTTTCTTAAGGTTCTCAAACAGCGTGCGGCCCTCCTCAATCGCAGCCACGATGCTCGCAAAGTTGTCGTCCAGCAGCACGATATCAGCAGCCTCGCGCGCCACATCCGAGGCGTTGGTGCTTCCCATGGCCACCCCGATCTGTGCGCGCTTGAGCGCCGGGCTATCGTTGACGCCGTCGCCGGTTACAGCCACAACTTCGTTCTGCGCCTGTAGGTGCTCCACCAGCGTTAGCTTCTGCTGCGGGCTGGTGCGCGCCAGCACGATCTCGGGCTTGAGAAGCAGAGCACGCCACTGCGCCTCGCTCAGAGCCGCCAGCTGCTCGCCAGTCACCACCGCAGCCTCCACGCTCTCATCCTCCAGCGCAACGTCAGCCACGGGCACATTCGCCGCAGCGGCCACATCGTGACGCGTGGACCGGCGGATGATGCCCACCTTGCGCGCAATCGCCTCAGCAGTCAACGGGTGGTCGCCAGTAACCATGATGACCTTGATGCCTGCCGCACGGCAGGATGTGATGGCCTCCGGCACCCCAGGGCGCGGCGGGTCCACCAGCGAGATGAGGCCCACGAAGACAAGCGGGCAGGCTGACACGCGGTGCGGCTCGCGCGCGTAGGTTTCCGCGTTCGCCACGGGCGCAAAAGCGTAGGCAAAGCCCAGCACACGCTCGCCGCAGCTGCCGAAGCGTTCGTAGGCGTGCTGGAACTCCTCCCTGAATGCCTCGTCGATGGGTCGCTCGGCTTTGTGATAGACGTAGTGCGTGCAGCGCCTGAGAATCACCTCTGGCGCGCCCTTCACCAGCACCACGTGCTGCGAGGGGTCCGCGCGGTCGCCGACAACCACGCCCGCCCACTTTTCGGTGGAGTTGAAGGGCACGTCGTGGATGCGCGGGAACTGCGCCCGCGACGAGCCGACGCAGAAAAAGAGCTCTGCGTAGCGGTACAGCGCTGCGTCGGCGGCGCCGCCTAGGATGGCGTGCTCAGGCGCCACCAGCTTCGCCTTGGCTGTGGGGGCCTCTGCGGCGGGGCGCGCGCGGTTGCAGAGCGCGCTGATTGCCAGCAGCTTGGCGTGCGGGCAGAAGCAGCGCCAGGGAGGTGCCCCGTAGCGCTCACGCAGCGCGGAGCCTGAGAAGGTGAATGTGTTCGTGTTGCCGCTCACTGTCAGCTCAGCACCCGCCTCCTCGCCCTCCGTCGCCACTGCTACCAGGCTGCGCTGCGTCTGCGGCGGAGTCTCGAACTGCTCTGGAAGGTCGCCAGCCTCTCGGTGCTCGGCGGCAACTGCAGCCATTGCGTCTAACAGCGCAGGTCGCCCAGACGCGGCGTGGAAGACGTTGCGGCTGTACCACAGGTGCTCAACAGCCATTCTGTTCTGCGTGAGCGTGCCTGCAGGTTCAGCAGTCAGCCAGAGCAGGGTGCTAGAGGAGCTCAGGCGCACCAGTTTTGTCTGTGCATATGACCGTGGCAGCGCCTAGAGACTGCACGATGTCCAGGCGCTTGACCAGCACGTGACGGGTGGCCATGCGCTTGGCGGTGACTGTCATCGTGGTCGCGTGGGCGTCAGCCAAAAGCGCTGCACAACGCAGCTCCTTTGCACGCACTGGCCAGGCAAGACGTCAGAGTCGCGGGCAGGCCCTCCGGCACGCACGCAACCAGGATGATGATGAGCCCTGGAGCGCATGGGGTGAGATGGAGGAGCGGAGGGTCACAGAAGTGTGCTGGCGGGTGCAGCATTCGGGAGGGGGGGGGGGATTCACGCACGGGTCGTACCGTTGATGAAGGCGTTCAGAAATGCGCGTTTTGGGAGCTTGTTGTCGTACACGGCGGCGGCGCGTGAGATGCCCACCACGAAAATGGCCACGGCGACGACAGCCGCTAAAGCGGCAATGAACAGCACGAATCGGCTCACCTCAATCTGCAGCAGGGTCTCATGCGTACCAGACGTGCCAGAAGCAAGCGAAGCGATGCTGCCAATCATGGTGTTGGAGCCCGTCTTGATGACCACACCAGTGCCCTCGCCGACAACGACGAGCGAGGAGTTGAACACCAGTGAGCGTGCCAGCAGCGCAACCGTGCCTGCAGCATCTGTCTCTGCCACAGCCTTGACAGGTGCGCTCTCGCCTGTGACGCCAGACTTGTCGGTGCGCATCTCGGAGCTAGCGATGATGCGCAGGTCTGCCGGCACGCGGTCTCCCAGCGCGAGACGCACCACGTCGCCGGGCACCAGCTGCGAGGCGTCGATGCGCTGCTCTGCGCCGTCGCGCACCACGGTGGAGGTTGCGGCCAGAAGACTGTGAATTTGCGCGAGCACTGACTCGGTGTGCCGCTCTTGCGCGTACGTCAGGCAGCAGGTGAGGAACACGATGACCAGCAGACACGCCGCCAGTATGATGTTGGTGTTGCCGTCGATCTTCTCGGTATCGATAGCAAACGCGATGACTGCGAGCGCAGCCGCAAAAAGCAGGAGCAAGAGCAGCTTATCCTTGAATTGCCGCGCAAAGCGCAGCCACTCGGGCGTCTTCTTCGTCTCCGCCAGGACGTTGGGGCCGTACTGAGCCAGTCGCGCAGCTGCCTCCGTGCTGCTCAGGCCGCGACTGGCAACAGGGTCGCTGCTGTTCAGCGACGTCCCCAGCTTCCGAGCCAGCTCGTCCACGGACAGCAGGTGCTGCCCAGACACGCGTGAGCAGTGCAAGAGCGAGTCACGGTGCAAGCGAGTCCGTCGTCGCCGTCTCTCGGCACCACTGGAGCTCAACCACGCACCTCGTCAGCCGCGTACTCGCGCACCCCGCCCGGCTTGTCATTTGCCGTCGCCGGGGATTGCGCGTCCACTTTCACGGCGGTCAGCTCCGTCACCATCGGGGTCACCGCAGTCGACCTCTCAGGCTCTGGAGCCGCCATAGCAGCCGCGCGTATCGTGCAGGCAGGATCGCGTTAAACGCAGGCACGAGCGCACAGGGAGTGACTGCCGTTCGCTGTTTGGACCTGTCGGTGATGCAACATTTCTTGGCCTGGCCTTTTCGTCTCGCCCCGATGGCGTGTATTGCCCCTTGCGTAGCCTCGAACAGCGACGCCGATCTTGCGGCTTGTGACTCGCCGTGCGGTAGCAGCAGCAGCGGCGAATTCGCCTCCTCGCCGCGCACGCCACGACTCTTGCGCGCGGTGCCCGCCATGATCTCCACCGTCGCCTGCGTCAACGTGCAGACCGCCAGCGACGTGAGCGACGAGGACGACAAGAGCGAGAACGCTGAGGAAGGCGGCAGCATGGGCCAGGCCCTGGGCATCGCGGGCGAGGTCGAGGTTGCTGACGCGCCGACATCTCCACCGCTCGCGGGCGTGGGCGACGTCGCTGCGCCCGCGGCGCCTCGCGTGTCTGATGCGCTGACGGGGATGTTGGTTGTCGCAGTCCCTGCGGGCCCGCTGCTGGTGCCGTTTGCGTGGAGAGAGTTTGGTGTCCACGCCACCGCCACCGCCGAGCCGCTCCTTTATGATGCCTCCTGCGCGCTCAGGGATGGCATGCTTTTGAGCCAGGGCCGGCTCTTCGTCTTCAAGCGCCGGGTGGCGTTCTACAGCTGCATCTTTGGCTTCGTGCGCCGCAAGATCTTGGTGCGGCCACTCAGTCTCCGCTCACTCGTCTTGCTCAGCTCTGACCTTTCGCGACCAGCCCTTTGCGCAGGTCACCCACGTGCGCCCCCGCAACCTGGCCAAAGCTGGCGTGTTCGGCGCGCTGGAGGTGTGCTGCGGCGAGGAGCAAGTGGTTTTTGCTTCGTTATGGGACCGGGACGCCGCGTTGGCCGCCATCACGCTCCCCTGGCGCGCATTCCAGGAAAGTGAGCCCGCGCATGCCGACACGTTAGCGAGCGATGCGCAGCCTGCAGCGCCTGCGGCGACCAC
>Ga0049083_10000076_pt1 | contig 25762 bp, 13 predicted proteins | sample GreLakmeMI27MSRF_FD_66719 | JGI IMG/M metagenome (GOLD analysis project Ga0049083, IMG submission 66719) | Freshwater lentic microbial communities from great Laurentian Lakes, MI, USA - Great Lakes metaG MI27MSRF | ecosystem: Environmental > Aquatic > Freshwater > Lake | place: Great Lakes...
TCCTCCTCCTCTATCTGCACAGCGCGGAGCATCAGGCGCGAGCGTGGTGACCCACCTCGTGGGCCTTGTTGGTACTGAGGTTGCTCCGCCTAGGACACGCATGCATTCTGCTCACGTACGCTATGCGACGAGACTGTGCTTGAGTTCCTGCAGGCCAACGTGCTGGTTTGGGGGGGCGACATCCGCAGCAGCGAGGCGTACCAGGCGCGGCCAGGGCATTTTACGGTTCCGCCTCGGGCCTCACCCTTGCGTATAGGTCAGCGGAATGCTGCGCAACTCTACGTTCCCCCACCTGGCGCTGGTGCTGCTCTCTGGCGCCGGCGCAAAGTGCGTCGCAGCGCGTGTCGCCTGGTGCCAAGCTCACTCCCCGCTGCAGACCCAGCCTGGTAGCTTCCTTTCCGGGCGCCAAGAGCGCGCAGGCGTTCCTCAACGTGCTAGCGCAGGCCATCGAAGACCACGGGGCGGCTCTGGTGGCTGCTCGCGCGGATGCGGAGGAGCGGGTGCGTAAACTCGATCAGGCCTTTGTCGCCGCGCCTGACGCGTGCCTGCAGGATTACAACCGCCTCATTCGGGCAGAGCAGGATGCGGAGTATGAGGCCTCGCTTGCCGCTGACCACGCGCGCTCCGAGGCGGCGGCGGCCGAGCGGGAGATGGCTGCGCGCGAAGCTGCGGAGTCAGCTGCTCTCGTGGCCGCCCAACTGGCGGCCTCCGCTGCGGCAGCGCAGGCTGCTGCGGAGCGGGCGGCATCTATGATGGCGCGCCAGGCTGCCAAGGCGGCTGCACTGGCTGAGGAGCCACCGGCGAGACCCGGGACGGTACAGATTCTGCTGCGTTTCCCCGACGGCAAACGGCTGCAGCGCCGCTTTGACGGTGACAGGGCGACCACTGCGGATGTGTACGACTGGGCGGAGGCTGAGGGCGTGCAGGGCTCGTTCAAGCTGGTGACCTCGCTTCCACGCGTGGTGTATGAGCGGGGCAAGCAGACGCTGCACGCAGCCGGGCTCAGCGCACAGGCCGCGCTGCTGCTGGAGCTGACTGACTAAAGTGTGTCATGCACATTCAATGTCAATGCACAGGTGGCTGGGAAGATAAAGAATGGCGTGCGGTGGGTCTGTTCAGGATCAGCGCTTATGCGGCGTCAGCCTCCTCGTCAGTGCTGACGTCTTCCCCGCGCGCGATTCTGGCCTTCCGGTCCTTCTGCTTCTGCTTCAGCTCCTTCTTGGTGAGCTTCTTCTTGATCTGTGGACAGTGGGCCCGCGGCGGTGTTAGCTGCGTGCAGTGCGCATGCGCAGGGCAGCGCGCGCACCTTGATGGTGTTGCCCAGCGCGTCGATGACCTCGTCAACCTCGGGCTTCCACTCGATCTTCTCGCGTGCCGAGACGTTGCCGCCCTCAGCAGTGAGCACGCCGTCCGCCACCGTCCACTTCTCTTGGCAGAGGGCGGAGGAGAACTCGTTGTTGTGGGTGATAAGCAGCACGCCGCCCCCATACTCCTGGATGGCGCCCGCCAGCGCGCCCAGCGAGTCGCGGTCTAGGTAGTTGGTGGGCTCGTCTAGGATGAGCATGTGCGGATTGTTCCACATGGCGGCGCCCAGCACAACCTTCACCTTCTGGCCGCCAGAGAGGCCGGCCATTAGGCTGTGGGTGGAGAACTCGGACTCCAGGCCAAAGTCCTCCAAGTGCTTGGCAATCACAGCCTGCGTCAGCGGGCGGGCGTACAGGCCCAGGCGCGCAGCCTCCTTGGCGTCAACCTCCTGCACCATCTTGCCGAAGCCCATGGCCTCCAGCTGGGCGCGGGGGATCCACATGTTCTTGTCGGGCGGCTGGCCAACCCACTGCACCTCGTACTCGTAGCTGTTCTTGAGCTTGCGGCGACCCAGGAGGAGCTCCGCCACGACCTTGACGCCGTTGATGGAGATGGACTGGGCCATCTTCTCCTCCTCCTCTTTGGTCACCTGGCGGTACACCTTCTCAGCCTCCTCGCGGTCCTCGCCCAGCGCGTAGCGCCACTGAATGTACTGGTTGGGCGTCTTGTCCAGGTGCTCCTCGATGTGGTGGAACGCGTGCTGCGCCACGTACGCCATGCGCAGGTTAGGGTGCTTCCACACCGTCCCCTCCAGCGGCTCCAACTCGCCCGTCAGCAGCTTGATCATGGTGGACTTGCCAGCACCGTTGGCGCCGTGAATGGCGACGCGAGAAGAGAGGGAGCAGTAGATGCTCACACCCGTCAGGATCTGGCGGTCCCCACCGGGGTACCGGAAGCCGACGCGCGACATCTTCAGGATGCCCTTGTCCTTGGTCTTCACGCCCTCCAGGTAGCCTGGCTCCGGAAAGGTGAACTTGATGGTGGCGGCGGAGAGCTCGTAGTAGCTGCGTGCCTCAGGCTTCTGCTTCACGAACTCGGACAGGTTGCCGCGGTAGCGCTTCAGCTTGCGATTCTCGTAGTGGATGATGTCCGTGCACACGCGGTCCAGGAAACCCGAGTCGTGGGACACGAGCATGCAGGTCACGTCCTTCAGGGTGATCAGGAAGTTCTCCACCCAAGCCACGTTCTTCACGTCCAAATGGTTCGTGGGCTCGTCCTGCAGGCCATACGCGTCAGCGCTGCGCGCTGGGCTGGGGTAAGGGCGCACGCACCAGGAGGAAGATGTCTGCGCGGGTGAGCATGGCGCGCGCCAGCGCCAGCTTCATCTTCCAGCCGCCGGACAGGGAAGTGACGCCCGCCGCCTGCATGCTGTCGGTGAAGCCGACGGATGTGAGGACGCGCACCACTTCCTCCTTGGGCTCCTCCTTGAGCTTGGGGTCAGCGAAGACGTAGTCAATCACAGACAGGTCCGCCAACTCGCCCTGGATGTCGTGCTCCACGTACACCGTCTTCAGCTCCTCCGGGGGGGGGAAGCCCTCCAGCTGGCCGTTGGAGATAGCCTTCATGAGCGTGGACTTGCCAGCGCCGTTGGGGCCGCACAGACCATAGCGCCGGCCGCGCTTCAGCCACAGCGTCGCGTTGTTGAGCAGGATCTTGCCGCCGTAGGCGAGGCTGAACTCGCAGTTGCAGAGGTCCTCCCCCTCCTGGTCGTCCTCCACCACAACCTTCTCACGGCGCGTGTCCTGGATGCAGCGCGCCAACAGCGCGCGCGCCGCAACCTCCGCCACGTCCGGGGTGACGAAAGGGGTCATGTAAGGCTGCACCGCGTTCTTGTTCCACTCGTCGAAGTTGAACGTCTTGCGGTCGCTGAGGAAGGTGCACAGCGAGGCGACATACTCAAAGGTCAGCGCCGCCATGTCGTCCACCGTGCACTTGCCCGCCACCTGCTCCTGCAGCACGGCGAGGACCACCTTCTCGTCAGCCAGCTTCACCTCGGCCGCGTCCTTGCCGCCAGCCGCCAGGATCAGCGTCGCCTGCGCCTTGCCGCACACCGTGCGGCACTCCGGGTCTGCCACGTCCGCCGCCAGCCGCTCCAGGCCGGGCAGCAGTTTGGGGAGGAAGGGCGCGGCGGCGGTGGGGTCCTCTACCAGCTTGCACATGTTGTCGATGATAAGTGCCGTCTTGCGCTTGATGGCCGTCTGACGCTCCCGCAGGCCGCGCTCCAGCAGCGGCACCATGATGGCCAGGGCGGGGGTCTCCACCTCCTGGACGAAGACGGTGGCAGAGAGCTTGTGGATGCAGTCGGGCACCTCGGTGGGCTTAGCGATGCAGGCAACGATGATGGGCAGGAAGGCCTCCAGGTCGCGGTTGCCCACCACGCTGCACACCTTGGTCATGCAGGCGGTGGCGGTGGTGATGACGGTGGGGCGGGTGTCCCACATACACTCCGACACCTTGGGGACGACCTCCGCCAGGCAGGTGCACACCTGAAACGGCGCGCGGTCCACCAGGCAGGACATGAAGTTCAGGGCGCCCTCCTTGGTCTGCCACTGCTTGGCGGAGGCCATGGCGTCGAAGAGGATGGGGAGAAGCTGAAATGTGCAGGAGCGCGCGGCGGCACAATCAGTTCTGTCGTCAACAGGGGGTGCTGGCGAGCCAGCCGCGCGCGCAGTGCGAGAGGAGCGGCCGGGTGGGAGAGCTCGCGAGCAGGCGCGCGCTCGGGGAGTAGGGGTGAGCACGCAGGGGCGACGGCAGAAGGCGACGGCTGGCGTTGAGCAAGCGCCTCACACCTTCTTGGTGGCGTTGGGGTTGATCACCGCCGACATGGCCTTCACTGCCGCCTCAGCAGCACCGCGGATGCTCACCACCTTGTCGGAGCAGCGCTCTAGGACAGCCGGAAGCATGGCCACCAAGGAGGGCTCCAAGACTGCCAGGCCCAGCTGCACGAGCGCGGTGAAGCAGGCGACCGCCGACTCGCGCACGCTCGCGTCCGTGCTGTCCAGCGCAGCCTTGAGGGCGTCGTGCACGCCGGCAGCCTTCATGTTTCCGGCAGCCTTGACAGCCGACGCCAGGGCCGCCGCAGCCTCCTGCCGCGCATCGCCGCTGCCCAGCGCTTTCTCCAGCGCAGCTTTGCAGGCCTCCATTGAAAAAACACGCACACACGCGAGCCCAGAGGCGCGTGTCCAAAGGGGACGTCGGCCTTCGCCCGGCCGGCGAACCGACGCGCCGCCCAGTGGCCCCGTCTACCTGTCTACCGCCGCCGTCCCTTGGGCAAAGCCTCACTCGCTTTCGCGTCGACGGATTGTAGGACGTATCAGTTGAGACCCCGCCCTAGAGCTCTAGTGAAGTCAGAGGTCCCCGTAGTCGAGCACCGGCCGCACGGCGGCAGCGGCAGCAGCTGCGAGCACCACGGGCCCGTCCAGGTCCACATAGGGCACCACGACGGGGCCGAAGCCCGGCAAGGGTCCGCCGCCGCCGAACCCATTCCCTCTGCCAAAGCCGTGAGGTGGCAGCGGCGGGCTATGGTGGAACGGCGGCCCGCTCTCCCGATAGCGCCGCGGCGGGCGGGCATCGCCCTGCCCCCCGGGCGGCGCCTTCCAGCCACGCCCCCGCCCCTCCCCGCCCCGCTCTCCCTCCGCCCGCCCGCTCCGCCCGCCAGCCGCGTCCACAGCCGTGGCAAAGCGCGTGTAGTTATCCAGGTACACCTCGTCCAGCGCCTTGCTGCGCACCTCCTCCAGCGCCTGGGCGTGTTTGGAGGCAAGGTGCTTGCGCACAAAGTCCTCCCCCATGAACATTTTTCCACAGCCAACCACGCCACACTGACACCTGGGCGCACGCGCGGGAGTGAATGCGATCGCGGGGGTCGGGGGCGCAGACGGTGGCTCGCACTTGGTGGCGTCAATCTGCTTCACGGAGCCGTCCACAAAGGCGCGCACAGCAGCCTCCGCCCGACCCACGCCCAGCGACGCCTGCACCGGGTCGCCAACCGCCAGCCGCTGCTTCCAGGCGCCGTCCACGGTTGCCTCCCAGGGCGCGCCGGCGGGCGCGTCAACCGGCGGCGGCGCTGGCGAGCGGGCCAGGCGCCTCTTGTGGTCCGCGGGCGACAGCTCGGTGCCTGCGCAGCGGCGAGGGTCAGCCAGAGGGCGCCAGGCGCGGCTGTGCACGTGCGGCGCGCCTGCAAAGTAGTCAAGCCCGTGTACTCGCCACAGGTAGGACACGCAGGCTGCGCATGTGCGCCTGGCCAGCCCCTCCTCAGTCTCCCACGTCGCCGCACAGTCGTCGACAGCCTGCTGCAGGGGCGTCGCGGAGATGCCCTGCAGCGCGTTGCTTGCGGTCAGAGCGGAAGGGCGGGGCGAGAGCGAGTGTTGGAGGCACCTTCTCTGCGTCTAGTGCGCGTATCAGTGTGTGCGCCTGCGCCGCGTCATGGGCCATCCGCCGCTGCTTCGCGGCCGCGCCCTCTGCGTCAGCCTGGGGCACAAAAGGAGACGAGAGTGAGACGGCGTGTGCGATGTGTTCGCACACATTGCCGCCTCCTCGCCAGCGCACCTCCTCGCCGGCGGTGCCGTTGTCATGAGGCGCGGCGCTGGCCAGCTGCATCTCAGACGCGACGTCGAAGGAGGCAGCTGCCTGTGCAGCCGCCTCTGAACGCAGCCGCACAAGCTCCTCCAGCTGGCGCGGGTCGAACTGCTGCCGCATCCAGGCCTCCTCCTTACGGCTCTGGAATTCGTCGCGGCGGAACTGCCCCCCCTCCCTCGCCTTGTACTGGGCATACCTGCATTACGCCGCGTGAGCAGTGCAGCCTAGATCGCTACGCCCGCGCCCTCACGCACTTGGCCTCCGCCTCAGCAGGCGTGACGTGGTCGGGGAGGCCGTTGGTGAAGGCCTTGAAGGAGAGCAGCTCGTTGCGTCTGCAGAAAGCGGTCAGCGACGGGCAGCCACCAGACCCAGACGGTCATAGCGAGAAGAGGAGTGGACTTCAGCCACTCGCTCAGGCCGCAACCGCCCGCTCTGTGGGGCACGCACCCCCGCCGCCCTCCGCCGCCACGCCCACGGCCGTCGTCCCAGGCGCCTGCGACAGCGCGCTCTGCCTTAGGGTTGTGTTCTCGCAGCTTCTGGCTCCACGGGCACGCGCCCGTGTGCTCCTCCCGCTCCCGACCTTCTGTGCGCCGCCGGCGCGGGGAGCGGGAGCGGCTGCGGCTGCGGCTACGCCTGCGTTCGTCACGCTCCTCTCGCCCCGACATCACCGAGACCACCACCGCACCGCAGCAGGGCCGCACAGGAGAGGCTAGGGGCGCTGAGTGCTCTGGCGATGGACAAAACTGTTCGATGTTGTTCGACCGACAAGCGCTGGTGTCAGAAGACTAGAACTCTTCTAGAACAGTCCATCACTACGCGCGCGCGCGTCTCCGCTCACCTGCAGTTGTACTCGCTTGCCTGCGCTTGCAGTAAGTAGCCTTGCACCGTCGCGCCAGCCAGCGGGCTCCGGTTTGGCGGCAGCCTGAGTGCCCTGCGCAACTAACGCCGTGTGGGCGTGCGGGCACCTGTACACATACCAGTGTCGCGTCGCGTCGCATGTCGCGCGGCGTGAGCGGCACATACAAGGTGGTGCTCTTGGGTGAAGGTGTGAGCCGGTTACGCTGTATGTGAGGCAATTCGTCTCACCGCCAGTGCTCAGGGCGCGTTGGCAAGACGTCGCTGCTCTTGCGCTACGTCACGAACGTCTTTTCCGAGACGCAGCCGGCTACCATTCAGGCGTCCTATCTGACCAAGCGCGTCACAGCTGAGGGCGCGACACTCAACCTGGCCATCTGGGACACCGCCGGGCAGGAGCGCTTCCACGCGCTGGGGCCCATCTACTATCGGGACGCGGACGGTACGCGCCCGTGGCGTGGTGACAGCGTTGCGAACGGCCCTTGCAGACTGACGCGATGAGCCGCAGCCGCTCTGCTCGTGTTTGACATCACAGACGTGGACAGCTTCACAAGAGTAAAGAGCTGGGTCAAGGAGCTGCGTCAGATGGCTGGTGCGCGCCTTGGCCGCCGCTGACAGACTGCTCGCCACACCAGACTGAGCCGGACCAATAGGCAAAAACATCGTCCTGGTGCTAGCGGCAAACAAGATGGACTTGGAGCGCAGCCGACAAGTGCAGGTTGAGGAGGCAGAGTTGTACGCCTCCTCAATCGGGGCTACGCTGTTTGGCACGAGCGCCAAGCAGAACAAGGGCGTGGAGCAGGCGTTCCAGGCCATCGTCAGCAGTGCGTGCCGGCCTGTGAAGCAACGCCTGTGCCCAGTCAGCCTAACGCGCCGGCATCCGCAGAGCTGGCTGAGCGCGCAAGGACTCACTCCTCCGTTGCCACGGGAATGCGCCCACGTGGGGGCATCGTCGTGCTGCAGAGCGGCGAGGGCGACAACAGCAGGCCCAAGGCACCCATAAACGGCTGCTGCTGAGGCAGGACACCCCTGGACATTGTCGCCTGTTTGTGCTATGCTCGCGTTACGCTATTGTTTTCGTTCGTTCGCTCCGCCACGGCGGTTATTCTGTTTTGCCTCTTCGTTCAGACGAGCGCGCATCTCCAGCAGCGACTGCGAGGTTGCGGATGGGAGCCGGCTGATCACTCGGCGTCCCTGCTTCGCCGCCGGCTCAGCGTGTTGGCGGCGCAGGACTTCCTTGGCCTCCTGGTCGCACTTCTCCATGTAGTGCAGGAGCTGGGAGGACTTGATGACGATGGCCCCGTTGCCAGCAGAGACGTCGCCAGATACGCGGTCAGAGGTTGCAACATACACTAGCGGGGGCTCCTTCTCCCGCATGAGGTCGCCCACCTCCTTTTCGATGAACTCGTCTGCCGTGCCGAAGCCTGCGCGCGGAGGCGCTCAGACGTGCTCAGGGCACCATGCCAGGCTGCGAACTTACCACCGCAGGAGTAGACCACATCCAGCATATCAGTCACCTGCTCACGCTGCGCCTCCTTCAGCGTCGACGTCTTGGCGTCGAACACGACCACAGTTCGCCAGCCTACGCACAACGTTAGAGGTAAGTTTTGCTCTATAAAGGCAGCCGCAGCCGCAGCCGCACCGCGGAAGTGCGCAAACCCTTTGAGCTCCGCCACCAGGCCCTCACGTGCCGCCTCCAGCTGCCCAGCCTCAAAGAGGGCGGCGAGCGTGGGCCAATCATTCAGCACGTTGTAGGCGTCCACCAAAAGGACGCGTGTCCGCAGTCTGCACCGCGGGTCCGTGCAAGGACGCGTGAGCGCAGGCAGACAGAGTCCAAGGCGCAAGCCAGAGTGTGTCCTGTCTCTCGACTGCCACACGCGCCTCCTGTTCCTCGCCTCTGCCGCTTCTGCAGCCGCCGCCGTCACACGCTCTCGTGCCAGCTCTACGTGTGCGTGTGCGGGCAGTGAGGGCCTGGGTCCGCGTGCTGTCAGGGCTGGTGCGGCGCACCGCGCTCACGGGCGTCACGAGCAACTTCTGCGTGCAGTCTCACGCTGCCAGAAGCAACAGCCTGTTCTGGCGGCCGTTCTCGCCGCAGCTTTGGTGTCTGCGGCTCGGCAGTCTGCTGTGCCTGGGACAACAAGTCAGTGTGTCACTGTGTGGCACGATGTACTGCCAGCGTGCCTTCCACTGGCTCAGCAGTTGTCGCTGGCGAGCCACCGACAAGCCGCCGACGCGGCCAAGAATGCGGCGTGCAGGCTCCGGCGTGGGCTTGGGCTCCTCCCGACTTGACTTTGCAGCCGTGACTCTGACGCAGCGCGGTTGCACGAGCATTACTCGTCTTCCACATGAAATGCGCAGCTATGCAGGAAGGCGGGGTAAGAACAATGTCGTCTTGTTCGACGTCGTGTCAGCGTGGCCTGCGTGGATGGTGGCACCCGGGTTACGCTGGTGACGTGTACCGCAGAACACCCCGTCGACCGCCGCGGCGGTCGGCTCACTATTATTCTATCTTCGTCGACGCATCATCGACGGTTGGACGGTATTCGTTCTCTCTGCCTCGCTCCCAGGCGCTCCTATTCAACATCTGTCCCGGGGTGTGTGAGTGGCAGCAGTAGTGCTTGTTTCTGCAGTTGCAGTTTGCCGTTGCATGCCACTGGTGGCCCACTTGTTCGCCTGCAGCTCCATGCTTGCTGCCGAGAAGAGCGCAGTACGCCGGGCCATGCGCGCCACGCTGCGCGCCCTGCCGGAGGAGTTGCGGGAAAAAGAAAGTGTGTTGCGCCGACTGCGCTGCTCGCTCTCCCTCACGGCCGCCTGAACCCTTTAGGTCTGGCAATCGCGCACCGCCTGCTTGCATCGGCCACGCTGAGGAACAGCCGACGGGTGGGCGTCTACGTGAGCTGTGAGAGACTGCAGGAGGTTAACACTTTTTCCGTGCTGCGTCACCTCCTCGCTCGAGGCACGTCAGACCGCTCAACGGACGCTCTGAGCACGGCGCTGAGCACATGCTCACAAAGGCGCAGGTGGGCCCCAGGTTTCGTGCTTCGTGCCCCTGGTTGGCGCAGCTCCACGCGAGATGCATCTCCTACGCATTGGTGCGCTGTGCCGTGCGCCTGGACTCGCCTCCACGCCTGCACTGAGACTCCGTTTCCCGCCCTTTCCGACAAGACTCGCTTAGCGAGCTGGTGCCGAACAGCATGGGCATTCTGGAGCCTCCAGCGACAACAGCAAGCGGTGAGCCCCGCGAAGATGGTGCGTGGCTCCGGCCGGACCCTCCCTCAATTATGCCACGTCCGACTACTATTCTGATGAACCCTGCCCGCCAGCGATGGCAATATCGAGCTGTCCAGCGCTGGACCTCATCATCGTCCCGGGACTGGCGTTCGATGTGCAGGGGCGGCGGCTAGGTCGCGGAGGTGGCTACTATGACGCCCTGTTAGCACAGGACGCGCAGAGGGCAGCGCAGCGGGGCGAGCGGCCGGCACTCAGAGGTGCGGCTGACATTGCGCTAACGCAAGCTCTCGGTCCGCTGACACCGCGCGCATCTGCAGTGGCTCTCGCATTCGACCAGCAAATCTTGACTGAGGGCGTACCCGCGGAGGAGCGCGACCTCCGGGTGGACTGCATCCTCACGCCCAGCGGCGCTCAGGGCCCCAGTCAGCTGCTTTAGCGCCGCGCATTGCATTGCGATTGTTGTCTGTGACTATGATGCCCTCACACGCCGGCAGGACACGCATCGCTGAACTTATTGTTAGAGATTAGAGATTGTCATTTTGATGTCTAACCCGTCCCGACGGATTTCCGCGCATGGAACAGCCAGGCGAGCACGAGACTCCGCGCCCGCGTGCTCAGGTCAGGAACTGCTGCATTGCCGCCGAGGTCCGAAGAATCCTCGGTGCTTCCTCCAGTGCTGCCGCCCTCCGAGGATGACAGCATGTCGAGCGCGGGCGCGGGCGCAGTGCTCCGGAGCCGCCGCTCGCGCGCATGCGCAAGCCAGGCGGCGGCGGCGAGCTGCGACGCAGGCTGCAGTGAGATGTCGGGCCGGCTGTCCCCCTCGCTGGTCGCATCCCCCGTCGAGGACAGCGCAGCGGCCACCGGCTTATGCTGTCGCCCGCTCCTTGACGCGGCGAGCCAGCCTGCGAGCACAGAGGCGGCGGTCTGCGAAAGAGCGGCGGGCGGGAAGCGCGCAATGTCCTCCTCGTCATCGGTGGTCATCGCTGCGGTGGGGCGGCCCAGGCGGCCGGGCGCGCGTGCAATGGCGGCGGCGGCCCATTGGCGCAAGGCGAAGGCGGCGGGCTCTGAAAGCGCCACGGGGCCACTGAATGCGGCTGCGGCGCCATCCTCGCTGTCGTCATCGGAAGATAGAGCGCGCGCGCGACGCGTGTGGCCTTCATGGCGAGGAGACACAAGGTCGCCCAGCTTCTCCAGCACCCACATGCGGTTATCGTCCAAGAAGGCCTGGCGGAATGCATCGCTGGCCAGGTCCGCGGAGGTGTACTCCCCAACGGGACGGCCTCCGTCTGCGTTGCGGGCCCGCGGCTGCACCACCAGCTCGGCGGCGTGGAACATGACATCGTGGGAGTCGAAGATCTCGCGGGCGCCGCGAATCTTCCACAGGCTGGCGGCGTCAGCGATGGTGAGGAGGGCCTTGCGGCCGGCGGTGCAGGCGCCAATGATGAGCAGCAGGATAGAGAGAAACAGGATGTCGCCGAAGGGATTGTGGGAGGAGCGCAGCAGCATGAGCACACCCAGCATGAACATGGTGCCCGAGCTACCAACCAGTCCCAGCACGAAGTACCACTGGCTGGAGAAGCACATTTGGTCGGTGGCACGCAGCGCGGGGTCGATGGACTCGTCGAAGTGCGACTCCAGCCCCTTCCAGCGCGCGGTGCGGTTCTGGAAGCGGTAACGCGCGTAGCACAGGTAGTCGTATATCTTCCAGCCCAGGAACATCTCGGTGGCGTTGAAGGAAAACATGTCCCCCACCCATTGAAAGGGCACCATCACGACGAGGAAAAGGACGTAGAGCAACAGGTCCGAGCGGTTGATGCTCCACAGGGTCGTGTAGTCCAGCTGCGCGTTGTAGTCCCAGAGCAGGTAGAGAATGAAAGGCGACATGAGCTGGGCGGTCGCCTTGGAGCCGTAGTTGCACACCGCATCCATCACATCCTCAAGCGCCGAGTCCTCCTCCTCCTCCTCCGCATGCAGCAGCTGCTGGGTGATTGTGCGCTTGCGTACACGGTAGTACAGCTTCTCCAGGCGGCGCACCGTCTCGCGAGCCTGATTGCTGAGCAGGTCCAGGCCCAGCTCTAGGAAGATGGCCTCAAAGGCGTCATACATGGTGTCCAGGAAGTAGGCGAGCGCGAACTCTGTGAAGGTAGAGGCGGCGATGGTGACCAGCCCCTCCACGCACTCCGAGACGCTGCCCATCGCGCACACCATGAAAGAGTCCACCACGAACGCCTCGAATATCTTTTCCAGCCCAAAGTGGAACCACTTCATCATGAACCAGCACGGGAAGAGATACAGGTTGTAGGTGTCCATTGTGGAGAACTCGGCCAGGCACGTCTCGCACATGACGAGCATTAGCACGCCCGCGATGAAGTGCGAGCGCCGCCAGCGCACGGGCGTGAAGAAGTCCTCGTCCTCGTCGTCGTCCGCATCCCCGTCCAGCAGGCCCCCCGCGTCATCGTTGGGGCGGTCGGGCACCAGCAGCACGCTAGCGCACCACAGGCCGTGCACAGCTATGACCAGGAAGCAGACGCCAATGCGGCCGCTCACTGCGGATGCATCCGCGGTGGAGGAGAGGTAGGTGTCAATGTTAGGCGAGAAGGTTGCAATCCAGGAGAAGCGGAGGAAGAGCTGTTTAACGCCCAGCTCGCTGAGGTAGAAGGGGAACATGGCGAGCACCAGGCCCGCCACCTGCGGCTGCACCATCACGGAGAGCATCGTCCAGCCCTTGAACTTGGGCGGGTCGCGCAGGCGCGTGAAGGCGCGGCATATGCTCCAGAAGCCGTACATGAGACCATCGGCCAAGAGACCGATGCCAAAGAAGAGCGCTGAGTAAAAGAGGGTGTCGAACGCAAAGGCGTTGAGCAGCTCGAACCAGCCCAGCGGTGTGAGGACGATGTTTAGCTTGTACTGGCCGTTGTGCGTGCCGGCGGGCTGGTACTCGTCCATCTCTACTTTAGCGGAAACAAGACGCTTGCTCTTACGTGTGTACTGAAAGTACTCCAGCGTCAGAACCACGCTCTTTGGTACCGTGCCCGACTGGTAAGTGCCGCTGGCAGGCGCGAAGGGGATATCCATGAGTCCGTCGGTGGTGAGGGCTGCTGAGTAGAAGCTCGTGTCGTGCGGCGGCGAAGAGGTGGAGCTGGACGCGACGGAGGCCTCGAACAGGCGGTCTCGCGGCTGCGGCTCCTTGGTGATGTAGAACAGCGTATCGCCGTTCGCTTCGTACCAGCGGCTCACTGCGGACGCAGTCTGGTACGACTCCTGGAAAAGGCAGGTGAACTCGATGTCGCACGTGTCCGCTGTGGCGGTGAAAATCTGCGGCGCCCATTGACTGATGAACTTGGTACCCCCCTCGCCCACCAGGGAGCAGCCCTGTCCGTAGGCGACGTTCAGCCGGTCGATGGGTGTCCAGCCAGTCTCCAGCAGCTGGTACAGGAACATGTTCGCATCGAAGCCCCGGCAGGCGGAGAAGTAAGGGAGGTAGTCAACGGCGATTAACTTGTCGCCGCTGCTCCAAAATTTGGTGGTATCGGCCAGCACCACCTCCTCCTTTGATATCACGTCCGGCACAGTGGTCGCGGACGATGTCGACAAGCCGACGAGGGGCAGGCTGACGGAGGAGCTGCAGCCGCTGGTGGTGCAGCCGGAGCCGAGGTCCAGCGGAGCGCTGCAATCAAAGCTTGTGGCGTTGGACATCGTCCCGTTCGTCGAGTTGCTCGCCGCCGCCGCGCTCGCGTTGAGCTGCAGGAAGTAGCGCTCGGCCACCAGGTACTCGCTAGAGAAACTGCTGTTGAACGCCAACGTGGTGTCCGGCTGCACTAGGCGGCAACTGGGGTCAATATCCAGCCCGCCGGAGGTGCAGTCCAAGTAGTTCAAGGGCACGCTGCGCTGGGTGACCGCATTGACGGGCACGTTAAGCGGCAGCTGGTACTCGTCGCGACGGGGGAGGATGATGTGGAAGGAGGAGTTGGCAGAAGCGGCCCCGCGTGTGGGCCCAATCATGTCCACGCACAGCGTGTTCAGGAAGCTACGCCGGTTCCGCTCCTGGTACAGACCGTGCAGCATGCGGATCTCGACGCGGAACTGGAGTTCGTCGTTGGCGATAAGGTTGAGTTCCATCATCCCACGCTTGTTGACGTACGTCCCAACCTCCGGGCTCGCTGCATTCACCGTTCCCGAGCCGTACAGGCCATTGCGCGCGAACCAGAAGGGCAGCTCCAGGCCGTTCGTGCTGCGCGGGCATTTGGTCTCGTATAGCTGGCTCTGTACGACACCCATAGTCGCCTGGTTCACGCCGTCGCCCTCATTCCACGGCGGGCAAGGCACCGCCTGATAGTCTGCGGGCGCGCATGCGCTTTGCTGGGAGTAGTCGCCGGTGAAGATGCCAACCTCGTAGTGGTCACCGTAGATGAGCTCCTCGCTGATGTTACGGAAGTCGAAGGTGAGCTTCACAATGTAATTTCGCGGCACCTGGAAGTACACCAGCTCCGTGCCTTCCACGTCCGTGATGGGCTCCGTGCTGACGCCGCTCGAGTCAGTGACAAAGTCAGGCTTTAAAGCATCGTAGTTCTTGGGGTCGCAGCATGCGTAGGAAGAGAGCAGGTCGAATGCTGACTCCAGGGCGCTGCTGCTCGCCTCCGCGCCTCCAGTGTCGCTGCTGGTGACGTTCGTCGCATTGACTGCCTCGTCCGTCAAATTCCCGCTCTTCAGCTGCCAGGTGCGCTCGATGAGCGAGGAGCGCAGGGGCGAGAGCCGCCAAAAGGTGATCTGGTCGGCCGTGCAGTTGCTCTGTGTGGTGGCCCCGCCCAAGGACTTGGTGCCTTCGGGGCAGCGGTTCAGGATCAGGCCCGTCCCTTCGGGGCAGTAGAAGCAGGCGACGCAGGGGAATTGGTAGCGCGAGGTGGCGCTAGTTCCGGAGGGGCAGAAGTAGCCGGCGGGGCAGGGGTTGGCGAACTGGGACTCAGGGGTGGTGCCATAGCTGCAGAAGTAGCCGTCGGGGCACTTGTCCGTGGCGATGGTGGTGCGTGCGTCGCACACGTACCCCTCCGGACACAGTGCAGCCTGGCCCAGCGGCTGCAGCGCAACCGTGGTGCAGCTCGCCTCCGGCGGGTCCGCCTCGCACGCCTTCACCTGCGCGTTCACCACGCTCACAGCTCCCTGCGGCCCGTACGGCTTATTGTTCGTCATCCCGTCCACGCTACACACCAGGCCGCCGTTGCAGGGCAGGCAGAGCGCCTCGTCCGTAAGGCCCCGGTAGGGCGACCAGGTGCCCACAGGGCATGTGAGGCAGGTGATGCTGTCCCGGGAGCTGCGATATTTGCCCGCCTCGCAGATCGTGGGCTTGTAGGTGCCATCCGTGCGGCACTCGTAGCCCGCGGGGCAGTCCAGGCAGCGCTGGAAGCCGTCGTAGTGGGTGTACGTGCCTGGCAGGCACAGCGCGGACTGGGCGTTGCCGGTGCCGCTGGCGAACGAGCCGCGGGGCGCGGGGTAGGGGATATACGTCCCCGTAGGGCAGTAGCTGCCGGCGGGGCAGGGCAGCTTTGGATTAGAGATGTCCGTCGTGCCAGAGGCTGAGGCCACGGTACGGTCGCTCGTCGCCCACTCGCAGTACGACCCGGCATTGCAGGGCTGCGGATTGAAGTACACCCCTTCCGCGGTAGTGCTGTTCCCCACGCCGTCCAGACAGTAAGTGGCAGGGTAGCAGGGCAGAGGGCGGAAGTTAGAGGCGTTCAGGCTGAAGCCGGCGGGCAGGGCACGCTGCAGCTGCTCCTCGTCCAGCGGCGCCAGAGGGTCGGCGGTCACAGTGTTGCTCAGGCAAAAGTGGCCGGCGGGGCAGCGGGTGGTGGGGAGGGGTAGGCCCACCTCGTCGCACACGTAGCCAGCCGGGCAGGGCTCCGGCAGCTCGCGCGTGAAGCCTGGGCACACAGTGCCGATGGGACACAGCTTGCACGTGGACTGGCCTGCCTCGTTGTTGTACATGCCCGGTAGGCAGGGCTTGGGCTCCGTGTTGCCCACGTTGGGGCAGTAGGTGCGCGGCGGGCAGGGAATGAGCTGCCCCGGGGGGCAGTACTGACCGGAAGGGCAGGGCCCGCTGCCCTGGGGCGTCACGCTGCCTGGCTCGCAGAAAAAACCTGCGTTGCAGGGCTGTGGCGTAGTAAAGTTGTTGGCCACGGACTTGATGGTAGTCACGCCGGGACCGCAGTAGAAGCCGAAGGAGCAGGGAAGCGGGCGCTCCGCAAGGCGAAAGTCTGTGAAGTTGGCGGTGCGTGTCCCTTCCAGGCAGTAGTGCCCAGGCGGGCAGGGCGTCAGCCCGCTGGAGATGCCCGTCACGTCGCACACGGCGCCGCGGGAGCAGATACGCGGGGCGGCCATGCCGAAGTCGGGCGCAAAGAAGCCCACAGGCGCAGGCAGGCAGCCCCCCTGGCCCGTTAGCGGCTGGAAGGTGCCCGGCGGGCAGAGGGTGTAGTTGAAGTTAGAGGTGCCCGCGCAGTACGCGCCACGCGGGCAGGCGAGCGCCTCGCCGTCTGGGCAAAAGTGGCCCACGGGGCAGTTGCCATAGTAGAACAGCAGACGGTCGCTGGTAAAATCGCCCCCGTTGTTGCTCACCTCCACGAACACGGGCCCGGGCGCCTGCGCGGGGGCCAGGCAGAGCAGGTTGGCGAAGGAAAGGTATGTCGCGGGCACGGTGACAAGGCCGAAGCGACAGGCCAGTGCGGAGCTGTTCACAAACCCAGCGCCGGTGACGAACACGGGCGTCTGGCCCAGGTGGATGCCGGCGCGTGGGGACACGGCGGCGACGTGCACCGTGGGCTGGAACTGGAAGGTGGTGGCCCCCCGTGCACAGTCCGCCCGGTTGCCAGAGGCGCACACCGGCACCGCGCGAGGGGTACTGATGATGGCGGCCGTGTCCGGATAGGAGGCGGGGCTGATGCATTCCAGCGTAGAGGGCCCCACCCTGGCGCCCGCCACTGGAAAGACGGTACCAAAGCGGCACGCCAGCTGGGCGGAGTCCCACGCAGAAGACACGGTGAATGCCACCACAGTGCCTCCGGTCTCCGGGCCGGCGGCGGGCGAGATGTCGGTCACAAGTAGCTCCGGGTGGAAGGAGAAGGGCAGTCCCACAACCGTGGCCGCTGAGGCGAGGGCTGCTGGCCCGCCTGAATGCGCTGGCGTCTCACATCGAGCCAGCATAGAGGAGACTTGCACGCAGTGTGCGTCCAGCCCTCCGAATGAGCATAGCGCGCCCAGGCTGGTGGACAGCTCGACGCCAGTGACAGTAACAACCGTGCCACCTCCAGCCGTCCCTGCGGTCGGATGCACCGCAGCCACTGATGGCGCGTGAGTGTAGAGGAACTGGGCTGCGGAGGAGCGGGAAAAGGCATAGTCACCAAAGTTAAGTGCAACGGCTCCCACGCTGTGCGCCGGGCTCGCGCATAGAACGTTGCTCCATGGGCCGCTCGCTTGCAGCTGAAGCGCCTGTACAGGCGTTGCGCTGAACGCGCACTGCATCCCCGAGCCAGGAGGTGGGCTGTCAAGCGCCACCAGGACATCTTGTCCGCCAGAGGCGAGCCCGCGTTCCGGCACGGACGCCAGAATGACAGGCCGGCGGAAGTATTTGAATGGGGCCGGAGCCAGCCATGCCGTCGGCTCTGTCGCGACGCTGATCTGCGTTGACTGCATGGCAAGAGCTGGGGCGCTGCACACCACCCCGTTGGATCCATAGGCGCGGCCAGAGACGGGCCCCACCGTTCCAAATCGGCAGAAGTATTGGGGGGACGTGCTGGTGACCAGCACGGGCAAGCCCCCTTCTGTGAAGCTCCAGCTAGGCACCACAGCAAGGACAGTCGCCTCAGGCAGGTCGGAAAACTCCAGCGCGCCGAGTGAGATGCCCCGCAGTTCAGGCAGCGTCGCCCGTTCAAACCCGGCGCCCAGAGCGGCGGGTTGCGCGGTGGGCACCTCGCAGCGGAGGAGCACGGAGGACTCATACCGCGCCATAGAGCTAGCGGCGGGCGCGCCCTCGTAAAACAGGCAAGCGGCGGCCTCCTTGGTCCCGTCGCGCGTCGTCACACTCACGATGGTGCCCGCCCTGAACGAGGTGGGCTGTGCCGCGAGCGCAACGCTGCGCTCGCGATACTGGAAAGCCACGCCTGCGCCAGCTGCGTCGCCGGCGAACAGCATCGACATGGTGCTGAACCCCACCGCGTGCGGGCGGCTCAGACAGAGCAGCCGATTCCCGGGGGCAGTGAGAGCGGCCGAAGAGCTTGTCTCGAACAGGCACCTCGGCGCCCCGTTCGCCGTTCCCCCGTTCGCCGCCTGGTCGATGGTCAGGGTGAGGGGCTCTCCGCCTTGAGCCCAGCCCGTGGACGGCTGCACGGCCAGCAGTTGCGGTGGTGTGTAGTATGTGAGAAGCAGAGGCGCCTCGGCTGCCTCGATGTCTCGCCCATTCGAAGATACGGCCAGCCGGACGGTGCCCGGCGCGTGCGCAGGTGCAGCGCAGCGGATCTCGCTCGCCGCAAGCGCAGCAGCTACGGGGAAAATGGTGCCGAACTTGCACGCAGTGACGTGCTCCGCCGCTGCTGTTGTGAGGACGACAACCGTTGCGCCGGCAGTGGAGGCGAAGCGCGGCGAGCTCCCGCTGACAGCAACAGGGGGCAAACTGCGATACAGGAGGCTGCCTGCGCTGCGGCCAGCCGGGGAGGAAAGCAGGAGGCTGCCTGCGCCAGGTGCGAGCGCCTGCCCCTCACACACTACCAGCACCGCGCTGATAATGTGTGCGGGGAACCCAGCGCGCCCGTCGTGCACGCACAGCAGACTGTCTGCTAGGTGCACACCCTGAATCGTGCGCAGTGTTCCCTCCCGGCCCTCAGACGGCTGCAGCTGCAGCGCGTGCAGCTGCGGCTGCGCAACAATCTGGAAGGCTGCGATAGCGGGCCCCTGGTCGGCGATGAGCTCGAGCACAAAGAAGCCAGCCATGTCGGGGCTCACGTCACACAGAAGGCGCCCAGCGCCCGTGTCGCGCGCAGCAGTGGTCAGTTGTCGCGTGCTACAGGCGAGGTACCCCGGATAGAGCTCTCCGGAGCCGACGGAAACGCTCGCCAGGGCTGAGGCAAACACAGCCTCTGGCAGCGCTGTTTCCAGAGCCGGAGGTGCGGCGTAGGCGAACGAGCTGCTGACCACATCCACCCGATTTCCCGCGCCAGAGACGGCAAAAGGCACGCCGCCGGCGGCATGGGCGGGTGCGGCGCAGGCGAGGAGGGAGGGTGAAGTCCAGGTTGCTGCGACCTGGCTTATGGTGCCGAACCTGCAGAAGAGCGCCTCGTCGCTGCTGTGAGCGCCCGCCTCGACGTGCACCATCGAGCCACCAGCCAGGGGGCCACGCGCGGGGGCGGAGTGGCTGAAGAGCGCGGGTGTGTCAAACACAAAGCCCACAGTGGAGGCCCACTGCCCGGCGGCGCTGTGGACTCTGACGACCAAGGATCCCGCTTCCTGCGACGGCGCCTCGCAAAGTAGCAGCGCCGAGGAGACGAAGAGCGCCGGGGCAGAATCGGAGGCTCCAAAGGAGCAACGAGCACCCAGCCTGAAGTTGGCGCCCTGCGCCCTCACCACCAGGCCGCCCGCGACTGGACCCGCGGTTGGGTACACTCGGGCGAGCAGCAGCTCCGGCTCTGTGAAGCGGTACCCCACTTCTGGAGAGGAGGCGGCCACGAGTCCCCCCATGGCGGCAAGCCGCACCTCCACGAAGGCCTCGCCCCCAACCCAGGGTGGCGACGCGCACTCAATCAGTCCAGACGAAAGGACGAAGCCGCTCACCGGGGCGCTGCCGCAGAGGAGGCAGGTGACGCTGGCGCCCTCCCCAAAGTCGGAACCAGCGAGCGCCACTGCGCCCGTCGCAGGAGCGCCGTACATGCGCTGCAGCTGCGCGTCGCGGGCATACAGGAACGCCAACGCGGTACCTGCGGGCTGCTGCGCGTCGCCGTTGAGTTGCAGCAGGACTGCGCCTGGCGCGTGGGCAGGGGAGGTGCAACGGCACTCGGTGGCACTGACGCGCACGCCCGCGACGCCCCGGATGGTCCCGAAGGAGCAGTACAGCTCGGCGGCATCGTGGCCCATGGCGCCTTGGAGGAGAAGGGGCGTGCCGCCTGCGTCGCTGCCGCCGCCTGGAGAGGCGTGCACGGCCGCGGCGGGCTCCTCGGCTGTGAATTCAGTGCTGTGCAGAGGCGACGTGCTCTGCTCCGTCCAATCGGCCGCGCCCAAGGTGAGGTCGAAGGCGTAGGAGCCTGCCGAAAGGGCTGGCTGCTCGCACACCGCGTGCGCCGTGGACACCCACTGCGCCCTGGCCGTCGCATCGACGCCAAAGCGACAGGCGGATCCGCGTGCAAAGTTCGTGCCCACCGCGTGCAGGAGGGAGCCGCCCCAGGGCGGCCCCACAAAAGCAGCTGGCCTGCTCACCAGGGGCGGTGGGACGAGCTGCAGCGCGACGCTGGCGCCCGCGTGAATGTCGCCCACGCCGTCCAGGGCGAGCTGGAGCAACATAAAGCCCGCGTCGCCCGACAGGACTGCGCAGCGGGCGACACCCGCGCGCAGCACCGTCGCCACGCTCTGGCCGGCACCCACGAGGCAGCTCGCCGCCCACGCCCAGGCGGCGTCGCTGAAATACAGCTGCGTGACCGTGCCGCCGGATGTTGCCGCCACCTCCGGCACTGCCGCCGTGACCGTCGCCACAGGAAGGTGGAGGAACTGCGCAGCGCCGGGCGCCCGCACACCAGAATTGCCAAAGTCCGCCGTCAGCGGGCGCGCGGCCGCGGCCGGCTTGGCAGCGGGCGAGACGCAGGCTAGCTGGTCGTCCGAGAGGCTGGCTGCCGAGACGCAGGTTGAGCCAAAGCAGCAGCGCGGCTCGCCGGCGCCCAAGCTGGGCCCGGACACGACCACGCGTGTTCCCCCAGTGAGCGAGCCTCCCCCGGGCGCCGCGGTGTGCAGCGCGGGAGGGGGCAGGAAGGTGAACTCAACGCCCGGGGCTGCAGCGGCGTCGCCGGCGTTCGCCACCGCCACGCGGCTGGCGCCGGCGCCGTCGGGGGCGACGCAGCGCAACAGGGTGCTGGAGAAGACGCGGGCAGGCGCGGCGGCGGAGTCGAAGCGGCAGGAGGCGCCGGGCCGGAAGTTTGCGCCGCTGAGTGTCAGCAGCGACCCGCCCACGCCCACCGTGGGGAACACCGCCGCCGTCGTAGCCGCCGCGCTGTACTGCAGCGCCGCGCTGTCGGAGGCCCTGAACTGCAGAGCGGAGTCGTTGCTGAGCGAGAGTGCCACGCCCACAAAGCCTGCAACATGCGCGGGCGCGGTGCACTCCACCACCTCCGGCGCCACGAACCAGGCCCCAACCACCTGCGTGCCAAACCTGCAGCCCAGTCCGAGGCGCGGCAGGAGGCGCAGCGGCGCAAAGGAGGCACCGCTGAGGCGAATGGCAGTGCCGCCAAAAGTGCTCGCCTGCGCTGGCCACGACTGCTGCTGCAGCGAAGGCTGGAAGACGTGCTCCACCACTGGCACGTCGAAGCCGACCACCGTGCAGCAACTCAGCAGCAGCAGGAGCCACAGGCGCAGGAGCATTGACAATGCGCTCTCAAGCACCTCTGCGCAGCCGTGTGCGAGGCCGTATCCGTGCCCCCATCGCTACAGCACGCGCAAGCACAAGAGTTCAGAGTGGTCGGGACGGAACGAGCGCGTGTCCACCACGCTGCGGGCAGGCAGGGGAGACGGGGGGGCGTGGTCGTGGTGTGTGCCGCGCGGGTATTGTTGTGTTTCAACAACAACGCGCAGAAAACGCACGCTTGCCGCCGCGTCGCTACGGCTCGCGGAAGGCCGGACGGAAGAAAAACTCAGGCGCGTCTACAGCTAGAGGTCATCCTAGAGGCAGCACTCTGAGGCGCCTCAGTAGGGGCACGCCAGGGGCGGCCTGCGCCTCGGCTGTCAGGTGCTCCGCGCGGTGCAGGTGCACCGTCTCCCCCGTCGCCTCCTCCGCAACGAAGGCGTCTGCCACGCCTGCAGGCGAGCGGCGTCTGGAAGCGTACAGGACTGCCAGCAGCATGAACACTGTGAGCAGACAGGCGAAGGGGCCGCGAGCAGACTCCGCGCGCGAGCGGTGGCGGCGCAGGTCGTAGCTTCGCAGGCGCGTCGCAATGTCGTCGCTGTTGCGCTCCTTCACTTCCTCCGCGCCAACCGCGATGTGCGTGATAGTCTCCGCGGCCACGGGTGCCGCCACGGGTGCCGCCATCACGAAAAGACGTCGACACAGCAGCCAGCAGGCGAGGGGGCAAGGGGCAGCGCTGCAGCGCTGTTCTAACGTACTACAGCACTGTTCGAGTGTTCTTCCAAAAAAGTGTTCTATTGGAGAGTCACTCCGCCCCGTGCCGCCTGCCCCGTGCCCTGTCAAGGCTGTCTCCTAGCGAGATGGTGCTTGGTCGAGAGAAGGCGCAGCAGCTGTTGTCGCTGCTCTCTCGCAACCAGACGCTGGAGGCGACCGCCTCTGAGTTTGCTGTCGCGCTGCTCGGTTCAGAGGGGGCGGAGCGGGCGCTGGTTGTGCTGCTACAGAGCGGCGTGTTGTTGACGGCAGAGCAGCGCGTGGCGGCACTCTTTCTGGTACACCGGATCAGCGAGTCGGCCGCGCCGCAGGCGCAGGCGCTGCTCACGCTGGTCGACCTGGTGCGGGACTCGCAGCGGAGCCCCGCGTGCGCCCCTCACGCCCACACACAGGCGAGCGGGAGTCTGAGCGACTGTGAGCGCGCCTTCGTGGTGCAGCTCCTCACCGGCACAGCGGGCGAGGTGTGTCAGGGGAGTGCGCGTGCGTGCGTGCGTGCGCGCAGTACGCTGACGCCCCTAAACTGCAGGCCTGTAGGCGCACGGCGTCTGAGGTGCTCGCCACGCTCAGCTCACAGTCTGAATTGCTGTCGCCGCTGCCCAGCAGAGAGGCTTTGCGCCGAACGGTGGCGGATGGGCGGGGCGAGCCCGTCTCCTGCCTGAAGAGAGCTGCGATGCCAGCGTTCCTCGTGGACGACTGTGCCACAAGGTGTGTCCGTTCTGCGCCACGCCCGCTGTGCGCTCATCCGCTACCCAGGGCGAGCGACGGTCATGGCCGGGAGCAAGCACGAGAGGCGACGGCGCAGGAGCTGCTGGAGAAGCTCAGCGACAGAGGTGCGCCGCTCGTGCGACTTTTGACGATGGACTGCCTTGACCCTCGCCTGTACCCAGACTTTGAGCCACCCTTCATGCGCGTGAGACCGCCTGTGATGCAATGCCTGGATAGCGAGGTAAGTTGCTGTGCTCCTTCTTGCGCGTCTGCTCAGCTGCGCCGCTCCACAGCTGCCGTGGCTCTACCCCAGCTCATCGCACGCATTTGTGTGGGACAGCACCATGTGTGCTGACACCACTCGAGTTGCTGCGCTGAGGTGCGCTCTGCGCAGAGGGCGTGTGTGCACCCTGACAAGCTGCGGTGGCACAGGGAGTCCATGTCCGCAGCGTTCAGAGCGCCGCTCGCGCCAGCGGCGCAACAGCGGGTACGGCGAGCACAACCTCCCGGCCTCCCGTCGGCTTCACTGAGCCTGCGCAACAATGCTCACTCGCAGATCATTGCGGAGCTGGAGTCTGACCCCAAGCTCGTCTTCCACTGTGGCCTGACGCCCAGGCGGCTGCCAGAGCTGGTGGAGAACAACCCAGCGGTTGCGATGGAGTCCCTACTGAGGCTCATGGTGCGTGCAAGTGCCCGGTGGAGTGCCTGGTGCTCATGGTGTGTCCTCATGCATGCCACAGGGGTCCAGCCAGGTTACGGATTACTTCAAAGTGCTACTCCAGATGAACATGTCTCTGCACTGCATGGAGGTTGTGAATAAGCTGAGCACGTTGGTGGAGCTGCCCACGGACTTTATGCACCTCTACATTTCCACCTGCATCAAGGGCTGCGAGAAAATCAAGGCGCGTGCGGCGGGCAGGCGCGCGAGCTGGTGTGCTTACCGCTCACGCTTTGCAGGACAAGTACATGCAGAACCGGCTGGTGCGCCTCGTCTGCGTCTTCCTGCAGAGCCTCATTCGCCACGACATTGTCAAAGGTGAGACCGCCCGTCCGAGCGTGCGGTGGGGGCTGACCTGCTCCTCAGTGCAAGACCTGTTCATTGAGGTGCAGTCCTTCTGCATCGAGTTCTCCAGGATACGCGAGGCGGCGGGGCTGTACCGCCTGCTCGCCACCCTGCGCAGCGGCGAGCCCTTGCCGCCGGAAATTGCCGAGCAGCTTGCTGGTGGCGGCATTCTTACGTCCGCCATCGTCGAGGACACAGCATGAAAGCTCCAAATCTGCAGCTCGCAACGTCGCTCGCTCGCAAATCCGATGGAAGGGAATTCTTCTTCTCGTCTTCTTTCGTTCTTTGGTGTGCCAAACCTTGTCGCCTTCGCCAGCCACGTGCTGCAGTGTTTTCGTCGTGTCTCTGTCGGTCTGTTTGCTAGCAGCGACCAGCAAGAGCGAGCAAGAGTGCCGCCGTCGGGTGGCGATGGTGCGCGCGTGAGAGCTCACCCCGCCTCTCGCGCTGACCCTGCGCGCCAGTCCGTGACGCTGCACACGACGCTGGGCGACCTGAAGGTGGAGGTGTTCTGCGACGAGGTGCCGCGCACAGCTGAGAACTTCCTGGCCCTCTGCGCCAGCGGCTACTACGACGGCACCAAGTTCCACAGGCGCGCGCGTGCTGCCTGTCCGTGCGCCTGCTCCGCGCTGAGCGCTGAGGTGTGGAGGCAGAAACATCAAGGGGTTCATGGTCCAGGGCGGAGACCCGACTGGTGCGCTCCCAGCAGCTGGCAACAGCGCGTAGGCACGGGCACTGACTGCGCCGCAGGCACGGGCAAGGGTGGCGCCAGCATATGGGGCGGCAAGTTTGCAGACGAGATACGTGACACGCTGAAGGTGTGTGTGGCTCTCTTCTTAGCTCGCTCTTGCTGACACTCGTTGCCCAGCACTCCGCGCGCGGCATCGTGTCGATGGCCAACAGTGGGCCCAACACGAACGGGAGCCAGTTCTTCGTGACGTACGCCAAACATGCGCACCTAAACGGTTAGTGAGAGGGCTGCTGGCTGCGTGACGGCTGGTTGCTGAGAGCGTTGTCTTGTGCAGGCAAGTACACGGTGTTTGGGCGGGTCATCCATGGACTGGAGGTGCTCGACGCGCTGGAGAAGGGCGCCGTGGATGCAAGCGACGTGCCGCTGGTGGATGTGCGCCTGCGCGGGGTGACGGTGCACGCCAACCCGCTGGCGCAGTAGCTGTCGCAGCTGGTGCGCGTTGAGAATGAGGGCGAGATGTGGCTGCAGACGGCGACATCGCCAAAAGAGTGTCGCTCTCACCGACACTGTAGCCGCGGACGTGAAAACGATTCCAGGACCAACCCGGAGTCCTGGAATCGTTTTCACGTCCGCGACTAGAGTGTCGGTAAGCTTGACTCTTATAGCCTGACCTGACTGCCGCACGCTGCATGCGATTCAGTGGGTGGCTCTGTGCAGTATCCCGTCGACATCCTCGCGAGTAAGCCGTTGGCCTTTGCTGATGCCTTCCCCGAGCACAAACAAAATTGCCATATTTGAAAAACCTCGCAAAGTATGCAAAATGGCAACGCAAAGTTCGTCATGGTTTTTGACGAAGAAGCTAATGTGTCCGAGCGGTTAAGGAGTCGCACTCGAAATTCTTGTTCCCTGAATCAAGATGCAATTCATG
>Ga0049083_10000078_pt1 | contig 25518 bp, 29 predicted proteins | sample GreLakmeMI27MSRF_FD_66719 | JGI IMG/M metagenome (GOLD analysis project Ga0049083, IMG submission 66719) | Freshwater lentic microbial communities from great Laurentian Lakes, MI, USA - Great Lakes metaG MI27MSRF | ecosystem: Environmental > Aquatic > Freshwater > Lake | place: Great Lakes...
CCAGCTCCATTCCCAGCTCCATTCCAGCAATTATAGCTACAACAGCATTAATATATACACATTACACACACAACACACACAATACACCCAACACCCAACACGCATAAATTTATACCACACTTTTTAACACAAATAGATAGATGGAAAATTTATTCGGTCTAACTCGTGGTAAAGTTTTTGGAGAGCCTCCGCTCTATGTTGATAAGGAACGTAAACCTGGTATGACAGATATGCCAAAGCCTACCGTGATGAGCTGGTTATCTAAGGCTCCTTTTGTGTTGATAACATCCCCAAATTTCGTTTGGGCTTCAATCAGTTTAGCAGTGTATCGTTGGGCCCCCTACGATCTGAGCCCAGACTCAGCCGCCGCCTTAGCACCTATGAGTTTAGCCTTTCTGAGCTCCCGTCTTCCTATTTGGCTACCCCTCGTTCTAGGATACTTTGGCTTCTGGCACGTAACCCTCTACCTGTTTAATCTCGCCAACCGCCCCTTTATAGAAAAGCGCACATATAATTGGGATAAACTTGCGCACAACGCCTTCTGGACTACCTCAGGCATTGTGATATGGACTCTCTACGAGAACGTCTTCTGCTATCTCTGGGCGACTGGTCGTCTCTCCTATATGAATGACGTGACAAGCTATAACACTCTAGATGGTGCTCTTCGTTTTATTGGCGTGCTTATGGCAATACCCGTCTGGCGCAGTGTCCATTTCTATTTCGCCCATCGCCTACTCCATTATAGACCCCTCTACCAACAAGTACACAGCCTTCACCATCGGAATACAGATATTGAACCTTTTTCGGGGCTCTGTATGCATCCGGTTGAACATCTCTACTATTATGCCTGTGTACTTCCGAGCCTCGTCTTCTATGTATCACCTTATGCCTTCTTGTGGAACGGTGTCCACCTTCTCCTAAGTCCGGCCGCCAGTCACAGCGGCTACGAAGATCACTTTCAGAGTGATATGTTCCACTACTTACATCACCGCTACTTCGAATGTAACTATGCTGGAAGCGATGCGGCGTTTATGGACATCTTCTTCGGAACCTTCAAAGCATCATTCTCAGAGCATCCCATCGACAAAGATGGGCCAAAATCGCGCGAAGATGCGAAGAGCTCGCTGCGAGTCCTACCGACGCGCGAGTTTCTTATCTACCTTGCGACTTCGTTCGCCTGCGTTGGAGCTTCTGCAGTCCCCGCAATGGTCTCCTATACTGTATCGCATACACAAGCCTTACAACTTGCTTTTGCGGCAGGATTTGGCCCTGTCCTTCTTGCCACCCTCCTATCCTATGGTCAGACACAAGGAGTCAAACCTGTTCAGATGAATTTGGCGGCCAATCTGATGCACCTTTTCGTGGGGTCTATCTTTTGTAGCTTGCCTGTTTCATATGCATGTTATCTGACTTTACTACCTAAAAATTGAACGCGGAGTGCTAGTAAGATATGCAACCAAAAATGCTCCAGACAATCTTCCAGAACCTGCGCAGACTCCGTCCTGGCCCTGTTCCTGTTGCTCTTGGACGGTGGTGTCGCACGGAGAAGCCACTAAATGATATCAAGGTCGATTTAGCAAATATGGATCACTGTGGCACCTGCGACCATGAAAAAGTAAAGAAGGATGAAACGACTCCAGTCTCTAAGGAGACTCCGTCCAGTAAGTAGTATAATATATTTTATTGAGCGCCAGCTTGATACTTCAATTTTATTTTATGCTCTTTCGTAAAATTGAGATTATCATTTCACATATAAGAAGTATGGAACATTTACCAGAAGAATTCCAGGATGCATCAAGAGAGGAACAGACCCAGATAGCTCTTCTTGGTGTCCAGTGCTGGACCATTCTTAAGAAGGAGGTTGGAAAGGTCAAGGACCTTGACTACACCAAGCTCACTGAAAAGTTCAAAGAGGAGGGGCGCAAGGAGGGAAAGCGAGAGGGTGAGAAGGAGGTTACCCGTCTCCTACGAGAGAAGGAGTATGCGTTTGATGATTTACAGGGACAATTTAAGACACTAGAAAAGAAACTCCAGCGCGCTGATACCGATAAGCAGAAGGAGCTGGAGGAGTTCGAGCGGAAGCTGAAGAAGGAAAGTGAGAGGGAACGAGAGTCAGTTGCTCGCGAGGCTGCACTAACAGAGCGCTCCAGCTTCCTCCAGCAAGTCAAGGACTACGAAGTCCAAATCGCCCAGCTAACTGCAAAGCAGGACTGGAAGCTCGCCTACACTGAGAACCAAAAGATGATTAGCAAGTTGGAAGAACAGCTGGCGGCCTTCACAAAGATTCGCTCCAGCTACGAGATTGGCCAGGAGGGAGAAGAGGAGACAGAGAGTATGTTGTGCAAGATTCCAGAGTGGGACTGTGAACGTGTTAGCAAGGAGAAGGATCGTGCAGATTTCCGCATGACATCCAAGGACAAGAAGGCATTCATATTGGATAGTAAGAAGTATGTAAACGCCATCCCCAAGAAGGAGCGTGATAAGCTCATGAGTAATGTGGACGATGATGCCACTGTTTCAGGGGGCATTCTAGTCTCTCTTGATTCTAAGATTACCACAAAGGACAATTGTGAGATTGAGACAACGCCTGGCAAGAAGGTTGTCTGTTATCTCAACCTGGCAGGAATGACTGGCGAGGCCAAGATAGCCTATATCGCATCCACTCTGAAGTTTCTGCACCAGTATGTTGCATCTCGCGACGAGCGCGAGAAGAATGAGATGCTGGAGAGAATGCTGGAGGGCACATCGCGTATTGCTGAACTAAAAAAGGAGACAGAGAACATGCGCAACAAGGCGAAGGAATTGCATGAGTCTTTGAAACTTAATGTAAATAAGATTCAAAGTATCATGGATTATATTCTGAATAAGCCCGTTCAAGAGGAAGTTGCGGCCCCAGCTGTGTCACCCTCAGGAAGGAAGAAGAAGGAGTCTAAGACCGTTGCGCCATGAGTATACCCTTGTGTTTGCTAATCTTGCTCTGAATACCGTAATTTTTTGCCATTGTTGAAACAAGTGCATCGGTACAGCCGATCATCTCGCGCGCAACCCACGCATAACTCTTTTCCTCATCCTCAATCCACTTCTTGAGGTTGTCCCTGGTCATAAGAGAGGCTACAGTGATTCCCTTCGCATCCAGCTCAGCACGCTTCTTAGATTCAGCCTCCTTCTGGAAACGCTTCACCTCGGCTGGATTGCGGAACTTGCTCTTCTCAGCAGGTGCCTCGAGGGTATTCACTTCTGGCTGGGAAATCGGCGCTGGGGTTGGGGGCATAGGGGCAGGTGGTGGCGAAGAAATGGGCTCCTCAGCTGCCTTTCGCACAGTAATCTTTACCATCTTCTTTGCTGGCGGATTCATAGCCTGCACAACCTCTAGAGAGGTGTGGACGGTTGCAGGTGCAGGGGCAGGTGCAGGGGCAGGTGCAGGTGCAGGTGCAGGTGCAGGAGAAGGTGCCACGGCGGTAGCAGGAACATCAGTCTTGAAAATCTTGGAAAGAAACTCGTAGTCCTGACGCATCATCTCATGTAGTGTCGTGTGAATCATCTCAAACCCATGGGCGGCGACTAGAGCGCGAAGATCTTGCTGAAGGGTTGTCATTTTTGTATCTCTAGAAGTTCTTCGTTATATTTCTTAAAGAGGGATGGGAACTGATCGGCCATTGGCTCAATTGCGATATTCAAATTTACCCTGGAGAATACATCAAGCCCATCTCTAATACGACGCTCAATCTCTACTGTGTCAGTAATATGCGGAACATTAAACTCCGTATGCGCAAAGCTGCGAATTTTGCGCTGAATATCTTTAATGCTGAGAAAGAAAGAAAAATGCCAACCCGATTTCATTGCGTTAGCCTTTAGAGGCACACCGTGAATCTGTTTATTCACACGAATCATGTTAAGACTGGGTTCTGACTGGAGGAGGTCCGAATGAATTATAAATGGCATTGTCCAAGGATGCTCTAACTCAAGACGATGAGTAAAACGATAATAGTAGATATCCATCTGAGGATATATAACCTCCGTCTTATTTGCGAGCATATCCTTCTTGGAGGGCAGCTTGGTCATATCATAGAGCTCATCACAGTCGCAGACGGCCAGTGTAAATTCCTTGTCACCTGCGTCGGCCAAGACAATATGAGTCACCAAATCACGCTGTGCTTTTTCTTCATCCCAGGGATTCGGTAAAGGACTCTTTTCATTTACAATAATACGAACCTTATTCTTATAGGGCTCAAACCAGTGAGCACATGTCTCTACAAACAATGTTTCCTTTCTTGTTCCACTGAAAGTATACCGACTCTCAACAATATAAAAAAAATCTACAAAATCGTAGAGATATTCAAGACGGAGTTTGGTGATCCAATCTCCATTAAATAGGAAAGTGTCAATAAACATTCTTCACTCTATATAGAAATGAATCCTTACATGGCCTTTTCGATGGAAGAGCGCAAGCGCGTTGTCGCTGAGAATCCCTCTATGAAGTCTGATATCGGCGGTGTGGCCAAGCTGGTCGGTAAGGCGTGGGGCGCCCTCTCCGCTGCGGAGAAGGCCAAGTATGCCAAGAAGGGCGCGTCTATGAAGACGAAGACGAAGAAGGCCAAGAAGTCTAAGAAGGGCGCGGATGCGGAGGTCGAGGAGACAGGTGGCAAGAAGGGCAAAACGCGTAAGTCCGGTAAGAAGCGTGCGCTGTCTGGCTTCATGAAGTTCTCCATGAAGGAGCGTGCCTCCGTTATGAAGGAGAACCCTGGTATTGCGTTTGGCGCCGTCGGCAAGGAGCTGGGCAAGCGCTGGGGGGCCCTTTCTGATGCTGAGAAGAAGAAGTATGCGTAAATTTCTTATTAGTAATAAACAGAATGCCACGTGTTCCAGTGGGCAATCTTGTTCCTGGTAATCTCTATATTCAGGTTGATAAAGAAATGGGGTATCATTTAGAGCCCAGCGCATTTATTGATATAAATCCTAGAGGGTATCCCACATTTAATGCTGGCCACGGAGCGATAATAAGTAGTGACCCAGCGCGATATAATTATTATAATCCTGGTAACGCAAATATACCCCTCGGAGTACGTGAACGAGGGAGACACATGGAGCAGATGCGCTTTGAGCTCGCGGGGGCAGATCTCCGAGCAGCCCTCCAAGCAGCCCCCCAAGTACCTCAACAGGCGATACTCGCACAACAGATGCGTCCCGAGATCGCGGCGGCAGGCCTCTGGCCTCCCACTGGTATACCCATTTTGGACAACGCTCGTGATATTGGTCAAGTTTATGATTTAACAGGGGAAGATCCCCTAGAGAATTCAATTGAAGCTAATATTATACCCGCTAGATCAAAGGTTTATATTATTAGTGGACCCATGGTTGGGAGCGCAAGAAGATTCCGCTACACATATCTAGCAGAAAATATTATAGCAACATTTAATGCAAAAATGGCAACCCCTTGGTTTAATGGTCAACTAACAGTTCCAGACAACAATGTTGAGATTGGAACCCCAGATATGCTGAGACCTGATTATTTAATAGAAAGGGCTGTTTTTATGGGTACTAAAAATAATGACTATGGATTTTCAATGCGTAAACTATTTAGTGAGGGAGGTCGCCGTCGCACAAAGCGTAGTAAGAGAGCTAAGCGTAGTAAGAAAACTAGAAGTAATAAGATTTAAGAAAAGCGGTAGCCATGTTAAATAAGAAAAGTGGTTAATTTCCGAGCACGACTACGTGCGCAGAAATTAACCCAGGCTCCCCTAAATCGTTAGTGATAAGGGTTTGCTGTGCGGAGCCTTTAGTTTAAAGTTATAGTAGGGTTTGCTGTGTGCTCCCTTTATATATAATAACCCCAGGTCATTAAGGTTCTTATATATGCCAGGAAGCTTAGAATCTGGGTCTAGAGTCGGTCTACCGAGTCTAGAATTAACAGGCTCCCATTGATTTGTATATCAATAGTTTTGCTGTAGAGAGCCTTTGTGTGACAAGAGGGTATTATCTTAACCCTCTCGTGATTTTTGTTAGCGGGCGGCGCGCTTCAATTTTAGGGGCGGATTTGGATGACACTGCGCAGATTGGAAAGGCGCTTGCGGATAGGGTCATACCGCTCATCATCCAGCTGAACACGCAGAGCCTCCATCGGCGTCTGAACCCTGGCGCCCTCCTCCGTCAGCACCTTGAAGAGGGATGGCGACCAGCCGCTCAGCATGATGACCCCATCAGTATCGGCAGTGGCGTGGAAATCAGAGCACGTCGCTGCGACGTTCCAGATGACGATGCGTGGAGGGGTCCACGGCTCACCCCACATGTCCTCTCCAGCGCGGCGGAAGGCCTCACGAATCATCTGGATGTGAGTCTGCCAAGGGCTCGTCTTGACCACGTGGCGGTAACTGTTATCCGTGTATAGGCTCCTCTCGCTAGAGCCACATGCGCGATCCCATGCCATATCCGTGATGACAATGAGGTCCTTCGGCTCCTGTCCAGGGCGGACGCGCTTCTCCTTCAGAGTGGAGAGGACGAGGTCCATTGCCTTCTGGAAGTCAGTGCTGAGACCCTGGCCAATGTGGCCGATGCTGGCGGCACGGTCAAAGATGTTCGCCCCACCACTGGTGGCAGGAAGCTTGTGCCAGCTAGGGTTACTGTCGAACGTCAGGAACGTGTCCTTGAACTCGTCTGAACACACCTCTGAGATGAGAAGACCCATGGCCATGGAGACCCAGTAGGGCGTCTCATTCGCAGCTCCCGCCGACTGCATGGAGCCGCTGAAGTCGCACATGGCGATAGTGCGGCCGAGACCGCCGAGAGCCTTGGCATTGGCGACCATGCCGTTCCAGACAGCAATAAGCGCATCCTTCTCGGCCCCTTCAGGATTGCGGAACACGTCCTTGATGACCTGGTGTGGGTAGCGGGTGACAGCGCCATTCACCTTTGCCTCGCCCTTGACCGCCTTCTCCATGTGCTCCTTGAAATGCTCGCGACAGTCCATGCGGTCCTTGTCGTCAGGGTGGCGCAGGCCGCGACCCTTCAGGGGCTCATTCAAGAAGGCCTTCATGTGCTTCGCCAGGCAGACGCCAGGAACGTGAGCGGGCTCAATGGCGGCAAAGTTGCGTGCGCACATCTTGATCTCCGTCGTGTCCAGAGAGCGGTTGAGACCTGCCACCAGCTGGCGGTAGCGCTTGAGACGCTGGCTCAGCTTCTTCTCGCTGGGGAAGAGACACTGTGCAAGCTCCTTTGCCATCGGCGTATCCTTTCCCTCGCGAGGCGCCCATTTTGCACAGAGGCTAATCGGCTTTCCCAGACTACTCTTGAGAGAATCATCAAGCAGCTGCTCGGTCATGATGTCAAGAATGTGAAGCCTGGCAGACGGGAACTCGTAGAGGTCACGCCAGCAGCCATAGTCTGGAACGAGATCCAGGAGACCAAGCATCAGATTGCGGCGATGCGCGAGAAGCATTCTCGCCATCTCTGTGAAGAGCTTGCGCTCACCCTTGCCGCCGCGAACGTCGCGAGTCTGAAAGGCCAGAACAAATGCGTCATCCTCTGAGGTCTCCAACGCCTTGAGAAACAGCTCCTCCAGCTTGGCGCTCCAGCCATTGCGCACAAGAAGGACCGAGAGGTCAACGAGTGCGCTGCCAGTGCCGTCAAAGACGTCGGAGCCCTTTGCGCCATCCATGGGAACCTTGGAAGATGACATTCTCAGGTTTTGCGTATAAAAAGAGATAAGGAAAGGCGCGCCTCAATTTTTCTTGTCCTCGCACTCGCATTCGGCAAAGCCTTCAATTCCATCCCGAATCGCACTGAAGATTCCTATGAAGACGCCTGCTGCCATAGTTCCATAGAGAGTGTTAGAGTTTGTTATTAGAGTGAGCAGGCCCTGGCACGGCGAGCTATTGCTCGTGATAAAGCTGCTTATCCATCCTTGGAATCCAGAAGGTACACAGTAGGTTGCATAGAGCTGGGTGGAACCCCATGAGACGGTTCCAACTGAAATAGCAAAGAGGAAGCTAAGAAGTGTTGTCCGCATTCTGCCTTGGCAACAAAAATGAAAGAATGGTTTTCAAATTTGTTACCATACTACAAAATGCCGCGCTCTACCTCCCCGACTAAGAGAAGTGCACCATCGTCAGTTCTAGCGCCTCTGCCGAAGGTAGTGCCACTTCTACCGAAGGTAGTGCCACCTCTGCCGAAGGTAGTGCCACCGTTTACCCAGCCCCCCTCTCTTATGCAGACTCTCAAAGAGGGGTTTGCATTTGGTGCCGGCTCCAGCATTGCGAGAAATGTGATTGACAGGATGATGCCTGCCGCTCAAACCTTGCCTCCCAGCCGTGTTTGTCACGAACCGTGTTTACTAGAGCTAAAAGAATATGAGAGGTGTATTCTTACACAAGATAACGAAGCCTTCTGTGGAGATAAGCGTTCCTCTTATATGGAGTGTACACAGAAGAGTGAAAAGGCTTGATAAATAATATTTTATTAAAATAGAAATGGCACAAGCTATGGTTGAATATGAATCATGTTTAAAAGATAGAGCAGGATATGAAGCATTCATCAAGCAAGAATCTCTTAATCCTGATCGTAATATACAATATCAAGAAACTCAACAGGAATATTGCGGACGTTTATATAGTCTTGCTTCACGGGAACTATATTTTTCTCTTAATCCTGGTGAGCGGGAAAAAGCTGATAAAGAACTAAGACTGCTTCCAATAAAAGGAAAACTAAGAAGGCTCGGAGAAAATGCCTCTAAGATAGGGGTTGAGAGATTGCGGATGAAAGTAACCCGTCCACTCTGTTCAAAATTTCCTGAACAAGGTTCGATAACTTTTACCAGTAATGAAAAAGATATAGATTCATATGATGGACTCTTCTCATTTGCTTTTTATGCGCATTCTAATTGGAATACTAATTCTGTTGTAGCTTATTCAAAATATGGACGTGGACTGAAAGCATACTGTGAGTTTATCAATACAAACCCTTTCTTTGAAAAGTGGGGTGTTATTATATACGTTGATGAATGGACTTATGAAGTTATAAAGTTTTTAAAGCTATACCCAAAAGTTATCATAGCTATAGTAAAGTGGAATCAATTTACTATTACAACTGATAAGAAGCCAAATAAAATAGAAGGTACTGTTTTTAGAACTTTACGATTTCAGGCTCTGGAAGCATTCCCAAGATCAACTATTTGCGTACGTGATGCAGATACTATTTTTAATACTGGTGAAGTTAGAGAAAAAGATACAGAGAATATCGGTAACTGGGAAAAACGATTTATAGAAATGTGGTATGCAGAAGGTTCTCCTATTTTATTAGGTATTTTTTTACAATACTTAAAAATGTGGCACAGAGACTTTCCATTTATTTTTCCTTTAAAGAGAACAGATGCTATAGGAAAAAAAAGATTTAATAACATAGAACCCGCGTTCGAGGATAATCTCACAGCGGACGAGATGCGCGCGCAGATTGCGAGGTTTGAGAGGATGGTGCAGGCGAACCCAGAATCAGCCATCGCATCTGCGCTTGTGCCTGCCATTAAGGTCGCAAAGAAGCAGCTGGAGGAGCTCGAGAAAAAAGAGGGGAAGTTTAATAATAACACTAAAAATACACAGTTATATTTTAGATCACCTGCTGGTGTTTTAGCTGGTTTTACAAATTTCACAAACAAACGACCAACTGATATATGGCTTTATTCATTTGATTATATAGTATTACACTATAAGCTTTATAACTCGCCCTCTGGTAAAAAAATAAGCAATTCAGATTTTTGGATTAATGAAGTTGGTAAGGATGAACGCATTATAATATTTATTATGTTAGTTAAATATTGGAATATAACTTACTTTTTGTCAATTGCCTATGGTGATATTGGTGATAGTGATCATTTTGATCCAGAGTATCTTGCTCGTGCTTTTCAAAAAAAAATAAGTCTGGATGACATAATAAGTTATGCGGACAAAATGAAACAAGAAAAAATGAATATGCCAGAAAGCAATTTCTTAGTTAAAGAAATAAATGTTGGAAAAACTGTAAATCAACTATATAAAGAACATTTTCATGATTTTGCTGATCATTATTTAGTATGGTTAAACAGAATCATGGGTAAATCAGAAGAAGAAGTTTCTCAAAATCTTAGAAATATAATGAATAAATATCCTCGTCTAGAATCTACTAATTTTTATGAAGATCCTCATCGTATTCCTCGAAGCAGTTTACCACCTTTAGTTGCTGGCACTCCTTCTGCAAATGGAGGCGGCAGAAAAAGAAATTCAACATATAAGAGAAAAAATAAGAGGGGTCGCAAGCATACGCGGCGTAACGTGTTGTAAATGTTTGTCTGTTTCAGGCCGTCTCATATCCATCATCAATGGGCCTTGCGTCGGTGCGCATTGCACGCCAACGCAACTCATAGAGATCTTCCACAGGCTCAGCGCGCCCATTTGGAATGATGCTGTCATTGTCATCCAGCATCTGGAACGTCTTGCGGAAGACCCAGAGGGCGTGAGACTCCTCGTCGAACTCAGGAATACCATCGTGTTCCTCATCCTCTTCCTCTTCCTCATCCTCCTCTTCCTCTTCTTCCTCTTCAGGCTCCTCAGGAAGCTTCTCGTTCTCTCCCATCTCGTGACGACACATGGGACAGTTCTCCACCTCTGCGTTCACGAACCACGTGACAGCGCAGCGGAAGTGGAAGCTGTGGCCACACGAGGTCGTGTAGACACCCGTCGCAGCGGTAATATCAGAGAGGCAGATAGAGCACTCCATTTTTGCTTTTATGGTTAAAAAAAGGTGTGAGTAAGTAAGACCTTCAATTTTTTATTCAATGACACTATAGATGTCGCCTTGGCGACGATGGATTTGCACACCCCCCTCTAGCCACTCATTGTGGATAAGAGCAATCTCGTTCTGTGTGACTCGCTCGCGGAGCCACTTTTTGGGCTTGACATCGTGTGAGTAAGGGTTCGCATTCATGCGCTCGAGAATCACCTGTACAGTCGCCTGTAGTTCGTGCCGCTGTGCAAGTAGCCGAATGCGCCGCAAGTTGTTGGGATTTGAGAACTCCACCATTTTTTCGCTTATCGTGTCATGAAGCCGCTGCGAGTACTGAGCCACAATCATATTGTGGCCCTTGTTGAGGGTGCGCAGAACATCGAGCAGCGCGTCGATCTTACGCCGCTGTGACATTCCGCGCGTGCGTGACACGTTCTCCCAGTTCCTTATCTTTTCTTTTGTTGCTACGATGGACAGGATCAGTTGGAGTTGGTGTGCGACGATGCGGTCCTTGGGAATCTTGGCTGGAGGTGTGCGGTCGCCAGGAGGCGTCAGCATATTCAGATGGATTCGGTCCTCCCAGCCCAAGAGCGGCATGAGATAGCAGCGAATCACGTTTGTGGGGAGCACGTCAAAGTAGGTGGGCTGCCCCACGCACTTGTGGAAGATGCTGTCAGAGAGAGGCATTTTTCCTAGAAAAGAGATACCTATCTCTTTGAGGATGTGTATTCAATTTTTTCAATAAAAAATGGGCTTTCGCCTCTTTTGTTTTGTTTTGTTTTTAAAGCGTTAGGCGCGGCGGAACCACGGTCCCATGCACTCATCGGAGCAGAAGTAACCATCGTGCTCGTGGCAGCGACAGTCCTTGGAACAGGCAGACTCGATGCGGTTCGCGCGAGTCAGACTCTTCTTACACGTAATACAGAAGGAGACAATCAAGGTTTCACTCCGATGCTGGAAATCGGCCTTCGCCTTGACGATCTTCTCTGCCTTGATCTTCTCTACGCCCTTCGGCCAGAACTGAAGGAAGACCTTGATGACGTAGGGAGTCCAGTACTGCGTCTCCTCCCCAGACTGCTCAATGGTGTAGGAGCAGGTGAACTTGTCACCGAATCGAGAAGCCAGTAGGGACAAGAAGTCTGTATGCTTGACGACAGCGAGGATGCTAGTCTTTGGGCTTCCTGCCTTCAAGAAACCAGGGCGTTGGTTGCGGAGGGTCTCATGGCTATGAGACAACCGTGCGGCATCCTCAACTGTGATCTCTCTGCGTCTATCATGCTCGTCGTGAACGACCCAGTACCGCGGGTCGGTGAGAGGCGGGCCCTTGTAGATCTCTGAGCGACAGTCTGAGCCAGCATGGCTGGACTCCTTGAAGATGGCGTGCCTGGCAGACCAAACGAGGGCAGTCGTCTTGCCAGAAGCCAGCTCCGCCTTGATCTGGTCAATCGGAACGGCAGCGTAGTTGACTCGATATGGGGATTTGGGATTCAAGATCCCGTCCACCAAGCCGTCTGGCGCCCACTCCTGAAGAAGCAGCTGTCTCTCCTCCATTACGAGCTTCTTGTTCGCCGCTGCGAACTGCTCCACGTCGTCGGATGAGAAGATTGCTTGCATCTCGGCCTTTGTCTGTGGGAGAAGAACGGCCTTTGGCAGAGAAACGGCCTGTGGCAGAGAAACGGCCTGTGGCAGAGGAACAGCCTGGGGCACTTGTTGCAAATACGTGTAGTCGCTAGAGATGAGAAGCGAAAGAGACATGGTGATTTGCTGTATGGGGATACTATGAGAGTTGGAGATGGTGTGTTCAATTTTTACCGCAATAAAAAATGGGCTTTCGCCTCTTTTCTTTTATTTTGTTATCAAGCGTAAAGATCCTCCTCTTCAGGCTTAACTGCAACAGTAGTAGCCACGTGCTTCTGTTCAGTGCGCTCAAGCAGAAAGGGCATGGCAATCTCCATGGCAACAAGGGCTTGCGTGGACGTATCTGCAATACGAAAGGCGGCCTGTGAGAGGGGGGTGAGACTCGAGAAGGGTGAGATCTCGCCAGCCGCGCGGAGGCGCAGCAGCCGACAGTATTCATCAGCGACAACTTGCGCATCCTTCTCAATCTGTCTGATGCGCTCGTAAATTCTCTGCAGGGACTCGGCTGAGACAGTCACGTTGGTCGCCATTTTGTCAATTGAATACACTCTCATAAAAAATAACTAAGTTCAATTTTACGAAGGTTTCAGCATTGCAACAGCTTGGGGTAGTCATACTTGTCAATGAGCCTCTCAAGAGTCTCATCTGTCAGACCAAGCTTGCGGCCGATAAGGATGGGGTTCGTTGTGAGCACCTCCTGAGGTAGAAGCCCAACCTTGTCAGCAATAAACTTGATATTCCAGTCATACGTCATACGACCATGACCTGGGCCAAGAATCTCCTTGACAATATTCTTGGCGCGGCTAGTTGGCCAGAACAGGTTGTAGGTATGACGCCTGATAACAGTGCCTCTTTTCACCCCATTCTCAGCAGAGCCTGTGTTGAAAACTTGTCCTTGCGTATACACTGTAGATGCAATATCGGGCAGGGGACACACGGCCTTGAGACAGAATGCAAAGTGTCCTCCCCAAACCGAACAACCACAGAGTTTGCAACCAACAGGAGGGTCTGTAAAATTAACGATGAGACGGCTGATAAACATTCCCATGGTAGCGATATTATCTCTCTTTGAATAAAATAATATCAATTTTACATAAAAAATGCGCATTTTCTTTTTTTTAATTATTGGGCGCGTTTGGTCTCTCAGAAGAACTTAGATGTCCTCAGGGTTGTTGATCCGCTGTGCAGGTGCCAGAACGTGGTGGCCGCCGCACACGGCGCAGAAGCCATCTGTCAAGTGAGAGCAGACGCAAGTGCACGGAGGCTTCTCAGCTTCTACACCGCCCGCGTAGAAGCGCGCGACGACCTGGTAGACGCGCACCACATGCGGAACGGCTGGGCGGCCATGCACGTTAGCGGGCCGCACGCGGCACTTGAAGAACCCTGGTGCGAGACAGTTCGCTACACGCGCGAGAACGTCCGTCTTCTCGAGAACCTCGCAGAGCGCGATGCCGTCAGCGTCGGTCTCCTCCCACTCTGCTGCCGAGTAGGTGCGGAGGATGACTGTGTGGCCATAGTCACCGTGAGATGTTGCGATGGCGGCCTCAAGAGCGGGAAGGAAGGACTCCTTTGCGTCTCGCAGAATGTCGCGTCTCACGGACCAGCGGCGCCTGTCGAGGTTCTTCTGGTGGAGAACGCGGCTGCGCTCCTCCACCAGGCCGCGGAGGGAATCGATCTTGTCAGCGAACATCTTGGCTTCTGTAAGAGTTGTGGAGGGTAGTTACAGAGGTGTATTGCTGAAACCGTAGCAACACTATGGGTGATTCACACCTTCAAATTTTTCAGTAAAAAATGCGGATTTGTCTTGTTTTGGTTTGGGCGCTGTTTTTAGCAGGTTAGGTAGTCACAGGACCAGGCACCTGCTTCCTTAGATGCGTCCAGCCATATGCGATGGCCTTGAACTCGGTGTTGTTCTCAGCTGAGAGCATCATCTGAGCCTTAACTGCCGCCTTGAGAGCCTTCCGCCGCTCCTTGAGAGCAGCTGGGCCCGAAGGCAGCGCCCCATAGACCTTATTAAGGCGCAGGGCCTCTGTAAGATACTTGGTGTTCAGACGCTGAGAGTAGCGGCTGGCGCCAGCCAGAATGGCGTTGACACGAGACCTCTCATACCGCACGATGTAGTGCAGATAGTGAGAGGGGCCACAGAGGCGCGTGTCCTCGATGCGCGGATACGGCCACAGGAAGAGGATGCCCTTATGGCGCGCCTCGCTAGCATACGATGTAGAGCCCGTCGCAGCATAGCAGAGCCCTGAATCAAGAGTGGCCGCTGCCTTGAGCGTCAAGAGCCAGAGGTGCTGCTCATAGGTGCCGCGGAAGTCAGGGTAGACAGAGCGGCAGATGGCCTTGGCAATACGAGGAGACCAGTGCGACAGAAGGGCCTTGCGCTGCTTGTAGGGGAGCGGGGCCTTAGCGCGAACCTCTGTGTAAAGGCGCACAGGACAGGCGGCCCCCTTACCACAGACGCCAGCACGCCAGTCATCGCAGCAGCGCGGGATGAGGAGAGGGAGCGACATAGTGTTTTGCTGTGTGGGCTATACTATCACAGAGTTGAAGAGGGTATGTTCAATTTTATAACGCCAAAAAAAATGGAGGTTTTTGTGGATTTTGGGGTTTTACGTGTTTTGTCTTTTGTTTTGGGGTTTTCTACCAGCGACCCTGCTGCTTCTGCTGCGGCTTGCTGATGAGGGAGCTGAAGTCGCGCACGCCGTTCTGCGACAGCGGTGCGCTGCCCGCCTGCAGCTGGGCCAACAGCTGCTGCTGGTCCTTGTGGACCCAAGGGCACTTGCCCTTGTGGTGGGCAGCGCAGCCTGCAGGGAAGCCGTTCTCCGCAGCGTGGTTGTCCCACTTACAGCGGCGCAGGACGACCTTCTCCTGCTTGAGCTTGCCGCTGCGGTCGCAGTAAAGCGACGCAACCTTGGCCAGGTGGCTCTCAACCTGGCCAGCCAACAGGCGCGCGTCCAGCGCAGCCTTGGCAGCTGCGTGATCTGCGGCTGACAGGCTGGCAAGGCGTGGGGCCTCCTCCTGGTCATACCAGACGTCCCCCCAGAGGCGCTGGCCGTTGTAGGCAGCAAGCTCAGGGAAACGCAGCTCAAACAGCGTGGGCTTAGGCGCCTCCTGGACAACGTCCCAGGTGCCACAGCCGCAGCGCCAGACGCCGTCGTTGTCCATGGACTGCGCTGCACAGCAGTTGCCAGGGCAGGGGCTCTCGTCAGCCTCGTAGACCCACCAGGTCTGGTTCATCTTGCTCTCGTTCACGAACCAACGACCAGCAGCGCGAGCGGCGGTAGAAGCGGTGTGTGCGGGCATTTTGAAGTGGTTTGATAGTGTATTTGCTATGAAACCTTAAGAGTGCTCTAGGGATCTGAACTATTCAATTTTTACTCTAAATTGAATGAGAGGCTAGAAATTGAATGATATAGGGGGTATATGGCTAATTTGAATAGGCCATTCAATTTACAAAAAAAATTGAATGGGGTGCCGGCCAAGAGGGTAATTATCCCTTCTAAAGAACACTACAGCCATCAGCTATAGCCTCTAGAATGTCCGCCTCTCAGATGCTCGTTTCCATGACGCGCGCCGACCTCGAGAACCTTGTGCAGTCTGCCGTGCAGCTGGCGCTCAGCAACAGCAGCTTCCAGCTGCCTGCAGCTGTCGCTGCTGGCGCCAAGAAGGCCAAGAAGGAGAAGAAGGTTAAGGACCCGCTGGCGCCCAAGAAGGACCCCAACGCCTGGGTTTCCTTCACGCAGCACGTTCGCAAGGTTCTGCTGGCAGCTGGCTGCGAGCTCAAGGGCTTTGAGGGACAGCAGTACTGCTCGGTGCTCAAGGCTAAGCTGCCGCTTCTCGAGAAGAACGAGAAGGGGAAGCAGGAGCCGGACTACAGCGCGGTCGCTGACGAGGACATCGTCAGCGGCTTCAAGAGCTGGACTCCGCCCGAGCAGAGCAAGGCCGCTGTGGCGAAGGCTAGCAAGCCTCCGTCCGCTGAGCTCTCGCCTGTGCCTGCCGCGCCTGCCGCGCCTGCCGTCCCTTCCGCTGAGAAGAAGACGCGCAAGCCGCAGAGCGAGGAGACCAAGGCTGCTGCCGCGCTCAAGCGCGCTGCGACCAAGGCTGCCAAGGCTGCGGGTGGCGAGGCTGTGGTCCCGCCCAAGCCGACTGGCCCTAAGCCGGCCACCGCGGCTGCGCCCAAGCCTGTCGCGGCTGCGCCTCCCGCTGCGGCTGAGGAGGACGAGGATGTCACGGCCTTCTCGCCCACGATCATCAAGGGCAAGCCCTACATCCGCAACTGCCGCGGTGATGTGATGACCGAGGAGTATGAGTGGGTGGGTCGCTACAACGAGACCACCAAGATGATCGACACCAAGTTCCCGCAGCCCGAGGACCTGGTGGAGTAGAGAACCCCTAACAGCAAAACAAAAGACAAAAACACCAAAACCCACAAAACAAAAGAAAAAATCAATTTTTTTTGCGTAATTAGCCATTGTAAAATTGAACTCGCCGCGGCCGACTGGGAGAGTATCCGCAGTCAACATGGCGCAGCAACTCATCTCTGAGATCGCTGCGATCCACGCGAAGCTGTGCCTCCCTATGACGCCCGACCAGAAGGCTGACTGGCAGAGCATCGTTGAGAGGCGGCTGGATGCCCTTGACAGGGCCTTCAACCCTGTGGACCAGTGGGGCCGCTCAGTGGCACAGCAGAAGGAGGACGCGCAGCACCCCTGCTGCTGTAAGAGCCCTAGCCCCTCTGACTACAGCAACAAGACGTGCTGTGCCCACTGTGGCTTCTTCATGGCCAGATACGAGCAGAGCGAGCAGTGTGGCAACTGTGGCAACTGGGCGCGCTGTGCTTACTGGTGCCAGGATGACGAGGACTACTGGGAGCCGCGCACATGGCAGACATGCCGTGACTGTGAGGCCTACGTCTTCGGTCTCAGCAACCACCGGAAGACCTGTGAGGCCTACATCTGGAACGAGACGCACTGTGACGAGTGCGGGAAGCTGCACCCGCATGCCGCTAGACCAGATGAGGCCCGCTGCTGGTGCGCCTATGACCAGGATGACCTGAACAAGATGGACCTGATCAACCGGCGCTGATGCCTTGAAGATAAAAAGGACTACTCTAAAACCAAAAAAATTGAACCTTTTTTTTGGGGAGGGTCATGTATTCCTCTTCAACCATCAACGAAGATGTCTTCCTCCTCTATCAACACGCCGATCGCCGGATCTCAGCGCCAGGTGATGAGCCCTGTCCTTATTGAGAGGATCATCGCTCTCCTCAATGAATATCTTGACAGCCTCCAGTCTGAGCAGGAGAGCATTGAGGTTACCAGCGCGGACTCTCACGACGAGATGGCTGCAGAGGACAACAGGTGGGACGAGATTGACGCTCAGATTATGGAGGTCAGGGAAGTCCTACAGGAGCTGGGATGTTCTACTGTCAGCGACAACACGGATGATGAGTAAAAATTGAACTCATTCATTGAACGATATACAGCATCGTTACAATGGCAATCCGCATTGTTGTCAAGCTCTCAAAGCCAGCGAAAGCTTGCTGTGCATGTGGAGCGGCCACACACAGCGAGAACTTCTATGATGGCGACCCAGTCTCTCTCTACTGTGACGATTGCTACGTCTCAGACGAGAAACTCAAGGAGATCCAGACGCGCATGCCCTTCTGCCAACCAAAGCCCAAACCCAAGTTCAAGATTCGTGTCGTGCCTGCCAAGACCAAGAAGGTAAAGTGCACGGTCGTTCCGTTCCTCCCCTTTGTTGATTAATACTAACCCATTTTTTATTGCAGACTTGTCTTATAAAATTGGAACTATTTTTTACTGAAAGGAGGTTATAATGTCCCTTCAGAAGGACTCATGTGAACGATGCTGGCTACCACCTTGCGTAGGCGAAACCCTTTGCCGCAAGTGCCGCGGTGTGCCACCACATGAGCTGAGCAGATGGATTCGTTATCACACAACCTCGCCAGAGGGTTGCACCAGATATCGCAAGATTATTAACGAAGAAAGCTACTATGGAAGCGCCATTCCGCAAGACTGCCTTCATTGTTGTAACTTCATTCTTCGCCTGGGGAACACTGCGTGGACAGCTGCTCTTAAACAGCACATTCGCCAAACTTCACACCACGATCTCGCCACTATCTTAGTGGGAAATCTAGAACGGACAAAGGACGCTGTGCTCGAGTATGTGGACGCCCTTCTTGAATTTCATCAGGCTGATCATCTTACCTGTAAGAAAATCGTGAATGCTCTCGTCTATGCCTCTAACAATAGAGCCAACTGGATTCTAGAGGAGCTTGTTCTGCGTCCCACTGTGCTCGACGCACTCCTCTTCGCACCCATTAAGCTACCTCTTCATATTCCAGAGGACCTCTATGGACACTTTGCTGAACTAGAGCATTGGTGGGCGTTCTGGGAGAAGATACCAGCCGCCGCGCAGCGCCGTGTGAAGTTCCGCTGTCTTAAGATTAAAGAGGAACTCACTGAAAAAACCTGGGAACCTGAGCGGGTTTTGAAATGGTGTGTGGATGTGGATACACTGTCTGAGATGACTCTACAGAAGTGAGAGGAACGAGTTGATGTCCTTATTACAAGGCATGGCTCGTATCTCTTCCTCTGAAAACCAGCCCCCCTCTGTAATCTCGGCAGAGTTGCGCGCGACGAGGGTCGGTTCCTCTGTGAAGCGATAGACGAAATAGCCGCCGCCCTCCTTAGAGAACTTCCTGTATCCCAGGGGGACCACATTCGCAGAGTCCAAGAGGATGCCTGTCTCCTCTTGGAGTTCACGGGCTGCACAGCCGAGCGCAGTCTCAGTATTCTCCATATGACCCTTTGGAAAGGACCATTTTCCTGATGCGCCCTTCACAAGCGCAATGCGGTCCTCATGAGAAATACAAATACACCCATACACACGATACTGCCTAGGTTTGTAACACTGAAACGCAGACGGAAAGCTTGAACGCGCAGTCATTATAGACGGGGAGTAAGAATTTGCGTTGATTCTTTGAACACTCAATTTTAGGTCTAAAAATAAAACGCGTTTCCAAGAAAGTATGGACTGGGTTGCGCCACACCTCACGGGCGGTATAGGTAACCGACTCTTTGAGTATGCGGCGGCGGCGGGTCTGGCTGAAAAATGGGCTTGCCGCGCCGTGTTCTTCTTGCCGCGCTGCCGATCAACCGATCATGGCCCGTTTGATAATATTTTCAAGCTCTTTCCTGGCGTTCCCATTATAGAATCAGCGGACGCGTGGACCACTCTGGACGAGATGCGAGACTCTATGTATCGCTATATACCATTCCCAGAGGTTCCTATTACCCCAGCTGTTATTCACGGATACAGGCAGAGCGAGAAATATTTTCCATCGGCCGGTATCGTGCCAGACTTTGAGGCTGCGCTGGGAGCAGAGGTGGCGGCTACGATTCGCAGCAAAGTTCCTGCCGACGCATGGTTCCTCCACGTTCGGCTGGGTGATTACAAGATTCTCCCGCACCACCAAGTGAATCTCACAGCTTATTATGCGGAGTGTTTGAATAAAGTGCCCAGGGGGGCCCCGTTAATTCTCTTCAGCGACGAGCCAGAGCTGTGTTCCGAGTATTTTATGATAGAGGCTGGGTCACGTTCGCTGGATTTCTCGGTGTGCTCAAGCAAGGACGAACTCGTGAATCTATACATGATGTCGCTTTGTGGGGGCGGCGCGATTACTGCGAATAGCACGTTCAGTTGGTGGGGCGCTTATTTTGCCCACCAAAACGCGGGACCAGCATTCCAAGCATTCTACCCATCCGTGTGGGGCCAAGGCATGCCGCCCCCCGTTGACCTCGTTCCTTGCTGGGGCACCTGCGTCGACATCGACGGCGAGAGCGAATAAATTTGAAGGGGAGGCGCGGCACCGCCCTTGTCATACCCTACCAGCAAGCATGGCCCTTCCCACGCTCTGGGATGGATTTGCTTACGAACTCCACCAGGTTGCTGGTGTCAAGTGGATGCTGGCGCGCGAAAGTGACCCAATTCATCAGGGAGGACTCCTCTGTGATGAAATGGGCCTCGGCAAGACCATCCAAATGATCGGGCTCATCAAGGCGGCGGCGGCAGTGAGTGGCGGCCTTAAGAACACCCTCTTTCTTGGCCCGCTGCCAGTCATTGAGCAGTGGCGCGCAACGGCGGCCCGCTCTGGACTGAATTGCTGGATGCCAACGAAGGATGGTCGCTGGGCCCCTTCTGGAGGCTTGAAGCTCCACGCGCCCAACCTCTTCCTCGTCAATTATGAGAGCGGCTGCAAGAAGCCCCACCTCTTTGAGGGGCGGACGTGGGACCGCGTCGTCTGTGATGAGGCGCACCGCCTGGCCAATAAGGGAGTCAGCTGGCACCTCGTTGATAGTATTCCCTGTAAGAAGAGGTGGTTTCTCACTGCCACGCCCATCGTCAACAAGAAGGCCGACCTCTACGCCCTCTTTGAGCTGCTCGGTCCCTCCTATTCGGAGGAGACAGGTGGGGACTACATCATGGCGAGGACGATGGAACAGCTGCGGCCTACGATGCCGCACCTTCCGAAGCCTGCCATTGAGAAGACCTACACGCTGGACTTTGAGACGGATGATGAGGCGGAGTTCTATCGTGGAATCCAGGGCCAGGTGGTTCGCAGGTGGAAGGCGCAGCTCGCAGATGGCGGTGGAAATGCTCTTGACCGTCTCCGTCTCATCATGCGTCTCCGCCAGATCAGCCTCCACCCTCAGATCTATATTGAGAGCCGGCGGAACGAGCTGGGCACCCTCTACAGTCGCCCCGACTGGATTGACCCCAGCACGAAGTTTGAGGGCATCCGCGGTCTCATCGAGCATGATACGGTTCCGAAGAAGTGGATCATCTTCTGCCACTTCCACAAGGAGATGGAGTTGCTGAGCGACTTCCTCTCTTACAGTGATTCTATTGGGCGGACGTGGCTCTACAGCGGCAAGCTGACGGCGGAGAAGCGGACTGAGGTGCTGGCACAGACCGAGCTGTATCTGGTTGACGGCAAGCACGAGATTCTCCTCATCCAGCTCCAGTCTGGTGGGACAGGTCTTAACCTCCAGCACTTCCAGAATATTGTCTTCTCTGGCCCCTGGTGGACGGCTGCGCTCATGCAGCAGGCGACTGGGCGGGCTGTAAGGATTGGGCAGAAGAACCAGGTGACAGTCTTTCATATGGTTCTCAAGGAGGAGGGTGGATTGAATATTGACCGGCTGATGAAGATGAAGGCCGAGAAGAAGGGGAAGATGTGCGCTGAGGTTTTGGCGCAAGCAAATAGCAGCGTAGAATAGAGATGTCATCAGCAGTTCAAAAAATCTTTCTTGGACCATCCACCAGCAATGTAGTGATCGCCACAGTTATAACCTTCGTCGCTGCCTTTGTAGGCTATAACATGTGGATCATGTCAAAGACGATGCCTGTTTCATCTGGCTTCCAAGAAGGATTCGGAGGTGTCGCAGTCGGTTCTGGAATGCCCGACTGTGTCCGCAGCAGCGCGGAGGGTGGCCAGCTGGCTGATTTTTTTATGAGCCGCGAGTCGTCGGCCGAAGAGGGTGCTGACGACCTTCGTGAGTTTTTAATCTTACTCGGCAAACTGTCTTGTTTCAAGAAGGACTTGATGGGCGCCTCAGGTGTTGTTGAGGCTACGCGCTATCAGCCCTACTCCACGGCTCACGATATTGAGCCTGTTGCTGAAACTACGGCTCGTTGCTTTGCAAAGACGATTCCGCCCCGCGACCTGGAGATCAGCTTTGACAAGTGGTCGTCGCGCGGCGCGAAGCTTTTACGCCGCCTCTGCACGGCCTATGATGCCTCTCCTGATCAGTTTGCCAAGCTCAATCAGACATTTGGCACCATGGTTGCCGACGTGAAAGATGTCGCCGAGAAGTCGTGCTTTGCTGGAACGGCGCTGATTAACGGAAAGGCGCAGGGGCGGGAGGTTCAGGGACGTCTGCCTGACGAGGCAGTGGACCTGGGGCCTTACAAGGGACGGTATTAGAATAAAATTGAAAGAAACGATGTCTAGGAGGGCAGTAACAAAATGGGTCTCGATATCTATGTTGTCATTGAGAACGGTGACCCGTATCCACTCGCATACATGAACTATACAGCGGCAGTAGACGCTGTAAAGCTCAAGCACAAGGAGGCTATCGAAGAGGAATTGAGGGAGAACGAGGGGTTTCCCGGTTGCAATGAGGTGGATGTTCCTGAAGCTGCCCAAGGTCCGAGCAGACTTTACATTGAGAAGGGAATTCATATTGAGATTCACAAGTTGCCTGTTACTTAAAAAAATTGAAAGTTGACCGCCGCGCTTGGGACGTAATCAAAAATGCCAGAAAACCAGGGACACGGAAAGAACTGGGAGAGGGATCTCGGGCTCAATGTCTATAAGGCAACAGAGGCGGAGCTTGCGTCTGTTTCGCACACTGCGCCCATTGATGTGCCTCGCGCGTTCAACCGCTTGGATGGAATAGATGTCTCTATCAAGGTATCTGGTGGAGATGCAATTGATATGGGAGATATCGTTCGTGTATTCAAGGAAGTCAGTAGCGGCGAAAAGATTCACATGACTGTAATTTCTTGGGTTCAAAAAGATCCCACAACAAAGAAACTAAAGAGTTTAACCGAGGTAGATCTTACCAACTCGGTTAAACTTATATTTGGCACAGCAACACTCTCTGAGATTGAGGAGTTAGTGGCCTATGTTAAGGCAATTCCGCATTACGGACGAACAACCGAACACCAGGTGACATACAAGCGAATGGCATCGGCCCTTAAAGAGAAAAGCGGCGGCTGGATTTCCTATGCCCCCAAAGTGGACAGCGCGACACAGCGCAGAGTGCAGGGGCACTTCAGCCAGTTCAGCCGATTCGTCCAAGAGAACCCTTCTCGGGTCGTGGCCACCAGTCAAACTGGCGAGTTTCGCGGAGGAAGAATCGCAGAGGAGATTGTATCAACGCCGCGCGTCAGGAACAAGAAGCCAGCACCTGGTTCAGCACCTCATTCGCTTCCGACTTAGACAGGCTCCTCGGTCCCACTGTATTCGACGCAAACACGTGCAGATTCACCGCATCAATAATCTTTTTTGCGTGCGGTATAGACTCGGCGTCCAGCTTCAAGAAGTAATGGGTCTGCGGACTGTAGTCTTGGCCCGCTGGATAGCATTTCCCAGCGAGTCCGCCCGCCCTCCTGAAGGCGATATGAAACGGCTGTTCATGCTTCACATATTCAAACCCCTCTTCTACAGTGGCGGCTGGAATCACTCGGTCCTCCTCGCGCTTCTCCCATATCTGAAAGACACAGGGCACATCATACTCCTCGGTATTCACCTCAAACGCATTCCGCTCAACCTCTTCACTATGAAGACAGTGAAACTTCAGAGGGAATGCGCGCGACATGCTCGGCTTGACGAAGGAGCGTGGCAGAATAAACGCGATAATATCTGCGTGGAGGGCTGCGTGCTTAATGAAGGCCTTCGCCAGAGAACCTTGGCGACCAAATGGGGGATTGCCAAAGAAGATGCGGTGTCGGTCTGCAGTCGGCGCCCAGTCAAGAAAGTTCCCTTGCTGAATCTCTGGCCCCTTCGGCTCCAGGTCAATTCCAAATTTCATGAAACTGCTCGGAACAGCCCTCAAGAATGCGCCATTTCCAGCGGATGGCTCTATCCATTGATAGGCGGCGGCGCGCGGACACAGTTCAAGCAAGGTCGTGACGCATTTCGTCGCGACGGCCGCTTTTGTATAATACTGATCCTTCTTGTTCTTGCGAAACTTGCCTGTGTCTTGTGCCATAGCGTCCTTCTATTCTAGACGGAGGTCAATTTTAGGTACGGTGGGTGCCGTACCGCCTACGGCCCTGTCTCCGTCTGCGCCGTCTAGATCCGCCGCGGCCGAATAGCTTTGAGAAGAAACTGCGAGGTTTTTCTGGCGCAGGTGCCGACACAGCTGCAGGAGGAGGTGCAGGTGCTGAGACAGGTGCTGGGACAGGTGCAGCTACAGGTGCTGGGACAGGTGTAGAGACAGGGACGGGGGCCGGGACCGATTCTGAGACAGGTCTCGGCGCATTCTGTTTTCTCGTAAATGTTCTATTAGCCGAGTTTTTGATAGCTGACCCCAGGCTCTTAGCAGATGAGCCCAAGAATTGCCCAGTTGATACAATACCTGTTCCAGCCCTCTTGGCCGTCGATCCCAAGAACTGGCCACTTGCCACAAAGCCTGATTTTATTCCCTGACCTGCCTTAATTGCGGTTTCCTTTGTAAAGGTAGTCTTTGCCAATTCATAGGCCGCATGTGAGAGTTGTTTACTTTTAATAATGCCGGCTTTTAGCGCTTCGCCAGCGAGCTTTGCCTCATTCACCATACTAGTTGTCAGAAATACACCTATTTCCTTCCATGTCTTCAGTAAAGAAATATCTATGTAAAACTTATCCGCCACTTTTAACATACTATAGAGCGCATTCGCAAAATGTAATTCAGAACACCCTAGTTTAAAAAGAGGAACCCACGGTAGGAGTGCAACTTTCAAAGGCACTACCAAAATCTTAAGACCTGACTTAAAAACCTCTTTAACTCTACTTACTCCATCGCGTGATATGTTATTCAACGGTTTACTAATTTTTCCTGTAAGGTTATTCTGTTTAACTAAATTACCTGCCTTATTAACAAGAGGTGATGTGCTTTTTATAAGACGACTTGATATATATGTGGCAAACTCGTGTAGTTTGGTTCCTATGATATCTATAATTGCTGATATGAAATACACAACAAATTCGTCGGGGCTTGCGCATAATTTATCTTTTGCTTCAGGTGTCGCGAGTTTATCGTGAATATCCAGAAAAAAGGTTGGCCCCAACCATAAACAGGTTGGACCTAGTACTGTTGTCTGCAAAGTCGCTTTTAATACCGCTCTTTCCGCATTGAGTTTTGCTATTTCGGCCTTTCGGATATCATCCGCCTGTTTAAGCTCAATCGCAGTATCAGACGCCTCTATTTCATGTAATCTATCCACGGCCTTTGCAATCTTTATTAAATCCTCGTCGGAGAGGGGCACCGAGTTCTTTCGGTTTTTGATGTTTTTCTTGGTTTTTATATTTGAAAGCGCGGCCGCGTTTGAGGGCGG
>Ga0049083_10000079_pt1 | contig 25434 bp, 4 predicted proteins | sample GreLakmeMI27MSRF_FD_66719 | JGI IMG/M metagenome (GOLD analysis project Ga0049083, IMG submission 66719) | Freshwater lentic microbial communities from great Laurentian Lakes, MI, USA - Great Lakes metaG MI27MSRF | ecosystem: Environmental > Aquatic > Freshwater > Lake | place: Great Lakes...
AAATTAGCCTGGAGGTCCAGGGGGTCCAAGGCCCCCAGGGGACCCAGGAGTGCCATTGGTCCCAGAGGGTCCAGTGAGTCCAGTGGGACCAGTGGGACCAGGGGCACCAGGGGCACCAGGACCACCAGGACCACCAGGACCACCAGCAGGACCAGCAGGACCAGGACCACCAGCAGCACCCTGCGGCCCAGTGGGTCCGATGCTGGATACGCCATTGGGTCCAGTGGGTCCAGTTAACCCCTGTGGACCTTGTGGTCCTGGTGCTCCTGTATATCCCTGATAGCCTGTGCCTCCAGACAATCCGCTGCTGCCTGTGGGTCCAGCGGCACCAGTGGCTCCGGGTATGCTGGCCCCTGCGTTGCCCTGAGCACCCAATGATCCTTGGTTTCCCTGTGGCCCCACTGAACCAGTAGATCCCTGGTTTCCTTGAGCTCCAGTGGGTCCTGTGCCACCAGTGGGCCCAGTGGCACCAGCATTTCCCTGAGGTCCTGTGGCTCCTGGTGTTCCAGCAGGCCCTGTGGGCCCAGTGGCACCTGATGTGCCAGCACTGCCCTGCGGGCCAGTGGGGCCGTTTGCACCATTATTGCCCTGAGCTCCTGTGGGTCCAGGTGGTCCGATGGTTCCGTTGGTGCCTGCAGCACCAGTGGCACCTGTGGCACCAGGAGTTCCGTTATTGCCCTGAAAGCCTGTGGGGCCTGTGGCACCTGCAGGTCCAGCAGATCCTGCTGTACCAGCACTGCCCTGCGGACCAGTGGGGCCATTTGCACCATTAGGGCCCTGAAAGCCTGTGGGGCCTGTGGGACCACTAGGTCCAGCAGATCCTGCAAGGCCCTGATTTCCTTGAAAACCCTGAATCCCAGTGGGACCTACAGATCCAACATTGCCCTGATGGCCCTGAGCTCCTGTGGTTCCAATAACACCCTGATAACCTTGTGAACCCAAACTGCCTTGAAAACCCTGAACCCCAGTGGGTCCCTGTGATCCAGTGTTGCTGGCTCCTGCTGCTCCCTGGGGGCCTGTGAATCCCTGGTTGCCCTGCGTGCCCTGGAAGCCTGTGACAGCTGAGCCTGATAGACCCTGGGAACCCTGTGGTCCTGGTGGTATAAAACTGGTTAAGTTAGCCATTTATCGCTCCGCTGTTCCTTATAGACTTCCCAACAACCAACCGTTTGTGGCATTATCATACATCAACACAAAGGGTCTCTGAACATCCACTGTGAGATTGGCCGTGGATCCCATGATTTTTCCACCATTGGGATTGATTGTATATGAATTTATGCTGGGTCTGGGCACAAAGGTCACTTTGTTACCAGCACTGGCACTGGGTGGCAGTGTGACATGGATGCTGTTTGCGCCCACTATCACAGTATCTGACACTGTGATAGTGGTGTTGGCACTGGCAACCACCACACTGGTGGTAACCACGTTGCCCCAGCTCAGTGTTCCTGACCCGTTGGTGGTCAACACCTGTCCGTTGGATCCACCAGTGATTGTGACGTTGCCGATGGGCCCCAGGCTGCTGGTTCCGTTCACTGTGAAATTGGCTGTGGGCGAGGTGGTACCCACCAGAATGTTTCCGCCAAAATAGTTGCTGCCGCCAGCACTGTAGATGCCCCAGTTGGCAGTATTGCCTGTGCTCTGGCTTTCCAGGTACAGTGCATAATTGGTAACCAAATTGCCAGTGCTGGATTTGGTGGGGTTTGCGATATACAGACTGTAATGAGTGGCCACGCTGCCAGAACTGGTCAGAGCCAACTGTGTGCTGATGCCCCTGCTGGTGGTGACGTTGCCAGAACTGGTGACTCGACTGTCTTCTGACAGTCCAGTCAAAGTGGCCACATTGCCAGTGTTGATACTCAGCACACGAACCAGTGAACTCATAATGGATACATTGGAGCCATTGGCTGTGGAATTATATGATGCTTCAGTCCAAGAACCAGAATAAGACAATGCCGCGGTGGGGTTGGAGGCAGGAGCAACTAGGATTTGACTATATAAATTGGTGTTGAAATTGGCTCCGCTGGCTGTTACACTGCTAGCTGAAGTGTCATTCTGATAGACATGGACTTTGAAACTGGGGCTGGTTGTGCCCACGCCCACTCGACTGTTGGTGGCGTCTGCATAGATCAGGTTGCCTGATACTGCAACGTTGCTGGTGACCGTGAGGTTGGTGGTCTGCAGATTGCCAGTCAGTGCCATGGTACTGGTGCCATCATTCCAGGTCAAAGTTGATGACGAGGCACTCAGTGTGGTGGCACCTGAGTAATAGGTTATGCGACCACTGACTCCAGTATTGATAGTACCAGATGCAGGGTTGATCCAGGCTAAATTTCCAGTTCCATCAGTGCTCAGTATCTGTCCGTTTGTGCCACCAGTGATTTTGACATTGGTATTACCTCCCAGATTGGATATATTAGTAACACTGATGTTACCCATGCTGACGTTGCCAGTGATCACCGCGCCAGTGGCAGCCAGGTTGCCTGCACTCAGGTTACCAGCAGCATTGATATTGCCAGCAACACCCAACCCACCTGTAATGACCACTGCTCCTGTGGTGGTACTGGTGGAAGTCACTGCAGAGCTGAACACTCCTCTGGCTGCGCCCAGATTGCCCACGTTGGCGTTGCCAGTAACACTCAAAATGCCAGCAGCACTGAGATTGCCCGAACCCACATTGCCAGTAAATGTACCCGAGGTGGTGTAGACGTTGGCATTATGCACAGCACAGTTGGCAGTGGTGTTGAAATTCAGTCCCAGATTTAGATTGCTAAATCCAGTTATACCTGTTCCTGAAAGAACATCTTTGCTCAGAATAGCAATTTTGGTACCATTGGCATACATGGTGGCTATATAATAGTCAATGCCACCCACAGTGACTGCTTCGGTCACAAAGCCGTTCAGAATACCTGTGGTGGCATTACTGGGACCCACTGTGATCCAGGCTCCGGTGGATCCGTTGTATGCTTTGAGCTGAGCATTTACTGTGTCCAACCACAGGTCACCATTCACTGGAGTGGCCGGCTCTGACACCAGGGCACTGCTGACTTCTTTCCAGACACTGCCGGTGTAAACTTTTAAAAATCCAGCGGTGTCCCACCACAACTGACCACTGACAGGATTGCTGGGTGCTGAACTAAAGCTGAAATTTTCCATCAGACGGAAAAAATTCTGATTCAGAGAGGTACCATAACCCAGACGATTTTTACCAATCAGCTGAACGCCAAACGTGGTGTTCAGTGCATTATCTTCAATTGTTATAGTATTACCATTGGTTCTTTTGATCGTATAAGCCATGCAGGAACTCCATTAACTGCTGAGATTGGTTAGAGTTTGAATTCTGACAGTGTAGTCAATTTGTATCAGACGATTCTGACTCTTTTGCACCGGATGAAATATCACATGAGTCAACAGTTTACCACCAGCACTCTTCAATCCCAGTTCGTCAAAAACATAGTCGGAGTTAGCTTCAGTGGTGTTATCAAAAGCTGACTCACTGGACGGCTCGTTGTATTCCAGTCGACAACTTACCAGGATATCAGTATAGGCCTTGCCCACCAGGTGACTCATGGTCATCCGATTGTTGACTGGATCAGCATTTACGCTAAACTGCTGACTGATCACCTTGCTATAAGTCTGATTGTACAGGATTGCATTGACCCCAGTATAGTTGGGAGTCTTGTAGGTGATCACACCAGTGGGGCTGACATCTGTGCCGCCATTGCCAAAAGCCATGGTTTTGATAAAACCGCTGGCGCTTTCGCTATCGTTGGCATTCAGAGGACCAGCAGTGATGCTCTTGGCCAAGGCCTCTGAAAAATTTTCATAATGAATGGCGTTTTTGCGATCAACCAATATTTCACCAGTCTGAGCGTCCGTGATGCTTACCCATCCTTGTATGTCCAATGCTATATTCATCATGCCCTCGTATTTACGATCTGTTGATTGGTTTCTGGATCAAAAATTCTCAAATGTGCCTCAACCCACAATGCTGGAGTTTCTGTTGGCGCAGGGCGGGATTGTTCTGAATTGGGAATCAGATCCTGTGATTGTTCGCTGTTCATATCGGTTATTTATGGCAGCAAGGCCGGTTTATTGACCAGAAATACCGCAACTTCGCTGGAACCTTGCTGTAATATATTACCAGAGTATGCACTGGTGTTGCTGGTTCGATCGTACCAGGTGTTGTTGTGATAGGTCAGTGTGTTTACTGAGGCTCTGGTAAAGGGTTTCACGCTGTCGCTCTCAATTTCACCCAGTGTGATCAGCCCGTTGGCCGTCACAGTCAGGTTTGAACTCAGCGTTACGGTGCTGTTGCCAGCATCAATGCTGTCCACTGTGGCTGAAAACTTCAGCAGGGTGTTGCCATACACTGTATAGTCCTGCCCCAGAGACACGATGTTTCCTGCCACTGATGTCACTCTGGGCAACAGGTTGGCTGTGCTCACCGTGGTTGCTCCGCTCATCTGCATGCCAGTCAGTATGCCTGTGGCATTGCCCACAGTCACTGTGTTGCCAGTGGAGGTGCCATTAGCCAGTGTTATCACACTGAATTCCTGCACTCTCATGCCCACGGTGATATTGTTCAGTTCAACCAGTGTTACTGTGTTGCCACTGGACCCAGCAGCCACTGTGCCAATCACACCATAGGCACCAGCAGACCCTGGAAACTGCTCAGCCTGACTGGCCACTTCTGCTCGGGCACCTGACAGGTGAGTTTGCGGTATGTGTGTACCCAGTGTGCCTCTGAGCAGTCCACTCAGGGTGTTTGCGTCACGATCAATGAACAAATAACTGATTCGTTCACCACCCACAAAAAACGCTCCGCGATTGTTGGTGCCTGGGTTGGTATCTGGGAATCCTGCCACACTGGTCAGATAAACTGTGTCAGCATAAGCCGACAGGTTGGCACTCAGTGTGGTGGTTCCGGCTGCTGGCACAGCATAGTAATAGATGTTTTGCATCATGTCCTGGAATATTCTGAAACCAGTAGCAGGATATCCACCTCCTGATTGAGAGAACACTCTGATGTCCAGTGTGTCGTACAATCTGCCATTGACGTGTTCCTCAGTGCTGCCACCTGTGATGTTGTTGATAAATCCAGATCCATCCACTGTGATATCAGTGGCTCTGACACCCAGATACTGATCAGCAAAATCGCTGGTGATTGCTGTGTCAATGGGAGAGCTCTGACCATATCTGCTGATGCCCTGAGTGATTCTGAAATCAGCCAGTCGACCCACAAAAGGATCAGTGATGCTGCTCAGTATCACTGGCAGCGGCGTATTGTTGTCGCCAAAATCCCAAGGAGCATAAACACTCTGCACCAGAGTGCCGTTTACAAACATTTTCAGGATGCTGTTGTGCCGATCCAGCGAAACAAACAGGGGCATATCAGCATAATCGTAATAATCAGATATCAGTGACTGTTTGACTCCGTAAGCATCACGCACATAAAATGCTGTTCGATGCTGACCACTGGTGTTGGTCTGAATCTGTCCAGTCAGGCTGAAGTTGCTGCGATTGAATTTCAGTTCAGCCGGCATGGTCAGTGTTTGCACCCGGCTCAGTGTGATGGCTAAATCATTGGTGTCAATGTCAGATATAACCACTGGTGCAATGTTGGATCCAGAAATCTGAGTTCCATCCACATACATACCCTCTCTGAGTGAACTGATCACCCCGGCTGGCAAGCTGACCACCGTGCTGGCTGATACATTGGCAGTGATGTTGGCGGTGATGAAGTCACTCAGCACAAACACAGTTTTATTCACATTGGTTTTGACAAACCTGACTCTGTCGCCCTGAGCCAGTGTTATTGCACTGGCCAATGTGACTGTTTTGGCGACAGCATTCACACTGTTGACATTGACTGGAGTGGTGCTGGCTGTTTCAAACAGTTTCATGCCTGAGGCTATGCCGTCCACACTGTTCAAACTCACCACAGTGTTGGCTGTGGCAGCGGCAGTCACCTGATGAACCGGATCATTGTACCAGTATTCCACAGTGAAATCTTCCACACCCAGATTGTAATCTGCATGAGTGCCAGCATCTATAATGCTGTACAAATTACCCGACGCCGGCAGCACAGTGATGGCAGGAATGCCTGATTTTCCCGTGGTGGGCGTAAAGGTCAGCTGAGTATCATCAGCAATGGTCTGATCACTGTCCAGGGTGATGATTTTTGTGCCAGTGTCGATACTCACAATCTTGGGTTGTTCTGTGACACCAAACCCACTCAGGGTCATCTGAGTGCTGAGATCCCATACTGAGTACAGCGTTATTGTGGAGCTGTTTTCCACTGACCCATTGGCTGTTTTTATCACAGTGTGTGGCGTGGCGGTTATGGTCTGATTTTCCACCAGTACCAGACTGTCGGTATGCACAGTGAGCACTTTCTGATTCACGCTGATGTCACTGAATGCTTTGCGGTTGTTCACCACCTGGAATCCAATATCATAGTCGTCGTTGCCCAGTTCATAGACTTCGTTGTTCAGAGACTCAAAGCCCATCAACAACACCACTTTGTTAAAGTACACATCCTGATCAGTGCTGCGGCCATGACCAGTGAACGGTATAGTGTAGTCAGCTGCATCATATCTGAGCAGGCCTCTGGTCAAACGAATCTCATCCATGTACACATCTGCTGGATAGAGTTCAGCCTGGTCACTGCCCAGATACAGATTGTCGCTGGTAAAATTGGTGGTGGCTGTGACAGAGCCTATTCTGTTTCCATCCAGGTACAGGCTCATCTGTGTGTTTTTACGTTCAATGGCCACATGTTGCCAGACGTCACGATAAGCTGAACCACCACTTAGTGTCACCAGACCTGGTGTGGTGTTGTAGAATGCACAATTCAGGGTGTTGGTTGCATCCACGTATATTTTGAATCCGTTGTTGGGTGTGCTGTTGAAGTTATCCACCAGCACCTGTTGCTGATCTGATGTTTGCATCCGGAAGAAAAACTCAAAAGTAAAATCATTCTGTCCGCTGGCCAGTTCTGTTAGGTCAGGACTGGCCGGATCCACCCTGATATATCTGGGCTGATCGGTGTCAAACGCCACAGGCAAATTATCCGAAACCTGGAAGATCAGGTTGTTGTCCTGGTCACCTATGCTGACCCGATTGTTGGTCTGACTGAAGCTGGCTGACCTCAAGCCCTGAATTCGATGTCTGGTGCTGAACACTGTGTCAAACAGGTGATCAGTGTCAAACTGAGCCATCACAGCCACACTGTCAATCAGCTGATCTTGAGCGTCAGCCAGGGCTCCGGTGGGCACTTGGTGTGTTTGCACAAAATCATATCCATCCACCAGTGTGCCTGAGTATTCAGCGCCATTCAGCAACTGTGCCAGATCCATTGCCACCATGTGGTCAGTGGGTTTGTAAAAGGCTGTGATTCTGTTGCTGGCCTGTGTTTCAGCGATTTGACTGTCAGTCAGTTCAATCCAAACATTGGCATTGCCTATCGAACCCACAGAGATCACAGGCAACAGAGCATTTGCTGTGTAGAACGAACTGTTGTAATACACCGTCTCTCCAGGTGAGTATTGTGCAGTATTACTATACCCAGTGATGGCAGGGCTGACCCGATCAAATTTCATTGTGATGTCAAAAGATCTGATCAGGCTGTTTTCCAGCACCGGAACCAGCACTGCGGCTCTGGGAGCCAAACTGGGTTCCAGTTCGTCCCAATAGGTCACATTGCTCAGTGCCGTGCCTGCAGGAACTGACGTGATGGACTCATAGTATACTGTGCTGCCCCCACTGGGAGAATAGCTGACCCGGGTGCCTGCGCTGTAGGATACTGAGTTACTCCAAACAGTCACATTCTGACCACCAGTGACTGTCACTGTGGGCAAACTGGTGTACCCAGTTCCTGGAGTTATAATAAAATCAGAATCTTTGATCTGACCAGTGGTGGTGATTGAAGCCTGTGCCACTGCTCCTGAACCGCCCCCACCACTGATCACAATGGTTGGGGCTGACGTGTATCCTCGACCCGGATCAGCCAGTTCCAGTCTGACCAGGGCATGGGTGTAATTGTTGTACCAGTTACGGTAGGGACTCTGCAGGAATCTGCGATAGTCATTGTAAAAAGTACCATTGGGGGATCTCAAACTCCAATCAGTGTGGGCCAGCTCAGCTGGTGACGGCATGGTATAGCTGCCATTGTCATAAACTGGCACACTGGTTTCGCCCTGATATTCTGTTCTGAAGCCAGTGGGCACACCAGCAAACGTGGGACCGATGATATAGGGATAAACCGGTTGGTCATCCTGGTCCACAGTTACAAAGTAAGCATAGGTGCCGTAAGGATATTCCGGAGTGATCACCATGCGGCCATTGTGCTGATCCAGTGTGCCTGCGCCGGCCACATACTGCCAGTCTTCAATGTATGCTCCTGTGGGACTGCCCAGGGTGGCATACTTGGTTCCATTTGCTATGCTCTGCTGAACCAGTCTGAGATCAGTCTTGAGCTGATAACTGCTGGTGTTGCGAATGATTCCACCAGTACCATCGACATTGGCATAACCATGAGGACCATAGATTGGATATCCATCCAGTGCAAATCCCAGCAACGGACTGTGAACTGCTGGATTTTTAGTGTACAACAGCACTGGATCCATGCGATACACATATGCATCATTCTGTGTCAGATACCCGTTGCTGCTGTCTGGACCAGCATAACTGATGGTTTGTGCAATGTTTTCGTTGTAGATTTCCTCGTCAGAGAGGTCTGCTGAATTTACCAAACGATCCTGATATCGGCCCACTATGCTGTAGAAAGGCACGCCGTTGATTGCTATACCAATTTCACTGTCGGGTCTGACTGAATATTTGATGGGTTTTTCCACAGGGTAAATTGTGATAGCAAATACCCATTCCTGTGACTGTGCTGCCACCCGGCTGGTGTTGGGCCAGATGCCCATGGCATGGTTGGCCAGGCCTGTGCTGCCAATGTACAATATATCATCCACCAGATTCAGTGCTGTATATCCAGATAGGAAATACTGTGCCTGATTGGCTCTGATACGACCCTGGCTGCCAGCAAACTGAGCTCTATACCAGGTGTCATCATACAGTGCTGGCAAATCAAAGTCACTCACAGCAACATAACCAGGGTCCTGCAGGTTATAACTGTTCACATAGTCTCTGATTCTGGTGTGGAATGGTTTATTTTCTTCGATAAAATCTCTGACAAACTGTTCATCGTCACTGCGGAAATTGGTTTGCCGATCTAGATTTTTCACACGATGCTTGACGTTGATAAAGCTGGTCCTGAACAACCAATCCAGATTGCCAGTTTCTCCCAGGGCATAACGTAACACTGCAAAAAACGCTCGGTCAGCTATGAAGCTCAGATTGCCCACCAGGATGTTGTTGTTGAGTGCGCCCAGTATCAGGCGAATGGCCTGAGCTTGATCGTTGTCAAAGCCTGTGGTGTTGTCAAAGGTTTCTTCATCTGATCCTGATAGAGCATAGATGTTATCCAGAAATTGTATGGTACCATGCTGTAAAAACACCGGGGTTAGTGTGCCGTCGGATTCATACACATATACTGCTCGTTTGCCGTCACCATTGTTCAAAATTTTAACGGTGTCCCCAGTGGCAGGAACAATACTGCTCAGGTATCCCATGTGATCCAGGGTGTAATTGGCAGGCTGGGCCTGGTAGTCAGCACGGTGCCAATCTGCATACTTCCAGTATCCGTTCAGATTGTAGAACTGTGAACTCACTGTGTCCCAGCTGCCATTTACCAATTTGACCAGGTTCCAGCCAGCAAACAGTGCAATGCGGTCACTTTCCACCAGCACCTGAATATTTTCAGCATAATCTGCTGTGTTCAGAATCAGCAGTGTTTCACGATCCGGAACTCTGAACTGATACATGCTGACTGCCGGATAGTCCTGCTGTATTTGGATGTTGGCCAGTGTATTGATATTGGTGATCACTGCTGATAACAGATTGCGATTTATAACATCAAAGTAGATGCTCAGGGCTTTTTCGCGATTTCTGAACATGCTCTGCCGGGGTCTGATCAGCACACCGTATCGATCTTCGGAGTTCAAGCCACTATCTGGTACTTCCAGATTGTTCTGATCGATACCACTTAGACTGTCCACCATCTTGTTAAATATGGGAGTTTTGAGCCAGCTCAGGCTGTTATCCTCACTCATCAGTTGATACTCACTGTGCAACCGATTGTTGTGATCAGTTAGCACATAATCAATATGCAGTACATATTCGCCACTGTCCACCAGGCTCTTGACATTGTACAGGATCACACTGTTGTTGGTGGCTGGTGCTATCATGGGCAATCCTGACCTCTGAATGTCACGCAGACCCACACTGATGTCAGCAGCACTAACTGGATGCACCGACCCCACTGAGGTTTTATTCACAATCCAGAAATAATAGGTGTTGTTGACTGGGCTGTACACGAAAGCAGCAGCCGGATTCACTGATCCATCCTGCAGTGTATATTCAGCTGGCGGCACTGCACTGGCTATCCATTCGCGAATAATGATTTCGGTGTCACTAAACCAACGATTATAGTTGCTGATACGATCAGTCAGATCCCCCTGCTCATAAAGTAATGTTCTGAGTTTGGATGTGCTGAACCAGGTCTGCCCCACCTGACCAGCTCCCCAATAGATGCTGCCAGTGTTGCTGGCTGGGGTGGAACTGGCTGTCCATTGGTCGATGTTGAAGAACACTGTGCTGTTGGTTTCTGATGCGGTATAGATAACACCGTTATACATCACTCGACTGCCAGGTTCATAGGTGTATCCACTGCGCCAAACTGGCACACCATAGCTGGCCGGGTCCATCACACTGATGTAGTTGATGTACTGAGCAACAGCGCCAGGTAACAAACCGTTGGCTATGTCCACCACATCCAGATCCAGGGCTTTTTCTTTGGTGCGTTCGTTGTAGATCCAGGCTCTGAAAATACTGCGAGGCTCCAGTGCTGCCTGCTGTTGACGATTCAGTGTCCATCCCTTGAGCAGATTGTTGTTGGTGTACACCGCCACATTGTTGTACTCATCGTTGCTGGCAGCATCACCCACCCAGAGTCGATACAGATTACCAGTAAAGAACATGCTGACTTCACCGGCTTTATCATACTGAATAGTTTTGACTCTGACCAGTTGGGCACTATCTGCGTCAGCAGCATTCACAGTGCGACTGGTTTCCAGCAACTGATACAACAACAGTCGCTGAGTGTCCTGCTGTGACCGGTCATAAAACACGGTGCCACCGCTGTCAAATTTGCTGGACCTGGCTGATTCAGTCAGCGCAGGATCAGTAAAAGTCAAAACTGTGCCAGCATCCAGGCTGTCCTGAGTGATGCTCAAGCTGATGGATCTGGTGTCTTCGCTGATGCCAATCACAGTGGGAGTACCAGTTACCCCTGTGCCGGTCATGCGATATCCCACCTGGATTCCCAGTACTGAACTCAACGTGACCACAGCACTGTTGGCAAACGTCAGAGCCACTGTGGTCACTGTTTTATTTTCATTATCAAATGTGGTTTGAGCACTGTCCAGATAGTCGTTATAATTTTCCACAACTCCCAGCACACCGTCGGTGACCCATTTCACTGACTGCCCCAGCTGGTGACTCTTGAGGTCGGTGTTGCTAACACTCTGCACCAGATCATAATCACTGTTGATGTTTCTGAGCACCGGGGTATAGTCAGTGGTTGTTATGCCATCCACAAACTTGATGCTGTCAAAACTCAAGCTCACATTGCTGAAAGCATTCAGGGTGGCTATTACTCCTGTGAAATCACTCACAGCATTGATATTGTTTACCAAATTGTTCACACAGGCCTGCAGAGTAAACGTCAATCCAGTGGTTGTTCCTGCTGTGGTGGTCAGTGAGCTTACACCAGCAACTGCATTGGCATAGCTGTTGGTCATGGTGATACTGGTTCCACTGGTCACTGCTGAAATATAATATGTGGTGGGGTTGGTATAACCTGTGATGGTGCCTGTGCCAGACAGTGTTCCTGAAACTATCAGGGGCTGACCCTGATAGTAGTCACCACTGGTGACTGTGAGCTGGCCACCCGTGCCCAGTGTCACGCTGGCAATGGCCGCAGCTGAGCCTGAACTCACCAACCAACCATTTACTCGAATATATTTGTTGTTGGGCACCGGCAGTAGATCAGACTGATTCACAGTCACTGTGCTGAGCATTTCTCCGTCCAGCGTGCTGAGATCCAGTCTGCCATGCTGGCGAACTGTGACGTCATCAACCTGATTGACATCCTGGGGAACTCCCACAACCAACCAGTTGCCGTTGATTGCAACACTGTGACCAAATTCTGTGTCGGCAGCCTGACCACTGATGGTGTCCACCAGATCCCACTGTAGCAGATCCACTTCCACAATGGTGCCTGAGGCCAGCAGATTTGCAAAAGTGATCTGAGTGTCGCCAGAGGTGACTGGAGTGTAATGCACGCCACTGGTTTGTTGCACACCATTCTTTTTTGCTATCACTTTGGCCACAGTGCCCACCGTGCTGCCCAGATTCAGGATGGCCGTTGAGGTGCTGCTGATAAAGGTTTTTTCCACATCTCGATTGAACACATACACTTTGCCAGTGCTGTTGAACGGAGCACCAACCACCAGGTTGGTTCCGTTGGCGTTGGTGTCAATGCTGGTACCAAATTTACCACCAGTTGCACTGTCAGGATCCGCGATGGTTTGCACCGGCTGATAGTAATTGGCAATCTGGATTGCAGTGAGGGTCAGGCCACTCACGCTGCCAGTAAAGGATATCACATTACCGCTCAGTGAGTAATCCAAAACAGGTGCCTGAATTCTGCTGCCGACTTTTACATTGATGCTGTACAGATTATCTGGAGTAAACGTCATGGTGTAGCTGGAGCTGGCATTTCCTGTTGCAGTCCAGTTGGCCGTGGTGTTGGAGTTGTTGAACTTTTTGTAGGCATACACCTGACCTGTGCTACTGGGTCTGGTTTCGCTCACAAACAGCCATTCACCATCGACAGATGCAGCTATGCTGGCTCCGTAATAAGCGTTGGAAGCACTACCAGAAAATATCTGAAGGACCTGGTAGCCGTCGGCAGCAGCCTGCAGAATATACACCTGGCCTCGTGACGTGCTGTCAGTGGCGGTGGTGGCCGCACAGCCATTGGACAGGCTCAATATTTGTGAACCCAAACTCAGTGTGTCGGTTCTTTCACCAAAACTACCATTGCCTGTGCCTGTGCCAGCAATAAAAGTTGCCAGTGCCTGATTCAGGTCACCAGTGACTCCCAGACCCAGGTTGGTGTTTCTGAAGCTCTTGACCACCACACTGTTATCATCAGCCTTGCCCAGCCAGAGCCAACGGTCAACGTCATCCTGTGCAATGCTGGTGGTGATCAGACCCTCAGGGTTACCAGTAATGGGGTCTTCACTGTCTGGGATATTGACTGATCCGGTGGTGTAGGGTTCGCGGAAATCAAACACTGCCCAGCCCAGATTGTTGTAGTCCACATAAACTTTTCGGTCTCTGGGCAGATACAATTTGTCCAGATTCCGATTCAGATCAGCACTGCCCATGTCGGTGTATCTGAGAGTTTGATATGTATACACCGGGGTGAGTTCTGTTTCTGCAGTATATTCCACAGTGTCAAAAGCCAGCTGGTCCACCTGACCAGATGTCACACTCAAAATACTCACCCAATCAGTGGTGGGCGATACTCGATTGGACACCACTCTGAATGCACCCTGCAAGATCAAATTAGCATCATTGATGTCCAAAACCAAGATCTGGTCTGCAGTCAGATCCAGGGCCTGATCCAGGTACAGTTCCAGTGTGCTATCGGTGAAATTCTTTCTGATGGCTCTGAGTTTTGCGTTGGAATTTTTCCAGGATATCACATTGTATTTGTTGTCTGTGGTCAGTGTGTCATCCACTGCAATCCAGATCCAGTTGCCATACCGTACATTTTTGAGTAAATTCTGTACATCTGTGGTCTGAGTTAGTGATTCCAGACTGTTGAAAGTCAATGCTGCTTCCTGTTCAGCACTGTATTCCAGAGTGGTTGATCGGGCTTTGTCGTAAATTTCAGCCGGCAGCACTGGCCCAGCATCGATAAATCTGCCCTCTTCACGCACCAGGGTTCCGGTATTGTTGATAAAATTGGTGGTCCAGTTGGTGGACTTTTTGTATAATTCAGAAGAACTCACTCTGATCAGACCAGGACTGTTGACTCCATCAGCAAACTCCACTGCCATGGGCGTGTTGCTTTCGGTATCATTGATCAGGCTCACTTCCACATAGCCAGTGCGTCCAGTTGCACCGTAATCACCCAGCTTGATGGCATATTCTTCATTCACAGTGAAATCAGCCAACAGGTCCTGCTGTCCAGCAGAAGTGAACTTGTCCACTGCATTGAAGCTGCCTTTTTCCTTGACCCAGCCACGATAAAATTCAGTCTGATTGTTCAGATCCAGACCCAGGTTGGCCAACCAGGTTCTTTCCACATAGCCCAGCGCATTGCATCGCAATCTGGTGAAGTCACTGACATTGGGCGTGTGGTTGACATCATAGGCTCGCTCCAGATCCAGTGTTTTGGCTCCGATACTGGGCAGCAGTCGATTCTGATAGGTCACATCACTGATACTGAATTTGCCTGCCTGGAAAACAGCTGAACCAATCACTGGTTCCAGTGCAGTGTAATTGCGATTCTTGTATTTGACTATGTCGCCCTGCAGATAATCAGTGTTGGGTTGCCATTCAGGAACCGAACTAAACATCAACAGGTACCCAGCACTGTTGATGGTGCCGTCCCAATCATTGGTCTTGAGACCAGCAATTCTCAACCGATTTTGCCGGATACCCAGTGCCGGATTGAATATCAGATCACCAAAAACTGTCTGATTTTTCACAATCAGTTTGTGTTCGTAGGATACAATATTGGTTCTCAAAGCACTAATGGTGCTGAAGGGTTGCAAATTGTTGATATAAGTGGCGTCCTGATCACGAAATACGTCAATGTCTCGGCTGCTGATGATGTTTTGATTTTCATCCAGGATCAGATTATCTGGCAACATCAGATTTTGTAATGTTCCAGCAATGGGTGTGTATTTCAGAATACCTGCACCAGGGTTCAGCACCAGACTGAGGTTTTGTGAACGGTCTGCTCCATAACTCCAGCGATAACCACTCCACTTGACAAACTGCACCGCAGCATCCAACCAATTGATACGATCCTGGTCAGGCTGTGTGTCAAAAATAAATCCCTGACGAGCCAGATGTTCACCATAACTGATCAGGAAATCCACCACAGTCTGCTTGCTGACAAATTCATAGTCATAGGGAACATAAATGGGGTTATTCTGAAACTCAGCATAGTAGGCATAAGTTTGTGATCCCACCTGCAACTGTCGGGGCACGGTGTTGGTGTCGCTGGGATAGATTATGAAGTAGGGGTACTGACGGTCATAACCTGTGATTCGATAACCATTGGCACTGCGAGTAATTATGACTCCACTGTAGGTGGCCACGTCAATGGGCACGCTTTCACTCAGCAGCAATTCGTAATCTTCTGATGGAACTTTGACTGTGTTGCCCTGAGTTTGCACACTGTTTTGCTCAGCATACACCTGAATGTTATCCACGTCAGCAAATGCTGCCAATTTGTACACCAGGTTGACCTTGCTGTCTGAAATGGCCTGGGTCAGAGATACCGGATCCTGACCCTGATTGACCAAGGCTTCCACCACATAGTTTAGTATGCTGTGACGTCTGATCAGTAGGCCTGCAGAGTCGGTGTCCACTGCGTGCAGTTTCACATCAGTGATGCTGGGAAACTGAGTTTCCAGATATCTGAAGCCGGTATAACTAGCTGAAGCAGTTCCTGCACCGTTGAGCAACACCCGGGGTTTGTAGTTGTCCAGATCCCACAGACTGCCCAACATGAATTGTGGATTCTGTAAAATTCTGGCAGTCAGCTGAGCAAATCTGAAGCTGCTGCTGCGTCTCCAAGCAGTTTCTGCAGGAGCATTATCATTGAACGTAAACTGATTTCTGGCTGAACTGGTTATCAACCCACCTATCAGATATGCATCCACTGGATTCAGCAGTGTGCCACTGCTGTCCACAGGCACCACATCCAGCAAATTCAGGGTGCCAGTGTTATCTGGATTCTGAATGCTGGTGGTTCTGGATCCCAATACACTCTTGAACGTGCCACCATAGGCTGTGCCGTTCTGCAGATCCTGCCACAGGATCAGGTTGGTTCCGGTATAGGGAGCAGGGCCATACACCGATTCCCACCAGGTGGGTTTGCAGGTGATACCCAGCATTTCCCAGGGGTGAGTGTGTGGCCGGTCAGTGTCATAGAAATCTCTGTAGATGCCTCTCCAGTATCCCAAGCACAACTCGTTGCTGATGCGATCACGACTGCCACTGTAATTGTAGGTGAAAGCATCAGCATCAGCATGCACACTGGCTGAGTAATTTACCCGATTGTTGGCCACCCATTCGTAAAAATATTTGCGATAGATGCTGGCTTCTTCGGTCATGGTGTACAGAGCATTGCCGTTGAGTTCTCTGAATTTACCAGCAGCCGGCACTCTGCTCTGGATCACATTGTGCCAGAGGCCACTGTCCAGTTTCACATTGTTGAAAATTCTGAGTTCCAGTTCCAGTATCAGCTGATCACGATAGTCATTGTATGCTGTGATGATGCTGCCATCATGTCCCTGTATCACCCGAACAGGTGTGCGATAAGTATCGTCCAGATAAATTTCAGGCACAAACAATGGGCCCAACCCCAGCTTGGCAGGAGTTGCTGGCACATAACTGCCGTCAGTGTTGGCAAATTCCACTATCCTCAGTTGATTGTTGATTCTGAGTGTGGTCAGAATATTTACCACTGGGTTCAGGGCATCAAATTGGTAATCTTTACCTCTGATCAGTTGTTGGTCATTCAGATAAACCAGCACTGCCTGATTGGATGCATGATTTTCAAAAACGTCGCTGAGATCATACTGAACTTGGCCAACGTCATCCACAGTATAGGTAATGGCTGTTCCTGCCAGAGGCACCATGTCACCGGTATACCAGGCCTGATCGCTGGTCTTGTTTTGCACCAATACCCGGAATATTGCATCCACAGCCTGTGCCGCGCTCAGTGTCTCAATGGCTTCCACCTGCTCGCTGGCGTCCAGGAACTGCAATTTGAATTGTTCGTAATCTTTGGATGCTGTGCCCACTGCTCGTTCAATGTCATATCTGGTATCAGTGAGCATCAGTGTGGGCAGCACACTGAATCCCTCATGCAGGATGATTAGCCCAGGATTGGCTCGATGGTCTGCATTGTCCAGCGAATTGTCGGTGACCAAAGGAGTTATGTAGTGACCATGATTGCTGTGCAGAGCGTCAGCATGACTCTTGAGATCACTCAGTGTAAACTCAGTGGGTCTGGAATTGTAGGGATTGATTTCGTATTGCGCAGGAGTGTCGAACCAGCTGTTGGGCAACACGGTGCTGGCAATAATTTTGATCAGTATCAGGCTGTTGCTGGTGATGTTCTGGTAATAGGGGCTCAATGGATCCAGTGCATCAGTGCTGATTGAGATTCTGATGGTGTTACCCAGCTGTTGCACTGTGTACAAATCTCTGAAGAGCTGTTGCCCATCCACATAGATTTTGTTATTGAGTGCAAGGGCTGTGTTCTTGACCAGCAGAGTTCCTGGAATATCGTAGCGAAAACCAGAACTAAACGTGAGTTCAGTTGTATCCAGCACCGTTTGTGCTGTGTTCAGCGTGATGGTTTTTTGTGTGGTGTCCACACTGATTATTCTGGGTATCCCGGTTATACCAGCACCACTCACGACCATGCCCACACTGATGTCATTTACACTTTCCATCACAATGTTGATGTCTCGAGCAGTGTTACCAGACGCCCGCTGAGTGCTGATGTTGGTGCTCATGGTCAGATTGGCACCAGTGATTTCCAGATTCTGGTACAATTCCAGATTGTTCAGGATTCCCTGCCAAACATCGTACTGAGTCAGTGTGCCGGTACAGGGATCCACTATTTTGGCTGTGCCTGTGTCGATGGACAGATCCTGGCTCTGTCCAGTATCGGTATCACTGATGTAGTTAAACATCTGGGTTTCAAATGTGTTGGTAAAACTAATATCTCCCACATTGTTGATGGTGCGATAAGTTATACCAAAGTTCAGAACCGGATCGCTAGCTGCTGCAGGATTCAGTTTGTACTCAAACAGTGAGCTGCCATTGAAGTTGGTGCTGTTATAAACTGAACCATCACCAAAACTTACATCATTGAAATCATATATATCAAACAGGGGGTTTTGCTGAATTTGATCTTTTGTCTGACTGCTCTGAATCCAGTTTTTAGTCACCGTGTTCCAGATCCAATTGGTGCCCCGATTCTGATCGCCCCCCTGAACCGACACACAACTGCCTGCCACCGCAGTGGCATATTCCTGCAGGAATACTCTGGGTCCCTGGTCAGTTACAGATTCGAACACTATGGTGCTGGCGTCTGAGGCTGCATCCAGGTACATATCACAAAAATTTATAGTGGTGTTCACTAGGGCAGTTATTGCAGCACTCAGCGTCACCTGATTGTACACCGTGTCCACCACAGTGACCAACGCCTGACCAGAATATCCTGAAAAATCTGCTCTCATTCCCACTTCAATGCCAGTGACATTCAGATTCAGCACTGCGCTGCCCACCGCAGCTGCTGTTAGTCGGGATTGAATCAGGTCAGTGGTTGCAGTCACGCGGTATCTGAACCAGGTTTCGGTATAAGTGGCTCCGGCAGTCACTTTGACATAGAAGCCTCGAGCATAATCTGACGCCATGTCAGCATCAGAGGCTCGCTGTAACGTGGTGGTGGAGCCATTGTACACATAAATGCCATTGTCAGCTGCATCCAGCTGCTGCCAAATCAAAACACGATCATTGGGAGCCAGTGTGTATCCATCAATGGTAAACGGGCCAGTGGCTGACAGATTGACGCTGCTGGTGGCAGCTGCTTTTACATCAGTCCGGCTGAACTGTTCGTAATTTCCATCCACGTCCACATACTGCACCTGATAGATTTTCTGACGAACCGCTGGATCAGTGTCTGCATTGAAGATCACCAGATCATACTGATCCAGAGATGCTGTTCCATCCACACTGATGTTCTGAGTATCGGTGAGGGTTCTGCCATTGATTTTGCTCAGTGCATCATTGACTTTGTTGTCGTCCAGATAGTTCACAGTGGGCAGAGCCACTGTGCCAAAATCATACAGATTCAGCCCTGCCAGGAATTCCACAATGGGTCTGACTGCATTGTAATTCACGCTGGGACTCTGAACAGCATAACCCTGCAGGGCCAAATACTCCAGGCTCTTGCTTACCACCTGTTTGTTGAACCAACGATTACTTCTGCTCCAGGGGTTGCGATCCAGGCTGGCACGATTGATGGTGATGTAATCAGGATCCTGAGCATAGTCCAGATATTGCTCGCTGAGCGTCAGATCCTGGTAGGGCACCAGCACAATTTGGTTGCCCACACCTTCCACAATCCAGCTGGGCTTTCTGAGAACCTGCACAAATGCTCCAGACCTGTGTGCCGCAGTAACTGAATTTTCCTGAGGTCGAACCACAGTGACAGCCTGGAGGGTCAGATCCACTGCTGTTACCAGCATGTATTCGTCATCAATCAGCAACAGGTCTCCAGACTGTATTTTACTCACTTGATTCAAAGCAAAAGTCAGTTCTTCAGTGGCAGCCACGCTGTCCAGAATTTCCTCAGCAGTAAACACCTTGGCCACCAATTGGTGGTCAATGTAACTGGTGGGCACAGTGTCGGATCCAAACTGAACGTGCAACCCATTGATAAATTCAATACCGTTTCCACTGGCGTAATGGGGCTTGCATAAAATTTCTGATTCAACGTCCAGTGTGGGAATTTCAGTGTTCACAATCACCAGGGGCAGCGCATTGATATCACTCTGGTCGTCCTGCAGATACAGAGTGGTGTAATTGCCACTCAGCTGGGGCATACGCAGGAAAAATCCCTTGAGTGCATCAGTGGCACCTGCCGGATGGTACGCACTGGCTTTCTTGTACCAGCTGGAGTTGCGGAAAGTCACACCGTCCTGTACATCCACGCGGTAATCAGCAGCTACTTCCTGAATCAGTTCCAGCTGAATAATTTTCAGTGTGGTACCATCTTCATAGCTGTTTTCCACCACACGAATCTGCCAGATACCAAATTTTTCTGTATCAGTCACAGGAGTGATCTGATCATACTGAGTATATTCCACCCCCTGTAATTCCAGAGGAACTTCTCTTTCCCATCCATCAATTTGTTTGTTGACAAAAATCAGGGTCTTGCCATTCAGAGATTTCACACCGTCGATGCCGCCCCGGCGGCCTGTGAGGTTACTGGACTGACCTGCAATGGGTGCTTGCACAAACAGGTCATACAGGCTGTTGTGTATCTGATTGAAATCCAATGTGGTGGCCAGATCCACTCGGTCATAGAGTTCGACGCCAGTCAAACTGAGATTTCGGAAATAACTTTCATCTGCCAAGCTGGGGACTTCAAATCTGATAGCACCGTTGGTGACACCATTATTACTGACTCCCAGCACATCACGAGCATCCAGATTGGGATTGCTGGGGATATTACCTTCTCGTCCCTCCTGGGTCTGAATCCAAACTCTGCTGTTTTCCACCAGGACGCTGTCATAAAACACAGTGGCCCCAGGATCTCCGTCAAATCCAATCAGCAAAACTGTGTTGGCATCGTTGTTGAGATTGGCTTCAGGAACCTGATATTCCACAGCAGCATACAGCGCAGATTCCTTGGTGATTCTGAGATCTTCCAGATAGCCATCAAAACTCTGAGTCAGTCTGGCGTTGACTCCCACTGTGAGTGGCTTGTCGCTGCGAGCAATGGTTCCGGCGTTCAGACTGTTGACCAACACCCCGTCCATGTACAATCGAATGGTGTTGCTGAGTCTGGCCACAGCCACATGATGCCACTGATTCACACTCATACCACCTGGATCTGCGTACAGAATGCTGTTTATGGAGCCAGTGTCCAGGTCGATCCAGTTGAATTTCACAGTGTTGTCTGCACCATTATTGGTTCTGAACAGGGCCCAACTACAGTTGCTGACGTCAGTGTCGTCCCACTGTGCCGCAATCACATGATCCTGTGCATCACCCACAGAGCTGACATAAACCCAGGCTTCCACAGTGAACGGCAACCATTTGAAATTGAAGTCATCACTGCTCTGTGTGCTGAGACCAGCACCGTTTTGAAAACGTCCAGAGGTGGTGGTAAATTTGGCCTGTGTGTCACTGGCAGTCACGCTGGCATTGGGGTTGGCCTGGGTTACTGTTTTGGGAGCTCTGAGGCTGCGTTGATCAGTTTCAGCAGATACATTGAATGTATAAGTGCAGGTGGTTTCTGCTGTGCTGCGTCTGAGCGGCACAGCAGGGTTGGTGCCAGCAAATCCAGCCACTTCAAATCCTTCAAGAGTTCTGCGCACATTGAAAGATCCAGTGCTGGGAATATCACTGTTGCTGACTTCTATGGGAACTCTGAACCAGGGGTTTTCATCCACCAGCACGTCAGTGGTTCCATTGCTGCTCAGCCGTGGCGCAGGAATCCAGACATAATTATAATAATTGGTGAGTTTGTCCAGATCCACAAAACTCTTGAAGCTGTAGCTATCGCCAGTGAGCAGTCGGTTCCACTGGTCCACTCTGCCGCCCCGAACAGCCACACTGTTGAGCAGATCAATAAATCCAGCACTGCGAGTATTGACTCCATTTTCACTGAACACAAATTCGGGTTCCAGTTGAAATTTTTCTCTGAGTCCACTGGGTTCAGTTACATAGTTTCCTTCCAGTATTTTGCCATTGGCGTACCGGCGTCCCACATATCCATCAAATTTTCTCATGGCTGGGTCGCTCACAATGCGATCCAGTGTGCTTCCCAGAAATCTCTGGTTGGCGATGGTTCTGAAATATTCGGGAAGGAAGTCTATCGTACGGTTAATGGCCATGTTAATTTCCTGCTCTGAGTTTGACTGTGGTTAGATTGGTTACTACATCAACATCCATCACTGTGGCTGCACTGGTCAGTATTTCAAAAGGCAAACATCGAATCTGCTGAAGATCGCCATAGGTCTGATCAGTGCTGGTGGGCACCAGATGCACCGTGCTGATAATGGTACTTAACTGATTGTGCAAGTACGCAGCTAATTCACTGAAGTAAAAAGTTTCACCAAAGTCCCAGTTATCCAGACTGAAGTAATCATTGACCTTGCTGATCACCTGACTTTTTACTTCACTATCACTTACCACCACGTTGGTATTTTTTACCACCACAAATTTAGATCTGAGATTGGGGTCTGCTTTGGTGCCAAACAGGGGTTTGAATTTTACCGGATTGAAAATCATCAGATCACTGATCATCCGATACTGCTCCAGATCTGCGAAATCATTACGCAAACTCTCAGTAGTGGGCTCCACCAGCTCAGGCACAGTGCCTGTGTTGTCTCTGATATACTTGGTGTAGTCATCGGCGTAGTTCTTTTCCAGAATGTACACATCAATGATGTTGCTGGGGCTGGGATCGATTCTGCGATCGCTGGGTGCATTGTGCCGATACTGAAATTTCAAACCGTAACGACCGTATCTGAAACTGTAGTTGGCCACTGCACTCCGGCTCACACTGTCCACATTGCGTGTGATGCGATAAAAAGATTGGGTGCTGCTGGCAAACACAATGTCATTGTTGGAGTATTCATAGATGTTGCTGTCAATGGCTGCATCGTTCTCAGCCACCTTCACAGTGCCTTTGTCCAGCACCCTGATGCTGCTGCCGCTGACTTCCTGGTCGTTGATGAAAAACACATAACTGTTTTCAGCTCCAGCACCACCCACGCTGCCCACAATATCGTCATAAAAATAGGGCTGGTCTGGTGAGCCGTCGCTGTCTTTGTCTGCAAATGTCACTTGAATTTTGGTGTCATCCACAAATCCGTCACCCTCAATCACTATGCCTGCAATGCCCATGGTGATGTCATTGCTGTATGCTTCCACCAGGTTGCTGATGGGTTTGTGGTTGACTTTGAGTACATCAATGCGATCCTTCAGCAGTTTTCCGCTGGCTGGATCATACACTTTCACCTGTGGATCATAAAAAAATCTGGTCTGTCTCTGACTGCCATAGTAATATTTTATACTTCTCTGATACACCGAATATGTGTTACTGGAGTTGACAAAAGCCAGCAACCAGCCAGCAGTGTTGTTGGCCGTGGTGGTCAAAGGTTCACTAAAATTGGCGCTGATGTCGGTGTCGGGGTTTTCAATTATGAACCACTCGCCCACACTGTCAGTAAGTGTGCTGCCTGCACGATATCCCAGCCCCACATTTTGTTGAGCTACCAGAGCATTCACCAAGCTGGTCTGAATGTTGCTGGGCAGATTGGGAGTAAAGGTGGGCAAAATATAAGTCAATTTGGCACCAGTGGGAACTTTTTCACTCAGCACAATTGCACCCACTCCGTCGGTATCCACACCACTTCCTGATCCTGAACCAGATCTGGTGCCACGTCCAAACTGACTGATACTTTTCACTGTGGCATAGATTTCGGTTTTCTGATTCAGGCCTGCCCCTCCACTAGTGGGTACCAGGCGATTATCATAATCAAACACTTTGCCACTGGGTGGCTGAAATTTCAGCACTGCTCCCACTCGAAATTTATCTTTGAAGTAGGAAGCAGTGGTGGTGGATAACTCAGTGGTGGTGGAATATCGGTTGATGTATCCGCTGCTGATGTCGTTGTCTGCCAACACCAGGTTCCAGCCTATATAGGATCCAGCGACATAACCTGCTGATATCAGTTCAGACGCCTCATTGACCAGGGCATAATTTTTGTTGGAACCGGCGGAATCCGGACCATAAAAAAAGTTCAGCAAACTGAAACTCTGCACCGCAGGCAACACTATGGTGTTGATGCTTTCAGCAATGTCATCACGATTAGCAAACGTAAACTGACTGGTCAGCGTGGAGTTGTCTTTGTAGATGTATCCGTCATCACACACAATGTTGGTGCTGCTGTAACGTCCAGTGTTGTCAATCACATCCAGATAACGACTAACACCACTGCTGGTGCGATTCACTGATTTGATTTTCAGTATGTTGCTGTACTTGGTGAATGGAAAACTGTTGTAGTCCTGCCCATTCACCATGCGATTCTGAGTGTAGTAGTTTTGTGGAGCCCGAATCTTGATATCGTTGATGTTTTCACGAGCAGCACTGTTGCCCACGGTGTATTTCAGATTGGCTGTGACTGTCAGAGCCTGTGTGCGGCCGTTCTTGCTGACGTAGGGAATGTTTATGGTGACATTGGTCATCTCTCCCGGACTGATCCGATAGTTGAGACCGTTGCTGATCCGATAAAAACACACAAAATCGCCCACTGGTATTTCGCTAAACACACCATCACCAAACACCAGAGTGACACCATCGTCTGCCAGGCTGGTCACACTGAAAATTTTCTTGTTGGTTGATTCATAGTTATTGTAGCTGGTGTTATAACCGTTCACACTGTCCACTCGGCTCCACTCAGTGAGTGTGCCATCGGCGTTCTGCTGGTACAACCAGGTGTCAGTGTTGTTGACACCAGTGGTTTGCAGAGTGAATTGCCGATTGGGTATGCTTTCCAAAACAGTGAATGATTCACTCAACAGTGTGCCCTGTTTGAAATACAGAAAGTAACCAGTGTTGTTGCTGGCAAAGCCGCGCTGATCATCACGATACAACAGATTGAACAGGGTGGTGACATTGCCGCCATATTCAGAAATACTGTTGCCATCGCTCACAGTGGAGTTCACTGCTTCAAAATTCATGGAAATATTGTCCACCACGCTGGTGAAAATAAAAGGAATTCCTGCATCAACCGGCACGTCAATGGTGTATTCACTGGTGGTGATACCGTCAATGAGGGTGGTGTTGCCAGGTCGTCCCACTCTCTGACTGGTGGTTAGTGCAGCATTGACGATGCTGTTCCACTGATCACGCCAATTGGGGTTGTTGATGTCATTCCAGCGTATGGCCAGGTTGCTGAGATCGTTGCCCTGGGTGTCTTTGACCATTTCATTGGTTCTGACGGCTTCGATTTTTAAATAACCCTGGCTGGCCAAGTTTCTCTTGGCTTCATAGTTGACCAGTTTGGCTAGTCTGAGCACATTTTCGCGGCGACGGGCAGTTTCCAGGAAATTTTCGCGAGCATTCAGGTCCATTCTGAAGCTCATGCTCTGGCCCATGAATGCAATCAGGTCAATCAGTGCAACATATTCACTGCTGTTGATGTAATCATTGAAGTTTTCAGGATGGTAGATTCTCAGATA
>Ga0049083_10000080_pt1 | contig 25104 bp, 27 predicted proteins | sample GreLakmeMI27MSRF_FD_66719 | JGI IMG/M metagenome (GOLD analysis project Ga0049083, IMG submission 66719) | Freshwater lentic microbial communities from great Laurentian Lakes, MI, USA - Great Lakes metaG MI27MSRF | ecosystem: Environmental > Aquatic > Freshwater > Lake | place: Great Lakes...
CTTCTCTCCAAGAAGGCGTGCAGGTTGGCTTTGGCAGTCTGCGGCGGCCCCCCGACGCGTCGGGAGCTCACCGTTCCCCGCGCGGGCTGCGGTGGCGGCCGCGCAGGCGGTGCCCTAGGCTGCGCCTTTTGCGTTCCTCCTTCGTCAGCCCCCTGTTTGCGCAGCCGCTTGTAGGTTGCAGCCGCATGGTGGGCGGATGGCGGGGGTTCGACGGGGAGAGGCAAGCCAGTTGGCAAGCCTGCCATGGGCTGCTGTGGCGGCGGCGGCACCTCCTCTGTTGCTGCACCCCAGTCCTCCCGCCCGCGTCGCCGCGCGGGAGGCTCCGCATCAGCCTCCGCCCCGCCGCTGCTGGAGCTGGGCTCCCTGCGAAAGTGCCCGTCGTCGCTCAGGGGTAGCGCACAGGGCGCGCCCGTGCTCGCCTGTGCTCCCGCAGTCAGCCGCGCCCCAGCGCCCCAGCCACGGAGCAGCTCCGGCCGGCGCGCTTGCCGCGGCGGCGGATGCAGCGGCGCCTGCTGTGGCGCGTGGCCGGCGGCGCCATCCTCCGGCGGCGTGGCATGCAGCAGCGGAGCGGTGGCCGGCCGCGCCCACTTAGATGCGCCCTGAGGGGCGCCTCTCTCCCGCTCTCGCTCCCTGGAGGCGCCTACGCCCGCCGGCGCAGCGTCGTCGGCGGAGTCGCAAGAGCGGTGGCGTGCATCGTCGCTGCTGCACTCGGCAGGCTGCGCCCAGGCGGCGGGCGCGGGGGCGGGCACGGCGCCAGTGCGGGAGCCCCACTTGCTCCTGGCGGCCTGCAGCGCCTCCTCGGACACGGCTGGCTTAGCCCGAGGCTCCCCGGGCGCCCCCCACGCCCCCCACCCTCCCGCGTGCACGCCGCCATTGGCGCGGGAGCCCTGCTCACCCGACTGGCCGCTGGTGAGGAGCACGAAGACGGCGTTCACCGCTGTCAGGCGCGACACGGCGCGTCAGCGAGCGGGGCGCATAAGCGAGCAGGGCGTGTGGGCGGGAGGGCGACAGCTCGCAGCAGGGCCACAGCTCGCAGCCTACTCTCGCGCCTTTGAACGCCTCCTCGGCCACCGCGCTGCGCGTTTTGTCGGGGTGTAGCTTGCGAGCGTACTGTGTGTACGCGCGTGAGGCAGGTTGCGAAGCCAGCCAGCCTCCTCTGCCCTCAGCGCGCCTGCTTGTAGCGCGTCCGCACGTCAGACGTCGACGAACCAGGCGGCAGGTCCAAGATTGCGTGCGCGCTCGCGCCAGCTGCCCGCTGCGCCAGCACTCGTCGCGCAAGTGCCTCCGTTTCAGCGTCCATCGTTGTTTGTCACTTGCACAAGCTACGCGTCTCTACCGCACGCGCATTGCTCAGCAGCTATCAAGGGCGCTTCTATTGGCAGCATGGTCGAATTTCTTTAATTGTACGACGACCCGCCGCTCGTCCAGTACGTACTTCGGGTACCAACGTTCAACGTCAAAGATCCATCATGCCTGAGAGCGCTGCGCGCGTGTGTGCGCTGATTCGCTTACAATTATGAACTTTGGCGTCCAAGCACCGGTTAATCACTGGCGTCCAAGCACCGGATAGTCACGCTTGTGCGTGTCTGTGTGCAGCTCTGGTGCTGCAACATCTTCTCAGCTCTCATGTCTCATCAGAGGGTGGTCACAGGGTCAAACCCCAAGCGCGCAACCGCAGCCTCGAGAGCCAGGAATGCCGCCACATCCGCGACGAGCAGGATGCGCAGCGCGCCTCGCGGCTCCTCGCGCGCCACACGCTTGGCAGCGTCGCGCACACGTGAGAGGCAGGCGTCCACGGGGCGCGAGGCGGCCGCCGTTAGCGCGCCCGCCGCCACGCCGCTGAGGAGCAGCGCGCCGTCGCTCACCACCGAGGCATGACCCAGATGAAGCCCAGAAGTAGCTGCTGCCTCTAAGCTGTTTAGCGCAGCAGTCTGCACGGCTCCCAGGCCGAAGGCGCGGGTGAGAGTGGGCAGCGCCGGCGCAGCGCCGGCGCGGCGCGGCGCCGATGCGGCGCCAGCGCGCGCAGACTTGAGCACGGTGGCGAGTTGGGCGCTCAGAGCCCTGGCGCCCACGCCGCACAGCGTGCCCAGCGTGAAAGCGCCGCCGAAGGTGCCCAGCCCGCTGGCTAGCAGCGCGTCCACATGCTCCGCACTGCTGAGTTTCATGAGTGCCCAGCGTAGAAGCACAATCATTGCCAGGCGCTCCAGGTTGGGACCCTGCGCGCGCGCGGCAGAGCGCACGGATAGGCCAGCCTCGGCGGCGGCGGCAGCCTCGGCGGTGGCAACCGCATCCAGCTCCGTTTCCAGCTCAGAAGGGACCTGGGAAGTCAAGAGTAAGGCACGCGTCGCCAACGCGCGAGACAAGAGAGCTGGGCGCAAGCCATGTGTGAAACAAGCTCAGACGGCGGCAAAGGCAGGGCCAGGTGCGGCGCGGGAGCGCGGGTGGGAGGCAAAAGGGCGGCGGTTGTAGGTGGGCAAGCGCTTTTTTGCGAGACACGCACCTCTGGTGCCTCCAGCGCCAGCGCCTGGCCCGCAGCCACTGCGCCGATGATTGCTGCGACAGCGGTGAGGGCCGGCAGCGCTAGGGACGCGAGGGGGCGGTGGGTTGCGAGGTCGGTGCCCACTGATTCTGCTGCTTGGAAAGGCGAGTCCGGCTCCTGGTCCAGCTCGCGCCCACTGCTGCTTCGGCGCAGGCCGCGCCAGCGACGCTGTATGATACGTGCGCTGACGTGTCTGGCGTGTGCCTCCAGAGACTCGTAACTTGAGCTCGGACTTAAGACACGGACCCTCTTGAGCCCGGCGCCGGCCGTGGGCGGCGTCTCCGACCGGCAGCCGTGCGAGCTGAAGCTGGCGAGACGCATTGGCGAGGGCGAATAGGGCAGGCGGGGCGGCGAGAGCTGAAAGGACGGCCTCGGACAAGGTACGACGGTTGAGCGACGAGCGACGGTTGGACCTCGGGACGAGAGGTTGGCGTGGCACTTTTGCAGAACATACGTATGTAGGACGGACGGTGCAAAATTTGGTGGAGACGCCGAGCCACGCCTTGCTATGTGTATAGGCTCTGAGGCGCCAGCAGAACCGGACGAACGCCTGCAGCGCCTGTCCGCGTTCCTGGCCGAGCACGCTTGGCTGGCGGACTGCCACACGGCCAGCTTCTTCACGCAGCGCCTGTGGTGCGCGCGAGCGGCAGTTGCTGAGCCGCGGGCGTGTCTGACGCGCCTACTGAGACGCTCAGGGAGCGGGTGCAGCCGGGCTGGCTGGACGCGCTGGCAGCTCTGCCGCGCTCGCAGCTGCACGCGGTGCCTGCCGGTCACACGCAGCCGGGCTGGCCGCCCGCGCTGGTGGCGTTCGTGGGCGGCGCGCGAGCGCTGTCGCTACCGGGCCAACCCGTGCTCGCCGCCTGCCCGCCGCCGCCCCCGCCTGAGCCCTGCGCCTGCTCCGTTGCGCTGCAGCGTGCGCTGTGCGAGGGGGTGTGCGCCAAGAAGCGGCACGAGGCGCGTGCCGTTTCCAGCGGGAGCAGGTGCATGTGACTGACTCCTGGCGCCGCGTCGCAGGTTGAAGCGCTCTCTGCGCTGGTTGCGCGCGTCGCCAGGCAGGCGGGCGCCGACGCGGTGGTGGACGTGGGCGCGGGGCAGGGCCACCTGTCACGCAGCCTCGCCTTCCACCACGGCCTGCGCGTGGTGTCACTCGATGCGGTGGCCCCACTCACCGCCAGCGCGCACCAGCGCACGCAGCGCCTGTGCCGCCTCAGGCGCTGCGCCGCGCACGCGGAGGCGCCCGCGCCGCCGGTGGCGCTCACGGCCAGGTTTGTGTGGGGCACGGAGGAAGGCGCAGCCGCCCTGACGCTCGCCCTCGCCCACGCGCTGCCGCCGCCAGCCACGCCGCGCCGCATCCTGCTGGTGGGCCTGCACGCGTGCGGCGACCTCACGCCCGCCATCCTGCGCACCTTCGCCGCCTGCCCCTGCGCCTGCGCTGTGGTGGCCGTCGGCTGCTGCCACAACCTCCTCACCGAGGCTGGCGCATGCGGCGCCGGGGAGCGCGCCGCTGCGGACGCCATCCTGCGCAGCACCGCCCTGGCGGCGGCGCGCAGGGTTCGGGGCGAGGCGGGGGGGGGGTTCAGCAGCGCCCAGGCGCAGCCGGAGGAGGGCCAGCTGCCGCCCGGCTTCCCGCTCAGCAGCGCGGGCGCGCTCGCGTGCCCGTTGCTGGGCCGCCGCGCGCGCATGCTGGCCTGCCAGAGCGGCGAGCGCTGGCAGACGGAGCAGGGGGCGCCGAGCGAGGCTGAGACGAGGTTCGTTGCCGCGCCGCCGCTGTCCCGCCGCGCTCAGCTGACCCCGCCGCGCGCAGGCGCCACGCGTTCCGCGCCGCGCTGGAGCTGGTGCTGGAGCGTCACGCGCCGCACGCTCGCGGTGCGGTCAAGGCGCCGCGCGCCGACGCGAGGGAGGAGGCGGACGACGGCGCCGCGTTCGCCAGCTACGCGTTGACGGCGCTGGCGGCGGCGGGGGTGTGTTGCGGTGGCGCGGGTCTGACGCGCGAGTCGCTGGCGGCGCTCTGGCTCAACGAGCTGTCAGCTGCAGCCGCCCTGGTCGGCCCATTCTGCGCGCTGCGCGCTGTGCTGGCGGCGCCCCTCGAGTCGCTGATCGTGCTGGACCGCCTGGCATTTCTGAGGGAGGCGCTGGCGGAGGGGGGCAATGCGTTTGCTCAGCCAGTCTTCGACCCGCGCCTCAGTCCGCGCAACATCGCGCTAGTGGCAATCAAATGAACACAACAGCATCATGTGCTCGCGTTCCACAAAGGCGCACAGCCGGGCTGGAGGAGCTAAACTCTTGCGGCGCCGCCAAGACCGCTGCCTCTCCACCCGCATCTATCACAACACAGTCCACCGACCTAGTCTCTGCTATCGAGGAAGTAGTACGAGCCTGCCAACTTTTGCTCCTGGTCCTTGGTTGAGGCGTACTTGTTGATGCGCGGGCGGTAGTTTGTGGGGTCTCGTCTGAAGGTGATGTCCAGGTTCTTGAGAAACAGGTTCATGCCTGACAACAGCGACTGAGGGGTGCGCGCGTAGGCGTCCACACCCGGCACGCCATCGTACACGATGACCCGGTCCGCCAGATAGGTGGCCATGATGAAGTCGTGCTCCACCACAAAGGCGGTCTTCTTGGCGTGCAGGATAAAGCGCTTGATCACCTTGCTAGCCACGATGCGCTGCTCCGAGTCCAGGTAGGCGCTGGGCTCGTCGATGAGGTAGATGTCCGCAGGCTGGCCCAGGCAGAGGGTGATTGCCACGCGCTGCAGCTCACCGCCCGACAAGTTCTTCACCTCCTGGTCCATCAGCTCCTCAATCTGCATGGGCTTCATGACGTCGCTGATGAACTGGGGGTGCAGGTAAGCATCCCGGATCTTCTTGTGCAGCAGGTTGCGCACGGTGCTCTCAAACTTTGGCGCAATCTTCTGGGGCTTGTAGCTCACGTTGAACTCGGGCAAATGCACCGGTTCGCCCAGGTCCGGGTCCGGGTCTGCGGGCATCAGGCCTGCCAGCAGGCGGATGAAGGTGGTCTTGCCCGTGCCGTTCTCGCCCAGCATCACCAGGATCTCAGAGTCGGTGAAGTCGCCCCGCTCTACCGTCAGCTTGAAGTCGCCCAGCGTCTTGGTGCAGGCTGGGTACTTGTAGCGGCTGAAGCGCTTCTGGTCGTCCTCGTTGCCGCGGTCGACCTCGGCAACCTTGAAGCTGATCTCCTCGTCGCGGAAGCGCAGGTTCTCGGTGGGCACGAAGCCGGCGAGGAAGATGTTGATGCCCTCGCGCACGCTAAAGGGAAGGGTGACTACTCCGTAGGCGCCCGGCTTGCCGTAGAGGCAGCAAATGAAGTCGGAGAGGTAGTCCAGCACCGACAGGTCGTGCTCCACCACCACCACGTACGTCTCCGGGCCCAGCAGCGAGCGGATGACGCGGCCAGCCTTGAGGCGCTGCTTCACGTCTAGGTAGCTGCTGGGCTCATCGAACATGTAGATGTCCGCGCGCTGAGCAGCCACCACAGCGATGGCGAAGCGCTGCAGTTCCCCCCCGGAGAGCTGGCCCACCTGGCGCTCCGTCAGACCCACCAGGTCCAGCTGCTCCAGCAGATCCTCCTTCACCCCGCGCTCGTTCTTGCCCTCCAGCACCGCGCCTACGTCACCCTGCACAGCCTTGGGGATGGCGTCCACGTACTGGGGCTTGATGATGGCCTTGATGTTGTCCTCCAGGATGCGCGTCAGAAAGGTCTGCAGCTCGCTCCCACGGAAGTAGGTCAGAATCTCCTGCCAGTCTGGTGGGTTCTGGAAGGGCGGGCGTCAGCACAGCGTGAGCCCACGCCTCAGAGACACAACACACCGTGAAGCGTCCTAAGTTGGGCTTCAGCTTGCCCGCCAGAATCTTCAACGCCGTCGACTTGCCGATGCCGTTCGTGCCCACCAGGCCCAGCACCTGGCCCGCGCGCGGCGTGGGCAGCCTTGCGGGGCCGTGAGAGGCAAGAGGAGCAGGTGTAAGCACATTTAGCACCACGCACCGGTGCAGCTTGAACGAGTTGGGCCCGTATCTGTGCGTGGTGTCCTTCTCCAGGTCCTTGGGCAGGTTGATGATCATGATGGCTTCGAAGGGGCATTTCTGGAGAGCGAGGCGTCAACCCTAGGTGAGCCGCCGTTCCTCGCTCCTGGCGCCCAGCTTCCCCAGCTCGAGGCAGGTGCAGTGCGGTGGAGGTGCAGTGAGGCGTACCTTGACGCAGATGCCGCAGCCAATGCAGAGCTCTTCAGAGAGAAAGGCTATCTTGGAGCCTGGGTTCACCTCGATGCACAGCTTGCCTGCGCCGCACTGGCGTCAGCGTGCGCACACTGCGGCGCGTGACTGCACGACACGTGCGAGCGAGCGCGGCGGTGAGACAGGCCACAGCGGGGCTCCAGACGGCTGAGCATTGCGGTGCGCAGCGGCGTCTGCTGCTGTGCTCAGCGCTACGAGGGGTGCGGCTGGCGCACCACACTTGACGACTGGGCAGCTCTTCTTGCACTCCTGCTTGCACTTCTTGGGCTTGCAGCGGTCGGAGGAGATGACAGCAATTCGCGTGAGGCGCTCTTCCGACGCGCCCAAGTCCTCCTTCGGCTTCAACTTGGGCGCCATTTGGCTGCGGCAGCGGCGGCCCCAAGCGCCGGCCGCGCCCTGAGGCCGAAGAACAGGCCCGGCGAGGGAAGCGCTGCTGAGGGAGGACCCAAAACGCGCAAGGTGCCCTGCGCAATCTTAGGCTCGCAGTGTACGGGAGCCTCACACCTCCAGCGCCCTCGGCTTGCCCGTCTCGCGCGCTGAATTGCCAGCCTGGGGCGCTTGGGCCATGACGGTGCGTGCCCGTGTGCCCGCGTATGCCCTTGTGCACGCGCTGAAGAGAAGCCCCTGACCGCCGCCCTCGCAGGCCGCTGAGTGGCTGCCCGACCTGCTGGCCGCCAGCTTCTTCGTGCCTTGCTCCCAGCACGCGGGCGCGGTGGTGAACCTGTTCAGCCTGACCGGCCGGCGCGCCGCCTGTCCGGCGTGCTGTGTGAAGCAGAACGCCGACAACCTGCTCCAGGTGCGCCCCGCGCGCGCAACCAGCCCTCCCAGCGATAGCTGATCGGGTCGCTACGCCCGGCGGGCACGCACATTGTTGCCGCGGTCGCCCGTGCGCACGCACACGGCCGGAGAAACAACCCTGCCGGAAGTCTACGCCGGCTCACGGACGCGCGCCGCCTCCGCACGTCGCCTGTGCTCGCTCTCTGCCTCCCTGCTCACGCTACGCGCCGCTGTGGCCTGCATCTGCGCTCGCAGGTCCGCCGGTCCTCGTACCACGAGGTAGTGAGAGTCTCTGAGATTGCCAGGCTCCTGGACGCGTCTGGGGTGCAGGTGCGCGCCCGCTGCGTGCCTGTGCCCCCAGGGGCGTGCCTCTCGGGGGCGGCGGCGGCGGTACTGAGGCGCCTGGGGTGCCGCGTGCGCAGTCCTACCTCATCAACCAGGCGCGCGTGATCTTCCTCAACCAGCGCCCACAGCCGCGCACGCCCAAGGGCCGCGCGGCGCCAGGCGCCGGCAGCCGCCAGAACTGCGCAGCGTGCGTGTGCTGCCACCGAAAGTGCGTGCGCGCGGCGCTGTGCAGCGGTTTGCGCGCGAGCCCTGTCGTCTGGTTGCCACACAGAGACTCACCCCAGGCGCCCGCCCGTCCCCGCAGCCTGCAAAGCGAGGTAGCCACCTACTGCAGCATCGCCTGCAAGGTGCGCCGCGCGCGCGCCGGCTGCAGCGGCGCTCGCCGTCCCCCCGTGCGCGAGGCGACGCTGACAGAGACTGCGCTCCCGTGCAGGTCGCCCAGGTCGGCACCGCCGGCTGCGCCCCCCCTCCCGAGGCGGCTGCACCCCTAGGCGGCTCGGAGCGGGCGGCGGAGGCGCCCGCGAAGGACGGCAGGCCGGCGGCGCGGGTGCGGGCGGCGGGCGTGAAGCGCCCCCGAGCCGGCGCCGCCCTCACCAGGTGCGCCCCCTCGCCGCACGTGCCGCCGCCCCGCCGCCCACTCGGGCACACCCCCAGCCGCGCGGCGCGGGGTGGCGCGAGCGCGCGGGGCTCTCCCTGGGGGCGCTGACGTGAGCCCCTTGTGTGCCCTCCCTCAGCACGCCCGTCACCCCTTCGCGCACAATCTCGCGCCGCAAGGGCAACCCGCGACGCTCCCCGGAATTCTGAGCGCGCTGCCGAGGGCGCAGCCTGCCGCCGCCGCCCGGGCGCGCGGCACAGCGAGCCCGCATGAAGCGCGATGGACGGCGCACTCGCCGAACGGACCTCTCTTCTTGCCACATATGTCTAGCCTTCTCCCAATCAACTCAGTATGAGTCGGTGGCGCGATCGCTGCGCGAAAAGCGATGTCGCGGAGGCTCGGCACCGTTCCGGCACTCGGTGGCGGCTGACAGCTGCGGGCCTAAATTCGTATTTCTCGCGGGAGGGAAAATCGCTTCCGGTCCTGCTCGGGCCCCAGCCGCCCCGCTACGGCACCCCACCTCCGCAATATCGCCACCCTCGCGCCCTGACATCACCAGGCGCTGGAAATTCGCCAACACAAGCGCCGTGGACTGCCGCGGGCGCAAGCGCACGCGTACCGCTCGCTCTCTCGAAGAAGTCCTCGTCGGTCCCTCTTTGTTCCCTGCTCTTGTACCAGCAGTCTCGTCATCACGCACCTCAACGCAGTGCAGAAGTCACGCGAGCGCATCAGGCGGGTGTGCCATCTTTGGCATGTTGACACTGGCGGCGCTGCCTCTTCCTCGCGTGGAAATTTGGCGACCCGTAGACGCGCTTCCTCCGCCGGAACCGTCCCGCCCAGACTCATGGCTGAGGCGTGGATTGAGTGCGTCGACTGCGGGCAGTGGAGGCGTGTGGTGGACCTGGACGAGAAGTACAATGCGGAGGGCGCCAAGTGGTGCGTCGCCGCATATACAGCCGGGCCAGGCTCCCTGAGTCTGCGGCGCGCGCGTCCGTTGCGCCACAGGCACTGCCGCGACAACACGGACGAGGCGCACCGGTCCTGCTCGGCTCCCCAGGAGCTCTCTGACAATGAGATTGACGAGCGACTGCGCGCCCAGGTGCGCACTGCGCGCCCGCCGTGCAGCAAGGCAAAGCGGGACGCGGTCGCCCGGCCTGCGGAACAGGGCTGACAGGCAGTAGGGTTGGTCTTTTAGGCGCTGTGCAGTGCTTGGGCGCTCCCGCCGGCCGCTTGCACACGCGGTGTGGCGGCCGCTGACCCAGCTGAGGGGCGAGAGCATTGAAGCTGGCACGCAGAGGCTTCACAGAAGAGGCGTTGGTCTGACATGCTCGCTCGCAGGAGGCGCGCAATGCTGCTACCGGCGCAGTGCCAGACCCAGGTGCGTCCTTCGCACTCGCAACTGGCGCCCGCGCTGACGGCCCGGCCTCGCGCAGCCGATATGGCGCCTCGCGCCGAGGCTGCAGTGTGGCGCCTCACGCACCGCAACTTCTTCACGCACCGCCCGCCGAAGCAGGCGCGTGGCGGCGCGCTCACCCATGCGCGTGGCCCGGCTGAGCCCGCGGCCCCAGGTCCGCGAGGAAGACGTGATGATGTGCAACTGCGCCCCCGGTCCCGACGGCCGCGGCTGTGGCGAGGACTGCCTCAACCGCAGCCTGTTCTACGAGTGTGACCAGCGCTTCTGCCCCTGCGCCTCCGGCTGCCAGAACCAGCGCTTCCAGCGCCGCGAGTACGCGCACATCGAGATGTGCCGCGCCGGCAAGAAGGGCCATGGTCTGGCCACCAGCCAGGCGCTGTGCAAGGGGCAGTTCATCACCGAGTACGTGGGCGAGGTGCTGGAGGAAAGCGTGTACGCGAAGCGCAAGGCTTTTTACGCAGCCTCTGGCCAGCGCCATTTCTTCTTCATGTCCCTCAGCGGCGCCGAGGTCATCGACGCTTGCGAGCGCGGTAACCTAGGCCGCTTCGTGAACCACAGCTGCGCGCCCAACTGCGAGACCCAGAAGTGGGTGGTGAATGGCGAGCTGTGCATCGGCCTCTTTGCAATCCAGGACATCACTGCGGGCAGCGAGCTCACCTTTGACTACAACTTCGAGCGCTACGGCGACAAGCCCATGCGCTGCCTCTGCGCCGCCAAGAACTGCCGCGGCTGGGTGGGCGGCAAGGGCGAGGGCGACCAGCCCAGCGAGGAGGAGGAGGAGGCGGAGGCCGAGGAGCCCGCGCCCGTCATGCTGGCTAGCGACGGGCGCGAGAACGAGGCATTCCAGAAGGCGGCTGCGCACTTTATGGCGCAGGAGGCTGAGCGCGCGGCTCGGAGGGAGCGGGAGCGGGCAGACCGGGTGGCCAGGCGCAAGGCTAGCGAGGGTCGGGCGGCGCGGCGAGCATCGGCGCCGGGCGGCGGCGGGGGCAAGGCCCGCCGCTCGGGCGCCCCCGCCCCACCTCCCTTCGTCAAGCGCTCTGAGGTGGACCGCCGCCTGGACGAGCTCCTCTCCCCAGCCGGCGCCATCAAGCACCGCGACGCCGTGCGGCCCCTCCTGCGCCTCTTCCACGTGGCGCTGGCGGGCGAGGAGGCGCGTGCCCGCCACTGTCTCTCTACTCACTTGAGCACTTTTAGCAAAACACTCACACGCCTGCACCCCTCTCGCAGGCCGCCCCCGACGCAGCCACCGGCCCCGCCGTTTCCTCCCGCGACCTCTCCCTTTTGCTGGAAGCTGTGCTGCAGACCCAGGCACCCAGCCTGCAGCGCGCTCTGCTAGAGTGCAGCGCGCTGAGCATCTTCAACATGGCGCTGCCCCGCCTGCTGGGCGCGGACGTCCTCCTGCCAGTCCTCCGCAAGCTGCTGCGCGTGCTGGACACGCTGCCGCTGAGCGAGCGGGAGCTGCGCAACACGCGCAGCGCGCACGGCTCGCTGCTGGAGGCGCTGCGGCGCCTGGAGCGGGCGCCTGATGCGGACGTTGCGCGCAGGGCCCAACAGCTGTGCGCAAAGGCCACGGGCGGTGGGGCGCCGCCGCCGCGCGCCTCGTACGGCGGGACGCCGGGCGGGGGTGGGGCACCCACTCCCGGCTGGGAGCGGGGCCGGATCCCCTCCGCGGGCACACCCTACAGCGCCTACGCGGCGCCGCCCCCCCCCTACTCCGCGGACAGGGAGACGGCGGAGGAGCGCGCCGCCAAGCGCGCACGCTCCTTTGGCGGCACCGCTGCGGAGAGCATGGGCGGATGGCGCGCGGCCAACGGCGCGCTGCTCTCGCCGCCGCCGCCACCACCTCGTGACCCGCCGCCGCCGCCGCCGCCGCCGCCGCCGCCGCCGCCGCCGCCGGAGAGGGTGAGCATGATGGAGCTGGCACCCGTTGGGTCGCCCACGATGCATCCTGTCGGCGACGGCGGCGATGTGCCTCCGCATCCGCGTCGCGCCTCTGAGGCTGGCCCCTCCGCCCCCATCCCCACCGTCTACTCCGCCACGGAGTCTGTGCCGGAGCCCACCAAGACTGACATCTCGCGCCTGCCCGAGGTGTGGGACAACCCGCACGGCGACGCCTTCAAGGTGGGCGTCCTCATGCTGGTGGCCTACCGGCTGGGCAAGTACAAGCAGGCGGAGCACCCTCTGGCACGACTGGTGCGGCCAAGCGCCGACGCCATGGCCATCAAGCTCGCTAGCAAGGTTGTGGACCGAGAGCGCCGCAAGGCTGACTCGAGCAGCAAGCAGAGCGCGGGCGTGCAGCGGGACGCGCTGGGTGAGAAGATCAAGACTTTTGTGTCGGAGCACGTGCACGCGCTCTCTAGGCATTGAGTTGTTTAAGGACACGCAGCGCACAGGCAGCGCAGTGTTAAATCACCCACGCGTTGCGCACCGCGTTGCTGAGAACTATCCAAGAGAACGAGCCCAGGCAATTGTTGCCGAAGCGCAGGAAAACGCTAAGGGCACGCGCGGCGCTCACAGGCAGCGCCCGATAGATGAGCACTTCGACGCCGTTCACTAGCTGATAGCGCGTGTTGGCTGAGATGCCAAGATGCAGGCAGCCAATAAGCGTGGCGCGTGCCCAGCCCGCCATGTTGAATAGCGACGCCTCCCGCGAAAGAAGAGCCGTCACCACGATGGACAGCAGCCCGGTTGTTGCGCCGATGACGCTGTACAGCTGCCACTTGCGCAGCCAGCAGGCTGCGCGCTGCGCGATTGTGAACTGACCGACCTGGAAGACGTGCGCCATGGAGAGTGCCGGGTCCGTGGGCGTTTCTTTCTCCGCGGAAGGCGCCAAGAAGTAGACTAATGCGACGTCGTTAAAGCATGCCACCAGCATGTGCGCAACCACTGCACAGGCGGAGGGGAGTCATGCAGGGAGCTATGCGTAGCAAGTGTCACGGCCGCACCCTGCAGAATGGTGTCGACGCTCCACAGCCAGAACTGTATGCCCCGTGCTGCCAAGTTGGCGCTAAATGTTATGGCCTCATCCATTGCCACCTCCATACCAAGCTTGAAGAGGAAAGACGGGTCATGCGCCACCCGCGACTTGACACCCTCGCTGAGCCCTGTGCACACAGGAGCAGGGCGGGCAGGGAGAGCGTGAACGGACAAGTCCAGTCAAGGTTGCACAGTGCGCACCCCATAGCAGACCGCCCGCTGGAGACGTGGATGCGCTGGAGCTGGACGCAGCTCCAGCGCGTGCGGCGGCGCGGCGTCGCGTCGCTGCCCGTGAGGGTCGGGCGACGAGGCACAGTGCGATGGGGCAGGGCGTGGGCGACGGCACCCGCGCTCTAGCACGCTGCTTGGGCGCAGGCGCAAGCAGGCGCGCAGGCAGCACGCTGGTGCTCAACATAGCTGTGTTCACACGCGACTAGCGGAGGGATGCGCTCACCACTGCAGGCATCGACGCATCGTCCGACAAAAAAGCGGTGGCAGCATACCTGCGACCCTGCGTTGGCTATCGTCCATCCACGCAGCTTGTCGCCACAGCGAGTGAATGCAGTGAGGCCCGCTGCGCGATGGCGTGCCTTTACAGCGTGAAGGCGGCTCGCGCGATTGCAGCCGTGCACGACCCGGAGAAGACGCGGTTCGTCGTCGGCACGCTGTGCCTGCGTGAAGACAACCAGGCGCGTGGCTGCCGGCCTTTGCTCTGTGTGCGTGCGCTCACGCGTCTTGTCGGCGCAAAGGTTCACGTTCTTGACTACGACGCGGAGCGGAACAGTGTCCGCGCGCAAGTCTACGGCCACAAGTACGAGGTCTGGCAGCTCGCGCCCTCGCCCACAAACAGCGGCCTGCTTGCCACCTGCTACAGCGACGCAACTGGTGCGACACCCCTGTTGCTCCTCTTCACGCGCGGCTCTGAGCCGCCCGCTTCGCAGGCAAGGGCCGCCGCGCCTCGCTGTGGAGATTTCCAGCTAGCACTGTGCCGCGCGATGGGTGCGTGCAGCAACAGGCGCTATCCTCTTTGCCTCACAATGCGCTCGTGCTCCTGGCAGTCGCGCGCACCCGGACCTGGACCACGTCTGCGAGTTTGCAATGGCTGACAGCTCCATTCTACAGTGCGTCTGTTGAGCTGTGGCTGTCGCGGGTTGCGTGACGCTAACACTCTCACGTCGTCTTTGCGCACCACAGAGTGCTCTGGCCCGTGCACGGCGGCAAGGGCCTTGCGACGGTGGAAGAAGCGGGCTTTCGCATATGGGGCGTGGAGGTGCGGCGGTTTGCTTCGCGCTGTCTGTCTTGGTCTCACTCCGATTGCTCGTCTCAGGCTGGAGCGCCGAAGGTGACGGCCACGCTGCCAAAGTCAGAGCTGCCGTCCGCGCCAATCGCGGCGGGATGCTGGGACCCGCATACCCCCGGGGTAGTTGCGCTGGCAGCTGGCACCTCCATCAGCGTCATCGACACGCGCTCCATGAAGCGCGGGCTGGTAAACGAGGCTGCGCATGTGATGCCCGCGCGCGACGTGCACTACAATCCGCGGCGCGCCAACCTTTTGGTCACCTGCGGCGACGGCTGCAAGATCAAGTTCTGGGACACGCGCAGCATGGTGGCTCCACTGCTGGAGTTTGGCGGGCACACGCACTGGGTGTGGCAGTGCCGCTACAACCCCTTCCATGACCAGCTGGTGCTGAGCTCGAGCAGCGACACGCAGGTTGCGCTGTGGTGCGCCGAGTCCGTCTCTTCCGCCGCTGCGCACGAGCACGCAGCGCACGGCAGCGCGCAGGCGCCCACGGACGGCCAGGTGAGCCTGTACGACGAGCACGAGGAGAGCTGCTACACTGTCGCCTGGTCAGCAGTCGACCCCTGGGTTTTCGCGTCAGCCTCCTATGATGGCCGTGTGGCCATCAACGCCGTGCCGCGAAACGTCCGGTATCGAATCGTGCTGTGATGAACCTGCAATTCGACGACAAAACACATGCGCTGCGCTTCTTCCTCGTTGTGTAACATCACACTGTAAATACACACCGCTGAGGTGGGCGAGCGCTCGTAGGCGAGTAGTCGAATCAATAATGTCGCGAACGTCGCTTTGCTCTGTTGTTGCTGGTGGTGGTGGCCTTGCACGACCAAACAACAAACCACGTGCCTCCGCCGTCGCTGTTCACCCGCATTGCGCGGTTACGTGCTGTACCGCCAGTCTGCGAGAAAGACCGCTTGTCAGCAGGAAGCAGACGGAGTTCTGCTCACAGCCTGGGAATGGACAGCTCGCTGGAGCCGCGCGCTTGGCCGCCCACGGCTGCTTCGCCTCTGCCGCTGCAGCGCGATGCCTCCACCAACACTGTGAACGACTACCCCGCGCTGCCGCACTTTGCTTTGCCAAGCGAAACTGAGACTGGGCCCGGTAGCGCCTATGCCGTCGCACGCGCCGCGCTGCAGGCCTTCGCCGGCGCTCAAGCACAACGCGAGCCCCCAGCAGTTTCCCTGAGGGCTCCGCCGGAGCTTGACGAGCCTGACAGCAGCTCGAGCGGGGAGGACAGGGAAAGCACAAGAGCTGGCGCAGAGGCGAAAGACGACACCAGTGGCTCCGAGGACGAGTGCGCAGCGCTATATGAGAAGTACGGAGTTGCCGCGCCGGTGGTGAGGGGCAGAGACCACTACCGCTGACCACAACACACCTACACCTGCGTTCCTTCACGAGGCATTTGCCAGTTTGCGGCAGTGCAATACGCGTGTTTTGCGCTCCTCCACGACGGTCTGGCCTCTGGCGTGTGCCAGGACTTGGGACAGCGAGGCCGAGGAGGGTATGGTCAGGTAACCCCGCCTGCAGTGAAGATGTGCTCTCTCGGCAGTCCTGTGCTCTACAAGTTGTATCTGTCTTGTATCTGCCAGATTACTGTCCCCTGTGCTGTCCACACCGCCAGCGTGCCTGCTTAAGGCACCTGTTGAGATGGACGAGGAGGTGCGCTGTCGCTGACTGCTGCGCATTGTGGCGTGCGCCTGACGCACGCGCGCCTCCCATGACAGGCGTACGGTGGCGAGGTGTGCGAAGCAGAGCGCGGCCGTGGTGGAGCCCAGCGCTGGCATCAACCCTAATCCTGACGCGTGTGTGTGCTGGACAGCTGCCTGAGGAGGGCTTCATGGAGGGCGAGGCGGGCCAGGGCGACGAAGAGACGGCGGTGCGTGCGAGGCCTGGTGGTGAGCGTGCGCAGACTGCTGACGGTGGGCGCAGGAGTTGGAGGCGATGAAGGCGCGGCTGAAGGAGATGGAGGACGAGGCGTCCAAGCTGCGCGCCATGCAGGCGAAAGTGGAGAAGGAGATGAGCACGCTGCCCGGGCAGGAGGAGGCTGAGCGGGAAGAGGTTGACGCGCGCTCCATCTTTGTGGGCAGCGTCGACTATGCGGTGACGCCCGAGGAGCTGCAGCTGCACTTCCAGTCCTGCGGCACCGTGAACCGGGTGACCATTCTGACGGACAAGGGCGGGCAGCCCAAGGGCTTCGCCTACGTGGAGTTTCTGGAGCCCGAGGCTGTGGCGGCCGCTCTGCTGCTCAACGACTCGGAGCTCCACGCCCGCAAGATCAAGGTGGTGTCCAAGCGCACCAACGTGCCGGGCATGAAGGCTGGGCGCGGGCGGGGCCGCGGGCGGGGGGGCTTCTTCCCGGGTGGTGCCTTCATGATGGTGGACCCCTACAGCTTCGGACGCTTCGGTTATCCCCGAGGCGGCGGCGGCTTCCGCGGTGGCCGGCGGGGCGGCGGGCGCGGGCGGGGCGGCTACAGGCCGTACTGAGGAGACGAAGGGCAAGCAAAGGACTGAAGAAACTGGGCACTTTTAAGCTTTTAACATAGAGCGCAACAGGGCGCCCGTCCTCACAGGCGCACCAGGTCCACGCGAACGCGGCTGCTGAAGGGTGCCCCAGCCGCCTGGACGTGGATGTGCGCGAACGAGCCGCCCAGTGAGCCGCGCGCCAGGCGGCCCGGGTTGACGCACACCGTGTCCTCCCCAGCCTCCAGCACCCGCGTCGGCGCCGCGTCCACCGCCATCGCCTCGCCAGCCTCCTCACCCTGCGGCTGGGCAGGCGCTGGGGCGGTGGAAACCTGCGGCACCGCGGGCAGCACCTTGGCGAAGGGCGCCAGGTCGGAGGGCAGGACGAGGAGGTTGGGCGCGAAGGGCATGGCCAGCTGCGCCGCCCGGCTGGCGTCCAGGTTGGTGCCCAGCGGCGGCGGGGCGAGAGGGTAGAAGCACGCCTGCCCCGCCAGGTGTCCCGCCAGCCTGCCCAGTCGGTCCTCCCCAGCCCCCGCGCGCGCAGCCTCGGAGCCGGAGAGCGCCTTGAGCACGTCCGTGGCGCAGGCGCCCAGGCTCAGCGCGCCCCCAGCCAGCTGCACCACAGCCGGATTGGGCGCGCACAGCAGCTGGCCGGCAGCAATCTCGCTGAAGCGCTCAGCTTTGAAAGGAGGCGTGGGAAAGACGGGCAAGTGGTGCGCGTCGCGCACGGAGGGCTGCAGCACCAGCGCGGTGCGGCTGCCCCCTTGGCTGGCAGCGAATGCCTCCAGCGCATCCCGCACCCTCACGTCAAACAGCTCGTCGAAGGAGACGAGTAGCTGCCCGCCCGCCACCAGCGGGTGCTCGGCGTCCACGAAGGGGCCCTGCAGGAGCAGCACGTCGGGCTGCTCTCGCGCGCAGTAGGCCAGCAGCTCCGCCAGCGGCTCGTAGGCGGAGTCGCCGGAGCAGCTGAACGGCCCCGCCGCCACCACCAGGGATAGGGACCTGGGCTGCGGCTGCGTGGGGGGCCGGGGGCCGGGCGAGCCGCTCACCAGCAGGTCTGCCACGAAGCAGAAGCCGGAGGGGTTCACGCCCCTCACCACCACCGCCTGGCCCGGGAAGAGCGAGAAGTGGGGCAGGTGGCGCAGGTCCAGGCGCACGCGGGCGCCGGAGCTGTGCTGTGCGCTGCCCTCCAGCAGCACCGACGCCTCGTTCAGCCGCCCCCCCTCCGCGTCGCACACCACGCGGCCCACGCAGCAGGCGCGCGCGGAGGAGGCAGCGTGCAGCGCGTCCGTGGCGTCAGGGGCTGCGGCGGCGGAGAAGGAGAGGAGGCGGGACTGTTGCACACCGCGGCTGTCAGCCATGCACACGCGCGGCCCAGCGCCAGCCGGGGCGCACCTCCAGGAAGTCGACGCGCGCGTCGGTGCGCTCGTTCATGAAGCGGGCGGGAGCGGGCGGCGTGGGGAGGAGGGTGGGCGGGTCGAGGGCTGCGTCGGCGGGAAGCGCACAGGGCAACTGCCCGTTCAGCAGGGCTGTCGCCTGCAGCTTCGCGCCGCGCGCTGCGAAGGCGCTGGTGGTGGTGGGAGCTGCCAGCACCTGGGGAGCGGGGTGAGGAAGTGCAGGCGTCAAGAGAAGAGTGCGCAGCAGGTGCGCGCACCTGTGCAGCTTTCGGCTTTAGCGGCGAGGGCGCCGCGGGCGCGGCGCGCGGGCGCGGCTGCTGGGGCTGCTGCTGCGCCAGGTAGACGGTGAAGCGCGGCAGGGCGGCTGCGGTGACGACGTCCCCGGAGCCGGTTGCGGCCGCGAACGCCTCCCACAGCTGCGCCAGCGTGCACTCCTGCAGGCTGTAGGCGACGGCCAACGACTGCAGCGCGGAGGCGGCCTCGGGGCTCAGGTTGTCCACGCCCACGTCCGAAAACGCAGCAGCCAAGGGAGAGGACATCGTCGCCGGCAGGTGTGTGTGTCTGTTGTGTCTGTGTGCGTGACGGAGTATGCGGAGGCGCGTTGTGTGGTCGCGGTGGTGCGTGGCAGTGGTCGATTTTTGGTGAGCGAGGAGTCAAAAGCTTTCGGCGGATGGTTTCGATCCATCGGCCTCTGGGTCGCTCATGGTGGTCATTGACCTCCTATGGGCCCAGCACGCTTCCACTCAGCGTTCACTAGAATAGTGAAGTGCGCCACGCCGAAAAGTGATAATTGGTAGAATTGCTGTCCTTACTACTCATATAGATACCCTACTTAAACAAATTTTGGTCCCAAAATTTGAGGAGCTCCTTCTCTTGGCTTGCTGTCCTGCCGTGTGACGCTGTGACAGGGCGTGGCACGGCATATGGCCTTGAGAGCACCCATCGCGGCGCAGGTGGCAGGTCATCAGCCAGTACAGATGGGAAAAAGCAGGACACTGTGAGCCGAGTCATGACCTCATCAGCTCATCTACGCCGCGGCCCAGCACCCCCCGCCAGGCCTAGCCCCATCTCCTCCTCCAGCAGCTGCTTGCGCGGCGCCTCCACGTCCTGCGCCCAATCCGCATTCACGCCGCCCACCACCAGCTGCTGAATGGCCACGTGCTCCTTGCTGAACACGCTCAGCGTGTTGATGAGCACATCCAGCGCCAGCTCGTCTGATGTGCCCAGGTCAAACCAGCAGCGCATCCAGTTGTCCTTGAACTCCGGCTCGCCCATGGCGTGGAAGACGCACGCCGACTCGTCACGCTCCTCAGTGCTGTAGCGCATGTTGGACACGCTGGTGGCCGCCTGATTCACGTGGCGTTGCACCTGCAGGTTGCTGCTGTTGAAGCCGCCAAGCTTGCCCACAATGAACCACGCCTTCAGCACCTCGCCCAGAGTCTCCCTGTCCTCCTCCACCAGGTTGCTGCGCACCTGCGCCCATATCCACACGTTCCAAGGGTCCACCTCCCGAAAGACGACGCGCATGGGCGCCTCCGTGCCTGCCCAGGCGTGTCAGACATACAGGCACAGGCATACCGTCCAGCCGCACACACCCGTGGGCGTGCGCAGCACGCTCTCTCGCTTCTCCGTGAAGCGTGCACGAATCTGAGGGCGCAAGTCATGTCGGGCGTCTGCCGAAAGCAACCAAGCGCTCGCACTTGCTCCTCCACTCGCTTTGGGTCGCCCTGGCCAGCCCTCAGCATCTCCGCAATATCCTCGTCCTCCTCAGCAGCGTCCTCCAGCACCCTGGGCCGCGCAGACTCAGCCCGCGACGAGGCGAGGCAGCGCACAGCCGCGCACTTCATCCACTCCGGCGGCTCTGGCCCGAACGCCTCTCGCTGGCCGCCAGCAGCGCGCGCAACGGGAGGCGCGCGTGCAGCAGGCCGCAGATGCCTGCGGGCTGCAGGCAGCGAGCAGTGCGGCGCCGCGGGCAGCCTTGCTGCCAGCATAGCGCTCTGTATATAGTAGACAGCCAGGCAGCAGGACGGGGAGGACCAGAGCGTCGCAAGCGTTTTCCAATTTGTGCAGCGGACACCCGCCAGCATCGAGCTTGCGATCTTTGGTGGGTGACGATTGCACTTCCCTCCTCGCGCTGCTTAAACTTTTCACCGTCTCACCGTGTCCTGTGCGTTGGGCGTTACCGATGGTGCAGGTGCTTGTGACGCATGGCGAGAAGGCGCAGCTGTTCGAGTGCGAGCAGGACACGACGATAGCGGAGCTGAAGGCGAAGGCGCGCGAAGAGTCACCGGTCCGCTGCGCAGAATTCACGCGCCTCCCGACGCCCTGCGCGCCCTAGGTGGCCGCCGAGATGGAGGGCGCGCCGGCGATTGAGGCGCAGGAGTTTGTGTTTGCGGGCGAGCACTGCGCAGACGAACGTGCGCTGAAGCACTTTGGCGTCTGCGAGAACTGGATCGTCCAGGTCACCGGCTTCTACATCAACCCGCGCGAGGCCAGCAGGAAGTTCCGCGACGGCGAGCTAGTACCGCGCTCCGACGCGGAGCCGGACTGGGACTGCTACCCGGAGGCGACAGCGTAGTTCTTGCGTGAGCCTCCTGCAAAGAACTCCTCCCATACACACGCGTCTCGACCTTTACGCGCCGCAGACGTGGTGCGCCGTGCGTGCGCGGCAGAGAGAGAAGAAAAAGGGACAGAGGACCACGCACGGGAGGACTGTTGACGACCCGCGTAGCCGCGTTGCAGGGCACTTTGTGTCGCCTCCGCCCACCCCGTCAACTCATCGCCGCCACCATGGCCCACGGCGCTACCATCCGCCCGGGCATCTCGCTGGTGAAGGAGATTGTCTATGCCACGGGCCTCGGCATCGCCACCGCGTCAGTCTGGAAGGCACGCGTCTGCTTTTCCTGCATGCTCCGCGCGCGCCTGTCCGCAGCTTGCGCACGCTGCCTGCTCGTGCGCCTGGATGCGTATAGCTGCTGCCTCGCTCGGGCAAATCAACCCTAGCGCACGGCTCGCATTGGCCGTTTGCCACGCGACTCCTCCCTCGCCTAACGCGTTCCTAACCGCAGGTGTGGCATCTGAACTTGCGCCGCAAGACGGAGACCTTCTACGCGGAGGCGGCGAAGGCGAGCCAGTGAGTGTCTCGCTGAGGCCTGCGAGCGCACTCAGCTGCGCGCGTCAGCAGCTGCGCTGGCGCGCCACTGCTGCGACCGTGTGCTGCTGCTGGCGTGAGTGTCTGAGCAAGCTGGCTTGGGGCTGTGGGTTGCGTGCGCATCGAGCGGTTGGACGCTTCTTCTTGGCACGATTGCAGGACCGCGCTGTGCTGTCTAATAGAAGACTGCTGACACGCGCGCGCACGACGCCCGTCCGCGCTCCCTCTGGAGGCTTTTTTGACATCTTTGAGCAGTTTGAGGGTCTTTTAACAACGCCGGCTCCATGAGAGTCCGGTTGGTCACCGCTTTCGCTCCGCCTTCCACCTGTAGACCGCCGCCCCGCCCTCCCCGCCCTCCGCGCCGCCCACCTTCTGCTTGCGGCCCTTTCCCTGCAGCGTCTTCTGGGCCGCCATCTCTCTGGAGACGGCCTGCAGTTTGCCCAGACGCTCGCGGCGCTGCTCCAGCTCCCGGTATGATCTGCGGCAGAGGGGCAAAAAAGGGTGTGAGCGTGGCGACAGGGCGCAAGCAATGCAAGAGCCACACCTGCGCGCTGAGCGCGGAATGCCCTCCTCCTCCTCCTCCTCTTCGTCCACATGGGGCGCATCGGCCACGGCACGCTGGGTTATCGCGACTGCCTCATCCCTGCCGCAGGGAGGGATACGTGTGTGTGGGAGTGCTCAGCAAGCATAGAGGGGCTCCACGCAGGCAAGAGTGCGCACCCGTCATCCACGAAAACGGTTCGCCTGCCCACCGCGGGCGCATCTACCCGGTGCAGCGACGCGGACAGGCGCTCCACTTTCTGAGAGGAGCAGGCGCGGGCGTGAGCTTTGAGCTCCGGTGCCGTTTGGGAGAGGGCATCCGCACCTTCGCCTCCGCCTGTGCCTTCATCACTACATAGCCCGCGTCTTGGGTCTGTGACGCGAGTAGGGCCACGCTCAGTGGCACACCACAGCAGTTGCCGAGGCGGCGCACCTTCATGAGTCTCAGCTCCTCTGCGCTGTATGTCTTCTGCGTGGAACTGCGGGGTCCCATACACCGGGTCAGCGCTGGGCAGCCAGGTGGGCGCCCGTTCGAACCTTGCAAGGTGCACTCCGTCGCGCGTGCGCGCAGTCTCCATAGCGAAATAGAACTCGTCCGGGTTGCGCAGCGCGGCCTTGTTGCGCAGCACCTGGGGCACGCGGACGTTAGCGCAGGCGCCACAAAAGCTTCGGCGTGTAGGTCGTGCCTTGATGGCATCCTCCTTTCGGTGGAAGTCGCGAGCACGCAGCTTGTAGTCCTTATGCTTCTCCAGCAGACCGAAGCGCTTGCGCTCGTTCCTGCGCACAGCCCGTGCAAAGCGAGCGCTGAGTCAATGGAGAGGCTGAGCCAGCCCGCGCCACGCAGCCGCCGCCCACTCAAGCCACCAGACTACGCTGTGGCGTGGCAAGCTGCGCAGGGCACGCACGGTTGCGCGCGCTCCTTGTGCGTCTTGCGCTTAACGGCATTGCGCAAGGAGGAGCTCATTGCGGTGAAGGAGAGCCAATAGTGGGCGCAGCAGAACACAGACCTCAAGGCTCAAGCGAGCAAGTCCGCAGTGAACTCTGACCAAAGCCACGGGGACAGTTATCAGGAACGCGAGGGTCAGAGAGTGCGCAGAGATAGGTACCGCGTTGGAAAGCGAAATAGAACAGGTCCCACTGTATGTTCGACGCACGCACCACGCAGGCACGCACGCACCACCGACCTCTCGCGCCTCTCGTGCAGCGTGTGTGGCGAATGCATGTGCGGCATTCTCTGTATAGTGGCCGGTCTGCGCTTTTCCACCGCAGCAGCAGCAGACGAGGCGTTTCTGCTCCCTGCTCCTTCCCCAGAGGCCTTCCTCGAGGCGCTGTCGCGCCGCGGGCCGGACGCTGTGGAGAGCGCGCAGGTGGAGCTGGGTGAGCAGGCGTCGCTGTGCCTCAGCGCCAGCCTGTTGCAGCTCCGCGGCGACGCACCCGTCGCGGCTCTGCGCAGCTCCGACGGCTCCCTATTCTGCTGGAATGGCGAGGTGTTTGGCGGCGTGGAGACTGGCGACTCGGAGAACGATGGCGAGGTGCTACTGCGGTTGCTGCTCAAAGACGGAGTCGAGACAGCGCTCTCCGCAGTGCGAGGCCCCTGGGCGTTTGTGTTCTGGGAGACGCACACACGCACGCTCTGGTTCGGCCGCGACGTCCTGGGCCGCAGAAGGCACGCATGTGTGCAGCACTCAGCGCTCGGCGCAAGCTCTGATGCCCTGCCGCCAGCTTGCTGTTGCGCCGCCCGTGCGCACAGGACTCGCGCCTCCTGCTATCCTCCACATGCCCGCTCAGCGATGACGCTCCGCGCGGATGGGTGCGTCCCTCTGCGTTGGGCAGTTTCTCCCATTAGTGGTGGCCAACCGCTGAGTGCGACGCAGGAGGAGCTCCCTCCGGGCCTCTACAGCATCCGCATCCCTGCTCACCCGGCGACCGATGCCTGCTGCATGCGGCGCCACGAGTGGCTTGACACCCGACTGGTGGCGTTAGGCGACTACGCCCGGCGCGAGTCACCGCCACTCAGCCCGGGGCGCACACATCAGGAGGAGTTGCTGCTGACGCTGGATGCGGCGGTTGCGCGCCGCGTGTGCGGCAGCCGTTCCTCCTCCGTGATGCTGCTCTTCTCGGGTGGGCTGGACAGCTGCCTGCTCGCTGCACTGGCGCACCGCCACATCCCCGCCTCGCAAGCCATCGACCTCTGCACAGTCTGCTTCAGCGGTGGCACATCCGCGGACCGCCAGGCCGCGCATGCAGCGCTGCAGGAGCTGCGCAGTGTTGCACATGGGCGTGTGTGGCGCCTCATCCAAGTTGACGCCACGCTCGACGACATAACGCAGCATCGCAGACATCTGCTGCGGCTGCTGCACCCACGCAACACGGTGATGGATCTAAACATCGGCGCCGCCCTGTGGCTTGCTGCGCGTGGCACTGGCACAGTCGACGGCGCCAGCTTCTGCAGCGGTGCGCGCATCGTGCTGCTGGGCACGGGCGCGGACGAGCAGGCTGCGGGCTACGGCCGCCATCGCACGGCGTATCGCAGTGGTGACGCCGCCACTCTGACTGCCGAGTTGGAGGCTGACGTGCGCCGCCTATGGCTCCGCAACCTGGGCCGCGACGACCGGCTGGTCAGCGACTGCGGCCGAGAGGCGCGCTTCCCGTTCTTGGATGAGCAGGTGGTGGCCTGTCTGGCGCGAATGCCGTTGGAAGCGCTCACAGACCTGGAGCTACCCCCAGGACGGGGTGACAAACTCGCGCTGCGCCGTTGCGCACAGGAGCTGGGGCTGCATGAGACGGCCGGCCGGGTGAAGCGCGCCATCCAGTTTGGCTCTGGGCTGTCAAAGCTGGTAAACGCTAGGGACTTTGGCAGCGGTCGCCAGGCGAGCGCGTGCCACGCCGGGACGTGTCTGCTGGATGAGTAGCATTGCAATGCAAGAATGTGCGCTCACAGCAGCCTCGCCGCGCAAGGAGAGCTAACTGGTGAGCCTGGACCAGGACTGGACTCAAACACCTCCGGCCTCCGGCGCAGTGCATAGTCGGTTCCATGACAAAACCGCACTGCCTCACTGTTTCCCGTACGCTTTCCAGACGCCTGCGAGGCAGAAAGTGAGAGGCGCGATAGCCACACAGAGCCACACAAGCATAGAGCGAGCCCCAGGCACGCACCGTAGGCTGAGGAGCCCAACAGGAAGAGACCCAGCGTGGGCGTGAAGATGGGGAGCACTCGTGCCTGTGCAGCGAGTCAGCTTCGCTTCCAAGCACCCTGTTCACACGCCGACTCGCCTGCACTATCCCGTCCCACTCGTCGGACATAAAGCCGGAGGAGGCAACCAGCAAGCCCTCCAGGATTATGGCTGAGAAAACAGCTGTGAGCAC
>Ga0049083_10000082_pt1 | contig 25005 bp, 16 predicted proteins | sample GreLakmeMI27MSRF_FD_66719 | JGI IMG/M metagenome (GOLD analysis project Ga0049083, IMG submission 66719) | Freshwater lentic microbial communities from great Laurentian Lakes, MI, USA - Great Lakes metaG MI27MSRF | ecosystem: Environmental > Aquatic > Freshwater > Lake | place: Great Lakes...
GCGAAAAAGACTTACCCTTGCTGAAGTGGAGAAGCAAAACGCCATTAAATTAGCAGAGGCCAATTTAAAGAATTCCTTACAGGATAATTTGGCCAAAAAAGAAGCCGAAATAGCACAAATAAAAGCTCAATTAGACAATGCCGAATTGCAAAAAAAGCTATCTATTACTGAGGCCGTTCAAAAAATTGAAAAAGAGCGCGATGCCTATGCCAATGAAATAAAGACCAAGGAACTCGAAAAGCAAAATAGCGAAAGCACCTTAAAGCAACAGTTTGCTGCAGAGCTTCAAAACCGTGAAGCAATTATTAAATATAAAGATGAAGAAATTGCTCGTGTTAAAGACATGAAGTCTAGACTTTCTACTAAAATGGTTGGTGAGACCTTAGAATTACATTGTGAAAATGAATTTAACAGATTGCGTCCAACAGCCTTTCCAACAGCTTATTTTGAAAAAGATAATGATGCTAGAAGCGGAAGTAAAGGGGATTATATTTATAGAGAAACCGACGATAATGATGTTGAAATTATATCCATCATGTTTGAAATGAAAAATGAATCGGATGCTACTGCTACAAAAAAACGTAACGAAGATTTTTTAAAAGAATTAGACAAAGACCGTATAGATAAAAAATGTGAATACGCTATTTTAGTTTCAGTGCTCGAATCGGAGAGTGAATTGTATAATGCGGGGATTGTAGATGTGTCTTATAGGTTTCCAAAAATGTTTGTGGTAAGACCTCAAAATTTTATATCTATCATTACGCTTTTACGAAATGCAGCAATGAATTCATTACAATATAAATCGGAGCTTGCTTTAGTGCGAAGTCAAAATATTGACATTACCAACTTCGAAGAAAAAATGAATAAATTTAAAGAGGGTTTTGCGAAAAATTATGATTTAGCCAGTAGAAAATTTCATGATGCCATTGATGGAATAGATAAAACCATAAAAGAGTTAGAAAAAACAAAAGCGGCCTTGTTGTCTTCTGAAAACAACCTTCGTTTGGCTAATGAAAAAACGGAGGAATTGACAATAAAGAAACTAACAAATGGCAATCCAACTATGCGCGCCAAGTTTGATGAATTGTCGGGTAGCCAAGAATAGGTTTTTTGAAGTAAAAACTTGCATTTGGAGGCTGAATCTGCTAAATGTATAATTCACAATAATATAACATAGAAAACTTATTTTTTTTATAAATTTGTAAGCATTTCTTACAAAAATTAGCTTTGTAAAATAAGCCAATTAGTAATCATGGTTTAAATAATATTATTTGTCACATGAAACAGTTTTACAAGATTTTATTTTTTACTATATTTTTATCTTTTAATAGCTATTCAAGTCCTTCTAATTTAAAACGTACTTCAAGTAATTTAGAAAGATTAGCTGCGCCCTCTGCTTCTATATCAGGGACTACAACTGTTTGTCAAAATGCTGCTAGTCCTTTAATTACTTTTACGGGAAGTGGAGGAACGGCACCTTATACTTTTACTTATACCGTAACGGGTACACCTGGAAATCAAACGATACAAACAACTTCAGGAAATAGTGTTACCGTTGCTGTTCCAACAGGTACAGCAGTACAGTTTATTTATTTATTAGTTCGTGTTCATGATGCAACATTACCAATTACGGAACAAACAATTACTGGACAAGCTGCAGTGGTGAATATTAATCCACAGGCAGTTGCTTCCCTGAATTCCACAGCCGTTGCTGACACATTTAATGGTTTTCCTGTTTTTAAAATATGCAGTAATCAGCCAACACAAATTGATTTTTTTAATACATCAACTACTTTATCAACAAACACTAATTATACAATAAATTGGGGTGATACTTCATTAAATTTCAATTCTAGCAGCAACTGGAATACTGTAAGTCATAATTATGCCGTTGGATTATGGACTCTAACTTACTCCATAACAGCTCTAAATGGATGTAATGTGACTAAAATTTATAAAGTTTTTGTCGGAAATAATCCAGCCGTAGGTTTTGGAAATCCAGGAAATACAGATGTTTGCATATCGTCACCTTTAACTTTTCCAATTACCGGAACAGCAAACAATCCACCAGGTACAACTTATACAGTCACTTTTAATGATGGATCTCTTCCAATTGTATTTAATCATCCTCCCCCTTCTGATGTTACTCATTTATTTTTAATAAATTCTTGTAATGTGACAAGTACTGTTGGTACAAGTTTCCAAAATTCGTTTTATGCGAGCATAGTAGCTGAAAACCCTTGTGATAGATCATCTGCTACAGTAGTGCCTATTAGAATTTCAACTCCACCAGTCGCAAATTTTACTTTACCACAGTCGATAAAATGTACAAATAGTCAAATTTGCTTTACAAATACTTCTACTGGCGGAGACTCAGCTTCTTCGACTAGTTGTTCAACTCCTAAAATTATTTGGACGATTACACCAAATACAGGGTTTACATTAGTGAGTGGGAATCTTGGAAATGATTTTGGTTCCACAAATACCAATGCGTGGACAAGTGGTTCTTCAAGTATTTGCCCAACGTTTTCTATTCCTGGAAATTATATAATAACTATGAAAATTGGAAACAGATGTGGGATTGATCAAATAACAAAAACAATCTGCATTGAATCTCCCTTAGTACCTCAATTTACATTAAACAACAATACTGGATGTATCCCCTTTAATGTTACAGCCACAAATACTACAAGTATTGTTAATCAATGTGCTACTCCTACTTATTTATGGCAGGTAACTCATACACCATTATATTGTGCCACCACTACTGTAACTATTCCAAATCAAACTTCAGCAAATCCAACTTATAATTTTACTGAACCGGGAACTTATAGCATTAGATTAACTGTAACAAATTCGTGTACACCAGCCCAAACAACAATACAAATAGTCACTGTTAAAAAGCCACCAACAGCGAGTATTACAGCCATTAGCAATTCTTGTGGAAGTGCTGCAATTACTCCCAATGGAACTGTTGTTAATTGTGCTCCGTCTGGAGGAACTTTAACCTATGCCTGGAGTTTTCCCGGAGGAACTCCGTCAAGTTCGAATAGTCTAAATCCCGGAACGATAAATTACCCTGCTGGCGGTCCCTATTCGGTTTCATTAGTAGCTTCAAATGAATGTGGCCCATCCAATACGGCAACCCAAACTTTTTCCGTCAATATAGCTCCTTTAATTACCAACACAAGTTTAAGTCAGACCATTTGTTCGGGTTCAACCACAAGCTTGGTGAACTTGACAGCAAACCCAACTGGAACGACCTTTAGTTGGACTGCTACTGCTACCGCAGGGATTAGTGGTTTTACTCCCTCGGGAACTACAAATACAATTCCTACTCAAACTATAACAACCAATAACCCAAGTCCAGGAACCGTAACTTATGTTATTACACCTAGCGTTGGTGGTTGCCCAGGCCCTCCCGTGAATTACGTGATTACAGTTAATCCGGCTCCAGCAATTACAACACAACCGGCTTCAAGTGCTGTTTGTTTGGGAGGCACACCAACCCCATTGACCGTAGCTTTAAATTCATCTTCAGTAACCCCTACGTATCAATGGTATTCTAATACTGCGAGTTCTACTACTGGCGGAACATTGATTCCGGGTGCCACTAATGCAACCTACAATCCACCAGCTACTACAGCAGGTACACTTTATTACTATTGCATTATATCCTTATCCTCGGGCGGGTGTTCAGGTTTAACTTCAGCTGTTGCTACCGTTACTATAAATCCATTACCAACTATTACCACTCAACCACCTGCCACTCAAAGTATTTGTGTTGGAGGCACTTTTGCTGCTTTAACAGTAGCTTATACCGGTGGCTTGGGTACAGCAACCTATCAATGGTTCAGTAATACTAGTAATGCTACAACGGGAGGTACTCCTGTAGGGACAAATTCAGCCAGTTTTACACCAGCTGCTTTTACTACTGCTGGCACTTTTTATTATTATGTTACCATCAGTTTGAGTGGTAATGGTTGCGGATTGGTTACAAGCAATATTGCAGAAATTGTTGTTTTTAGTGACCCCACAATAACGGCTCAACCAATTGTTACACAAACCTTATGTCAAGGAGCAACACCAACAAACCTTGAAGTAACTGCCTCCGGGGGCAACGGAAGCTTTACATACCAGTGGTATAGTAATACGAACAATAATACAACATCAGGTATTAGTATTGCCGGAGCTACTAATGCAACTTATAGTCCACCGACATCCTCAGTAGTTACACTTTATTATTATTGCATTGTTTCACAAGCTACACCGGGTTGTAGTGTTACAAGTGCCTCGACGGCAGTAATCGTAAATGCATCTCCTACCATTCTTTCCCAACCGCAATCAAGTACTGTCTGTTCCGGTGGAACTCCAACGTTATTATCCCTAACGTTTAGCACTGGCGCCGGAACGCCAACCTATCAATGGTATTCCAACACAAGCAACGATACTACTACTGGGACACCAATTTCAGGTGAAACAAATTCTACATACACACCACCTGCCAATACGGTTGGAACAATGTATTATTATGCTTTACTTACTTTCCCAAATATTACGGGCAGCTGTGCCACGATAGCTACCAATACGGCATTAATAACCGTTAACGCAGGAGCAACTATCAATCAGCATCCGATAATTTCCCAAGCGATATGTGTTGGTGGAACTATTGTTATTCCACTAAGCGTAAGTTTTACAGGAGGGACGGGAACGCCTTCTTATCAATGGTATTCCAATACTTCCAATTCCAACACAGGAGGAACTTTAATTACCGGAGCCACAAATGCAAACTACACACCACCAGGTTTTACTACAGCTGGAAATGCTTATTATTATGTAATAATTAGCTTTTCAGGAAGTGGTTGTGGTGCTATTACGAGTGACGTTGCCACAATAATCGTAGCAAATGACCCAACAGTAGACATACAGCCAACAGCCAATCAAACATTATGTCAGAGTGCAACACCTGCGGCACTTTCAATTTCAGTTTCTGGTGGGATAGGCTCCAGTTATGCGTATCAATGGTATGTTTCAACTTTGAACAATACAACTTCGGGTACTGCCATAACAGGCGAAACTAATCCGGTATATACGCCGCCAACCAATAATGATGGAACACTATATTATTATTGTATTATATCCCAGCCTAACGGAATTGCCTGTGACGCTACAACCAACACAGCGGCAGTAACGGTCAATTTAGCACCGGCTATTGTCATTCAGCCCACATCAAGTACAATTTGTTTGGGACAAAGTCCAACATTATTATCTTTTACAACGGCTAACGGATTAGGAACACCAACTTATCAATGGTACTCCAATACAACCAACTCAAATTCAGGTGGAACTTTACTTTTAGGAGCTACCAATGCAACCTATAATCCACCCGCTGCGGTTTCAGGAACAACTTATTATTATTGCGTAGTGACCTTTTCTGCAATAACCGGTGGATGTTCAATCATAGCTACGAATGCTGCCGAAGTAACCATAAACCAAAATCCGGTTATAGCTTCAGAAATAACGGTGATTTGCAGTAGTACCACATTTACAGTTAGTCCGTCAACTACTTCAGGAAATATTATTCCTCTTGGCACAACCTATACCTGGACAGCACCAACAATAAATCCTGCTGCAACAGATATTACAGGCGCGGCATCGGAAACTGTTCCACAAACTTCAATTAGTCAAACTTTAGTAAATACGACTACAAGTCCGGCCACAGCTACCTATACTGTTATCCCAACGTCAGGGATTTGTGCCGGAAATAGTTTTACCGTTACGGTAACTGTAAACCCATCCATTAATCCCAATGTAGCAGTGATTAATAACGCTTGTTTTGGGGTTAATACCGCTTCCATCTCTACCAACATAACAGGAGGAATTCCTTTTAGTTCGGGCAGTCCATATCAGCTTAGCTGGACAGGGCCAGAGCCAGAGACAAGTATTATTTCATCAGCTACAAGTATTTCAAATATACAACCTGGTACTTACAATGTAACAATTGCAGATGCAGGCGGTTGTCCTTTTAGCAATTCGTATACCATTACCGAACCTGCTGATATTGTCATCGCGGTGGATAGCGAAAATGACATCACATGTTACAATGCTAATAACGGAAGTATCAATATTATTTTGTCTGGTGGCACCGGAGCCTATAGCTACAGCTGGACTAAGAATACAGCTCCTTACGCAATAACTGAAGATATTTCTAATCTTGCCCCTGGAACTTATGAAGTATCAGTTACCGATGTCAATAATTGCGGTCCAAAAACAGCAAGCTTTACTATTACTGAACCGCCGTTATTAGTTGTTAGTTTGGTAAGCCAGACTAATGTTTTGTGCTATGGTGCAGCAACGGGAGCCATAAATGTAAATGTAACAGGAGGAACTCTAGGAGTTGGTTATAATTTTTCCTGGATTGGACCAAATGGATTTACTTCAATAAATCAGAATCTAACTGGAATCCCAGCAGGAAATTATGACTTAACAGTAACAGATGCCAATGGATGCGAAAAAAATTTATCAGTAATCATAACACAGTCTACAGAAATAATTATTGCCTACACAACGACTCCAATTACTTGTTATGGCGCCAACAATGCTTCGATGTCCGTTACATTAAGTGGAGGAAATCCATCTTTTCAGTTTCAGTGGAGCAATTTGTCGACCAGTTTATCTCAGAATAATTTATCTGCAGGGAACTATACCATAACAGTAACAGATAATGTGGGGTGTATCAAAACAGAAACTATTGTAATTCCTGAAGCCTTATTGTTTACAGTGAATCCAGTGGTAAGAAATATTACTTGTTTTGGAGCTAATGATGGAAGTATAAACTTAAATTTCGTAGGTGGCATACCAGCTATAAATTTAGTTTGGAGTGATGGCAGTACAGCTGGAACTACTAGAAATAATCTAGGGCCTGGAACCTATTCGGTTACAATTATAGATGGTACACCATGTACTATTTTCAGAACATTTACAATTGTAGAACCACAACCTTTAATTGTTACGGCATCTCTTACCAATGCCTTCGATTGTTTAAATCCAAATAGTGGTGCAATTAATTTAATAGTTTCTGGAGGAACGCCTGCATATAGTTATAATTGGTCAAATGGATCGACTACCGAAGATCTACTTTCTATTACTTCAGGTAATTATCAAGTAACAGTTACCGATTTAAATGGATGTACTAATACTAAACAATATTCAATCATTAGACCAGAACCATTACAAATAAATGTAAGTACCCAAACAACATTTGATTGTGAAACTCATTATGTAAATCAAACTTTTGTTGCAAATGTAGTGGGAGGGGTACCTGCATATCAATTGCAATGGTCCAGCGGTACAATAAGTGGAGTAAACAATGAAATTATGCAAACCAATGTAAATGGGACTGTGGTATTAGAAGTAACCGATAATATTGGATGCCAATCTAATTACACCGTTAATGTTGATACGCCGGTTTTAGGTTATGCCAGTTTTAATCAATCTTCATTCGGGTTTGCTACCTATGGCATATATGCTATTGGAGATCCAATTCAATTTACAAATACAGCAACTGGAGATTTTGTAAGTGTTTTATGGGATTTTGGTGATGGTACTTTTTCAACAGAGTTAAATCCGATACATACCTATAATATTGCTAAAGATTACATAGTTACACTAACTGTCACCTATCCGTTTGGTTGTGTATACGTTCAAACCATTAGTTTGTTTGTTGAAGAAGGTTATGTCTTAGTAGTACCTACTGCATTTACACCAAATAATGATGATTTAAATGATACTATAAGACCTGTTACGAAAAGATTGTCAAATGTACAAATGGATATCTATGATACATGGGGTTCTTTAATATACTCTGAAACGGGTGATGTATTAGTTGGTTGGGATGCTACAATAAAAGGATTTAATGCTGAAAATGGAAATTACTATTGTAAAGTTAAAGGTGAGACTTTTTATGGCACAACAGTTTATTCAAATCAAACATTCGTTCTAATTAAATAAAAGCATACATGAATTACCCTATTCGAATTTCAATATTTTTATTATTGTTTTTTTCTTCAGCACAGCTAAGAGCTCAGGATCCAATTTTCACTCAATATCTATTGGTTCCTGAAACTTTTAATCCAGCATTTACAGGTATTGCCAATGCATGGAATGCGGGCATAATTAATAGGCGGCAATGGCCCGATGGAAATCGCCGTATGGACACACGATACGGTTACGCAAATAATATGGTTACCGATCAATTAGCTGTAGGAGGAACTATATTAAATCATCATGAAGTTTTCACCAATTATAATTATCTTCAATTAAATGGTGCTGTATCTTATCGTGTTGAATTGGATTATGAATGGAGGTTACGCCTAGGATTGGAAGGGGGATATGGTCGGAAAAATTTTAATTTTTCAAATTTATTATTGGAAGATCAAATTAACATAAACGATGGTTCTATAAGTGTCGGATCGATTGACCCGGGTGTATTGAATAGTGGTGATAAAATAGATTTTATGGATTTTTCCGTTGGTGTAGTAGTAGATAAGGAAGAGCTATGGTTGGGCGCGGCATTACGACACATTAATAGGCCAGATATTTCTTTTACAGGAACTCAAAATGTTCCTTTGGATATGTTATTGTCGGTTCATGGGGGATATTACCTAACATTAAGTAGGTCATATTTGAGTTTTATTCCTGATGAATCAGATGTTTTATTCACCTTCAATTACATGCGCCAAGCTCAATACAATCGTTTAGATGTTGGAGCGATAGTTGAACTTCCCATGTTCTCTTTTGGTGCAATTGCCGCCACAAATCCGGAAGGGCGTAGTTCTAAAAGTCATTTGATTACTTCTATAAATCCAGTATTATCTTTTAAAAAAGAACAGTTTACTTTTGGTTATTCCTATGATTTGAATACTTCTAGAATTGGACGAACCCAAGGTGTGCATGAACTTACCTTAACATGGCAATCTGATTACACTTGTAACAAATGTGATAATTATAAAGTCAAGCTAAAAAGAAATGGCGAAGCAGGATTCACTCGCTAGTGTATTAACAAACAACATATTCAGTAATTTCTAAACCATATCCGATCATCCCAACTCTTTTGGCTTGTGTACTATTTGAAATTAATCGTATTTTAGAAATATCAATATCGTGAAGGATTTGAGCACCTATTCCAAAATCTTTCACATCCATACGTATTTGAGGAGCTTTAAAATCGCCCCCAGCTTGTAAAATCTTTAATTCATTCAATCTGTGAAGTAAGTCGGAGGAATCTACTTCCTGATTAATAAATAATATTGCGCCTTTTTCTTCTTTGATTATTCGATTAAAGACATCTTCTAGCTTCTTGTCCATTGGTGAAGTTAATGCATTCAGAATATCATTATTCGCTTGAGTGGAATTGATTCTTGTTAAAATTGGATCCCCAATATTCCAACTTCCCTTTGTTAAAGCAAGATGCACTTGCTTATTTGTGGTTTGCTGATAGGCTCGTAATCTAAACTTACCAAAACGCGTTTCAATCTCAAAATCATCTTTTTTATCAATCAAGCTGTCATGTTTCATTCTGTAGGCAACTAAGTCCTCAATGGAAACTAATTTTAGATCAAATTTTTTGGCTACTTCAACCAGTTGTGGTAAGCGAGCCATTGATCCGTCATTATTCATAATTTCTACAATTACGCCAGCGGGTTTGAATCCTGCTAGTCTTGCAAAGTCAATTGCGGCTTCCGTATGCCCCGTTCTTCTTAAAACACCTCCTTGTTTTGCTGTTAGTGGAAATATATGCCCAGGTCTTGCTAAATCATATGGCTTTGTTTTATCATTTACTAAGGCTAGTATCGTTTTTGATCTGTCAGCTGCTGAAATTCCTGTTGTTACTCCGTGTCCTTTTAAATCTACAGAAACTGTAAATGCGGTTTCCATGTGATCTGTGTTGTTTTTCACCATCGAATGTAATTCTAAATCATCACATCGTTTTTCGGTTAATGGGGCACAAATTAGACCTTTGCCATGTGTAGCCATAAAATTGATCATTTCTGGAGTAACTTTTTCTGCCGCAGCTAGAAAATCGCCTTCATTTTCTCTATCTTCATCATCAACAACAATAATGACTTTGCCTTGCCGAATATCTTCAATGGCTTCTTCAATTGTATTGAGTTTTATTTTTATATCGCTCATTAGAATGTGTTGTTTTTTTGTTGCTTTAAAATCTCATTAACCATTGCATTATTGTATAAAAAAAATAAGATGTAAAATGGAAATCCAGCAGCCACAATTATAAACATAGAAATATCGTTTTTTGACTTGACTTCATTGGTAATTTTTTTTAATCTTACTTGCGCATTCACTAGTGCCAAATAAAAAATAATTGACACTGCAATAATTATAATAGTTCCAATCAAACTTGTAGGCTTACCATAAAAAGACGCTAGGAGTAATATAAAATATACCAGTAAGGCAATAAAACTAATTTTTTTATACTGGGATCCAAGTTTGTTTAAATACTCATAATTCACATCACTTTTTATATTCATTTCTACTATTTCGGATGAATTAGATTTTTTAAACAATGAAAATAACTTTGAATTAGATTTTAATTTAATAGTATTTAAAAACCATTTATACGAATTTGTTACCGGTTCAAAATTAATTGTTATACCACGGTCATTTGTGGCTCTTCTTGTCAAAAAAATTGCTAGTGGCATTAAAACAAGGGTAGACATCCAGCATCCTAGAAAAGGGGATATTTCATTTTGTTGCGCTACTTTTTTTCCAAAAGTATTTATGAAGTGGAATATAATAAAAATTAGAATAGCAAAGACAATTGGCAATCCTAAACCACCTTTTCTAATAATAGCGCCTAGGGGAGCTCCAATAAAAAACATTAATAAACAAGCAAACGCAATTACAAATTTATCGTAAAACGCAATCCAATGTTGGTTGATATTTATTTGTTTGTTATTTAATTCAAAATTTGAATTATCTAATGAAAAATTAGTGGCGTCAATAGTGCTACTGGCAACTCTTAGGATTTGTGATTTATCATTTGCATCCTTAAAATTATCGAGTATGTTTAATGAGGTAAATTTTGGTGTCGTACTAGTTGGATTTAGATTAGAATTGGTAATTGCTGAACGGAAATTCATATTTTCTGCAATTGAAACGACATCTCTATTATACGTTTTTTGAAGTGAGTCAAGCGTGAATTTTAGTTCGCCAACGGTGAGCATTGTGTTAGTATTAGTTATCTGTTCCTCATCTAAACTAGATGAATTTAATTTTGATAAATCAATATTTATTACATAGGTTTTGAATTCGCTTTTCGCAAAAGGAACTTTAATTCTATCTTCATATTTAACTGGTATAATATCTTCATAATAATTTCCATCTTTTAATACTAATTTCAAGACGTTCGAATTTTCATTACTAATCAGTTCTCCTTTTTTTGCTTTTATTACGGTATTACTTCCAGGACCCATTGTAGAAAGTTTGTGAATTGTAATTCCTTCTAAAAATCTACCTTCTTCACCTATTTTTTTTTCAACCTTTATATTGTAGGCGCCCACTTGGCTAAATTGTCCTTCGGCGATAGCCATAGCAGGTTTAACTTGTGCAATATTACGTCTAAAGTTTATAAATTTATATTCGGCGTATGGAATAACATTGTTAGAGAAAAGGAATGCAAGGACACTTAGCAAAGAAATAAATATAATAAGCGATTTCATGGATCGTTGTAATGAAATTCCAGATGATTTCATAGCTGCAAACTCATAATTTTCGGCAAAACTTCCAAAAGTCATAATTGAAGCCAAAACAACTGATAATGGGAGTACAAGCGGAATGATACTTGGCATTTTAAAAAGAAGGAACTTTAAAATCATTATAAATTCTAAATCCTTTCCAGCGAGTTCAGAAATAAAAAGCCAAACTACTTGTAATACAAAAATGAAAAAAAGAATAACAAATACAGATGTAAATGTTGTTATGAAGGTTTTTAATAAGTACTTGTCAAGTATTTTCACTCGAAATTAATCTAGTTTATTGATGTAGTATTTTGGATATTTACTAGCTACAAATGTAAACTGATTTTTTGATAAAGGTTGGTTGGTTTTAAAAGAATTAACAGTTATGGTTGTTTTAGTGCCATTTTTTCCAATCTCTATAACATTATAAATATTTTTAGTTTGAGAATCAATACCTAATAATACTTCTTTTCGCTGGTCTTTAGTGTTGATGGGAACGAGTTTTATGTATTGAATTTTTCTTCCTTTAACATCTTGTAGTATGTCCCAATAATTTTTGTAACCACTATTAAAAAAAGTCAGCATTTTTGAAGGAGTAATTTCAGTATCATTTTTTTCGTTAACACTTGAAATAGTAATTTCTTCATCCTCTGGCACGATTGTATAATTTTTTTTGCCGTCAAAAATTTTTGTTATTCCCATCAAATTTAAAACATATTTATTATCCTGTATAATAACATTTCCTTTACTTTCTTTATTGATATTTTCTTTGCTATTACTAAGTGTATATTTAAAATCGATAGTAATGTTTTGGTGTGATTTAATTTTAGTGGTTACTTGATCCAGTAAATCTTTAGCTTTTTTATCTTGGGAGTTCACAAAAAAAGTCACAAAGAGTAAAATAATATAGGTTGCTAGTTTTTTCATTTTAATTATTGTTTTGTTCGTTGTTGAAGAATTGTTCCAATGAAGCTAGGTCTGTAATATTTACACTTCTTGCCTTGCTACCTTCAAAAGGCCCAACTATACCCGATGCTTCTAACTGATCAATTAATCGGCCAGCTCTGTTGTAACCTAATTTGAGCTTCCTTTGCAATAATGATGCCGAGCCCTGCTGAGCTATAACTATTATTTCTGCCGCTTCTTTAAATAAACTATCTCTCTCTGAAATGTCAAATTCAAGGTTTATGCTTCCTCCGTCCTCTCCAACGTATTCGGGTAATAAATAGGCACTTGGATATGCTTTTTGGGAACCGATATAATCAACAATTCGCTCAACTTCTGGAGTGTCTACAAAAGCACATTGCACGCGTACCAAATCATTTCCATTTGAATATAATAAATCACCGCGCCCAATTAATTGATCTGCACCTTGCGTGTCTAATATTGTCCTAGAATCTATTTTTGAAGTAACTCTAAAAGCTATTCTAGCGGGAAAGTTTGCTTTTATAATTCCAGTAATAACATTAACAGAAGGTCTTTGCGTGGCAATAATTAAATGTATTCCAATGGCCCGAGCCAACTGAGCTAAACGGGCTATAGGGGTTTCAACTTCTTTGCCTGCAGTCATAATTAAATCAGCAAATTCATCAACAACTAATATAATATAGGGGAGGAATCGGTGGCCGTTTTCAGGATTTAATTTTCTGCTTTTAAACTTTTCGTTGTACTCTTTAATATTTCGAACCATAGCATCTTTGAGTAAAGAATACCTATTATCCATCTCGATACATAAAGAATTTAACGTATTAATAACTTTGTTATTGTCTGTAATTATAGCATCGCCATCATCAGGAAGTTTTGCTAAATAATGTCTCTCAATTTTGTTAAACAGTGTTAATTCTACTTTTTTGGGGTCAACCAAAACAAATTTAACTTCTGCTGGGTGTTTCTTATATAAAAGTGATGTTAAAACTGCATTCAATCCTACCGATTTTCCTTGTCCCGTTGCGCCAGCCATCAAAAGATGCGGCATTTTTGCTAAATCAACTACAAAGGTTTCGTTAGAAATAGTTTTTCCCAGTGCTATTGGTAATTCCATTTCGGCTTCTTGAAACTTTGCAGAAGAGATTACGGTTTTCATTGGAACCATTGTTGGATTTTTATTAGGTACTTCAATTCCAATTGTCCCTTTTCCTGGTATTGGGGCAATTATACGAATTCCTAATGCTGCCAGCGATAAAGCGATATCGTCTTCCAAACTCTTTATTTTTGAAATTCGGATTCCGGCCTCGGGAATAATTTCATATAAGGTAACCGATGGCCCTACAGTGGCTTTAATTTGTGCGATGTCTATTTTGTAGTTTTTCAAAGTTTCTACAATACGGTTTTTATTTTCCTCTAATTCTTCTTGATTTATAGTTATGCCAATTGAAGTATATTCTTTAAGTAGATCAATTGTTGGAAATTTGTAATTTGATAATTCTAGCGTTGGATCAAATTCGCCAAAATCAGCGACTAATTTTGCAGCTAGATTTTCTTCTATAACTTCTTCATCTTCATATTTTTCAATCACGAAAGCTTCATCATCAGTTTGAATGTTTTTCATCGTTGGAACATTCTCAATTTCATCTGTTTGTGAAGAAGGAGTGAGGGTTTTTATTGTTGGGTCCAAATTAATTTCGGACGCATTTTCAATAGTTGGCTTTAAGGTTTCTTTATCAATCTCAAATTGAGACGGTTTTAGTGTTGGCTCTTTACTATCTTCCGTATCTTGAACTGCAAATTCTTCTAAATTATAATCGGTGGCTGTTTCTTTTGAGGTTAATTCATTCAAATTGTCATTAATCGCTTTTTGTTTTTTCTCAAAAAAAGTTTTAATGGCATCGGGAGCTATTTTTATTTTGAATATTAAATAGATTATTAGTGATAAAATAATAACGAGTAAGGTGCCGACTTTACCAATAAATCCTTGCATAAATTGATTTAACTCGTAACCAACTACACCACCTAAATCGGGTATTGCATCAGCAAAGAAGCCTAAACTTACAGAAACTACAACAAGTGCATATAAATCCCAAAACCAAGTGTTTTTTAATTTTTTAAATGAAAGCCCCATGAGGAGATAGACGCCACTTAGAAAGAATAATTTCACAAATATAAAGGATGCAATGCCAAAGCCACAATAGATAAATAAGTCAGCTAGAATTGCGCCATAGTAGCCCAGCCAGTTTTCAACGTTTATATTTCGTTCAAATAATGAGCTAATTACACTTTGATCAGATTGACCATTTACTAAAGCGTCTTGAGAGATGAAATAAGAAACAAACGAAACCAAAAGTGCAATTGAAAACAAAATTAAAACAAACCCTAAAAGCATCCGGTATTGCTTTTTTGTAGCGACTATTTTTAAGTCTGAATTATCTGTAGTTTCTTTTTTTGTAGTTTTTGCCATCTTCTATAATTGGAACTTATTTTATATTAATTAAGAAATTTTGGGACATAAATCAACAAGCCTACTGAAATAGCCGCAATAGCTGCAAAAAATACGCCACCAGCTGCTATGTCTTTTATTAAACCTATGCGGTTGCTAAATTCGGGATGAATAAAATCGGCAACTTTTTCAATAGCTGTATTTAGACTTTCAACAGCCAAAACAAGCCCAAAAGCTAAAATTTGAATCATCCACTCTTCTCTAGAAATATTAAAATAAAAGCCAGCAATTATCAGTATGATTGACAGTGTGAACTGAACCATTATGCTGTGCTCGGTGGTTATAAGCTTATAACAACCTTTTACAGCATAGCCTATACTTTTTAGGCGACCCATAAAAAAAGAATTATCTTTTTCTACCTTCATAAATTTATAGTGTTTCTAAGGCCAATTTGTAATTTGGTTCATCTGCTATTTCAGGCACTTGTTCAGAGTAGGTGATAGTGCCATTCTCATCAATAATAATAACTACTCTAGAATGTAAGCCTGCTAAAACACTATCTACAATTTCTAAACCGTAGTCTTTTCCAAAGCTACCCGATTTAAAATCTGACAGATTAATTACATTTTCAATGCCTTCAGCAGCGCAAAATCTTTTTTGCGCAAAAGGTAAATCCCTAGAAATACATAACACTTTTGTATTATCCAGTTTAGACGCTTCAACATTAAATGCTTTAACAGACAAGGCACAAGTTCCGGTATCAATACTAGGAAAAATATTTAAGACCAATTTGCTGCCACTAAAATCGGCTAGCGTTGCGATGCTTAAATCATTTTTTATTAATTTAAATTCGGGTGCTTTTGAGCCCACTTTTGGTAGCTCACCATTGGTTGATATTGGATTTCCTCCTAATGTAATTGATGCCATAGCTTTTTTGTTTTTTTTGATGCTCAAAAGTAGTAAAAATATTTAGCATATTGTGTTTTGTATATTATGAAAAAAAACAAAAGTAACTTGTTGTTTTTAGTTTATATATTGTAATATTGCGATATAAAAATAATAAGATATGGGGGCATCTAAATCCGATTCATTTTCAAACGAACAAAATGGTATGGCAACTATATTTAAAGCGCTTTCGCATCCGGCAAGAATCGCAATAGTTGACTATTTGCTGAAAGTAGATACTTGTATTTGTGGTGACATTGTAAACGAATTACCATTGGCACAACCAACAATATCTCAGCATTTGGCTGCATTAAAAAATGTCAGTATAATTAAAGGTACAATAGAAGGCACTGCTATTTGTTATTGTATAAATCCGGAGGTAATTGGCAAAATTGAATCTTATTTTGGTGTCATTCGGCACCGACTTGTCAATAAATGCTGTGAATAGCAGTAGTGACTGTGAAATTATGTAAAACCAATATTAAAAATATGCTAGAAAACGTATCTAAAACTATTGCTGAAGCCTCATCTAAGATAGTGTCTGATGAACGAAAAGAAATGTTAAATCCTTTAGTAGAGTACATTCAAAATAAAGTAAATGCCAACAAAGAAATTCGACTCAATTTCATTTGCACACACAATTCTCGTAGAAGCCATTTGTCGCAAATTTGGGGACAAACTATGGCGTTTCAGTTCGGTATTAAAAATATTTTTTGCTATTCGGGTGGAACCGAAGCTACGGCTATGTTTCCAAAAGTAGGAGAAATATTGACTAATCAAGGGTTTCAAATTCAGAAGTTAAGTCAAGAACAAAATCCGGTATACGCTGTAAAATTTGATGAAAACCAAAATCCGATTATCTGTTTTTCCAAGGCCTATTTCGATGATTTTAATCCGAAAAGTCATTTTGGAGCCATAATGACTTGCAATAATGCCGATCAAGGTTGCCCGATGGTTTTTGGTGCAGAAGCTCGTTTTCCTATAAAATATGATGATCCAAAAGCATTTGACGGAACTGAATTAATGGACGAAAAATATTCCGAACGCAGTTTGCAAATTGCTAGTGAAATGTATTATGTTTTTTCTCAAATTAAATAGTTTAAAAATGGTAAGAAAATCTACGCTCATCTTTTGTTTATTCACTCTATTCTCTGTTCAAGCTCAAAAAGCAAATCTAAATGCAGATTTGTTAAAATATTGTTCCTCTCTTTCATCAGAGTTTAATCAAATTCCAGCTGATCGGAAAGAATATTTAAATGAACTTGTAAGCTATATTGCTGAACAACAAAAGGCACAAAAAGCAATCAATTTAGTTTTTGTATGTACGAGTAATTCCAGACGAAGTCATATGGCACAAGTATGGTCTCAAATTGCGTCCTATTATTATAATATTAATAATGTGAATACCTTCTCGGGTGGAACCGAAAAAACTAAAGTTAACAAAAATGCGCTTTTAGCACTTGAAAAAACTGGGATTTTTTTACAGTCACATCAACAAAGTGAAAATCCAGTTTGGTTCGCGTTTGTTGGTGTTAAATTCACTCCAATGATTTTATTTTCAAAAGTGTATACCGATTCTACCAACCCATCAAAGAATTTTGGTGCTGTGATGGTATGTGCTGAAGCGAATGAATCTTGCCCAATTGTTGCAGGTGCCGATTTTAGGTTGGGCTTGCCATATCAAGATCCAAAAGCATTTGACAACACAGCACAACAAAATGAAAAATACGATGAACGATGCCGTCAAATTGCTAGAGAAATGTTCTATGTTTTTTCTCAAATAAAGTAATAACATGAAAAAAAGATTAAATTTTTTAGATCGATTTCTAACGTTGTGGATATTTCTAGCGATGTTGATTGGTGTTTGTATGGGTTATTTTATTCCAAATTCAGCTGATTTTATTAACTCATTTTCATCAGGAACTACTAATATTCCGTTAGCAATTGGATTAATTTTAATGATGTATCCGCCACTTACAAAAATTGATTTTTCACAAATGACTCAGATTTTTAGTAAGCCAAAATTATTGATAACTTCTTTCCTTGTTACCTGGATTTTTGGTCCGTTCCTGATGTTTTTACTTTCAGTTTTGTTTTTAGGTGACCATCCCGAATATATGACAGGATTAATTATTATTGGGATAGCTCCATGTATTGCAATGGTAATTGTATGGAATGAATTAGCAGAGGGAAATAGGGAGCTTACAGCCGGATTAATTGGGATTAATAGTTTATTACAGGTTTTCTTTTTTAGTTTGTACGCTTATTTTTATTTAGCTGTCCTTGCGCCACTATTTGGGGTTGAGGGATTAGACTTAAATATAACCGTTTTAGAAATTGCAAAGACAGTTGGAATCTACCTTGGAATTCCATTTGCTTTAGCTGTAATGAGCCGTTTTTTATTAAAAAATATTTTAGGTGATAAATGGTTTAATCAAAAATTTATTCCTTTTGTTTCTCCAATTACACTAATAGCACTTTTATTTACGATAGTGGTCATGTTTAGTTTAAAAGGCGAAATGATAGTTAATTTACCTATGGATGTAATTAGAATTGCTATCCCGCTTGTGATTTTCTTTGTGATTATGTTTTTCTTAATGTTTTTTGTTGCTAAGAAAATTGGTGCTAATTATCGGGATGCTGTAGCGTTATCTTTCACTGCGTCAGGAAATAATTTTGAATTAGCTATTGCGGTTTCAATAGGTGTTTTCGGCATTAATAGTGGTCAGGCCTTTGCGGGAGTTATTGGACCGCTAGTGGAAGTACCAGCATTAATAGTAATGGTAAATGCCGCTTTTTGGCTTAAAAGAAACTATTTTAAAACCTAAAAAGCCGTTTTAATTTTAAAGCGGGTTTATTAGGTTTTTCTTGTTTTCATTAAACGTGTAGTGCTCTATTATCTGTTGCGCTTAAAGCAGCTTCCTTCATTGCTTCTGCAAAAGTAGGGTGAGCATGTGATATTCTTGAAATGTCTTCCGCTGAAGCTCTAAATTCCATAGCAGTAACTGCCTCCGCAATTAAATCAGCACAGCGGGCGCCTATCATGTGAACACCTAAGACTTCATCTGTTTTAGCATCGGCAAGAATTTTTACAAAACCATCTAAATTACCACCCGCACGTGCTCTTCCTAGTGCTTTGAAAGGAAAACTACCAGCTTTATAGGCCACGCCACTTTCTTTTAATTGCTCTTCGGTTTTACCAACTGCGGCAACTTCTGGCCAAGTATATACCACACCAGGAATCAAATTATAATTAATATGAGGCTTTTGTCCAGCCAATAATTCTGCAACCATTGTACCTTCTTCTTCTGCTTTGTGAGCCAACATAGCACCACGAACTACATCTCCAATGGCATAAATATTTGAAATATTGGTTTGTAAATGATCATTAACTTCAATCATTCCACGATCGGTTACTTTTACATCAGCTTTATGAACATTCAATCCGTCAGTGTAAGGACGTCTTCCAACAGCAACCAAACAATAGTCACCGTCAAAAGTAACAGTATTTCCTTTGGAGTCAACTGCTTTTATTGTTATGTTTTCCCCGTTTCTTGTCACCTCGTTTACTTTGTGAGAGGTATAGAATTTCATGCCTTGTTTTTTCAAGACTTTAGTCAATTCTTTCGATAAGCCAGAATCCATTCCAGGAATTATCCGGTCTAAAAATTCAATTACAGACACTTGTGCGCCAAGTCTCAAATATACTTGACCTAATTCAATTCCAATAACTCCACCACCAATAATAATGAGGTGTTTAGGAATTTCTTTTAATTTTAATGCTTCAGTAGATGTAATAATTCTTTCCTTATCAATAGTAATAAAAGGTAATGAAGAAGGCTTAGATCCTGTTGCGATAATTATGTTTTTTCCTTCAATTGTTTCCGATTTCCCATCTGATTTTGTTATTTTAACCTGTGTAGCACTTTCAAAAGAGCCCAATCCTTCATAAACAGTAATGTTGTTTTTGTCCATCAGGAATTTAACACCACCCGAAGTTTGATCAACTATAGCTTGCTTGCGGGCAATCATTTTTTCTAAATTAACTTTTACCTCACCTGAAACATCTATTCCATGATCGGAAAAATGTTGTAATTCTTCATAATGGTGGGAAGATGCTAATAAGGATTTTGAGGGAATGCAGCCTACATTAAGACAGGTTCCCCCTAAAGTAGAATATTTTTCTATGATTGCGGTTTTTAACCCCAGTTGGGAACAACGTATTGCTGATACATATCCTCCAGGGCCAGAACCTATAATTATAACATCGAATGAACTCATGATACTATTTTTTTTTATGTGTCGCAAAATTACAAATTAAATACAATATTAAATTCATTACTTGGACCAATTTTATTCAAAATCATGAAAAATTAAAAGCCGTAGTATTTTTTACTTCTCCAATCATAAAGGTGCTTTGCGTACTGCCAATATGTTCTATTGTAGTTAATTTAGTAACTATAAACTCTCTATAGGCTTGCATGTCTTTAATGCAAATTTTTAGTATGTAATCATACTCGCCACTTACATGAAAACACTCAAGAACCTCATTTAGTTTAATTACTTCTTGTTCAAACTTGGTTAGATATTCTCTAGAATGCTGTGTTAATTTTATATGACAAAAAACAACAAAACTTTTATCAATTTTATTTCTATCAAGAAGAGCCACATATTTTGAAATAATTCTTTCCCGTTCAAGTTTTTTAATTCGCTCATATACAGCTGTTACCGATAGGTTGAGTTGTAATGATAGTTCTTTAGTTGTCTTTTTTGTATCGCTTTGAAGTAGCATGAGAAGTTTTTTGTCTATAGCATCCATCATGTTGAATTATTTAAGGTGATTTTTTAAAGTATAATTTTCTGTAACGCTTTATTTTTTCATTTAATACTAGATTTTTAATCTAATATTAAATTATAAATTAGATTTTAAAACCAATTATTATCAAAAGTATTGATTAATAATTTAAATATAATGTAATTTGAATACTTATTTTAAAGTTTTATTTTATTTTTTTAATTATAAAAGCCTAATTATGGATTCATTTAACCCAGCTGATAATATACAAGATCTTCAATATTTTGGAGAATTTGGTGGCGTTAATCCCTCAATTTCTGATAGCTCTACCTATACATTTTTGTCTGCAAAAACTATGTTTGATACCTTTGAAGGAAATGCTGATGGGTGTTATTTATATTCCCGTCATTCCTCTCCAATGAACCTTTATTTGGGTCAAGCGCTTGCCGCTATGGAAGGCACTGAGAGTGCCAATGTTGCTGCCTCTGGAATGGGTTCAATTACGCCTGTTTTGTTGCAATTATGCAGTGCAGGAGATGAAATTGTATCTAGTAGAACTATTTATGGAGGTACGTATGCTTTTATGAAAAACATGTTACCTCGTTGGAATATTACTACCAAATTTGTAGATATTACTAAATTGGATAGGGTTGAAGCCGCCATAACACCTCGGACTAAGGTTTTATATTGTGAATCGGTGAGTAATCCACTACTGGAAGTTGCAGATATCAATAAATTAGTCGAAATCTCCAAAAAGCACAATATTAAATTGGTTGTAGATAATACTTTTTCACCCATGTCACTTTCACCTGCAAAAATGGGAGCCGATATTGTAATTCATAGTTTGACAAAATTTATCAATGGAAGTAGCGATACAGTTGGCGGTGTGGTATGTGCGTCACAAGATTTTATAAACGCATTAAAAAATGTTAATGATGGTGCAAGTATGTTACTCGGGCCAACGATGGATAGTTTGCGTTCGGCAAGTATTTTAAAAAATCTTAGAACACTTCATATAAGAATGAAACAACATAGTGCTAATGCGCTATATTTAGCTCAAAAATTTGAAGCTGATGGGCTGAAAATTGTTTATCCTGGTTTGACAAGTCACCCTAGCCATGCATTATATAGTCAAATGATTAACAAGGAATATGGTTTTGGTGGTATGATGACTATGGAAGTTGGTTCGTTAGAAAAAGCGAACGAGTTGATGGAATTGATGCAAAATAAAAATCTAGGTTATCTGGCTGTAAGTTTAGGTTTTTATAAAACGTTATTTAGCGCACCAGGATCTTCAACATCTTCTGAAATCCCTTTGGAAGAACAAATAGAAATGGGGCTTTCTGACGGTCTAATTCGTTTTTCAATTGGATTAGATAATGATATTGAAAGAACGTATCAAATGATGAAAAAATGCATGCTTGATTTAAAGATTTTATCTTAACTAGTAGCAATGAAATAGTGATATATGATTTATTTACGCTCCATTTTGCTCTGAAATATTGGAATTGAGCTTACTATTTTTGTAACTAAATCCAAAATATATAACTAATCCAATTACGAGCCAACCCGAAAAATAAATCCAATTCCAAATACTCAATTCGGCCATCATATATAAACAAGAAATTAAACCTAATAATGGGATTAATGATAGATTTTGTTTCCATGACCAAACTGCAAATCCAATTATGGAAATTAAAAAAATCCACATTGGAATTTTATGCTTAAATAAATCAAATCCGCTTTCGTATTTCAGTTCATTTTTAATTGGCATTTCATTAATTACTTTTTCATATGTGATTTCATTTTTACTTAAGTCATCTAATATTTTTTCTATGTCTTGAGTATCTTGATTCGCTTGTAATTTTGATAAATAGAGGAATACCTTTTCACTTTCTTTTTTGTCTAGTGATGTGACTATATTTGAGGGTGAATTGATTTGTTTTTTATTTAATAAGAAATCAAGCGTAGATTTTTTATTAATGGTAAATGCAATATAAATTCCAGTTACAATAAGTAAAGGAAATATTAATTTTGAATTGATATATGGAATTTTAAATTTACCTCTTGGGATGTCTTTTTTATTTTGTAGAACTAAAACCCCAGCGCACACCAATACAAATGCAAATAAAGTTCCAATACTACACAAGTCTGTTACCATCGTCAGGTTCATAAATAAGGCAGGGATGGCTACAACAAAACCAGTAACGATAGTTGCATAAGAGGGCGTTTTGTATTTAGGATGCACTTTTGAAAATCGTTTTGGCAATAAACCGTCTCTACTCATACTCATCCAAATTCGAGGTTGCCCCATTTGAAATACTAAAAGCACACTGGCCATGGCAACAACTGCGCTTACGGCAATAATTCCCGACATCCATTTTAAATTTATTTTTTCAAATACAAAAGCAAGAGGATCACCAACATTCAATTCGGAATAGTTTACCATACCGGTTAAGACAAGTGCAATCGCTACATACAATATAGTGCAAGTAATGATAGCCCACATCATTCCACGTGGTAAATCACGTTGCGGATTTTCACATTCTTCTGCCGTGGTTGAGATTGCATCAAAACCAATGTATGCAAAGAAAACTGCCGAAACCCCTTTTAATATTCCACTCGCGCCATTGGGAGTAAAGGGATGCCAATTGTTGGTGTCTACATAAAATGCACCAACAGCAATTACCAATAAAATAACACACAATTTTATTACAACCATCAAGTTGCTAGCATTTCTTGATTCTTTCATTCCTCTGTAGACCAAGGCAGTAATTAATATAATTATAAAAAGTGCGGGTAAATCGGCAACAAGATGAAATGAGCCAATAGTGGGTGAAGTAGTCCAAGCAGTATAAGCCGCTTGTATTCCCTGAGGCAAGTCATCAAATGATTTTCCACCCTGCATCAATGCGGTGGCTTCTTTAAATCCATTAGACGCTGTTAAATAATCCATTTGAATCCAATCGGCCATTTGGAGTAAATGCAAATCATATTTTGAATTCAAAGTAGTTAGAATACTATCTACAAGTCCCGTAAAATAATCACTCCAGGAAATTGCAACCGTTATGTTTCCAATAGCATATTCCATTATTAAAGCCCAGCCAATAATCCAGGCAATTATTTCTCCAAAAGCAACATAGGAATAGGTGTAAGCGCTACCAGATACAGGGACCATTGAGGCAAACTCCGCATAAGCAAATGCAGCAAAGCTGCAGGCTATAGCTGTGAAAATAAATAGGAAAATTACACCAGGACCCCCTTCTGCACTTGCTTTTCCAATAGTGCTAAAAATGCCGGCGCCAATAATCGCAGCAATTCCAAATGCGGTTAAATCTCTTGCTTTTAAATGTTTTCTAAGTGAATGCTGTTCATCTGCGTCATTTTTTGCTACTTGTTTTAGTATGTCTTGAACAGTTTTTTTTCGAAAAAGGGTGGAAAATAACATTGTCGTTTAATTATAATGAAGAAACAAATATAAAAAAGGAATTGATACGACTAGCCTAAATCCCTAATATAAGTTTTTGTAATTTACAAATAGTAATATATAATTAAAAACTATTATAAAAGTAGTTCGCGTATTAGTAAATTTGCGATTCAAAATTTAATTAATAAATAGTATATGGGTAATAACGACACGCAGGGCAAATGTCCTTTCACAAGCGGAACACTTAAGCAAAGTGCTGGAAAGGGGACATCAAATAGAGATTGGTGGCCAAATATGTTAAATCTAGGTATTTTACGTCAAAACTCATCACTTTCCAATCCGATGGGGTCTGATTTTAATTACGCTGCTGAATTTAAGAAACTCGACTTAAACGCCGTAAAACAAGATTTGTATGCTCTTATGACAGATTCTCAAGATTGGTGGCCTGCAGATTATGGTCATTATGGTCCTTTTTTCATTCGTATGGCTTGGCATAGTGCTGGAACCTACAGAATACAGGACGGACGAGGAGGTGCAGGTTCAGGCACACTCCGTTTTGCTCCCTTGAACAGTTGGCCCGACAATGGCAATTTAGACAAGGCCCGACTTTTACTTTGGCCTATAAAACAAAAATATGGCAAACAAATTTCATGGGCGGATCTAATGATTCTTGCAGGAAACTGTGCCCTTGAGTCAATGGGATTTAAAA
>Ga0049083_10000083_pt1 | contig 24923 bp, 15 predicted proteins | sample GreLakmeMI27MSRF_FD_66719 | JGI IMG/M metagenome (GOLD analysis project Ga0049083, IMG submission 66719) | Freshwater lentic microbial communities from great Laurentian Lakes, MI, USA - Great Lakes metaG MI27MSRF | ecosystem: Environmental > Aquatic > Freshwater > Lake | place: Great Lakes...
GGGCGGTGGGGGCAGCGCGCTGGTGAGCAGGGCGGCGCGGGGAGGCGCAAACAGGGCGGGCGGGGGCGCGGAGAGCAGCGGCGGCGGCAGCGCCTGCGCCTGGAGAGCGCCGCGTCAGCGCAGCTCCACGGGGGTGCCTCCGTGCGCGCACCGTGGCGCCCACGCGTGGCTGCGGCTGCGCGTGGCCTGGAGGCGGGGGCAGCGAGGGGCGGAGGGCCAGGGGCGGCGGCGCCAGGGCGGGCGCCCCTAGGAAGCCGCCCGGAAGCACCGGCGGCGGCGGGACAGCGGCCGCACGGGGCGCTGCTGCTGCTGCTGGCGGCGGGCGGGTGGACAGTGGCGGAGCGCCCAGAGGCTGCGAGGGCGGCAGAGGAGGAAGGTGGCCTCCCGTCGGCGCGCCGGCGGGCACCGCCAACGGGTGCACCAGCGGCGGCGGCCGCACAGCCACTGCGGACGGGCAGCAGGTGTCAACTTCGAGGAGAGAAGAGAGAGATGGCAAGAGAAGCAGCGAGCTGCAGGCTGTCAATGTTATCAGGCCTCCTCTGCGCACCAGGTGGCAGCGCGCCAGGCGGGACTCGCACAGCGGCAACAGAAGGCGGCACGCCCGGGGGTGGAGGCAACGTTGACGTGTGCGCGTGCGCAAGCACCGGTGGTTTCCACGCCGCGGCTGGAGCGCCAGCGGGCGGGGCGCCAGCCCTCCACTCGCCTGGCGGCGCGCCGTGAGGGCTTGACATGGAGCGGCGGGAGGAGGGCAGTTGCAACCCTAAACCAAATAATAGAGAGAGAGAAGTATTTTACAAACGATACGCGCCGCCAGCTAAACCTAAACCAAATAATAGCAATACCGAATTTGAAGAGGACGTCCCGACCGCGGCCTCCACTATTTGGTTGCTGTGTCCTTACACACAGTACGCACGCACGCAGGCCGCGCAGTGGCGCTGGCATCCTGGAGTGTCTTCTCCAGTCCGGTGCGGTCCAGAGGGCCGAGGCTGTGCAACACTCACAACCTGCGAAGAGGGTACTCACGCGACGGCGCAGGTCATGCGCACGCAGAGAGCGGTGGAACGCAGGTGCCACAGGGGTGCCTCGGCCTGAAGCGGCGGGTCCCGAAGGCGTGCTAGAAGTGCCGCTCACTTGGCGCTCATTCTCCACCCTCTGCCTGCGCCCGCGTCAACACTCCGCGCGAATCGCATCGCCGCGGGCGATTCAAGGGTGCCACGCACCTCATCCTCAGCCTTGCTGGCCTTGCCCTGGCCCTGGCCCTCGGTTGCCACGAAGCCCTCCTGCTCAGCCTCTCTGGCGCGCTTCGCGCTGAGCGCGGACTCCGTCTCGGGGAGTCCCTCCCGCGGGGAGGTCCAGGCGGGCAGGTCCTTAGCGCGCATGTGTCTGATGACGCACTCCATGCCCTCCTCTCGGTACTGGTAGGCGTAGACGCGCAGCCTGAAGTCCTCCACCGCGCCACGCAGGTCGAAGGAGGACGGGGCTGGCGGCGCTGCTGCTGCACCCGGTGGCAGTGCAGTCTGGGGTCGCTCGTTGCGCTTCACCCCGAAAAAGTAGGAGGACTGCAGCGGCAGCGGGCGCAGCTCGCCCGGCCAGGGGTGCAGCGCCAGCGCGCCGCCGGTGCATCTCTCCACGGAGAGCACCAGCTGTCGCAGGCGGGACTCCACCCAGCCCTCCCACTTGCGGTGGCACTGCTCGCTGCCGGCGGTGGCGTCCACCTGCAGGTAGTGCTTGTGCAGCTTAAAAAAGGGCAGCGGCTCCCAGAGGGCGGCCCACACGCTGGGCGCGCCTAGCCCTGCGCGGCGCGCGTACACGCCCTGGCACACGCCGTCGCCGCGCTCCAGCTCGGCGCGCAGGATGCCCAGCGTGCTCTCGCTCACGTTGTAGCTGCTGTTCATGCAGGGGTAGGCTGGCGTGATGAGCGGCATGAGGTGCGTGCGGTCGCGCACGTTCACACGCGGGTCCCACACCGGCAGTCCCAGCGGCGCGCTGCTGCCGTCAGAGCTGCCGTCCGTGATGGGTGTCAACATCACCGGGTTGGGCCACCGCCACTGCGCGTAGACGCGAAAGAAGCGACTCAAGATGAGCGACGGCAGCGCAGTCGGGTACAGCTGGCAGATGCGCGCCACCAAGATTGCCCAGTTCACGCCCCCCAGATAGCCCAGCACGTTGGAGTAGACGCCCCGCTGCTTGGCCCACAGCTTCACCGCACGCAGGGCTGTGCGGAACACGGCCACGTCGGGCACCAGCTTCAGCAGCGAGTCGGTGACTCGGCAGCCGTTGAGTGACCGCACCGACTCGTCGTCCAGGTTGCGCAGGATGCCGTCAGCAGTCAGGTCCAGGCTCTCCGGGATGGTGTGCAGCGTCAGCCGCGCATACAGCAGGTCCACGCTGATGCCGCGGAACTTGAGCTTGATCACCGGCGTGAACGCGTCTGGCACTGGTTGCAACTCAGTCACCTCCGGCAGCGCGTCCAGCATGCTATACAGGGAGGGTTGAGACGCATCCGCAGAGAAGAAATCCTCCCCGCGCGTGCAGTGTCGAGGCCCCACGCACAGCGTGTCAATGTCAGCGCCAGGACCGTGCACGCCCAGGCGGTATGAGCCGAAGGTGAAGATCTTGGCGGACATCTGGGGAGAAAGCGTGAGCGGACCACTAGGGTTGGCAAGAGGGCGGGAAGTGGCTCAGCGGCACACACCTCTGAGAGAACGGGCTCCACCATGCCCTTGGCTGCGGATACGTGGCGCACCCAGTCCTTGACCAGCGCGTCTAAAGCACCCAAGACCTGACGCACTGCCGCCGTCAGCTCTCAAAGCGTGACTCTCAAGCAGCAGCAGAGGCGCGTGGCGACTGCGTGCGCGAGGCTGTGTGCGAGCGCGCCTCTTCGCGGAGGACGGCCTCCTCCGTGCTCTCGTACAGCCCCCGAGAGCGCAGGTCACTCTCCAGAGCTTCGGACAGCGCGCGGTCCAAAGCGCTCGGAGCAGCGGTGCTGATCGGCTCCGTCACGCCCAGCCGCGGAGGCGCAGACATGAAAAGAAACTGAGAGGAGGAGGAGGACACGCAATGTGTGTTCGACGATATATATGTCCCACAATTACAAGTCGAACACGAGGCCATTTGCGCATCTCTGGGCGTCTTATCGAAGCACTGCCTATCGGCTGAAGCGAGAGCGTGTGAGCGTCGCGCGAGGTGTGTCTTTCAGCGCGATACATTATGCTCCTCCGCAGCAGCAGCTCCTCCGACGCCTACAGCCAGCACAGCGGTGCGTGCAGCGATGTGGTTTGCTTGCGCTGTGCGCTGAGCGGCAGCCTGGCGTGTACACAGGCGGGGCGGCTGAGCGAGCGAATGAGGAGCTGGAGCTGGCTGCGCGCGCGCTGCGGCTTGACGCGTCGGAGGAGCTGCGTTCAAAGCTGGCCGCGTCACGCCAGGTGCGCTGCATTTTGGAGGAGGGCTGGTGGAGGAGGTGAAAGGAGCTCTGACATGTGCGCTTGCTTGCGCTTCCCGCTCGCTCTCTAGACCGCCGCTGCGCAGCTGAGCGCGCTGGAGGCTGCTCTAGCGAACGTGGTGGCGCAGACGCGCGCGCGAGAGGAGCGGGCTCCGCAAGTACAGCAGAGCGGCAGCTGCGAGCCGGACGAGGCACGAGCCAAGTGGCGCACCGTCGCGCGATGGGCGCAGCGCGACAGCGCCTCCGCCGCGACGCCTCTGCCACCCGCCGCAGCCGCGGCCGCGCCCGTGCCCGTGCAGCCTGTGCCGCGGTGCGTGCCCCAGCAGTTCAAATGTCTCAGGGCTCGCGACAGCTGACGCCTCTCCGCGCGCAGCCGCAGCTCGGTGGCAGCCGCCTGCCAGACGCCCCCCTGCGCGTGCGAGCAGCTGGCGGCGCTGCAGGTGTCGCTTGCAGCGTCTGAGAGCGGGCGAGCGAACGCGGAGAGCCGGGCCAGGGACTGTGATGCCCGCTGTGCCGCGAGCGTCGCCGCCGCACAGCAGGAGGCGGCCTGTGCGCGCGCCAAGGCAGAGGCGGCCTGCGCGGACGCCTCATCGGTGCGACGACGCGCAAAGGCGGCCGCACAGGCGCACGCGGCTGCGGAAGGCGCACTCCAGGCCGCCCTGTCCGCCTCTCAACGCGCCTCCGACGCCGCCTCGGCGCGCGCGACGGCGGCGGAGCGGCGCGTGGCGGCCGCGTCGGTGGGCAACACGCGGCTGCGGCGCGAGAAGGAGGCTGCCGAGTGCGCGGCGCAGGATGCAGCGCAGCACGCGCGCCGCGAGCTGGACGCCGCGTGGGCGGAGCTGGCACAGCTGCGCGCCGCAGGGCAGGACAGGGACAGCAGCTTGGGCTATGAGCTGGCCGCGTCGCGGAAGCAGCTGGGCGAGGCGGCTGCTCAGCGGGACGCCGCAGTTGCAGCCGTTGCTGCGCAGGCGCACCAGCTGCGTGCCAGCGACGAGCGCCTGGCGGAGCTGCGGGCGTCGCTGGACGCAGCGGCAGCCGAGGCGCACGCCTGGCGGCAGCGAGCGGAGGCGGCGGTGTCGGCAGCCGGAGAGGCTGTGGATGCCGCGGCCGCCGCGCGCGCGCAGGCGCACGCGCAGCAGCGGGCGGCGATGCGCTGCGCCGATGCGCGCCGCGACGGCTGGGCGCAGACGGATGGACCCGCCACTGCCGACGCGGGCGTAGGCGCGGAGCCCGAGACCGCGCCTCGCCGCTCCCAGGCCATCCCGCGCCACTGGCGCCGCATGCTGACGGCGCTGCGGCGGCGCAGCGCGATCGCGCGGCGGCGGCGGCGCAGCCGCGCGTGGATGCTTGCCCGCTCGCTCTCCCAGGGCACTGCACCGCCGGCGGCACCTGCATCCGCGTCTGCCGAGACGCAGGCCGCAGCAGCAGCGGCAGCCTGTGAGGCCGAGACCCTCCGGGCGCAGCTGACGGCGCTGCAGTCTGAGGCTGCGGGTCTGCGCGCGTCCAGCCGCCAGTCGGCCGACAGCTGCGCGTCCCTTGAGCGTCAGCGCGCAGCCGCGTGCGCCTCCGCGGAGCGTGCGCAGCAACGCGCCGCGCACGCTGAGCGGCGCTGCGCTGCGGCGGTGGCTGACGCCGCACAGCTGGCTGCGCTGGAGGCTGCGCTGGTCACCGCGCGCGCAGAGAGCCGCGCCTCCTCCCTCACGGAGCGCCACGGCGAGCAGGCCGCGGCGCGCCAGCTGGAGGAGGCGCGGCGTGAGGCGCAGGCGCTGCGGGAGCAGCTGGCACAGGCACAGCAAGACGCCGGAGCAGCTGTCGCGGCGCTCGCGGCGGCGGCGGCCGCGCATGCAACCTCTCCCGCACAATCTTCCCGGGGCGAGGGCGCCCCCGCGCAGCCGATGCGCGACATGGAGGCGCTGGTGAGCTCCTGGCGGGAGGCGTGCGCTCTGAAGGACGCTTCGCTCAGCGACCTCGCACACCAGCTCGCCGCTCTCCGTTCGCAGCCAGCCGCGTCGACGCCCGCAGACACCGCCGCGCTGATGGCCAGGCTGGCTTCCCGCGAGCGCGAAGTGGGCGAGCTGAGCCGCATGTTGAGGGCTTGGGAGGCGATGCGCGCGGGCAAAGATGCCGCCATCCGGGCCGCCCTCGCGCGCGCGGAGGCTGCGGAGAGCCAGCTGGCCGGCGTGCGCCAGAGCGTGGAGGGCATGCGTCGCGCGGCGGCGCGGGGCGCGGGAGCGGTGGCTCTGCCCGAAAAGGAGAACCTGGGCAAGGGGGTGGCGCCGCCGGGGCCGGTCACCGAGAGTGCCGCGCCGCCCGAGAGGGGGCGGGCGCTGCGCACACTGCAGCGCTTCCCATCCAACAGCGCGCCCTGAGGAGTGAAGACGGAACGGAAGACGGTGAGCTAATAAAGCTGTTTTATGCTCTAACTGCTGTTTCGTATCACCATGGTTTCCTATCAATATCCCCTCTGCCCACGCGCAGCCTGCTCCTCCGCGATGCTCAATCGAGCCTCCATCATGGCCAGCGTGCCTGTCACGACCTCCATCTGCGCCACCAGCCTCTCCAGCGTGTCGCCAACGCTGGCGCTGCTCGCAGACGCCCCTTGCGCGGCCATGGCGCGGTGCTGCGCGTGCGCGGCCGTGACGGTCGCTGTGCGGAAGGGCGAGTCGCGCTCGTCGGGCGTGGGGGAGGGTGTGGGCGAGGGCGGCGTGGGCGCGTGAGGGCGGGGCAGCGCCGATGCGGGGTGCGGCGGGGCGGTCCACTTGCCGCGGGGTCGCCAGGGCGGCATGGGCGTCGCCGATGCGGGGCGCAGCAGCGCTCGCAGCGGGGCCTCCTCCGCCTCAGTCAGCCCCTCCACAACCTCAGGAGGGGGCGCCCCGCTGCCCACAAGGTGCGCCGCGTTGGTGCGCCACACCAACAGCTGCGCGTCTGCGCCGCCAGAGGCGAAGAAGTCGCCGGTGGGTGCAAAGGCGGCCGCGTGGACGCCCCCCTCGCCGTGGCCGCGCAGCGTGTACGCCAGCCTGGCGCCACGAAGGTCCCATATGCGCAGCGCCGCGTCCGCGCTGGCGCTCAGCAGCGCGGCGCCCCTCGGGTGGAAGGCGACGGAGCGGCAGGCGCCCACGCCCGCGTCGCAGCCGTGCACCTGCAGCAGCTGCCGGGTGCGCGCGTCCCACAGCCGCGCGCCGCCGTCGCTGCAGCCGCTGGCGAGCGCGCTGCCGTCCGGGTGCCACGCCAGCGAGTGCACCAGCCCAGGGTGCGGCAGCTCTGCCACGGCGCGCCGGCTCTCCACGTCCCACAGCCTGCAATGGCGTCATCCGCGTCACGTGCGACGCATGGAAACGTCATTAGCAGGCGCCAGGGTGCCGTGCGTGCGTGCGGTGGTGGGCGCGCACCGCAGCTGCTTGTCGTCTCCCGCGGAAGCCGCCAGTCGCCCGTCGGGGCTGAACGACGCGCAGCGCACCCAGTTTCCGTGGCTGCCCAGCGTGCAGGCGAAGCGCTGCGAAGGCAGGCTCCACAGCTAACACAGGGGCAGCGAAGAGAGAGTCAGACAATTGTCAAGGACACCGACGCCAGCTGCGCTCTGCGCGCGCGCCTTGACCGCCTTGTCGTCGCCGGCGGTGAGGAGCAGGCGCCCGTCCGGCGAAAAGTCCACCGCACGCACGGTACCCGCGTGTGCCTTAATCACCGACGACTTGCCCGCACTGCATGCGCCATGTCAGCACGCGCAGGCGGGGCAGCGCGCCGCATGGGCTGGCACGCACGGCGTGGGCAGCCAGAGGCGCACGGTGTGGTCCTTTGAGGCTGAGGCGATGAGTCCGTTTTGCGGGGAGAAAGCGACGGCGTGCACGCTCGCCTGCGCCGCGCGTCAGCAAAGGCGGTGCTTGCCAGCTGGCAGCTGACACGCGCGGTTGGGTGCCCTGCGCGCCTTGTGGCCGGTGAAGCGGTAGGCGCGCAGGGACGGCTTAAAGTTCCACACCAGCACGCAGCCGTCTTCGCCGCCGCTCACAACCTGCCGCATGTTTGGGTTGAACACCAGCGCGTTCACCGGGCCACTGTGGCCGCGGTATGCGCGCTCCAGCACGGGGTCGGGCCCGCCAAACTGAGCATGTTCGCCTCAGCTCACCGCCACCCAAGGAAGCGCGGACGCACGCGCCTGGTCAGCAGACTCACGCATGGCGCCTGGCGTGGCGGCCCAAGAGCTGCGGCTAGGACGGTGCTGGCTTCAGACGAGACAGGGGCGTCAACGGCACTCGAAATGATGCGGGGCCGGAGGCCCGGAGCCCCACGCGGACGCGGGTTGCGCGATGCTTGGCAACCGGCCACCGGCGGCGGCGGCGGGCAACGTACGACGGCCGGGCACAAGCACTCCCTCCTCCTCCTAGAGTAGTAGGGCGCCCGTAGCCGTCGTTGTTGTTCATCCCACCGCACTGTCAGACTGTGCTCCGGCAGTGCAACCATGGAAGACAACGCAGACGCAGACGGCGTGCTGGCGGTTGCAGACGAGGACGCGTCACCGGCGCAGCACTTGCAAACCGGCTTGACGCCCAGGCTGAAGGAGCTGCTGCAGGACAGGTGCACTAGCGGCGTGTACGTCCTCATGCTCGAGAACGGCAAGTACTATGTGGGCAGCGCGGAGGACATGGAGCGGCGCATCGAGAAGCACAAGGCCAAAACGTGCGTGGTTGCTGTGTGATGTGTGTGACGTGCATGTGTACGTGCATGTGTGCTGTTAGCGCAGGGCGTCATTCGCAGAGCCCGCCTGACGCGGGCTCGCAGCGCGTCGCAGTGGACACAGCAGCACGCGTACGTGAGCACTGTCAGCACGCGCGCCGTGCCGGCCAAAGAGCTGCCCAAAGAGGAGCTGGGTGCGTGCGTCACCATCCCGCCCAGCACTTGTTAGTCCGCTCTGAGCACAGCTGCTTTGTACGCAGACGAATATTTGCGCCAGGTATACGAACATGGTGTCGACAACGTGCGCGGCTCTGTATTCGTTGCAGCGGCCCTGGACAGCTATATGCGAAACCTCATTCTGCAGCTGGTGTGTGACCGAAAACGCCTCTGCTTCCGCTGCGGACGCGGCGGCCACTTGAAGATGCACTGCGTGACGATGACACGCATGATCGCGTCATCGCATCACGATGACGCGACGTGATCGCATCGCATCGCATCGCGACGCGACGCGATGTGACGCGTCGCGTCGCATCGCGACGCTGATGCGATCAGCGTCGCATCATCGCTGAGCGACGATGTTGCACGCTTGCGCGCCAAGGCGGCACGTCTGGGCGACGATGCTGAATACGCAGACAAGGCGAGCGCGGCTGATGACGAGTCTTCGTGCCTGCGCACGCTGCTGAGCGAGCTGGACGCACCAGACAATGTATCGCAGCTGCGCGGCGAGTCGCTGGTCGAAGCGCTGAAACGCAAGATCGAAGAAACGTATGGTGGCAAGGACGAGCCGTGCCCAGCCGGCACACTGCTTCTGAGCACCATTCACAAGGCTAAGGGCCTCGAGTGGCCGCTCGTCTACCTGCTGCAGCCTGGCAGGCTGTTCGGGCTGACCGAGGCGCTGCAGGGCGGGTTCAAGCTGCTGCCGCGCGACGACGACTGGGAGGCGGCTGCGGAGCGCAACTGCACCTACGTTGCTGTCACGCGCTCAAACGACACGCTGGTGGTGCTGAAGCACATCCAGAGCGGCTTTGGCGAGCCGTTCGATCCCAGCCAACTGCTGGAGGGCTGCCATTTGAGGCTAGACCAAGCGGTGCGAAACGTCCGAAGGCGCCTTCACGAGTCGCCGCAGCAGGGCTGAGCTGGCATTGAAAGGCAGGAAAGATCTAGGAACGCGAAGAACACGAGCACGCGAGCTTAGTATTAGTGTCCAGTGAGTGGTTTCCAGAGTAGCCACCGGCAACCCTCGACTTACGGATTGGCATTCGCACTGTGCACTCCATCCACGCCAGCTTCGCTAGGTCCTCGAGGCAGTCGTGCACCTGCTGCGGTGCCTCCTCCGCAGGTTTCTGCGTGTGCCACTCTCACAGCTGAGAACGCTTCGGAGTTCGAACGCTAGCGACGCGGATAAGTCAGAGTTGGAAAAGCTGTAAACAAACACATCACCACCTAATGGCACTGTCCGTCATACCAGCAGCGCCTTGCACTCGTCGTCCTTGGCCACTGCCGCTGCGGTCTGGCCGCTTCCGTTGAGCGCCGCCTTGTCTGCCCCGTGCGCCAGCAGCGCGGCGACCGCCTGCGCGCGCTTGTTGAGCGCCGCCAGGTGCAGCGCGGTGGCGCCAGCCTTTGTCTTTGCGTGCACGTCCACCCCGTGCGCGAGCAGCACTGCCAGCGCCTCGGCGCGGCCCGCGCGCGCAGCCAGGTGCAGCGCCCTCATGCCCGCGCTGTCGGCAACCTCCAGGCTGGCGCCGCATGCGGCCAGCGCCTTGAGGAAGGCTGCGTCGTTGCGTTGCACCGCCCAGGCCACGGGAGAGGCGAACGCGCCCACCGGCGAGTCGCTGCTGGCGCCGTGCTGCATCAGGATTGACGCCAGGGCGGTGTCGCCACCCTCCAGCGCCGTCGCCAGCGGCGTGGCTCCCTCTCCGTCGGCCGCGTTTGGGTCCGCCCCTGCCGCAAGCAGCTGCGCGCTCTGCTCCAGCATGCCCAGCGCCACCGTGAAATGCAGCGCGGTGGCTGCAGGGGGCGGCCCGCCCGCGTGCGGCGGGCCCGAGCCCAGCGTGCGCGCGGAGACGTCTGGCCCAGCCTTCAGCAGCAGCTGGAACAGCTCCGGCGGCGCGCGACCGCCCGCGGCTGCGTGCAGCGCGGTGTAGCCGCTCGTGTCGCGCACGGCCAGGCTGGCGCCAGCCTTGAGCAGCAGCTCCACCACGTCCGTGTGGCCCTCCTCTGCGCAGCAGTGCAGCGCCGTGCGCCCGGCCGGGTCCTGCACGTCCACCCCCGCCCCGCCCGCAAGCAGGTCCACCACCAGCTGCGCGTCGCCGTCCATGCAGGCGTCATGCAGCGCCAGCGAGGGCGCGCCCAGAAGCACGCGCACTTCGTCCTCGTCTGCATAGTCGGCGGCGACTCGACCGCCCTCGTCAGCCAGCGACGCGTCCGCGCCAGCCTGCATCAGCAGCCGCACTGCAGCCTCGGAGTTGCCCTTCTTCGCGTTTACAGCGAAGTGCTGCACAGCAAGGAAGGACAAAGAAGTCGTCAGGGCTGCTGCGCATCCACGGCGCTCACGCACGCACCAGGGGCGTCTGTCCGCGCTCATTGGGCAGATCGCAGTCCGCGCCGCACTCCAGCAGCGCTGTAATCGCGGCCAAGTTGCCTGGCAGCGCACAGTGAACTCAGCATGAGGCGGCTACCAGACCCCTTAACTGACACGCCGCACCGTGCAGGCAAGCGATGTGCAGCGCCGTTTGGTTGATCGCGTTGCCCTGGTTGACGTCAACGCCCGCCGCAACTTGAGCCTTGATCTCCGCAGCCTTGTTGTCACGAGCCAATGTCAGCAGCCGCAGCAACGTGGCGCTGGGCCCAGCCGGGTTGCGAACAGGCACCACCGGGGCTGCCATGGCGCAGGAGCGGCGAGCGTTGCGGCCACTGGGTTTCCGTCAGGTGGTCCCGCCATTGTTTCCTCAGAGCCACGTCAGCAGAGATGCCAAAGCCAACCGCACCTCCGCCTGCCGAGCCCGCGTGCACGCCATGCAGAGCGGACAAGACCAGCCGCACGTCAGCCGCGCTCCGAGGCTCCAATGAGTGCTGCGCGGGCACTCTGCGAGGCCGCGCACGTATCTCCCCGCGCGTGCGAGGCGATGCCCGCAGGCGTGGATGCTTGCGTAAGGTGCGCAAGCTGAGTCGCGCAAGCCTGCAACAATAGTGCAGCGAGCTGAGTTGCGTGTTTTGAAGCGAGGATACCTTCACGCCCAAGACACCGCCTTGCTCGCCGCCGCTCCCTGCTGAGGTGGAGGAGGGCAGCATCGAGTACAAGCAGCAACTGCTGGGCGCGTCGCCCTGGCGGCTGGAGCAGCTGAAGTCGCAGCTGGCGTGGCGTTTGGCGGAGGGCGGGGGTGCTTGCACCTACCTGGTGGGGGTGAGCGACTGTGGCGGGACGCCCGGGCTGCGCACCAAGGAGCTGGCGGGCTCGCTGGCCACCTTGAGGCGCGTTGTTCTCACTTCTGGAGCTGCCAAATGTGAAACCTGACAAGCCCACTCTCTTTCTCAGGCGCCTCGCCTCCGACCTCGGCTGCGCCTGCAGACTGCTGAGCACGCACCCGGGCATCCCCGACGCGCAGCGCCGCTGGGCGGAGGTTGGGATCACGCGTGTCCCAAGCGAGCAGTGCTTCACGCCCACACGCGTGGCGGTGGCGGGCGCGGCCGGTGCGGGCAAGTCCACGCTTGTGTCCGTGCTGCTGCGCGCCGGCGCCGGCTTCCAGGCCCGCCAGCTGGACGACGGGTGCGGCGGCGCGCGCGCTGCGGTGGCCGCGCACAAGCACGAGCTGCTGAGCGGGCGCACGAGCGCGCTGCGGCACCACCTGCTTGCGTACGACGCGGAGGGGGCGCCGTGCGAGGCGGACCGGGGCACGGCGCACGCGCTGCGGTCGCTGTGCGAGCTGCCCTCCTCGGACAAGTACAGCAAAACGGCGCTGAGGGGGCTCACGGCCACACGGCCACACGCGCTGATGCTGTGCTGCGCCGCCGGACCGCTGCCCCCCGCCGCCAGGCAGCATTTGGCGGCCGCGCTGGCGCTGCGGGTGCCCGTGTTCTGCGCTCTGACGCACGCAGACGCAGCCGGCGGCGGCGCTGCCTCAGCGCCGCACCTGCGCGAGCTGCTCTGCGCAGCCGCTTCTGCATTTGCGGCATGCAGGGGCGCGTCGGCGGCCTCGCCCGAGGATGTGGTTGCGCCAATGATACAGGATGAGCAAGGCGCGGGCGCGTGTGCGCGCTCCTGGCAAGCGCAACAGCGCTCTCAAGCTGCGCATCAGCTGCAGTTTCCCCTGCTGCCCCTCTCCTGCGTCACGGGGCAGGGGCTGGCGACCCTGCACGCCTTCCTGTGCGCGCTGTGCGCACCCACGGCGGAGGAGGCGCAGCGCTCCGCTCAGAGCCCCCCGTCGCAGCGCTTCACCTTCCCCGTGGAGGCGCTGCTGAGCAACGCGGAGGCTGGCACCCTGGCCGCGGGGGTGTGCGTGGCGGGCGGTCTGTCGCCCGGGCACTGCCTGTGGCTGGGGCCCGTGGAGGGGCTGCCTGAGCCGGGCGCCTCGTTCATCCGCCTCACCGCGCGCTCCATCCACACAGCCGGCTCCGCCTCGCAGCGCCTGCTGTGCGGCCAAGCAGCCTCCCTTGCGCTTTGCCCGGCGTCGGCCACGGACGGGGAGGCGCTGGCCCGGGCCACGGCCACGCAGCGCAAGGGGCTGCTGCTGCTGGGCGGAGAACAGGCGCCGCCGCCGCCGCAGAGACTCCTCGCCGCCGTGCTGGTGCCCCTGATGCGCGACTGGCGAGCAGCCAGCCTGATGCTGCACGCGGGCAGCGTGCGGGCCAGCGCGCGAGTGCTGTCCGAGTGCGCCGCGCTCGCGCAGCTGGAGGAGGAGCTCGGCGACGTCACGGCACGGGCGGCAGCGGCGGCGGCCGTGTTGGGCCACGCGCCCCAAGCGCCGCTGCGAGTCGTCTTCGAGATGCGGACGCCCCAGTGGGTCCGGTGCGGAGAGCAGCTGCTCGTGGCCGAGGCGGGAGGTGGTTTGCTAGCCACGGGCACTGTGGTGGACCTGTAATGAGGCTGAAGCAACGCTGGATCGCTGGTCCACCTCACAATCGTGTCGCGCCGGGCGTTCGCGAGATTGAGAGTGTCGGCGCCTTGTGTCGTTCTCCCTTCAACGAGCGAGAGACTTGAGGTGGTGCTTGCTGGGACTGGGCGACTGGCGGGACTGGCAGTCGAGCCCGCCCCACGCCGCCTTGCGCTCACTGAGCGCAGCCCCAAGAGCGCCATGTCCACCCCTGTGGCTGCTGCCGCTGCTGCGACTTCCAGCGCCTACTGGCGAGCGGCAGGTGTGAACTGAGCAGAGCGCTTGAAGTGGGGCACGCGCCTTGCGCTGCACCCACACGCGCTCACGCGTGGCCGCCCGGGCAGGCATGACTTACCTGAAATACGCCAACCTGTGCGCGGAGGTTGTGCGGGGCTCGCTGAAGGAGCCGTGGCTGACCAAGGCGCGTGCACGCTGAATGCCTCCCGCATTCCTTCAGCTCCCCTGACGCGCGCCACTCGCCGCGCAGGCCAAGCCCCGGGAATCCGTCTATTTCAAGGCTACGCCCTACGAGCATGGCAAGGCTGGCAAGGCTGGTGCGACTCGCCGCACTCTTGCTAGGGTTCGCAACCTGCGCCGAGCTCACGCGCTGCCCTCACCCGCAGTCATCACGGAGGTGATCAACGTCCCCAAGTAGACCGCGCGCACGCTGCAGGCGCTGCACAGACACAGCCATGCTCGTGCTATCTGCACGCTTGTCGACACTTGGGCTCGTTGCTCGAAACTCTCGCTCATTACACGCGCGGCGCACAGCTAAGCAGCGCCCAGCGCCCTGGCTCCGCCCTGGCGCTGGGCAAGCCTGGCGCGCAGTCTGCTTGGGCTCAGAAGTGGATCGCCTTGCCGAAGCTGACCGCCATTGCAGCCTCCTTGACGGCTTCTGACAGCGTCGGGTGTCCGTGGCATGTGCGCGCGATGTCCTCCGCGCTGCCTCCGTACTCCATGGCGAGCACGCACTCTGCGATCATCTCGCCTGCGCTGTTGCCCACAATGTGCACGCCCAGGATCTTGTCAGTCACCGCGTGAGTCACGAACTTGACCAGCCCATCCGCGTCGTCGTTGGTGCGCGCGCGGCTGTTGGCCATGAATGGGAACTTGCCCGTCTTATAGGGCAGCCCCTGCTGCTTCACCTCCTCCTCGGTGAGGCCAATCCAGGCAACCTCCGGGTGCGTGTAGATGATGCTCGGGATGGTGGCGTAGTTGACGTGCCCGGTCAAACCGGTCAGCCCCTCCACGCAGGCAATGCCCTCCTCCTCAGCCTTGTGCGCCAACATGGGCCCCGCAATCAGGTCGCCAATGGCGTACACGCCGGGCGCGGAGGTTGCGAAGGTGTGCGTGTCAACCAGGATGCGGCCAGCCTTGTCTGTGGCGATGTTCTGCTTGTCCAGGCCCAGGGCTGCGGTGCTTGGGCGCCGCCCGACGGCCACCAGCACCACGTCCGCCTCGATGCTCTCCGGCTCGCCGCCGGCGGCGGGCGCGACGTGGACCGTACAGTGCGGCTCGTGAACCGTCACGCCCGTGACGGCCGTGCCAAACCGGAACTTCAGACCCAGCTTGTTCAGCGTCTTGTGGAAGCTCTTGCGCGCCTCCTCGTCCATCATGGGCAGCAGGTTGGGCGCGTACTCCACCACCGTCACCTCGCTGCCCAGGCGACGCCACACGCTGCCCAGCTCCAGCCCAATCACGCCGCCACCAATCACAACCAGCCGCTTCGGAATCTCTGCACGCCCAGAGTCAGTGATGTCAGGCGGTCATGCGTGTCAAGCATGCGTGCCTGAGAGGGAGAGGGCGCCCGTGGATGAGACGACGCGCTTCTCATCGATGGTGACCCCCTTGAGCGGCGTCACCTGGCGCTGTGCGTGAGCCATGGGACGCGCGTGGGACCGTGGGACCGGGCGCACCTCCGAGCCCGCCGCCAGCAGCACGTTCTTGGCGGTCAGCACGCTGGTGCTGCCGTCGGCAGCCGTCACCAGTACCTCTCCCCGCACGCCGGTCAGCGCGCCGGCGCCCTTGACGTACTTGACCTTGTTCTTCTTAAAGAGGCCCTCAATGCCCTTGGTCAGCCCCGCCACGGCGCTCTCCTTCTGGGCCATCATTTTCGGAAGGTCCACGCGCAGGTTGTCCACCAGCACGCCGTGCTTCAACAGCGTGTGCGAGGCGTCGTGGTACATCTGGCTGCTGTTCAGCAGCGCCTGCGAGCGGGCGAGGGTGCGTGAGCGAGAGAGCAGCGTTGGTTGGATAAAGGGTGCCACCACAGACACAGGCGCGTGCAGCCGCTGCGCGGCGCGCCACGCGCGGTGCGCGTGCGCGCTGCGCGCCTTTGACGGGATGCAGCCGACGTTGAGGCAGGTGCCTCCCAGAGAGCCTCGCTTCTCAACGCAGGTCACGCGCAGACCCAGCTGCGCCGCCTTGATGGCGGCCACGTAGCCCCCGGGCCCGCCGCCCACCACCACCAGGTCCGTCTCGGGCGCTGCGGCAACGGAGAAAAGGCGGGCTTGCATCGCAGGGGATGGGGCGAGCGCCGAGCGCGAGCGCAGGCGCCACAGCGCGCTGCGCAGCGACATTGACGCGGATGAGCGTGCAGAGGACGCGGAGGCGCCGTCGTGTGCTCAGCGACGGGCGTCAAGAACGAAGAAGTAAGAAGGAGCGCACGGCGGCGCGCGACAAAAAAACGCGCCTGGGCCTGCCGGGCACCACTCTGCCTCCCTCGCAGTCCCTCTTGCACACTCCTTTCTGGCCTGCTGCGCCGCGTCATGGCTCCGATGGTTGGGTGCAGGGACCGCACAGCCGAGTTCGTGGCTGCGGCTGAACGCTTGCGCGTGCAGGCGCGTCGTCTGCGTCCCCTGAAACGCGCCTGGCCTGGCCTGCGCGGCGCAGCACGCAGCTCATGGCCTTGGCCGCTTTTGAAAGTTGCGCTGCGCTTAGGCTCTGCTTTGCACGAGCTGCCTAGGTTCTCCATTTGCGACACGCCTCACCTCACCCCCTCCGCAGCTCTGCGACCCCGCCGGCCCCTCCTCCGACGTGCAGCCGCTGCTGAGCTCGCCCGCCAGCGCTGCGCCGTCCGACTTCTCGCGGCGCGCGGCGCGTGTGGGTCACGGCATCCACTCAACCTCCACCAAGCTGGCCCGCCTGGCGCAGCTGGCCAAGCGCACCTCCGTGTTCGACGACCCTACGGCGGAGATCAACGACCTCACTGCGGTGGTGAAGCAGGACATCACCGCGCTCAACGCAGCGCTCTCCGAGCTGCAGAGTCAGGCGGCGCAGCAGCGCACGGGCAGCCGCGACAGCGGCGAGCACAGCGTGACGGTGGTTGACGCGCTGAAAGGGCGGCTGATGGGCGCCACGCGCGAGTTCCGGGACGTGCTCACGGTGCGACAGGAGGCGATCAAACTGCACCACAACCGCCGAGGCCTCTTCTCGGCGCTCCCCGAGGGCGGCGGCGCCGGCAGCGCTGGCACTGCGTTGGCGCTGCGTTCTCGGCCGACGGGTTCGCTGCAAACCAGCGGGCAGGGGGGCCTACCCACGCACAGCCGCGGCGGGCAGCAGATGCAGCTGGCGGTGCCTCAGCAGGACGCGTATCTGGCGAGTCGCGCGGAGGCTTTGCAACAAGTAGAGCGCACCATTGCGGAGCTGGGGGGCATCTTTCAACAACTGGCCACCATGGTGGCTGAGCAGGGCGAGCTGGCCGTGCGCATCGACGAGAACCTAGAGGACGCCAACAGCAGCGTGGAGAGCGCGCAGCAGCACTTGATGAAGTATTTGCAGAGGGTGAGCAGTAACCGGTGGCTGGCAATGAAGGTCTTCGCTGTCTTGCTGTTTTTTCTGGTGTTCTTCGTCGTCTTCATCGTGTAGCCGTGTGATCACGCTGCTGGGCCATCTATGGGGTGACGCGCAGGAGGGGACGGAAGCACTGTGTGCATACCCCAGTCGGATGGACTCCTCCCTCTCCCCCGCTCTTAACTTCGCAGGGACGAGAAAGGAGCACTAGATAGACGAGCTCTATGAACCTATATAACACTGCTCGCAACTCTCGCCCCCTACATGCCTGCCTGCGCCTGCACTAGCCGCCGCGCTGCCGGGTCTAGCGCCTGCAGCTGCGCCACGACGCTCGCCACCCGCGCCGTGCGCGCCTCGGCATCCGCCAGCTTGCTCACGTTGCCCCCGTCCTCCTCCAGCCAGTGCGCCACGGCCTCGTCGCTGTCCCAGGAGGCGGCGGCGCCCATCTTGGCAGCCATGGCCCGCTGCAGCGCCTGCGTGACAGCCTCGCGCGAGGCTGCGGAGTCGGCAGCCTTGAACTTTGCGCGCGCCGCGTCCTCCGCCAGCCGCCGCCGCAGGCGCCAGTAGAAGAAGGTGCGTGCGCTGTCCCAGTGCAGCACCTCGCGGATGACGCCCTTGGCCTTCATGCGCCCAGCCCGGTCGTGCAGGTCTGCGAACTGGTGCGCAACCTGCGTGTAGAAGGGCAGCAGCGTCTCCTCGCGCGCCGCAATGGCCGCCGCGTTGCCTACCGCGTCTGCGCTGAGCCCCTTCAGCGTGCTGTCCAGCCGGTGCATCAGCTTCAGCTGGTCGTTCTTGCGGAACTTGACCTCGCAGATGCCGGGCGGCTCCAGGATGCCGCCCCGCGAGGCTGCGTCGGCATACATCTCCATCACCTCCTCGTTGATGGTGGGGTCAACCACCACCCACGCGCCGCCGCGCAGCTCTCCGCGGGGCGGGATGTAGACGAACACCGGGTGCTTGTAGTCGCGCAACTGGTCCACGATCATGGCCCCGAACTTGAGGATCTCGTTGGCCATGTCGCGCGTGCCGCCGCTGAAGCCCCTCCAGTTTGCGAAGATGAAGAGGGGCAGGTTCTCGCCGGTGCCGAAGTCGGCGATGGCCTGCGCGGTCTTGTATGCAGAGTCGGGAAACCAGACCTGGCCAGCCTGCTGGAGGACCGTCTCGCGAGACTCGGGGTTGGCGGGGTCCGCCGGCAGGCGGCACTCCTGGAGGCGCGTCTCCACGGCAATGATGCCTGCGGGGATGCCACCCAGCCGCGCCCGCCCAGTCACAACCGTCTTGCCCCATCCGCCCAGGGTCTCCGTGAAGCTGCCCACGTCGAAGAAGCCTGGCTGGAACTCGCCGCCGGCGCCCACAGCGCCAGCCAGCATGTGGCGCGGGTCGTAGGGAGTGGCCGGCGGCGTCCACGCAATGGCACGCCCAACCGGGTCCGAGCTGGGAACGACCGCAGGCAGGCTGCGCACGTCCTTGGGCACGTAGCTCAGCCAGTTGAGGATGGCGGCCACGCCCTGCTGGTCGTCCTCCACGATGAGGTGGCTCACGCCGTTGGGGCCCATCACCTGCGGCCCACCCAGCTGGTCCTGGCTGGTGTACACCTCGCGCCCCAGCAGCTTGTTAAGCGCGCCGTAGCCAGTGAGGATGAGCGGGCCCTCGCGCATCTGGATGGTGCGTTGACCTAGGCGGCACAGGTACGCCCCGATGCCCACAGAGCGGCCGGTGATGTAGGAGAGGGTGAACGTCTCCGCGTACGCGCGGCTGGTCTCGCCCGCGATGAGCCCGCTGCCGCGCAGGTTCTCCACGCCGATGGCGGGGCCGCCGGGGGCGCCGATGACGGCGTCCAGCACGTAGCGCTGCTCGCCGTCCACCATCTCCTGGTGCGCGTCCACCGTGCCGGGCGCCAGGCTCTCGTAGTCCACGCTGCTCAGGTACAGGTTCTTGAATCCCAGCGACGGGTTGCCGGGGTCGTTCCAGGCAACCTTGAGGAAGGGCTTCAGCTCCTCAACCAGCCCAATGCGCGCGCCGCTGTTACAGGCGATGTAGACGCGCGGGATGCCGCGCTGGCGCGCCAGCGTCGACGCGGCTGCGAAGAACTCGTCCTCGGGCACGCCGAAGCTGCCGGACTGGTGGGTGGTGTCGTTGGCCACCAGCACCACGTCGCGGCCGGCCGGGTAGGCTGGCGTGCGCAGCGTGCACAGCCAGGCCACCATGCCGATGTTGTTCAGCCCCGCGCGGCGCTGCTCGGGCACCAGCGCGCCAGCCTTGGTGAGCACCAGCTCCACGCTGCTGAAGGTGCTCGCCGGCATGCGCATCGCCGCGGCCGGCTGCGCGTCCAGGAAGGCGCGCCATGCAGCCACGTTCGCCTTCTCCAGCAGCCCCAGGAAGTCATAGGCGTAGGTGCTGCCGGTGCGCCGCGCGGCCGCGCGCTTGCGCTGCATCTTCTCAACCGCCGGGTAGGGCTCCAGGAAGCACTCATCCTCCGTGCCGCAGTCCTCGTCGCCCGCGCGCAGGTGGCAGAAACGCACCGCGGCGCCCGTCACCGGGTCCAGCTGATCCTTGTAGGCGTCGATCTGGAGCCACTGGCCAGCCAGGGAGGAGGCCATGAGGCGCAGCGGCACGGCCTCCTGGCCCTCGTCAGCCGTCTCCGGGTCCGCGATGCGCAGCTTGATCTCCATCTCGTCCACCCGCAGCGACAGCAGGCGCGTCGCCTGCTCGCCGATGAATGAGCTGAGGCGGTCGGAGAAGAGGCGCAGCACGGTTGAGAGGCTGCCCTCGTGGATGGTGGGCAGGAAGTTGAAGTAGAGCCGCGTGCTGCTGGTGCTGCTGGCGCGCGGGTCCAGCATCGCCAGCTCCACGCTGTCCAGCGCCTTGGTCAGCACGCGCTCCAGGCCCCCCGCGCTGACGTCCTTGCTGTGGCTGATGCGGCGCAGGAACAGGTGCCGCGTCGCCAGCGACGACTTAGGCGTGCCGGCGGCCTGGCGGGCCAGCCCCACGTAGATGTGCAGGTCCCGGTTGACGGTGGGGATGCGCGCCATGTCGTAGTTGGCCAGCCGCGACAGCTCCAACAGGTGCGCAAACGTGGGACGCTCCCCGCGGTACAGCCCGTCCTCCGCGAAGTTCAGCGAGGCAGTGAAGGTGTGGTAGCGCGGCAGCTCCAGCGGCTGGCAGGCGACCAGATTGGCGAACTTGATGCCCAGCAGCTTCATGCGCTCGCTGTGCACCGCCAGCACAGACGCAGTGTCGGACGCCAGGCTGGCGCTGTCCGGCTGCCGGTTGAGCACCACGTGCATGACGTTGACGGGGTCCACCCAGTCTGCGAACTGGATGCCGGGGGGCATCTGCGCCTGGATGGATGCCTGCAGGGTTTCCAGCGCGCCCGGCATGGCCCCAGCCACCGCGTCCAGCGCCGGCAGCACCAGCAGCGTGCCGAAGCGCACGGGGCTGTCGCGCGGCGGCGTGTCCTTGAACTGGAAGCGCCAGTTGACGAGGAGCTGCGCTTTGGCGGCTTGGTTTGCGGGGTGGCCCTGGAGAACCTCCAGAGAGAGGATGTTGTGCGCGCGATACACCCGCCGCACGTACACCTCCACCGCAATGGCGCGCACCGCGGTGTCCTGGTCGTCGAAGAGGCTGGGCAGGAGGTCCACAGCGAGCGTAGGGCTCTCAACCAGGGCCTGGCGGTCGCCAGCCTGGTCGCCTCCCCAGGGGCGAGAGAGGCCCACCCGGCCGGTGAGCACGTCGCGCAGCTGCTTGACGCGCTCGGTGATTGGCGGCATGCGCTTCTCGGCCACCAGGTTGCTGGCCGTCAGCGCTACCTCCCCGTACTCCTTGCCGTACAGCCGCGCCGCGCGCCCCAGCGCGTCAACCAGCGGCACCGACAGGCTCGCGTGGTCGTCCTCCCAGCTGATGGGCCCCGCCGCGCAGCGCTGCGGCAGCGTGCGCAGCTGGCGCAGCAGGCTGAGCACCAGCGTGTTGCTGCGCGCAAGCCCACGGTGCGCGTTGGCCAGCGCAGCAACCTTGCCCAGCTGCCCGCTGTTCGCCTTGACCAGCTTGGCCAGCGCATCGTCCATGGCACGCCCCGCAAACTCAGACTCGACAGCTGCGTAGCGGTCGACGAGGCTGGCAATCACCCCCTGCGCGTGCGTGTAGCGGTCCTTCCCGAACGTGCTCCCGTTCAGAGCCGGGTCGGCCACCGCAGCCAGCATCGCCTGCACCGCCGACTCTGCGTCGCCCTCGAACCCCTCCAGGATGAGGCCGCACGCGGCCAGCGCGCGCGTGAAGCGCTCACCCGCAGTGCTGCCCACGGCCGCCGCGTCCTCCGCTGGCGACCACTCCGGGCAGCCGTAGTCGAAGGCGCCCTGGAAGGCTACGATCTTCTTAGCCTTGCCCGGATCGCGCAGCTCCAGGCTGGCCAGCAGGTCGCCAGCCTCGATGATGCTCCCGGGGCTCACCGCGTGCGAGATGCGCCCGGACTCTGTGGCCAGCAGGGGCATGACCATCTTCATGGCCTCAACCTCTGCGAAGGGCTTGCCCTTCTCCACGTCGCCGCCGTCCTGCTGGAGGAAGCGCACGACCTTGCCTGTCACGTCCGTGCGCAGCTCCGACGGGTCGAACACCGTGGGCAGCAGCACAGTGGTGCCGTCCAGCACCAGGCGCAGCCCCAGCGGCTCCTCCAGGCCCAGCAGCTGGTGGGTGGCACCGCCAAAGATGGCCAGCAGCGTGCCGTCGCTCTGCTCGCGCAGCCGCACGTCCATGCCCGCAGCCGCAGCCGCGCCCGTGGCGCCGCCCTGCAGCGTCAGGCGCATCGCATCCGGCGCGATGCGCGTCACCTTGAAGGCGTACTTGACGTCGTTGTAGGTGAGCTCCAGCGGGAAGCTGTTGATGGTGTCCAGGCTGCTCAGCGACAGCTGCCCCTTGGCCAGGCTGGAGTGGAAGGCGGACTCCTCCTCCGAGATGTGGCGGTGCGCGCGCACGATGGCGGCCGAGGTGACCACCAACGAGGGCGGCAGGCCCAGGCGCAGCACCTTCTGGCGGATGAGGCCATCCAGCCAGGAGGTGTCAATGGTGTTGTCGCGGAAGGCTGGCGTCTCCAGCAGCTGCACCAGGTACTCGACGGCAGTGCGGATCTCGCCCCGCACTACCAGCCCCTTGAGCGCCAGCACCAGCGCCTTGCGCGCGTCCTCGCGCGTCTCGCCCTGCGCGAACAGGTGCCCGAACTGGCTGTCCGCGTACTCGTGCACGCCGCCGTTGGCGCCCACGCTGAAGTAGCCCCACACGTTTGGCGTGCTCTGGAAGAAGATGCGCTCGATGCTGCCGCTGGTGGGCTTGAAGCCCTCGTCCGGGTTCTCGGCCGTGATGCGCGCCGCGATGACGTGGCGCTTGGGCAGGGCGTAGCGTTGCGCCATGAAGTCGATGGGGGCGGTGCCGGCGCTGTCCTGGCCGTAGAAGCGCCGCACGTCCGGCATGCGGTACAGCGGAATGCCCATGGCCACCTGGAGCTGCGTGGCGGGCAGGTTCACCTCCGTGATGCCCTCAGTCACCGGGTGCTCGACCTGCAGGCGCGGGTTGAGCTCCAGGAAGAAGAACTTCTTGCTCGCAGCGTTGTACAGGTACTCCACCGTGCCCGCGCCGATGTAGCCGATGTTGCGCGTCAGGCGCTGCGCAGCCAGCTCCATCTCCCGGAAGATCTCAGGGTCTGCGATGCTGGGCGGCCCCTCCTCGAAGATCTTCTGGAAGCGGCGCTGCGTGCTGCAGTCGCGCCCGCTCAGCGCCACCGCGTTGCCGTGCTCGTCGCCCACGATTTGCACCTCCAGGTGGCGCGCGTTTGTACAAAGCTGCATCATGAACATGGGCGACCCCGGCACCTCAGCCTTGACCTGCTCGAAGTTTACGCGCAGCGTGTCCGCGTCGCCGGACATGCGGATGCCCTTGCCGCCGCCGCCCTCGGACGCCTTGAGCATGACGGGGTAGCCGATGCGGTCAGCGGCGGCCAGCGCCTCCTCCACCGAGGTGACGCACGCCTTGTTGAACGTCTCCTGCGGGATGGTGCCCTCCGCCGTCAGCTCCGCCGTGAGGCCGTCGCCCGACCAGGGGATGGAGGGCACCTTGGCCGTCTGCGCCAGGATGTTGGCTGCGATCTTGTCGCCCAGCACAGCCATCACCGGCGAGGTGGGCCCGATGAACTGGATGCCCTCCTTGGCCAGCGTGGCCGGTAGCTTGGGGTTCTCCGAGGCGTGGCCCCAGCCAGGCCACACAGCGTCCACGCCCTGCCGCTTGGCGATGTCCACGATCAGGCGCACGTTGGCGTAGTTGTTGCTGTTCTTGCCGCCGGGCACCTCCACGTAGTCGTTGGCCTGGCGAATGAACTCCGCGTTGGCGTTCAAGTCGTCCGGCGTCGCCTGAGCGCTGAGTCAGCACGCAACAGGGCGCGGCCTGGCCATGCCTCGCGGAGGCCCCGCACCATCGCCACGAACTGGATGGCCTGGTCGTCGCCCAGCGTGAGGAAGGCCCAGCGGCGGATGGACATGATGGCCTTTGCAGCGGCCATTCCGTTGTTGGCGATCAGGATCTGGCGCCGCGCAGCAGCGTCAGACGCGGGCCAGGGGGTAGGTGCAGCGCCGCCACGCACGGCGCGCAGAGCAGTGCGCGCGAGGGCGTGGGAGAGAGGGGCGCGTGGGAGCCCCAAACACAAGCCTTGCACGCTTTACCTTTCTGATGACGCGGCTGCCCCCGTGCTTCTTCACATACTCCGCCAGCGCGTCCGTCTGGACCACGTCAGCGGACACGGCGGACGGGTCGGCGATGGCTGCGCGTGAGACGGGAGCACGGCGCAGCGCGCTCGACTGCGCGCTCGGTCGTGTCAGGCGGGCCACCCGGCTGTTGGGCGCCGCCGCATGCGCCGAGGGCGTGAATGCGGAGTCGCGGAGGGTGGCGGCAAGGCGGCTGCCTGTGGCGCCTGCGAGGCGGGCGCGAGTCGGAGTGTGCGTCAGACTCGGCCAGCAGCCTCAGCCTGCCGTGGGAGCACCCGAGCGGCCACGAAGCGACTCCAGCCTAGCCAAAGGGCCTCACGGCCGGTCGACTAGGCCGGCCCGCAGCGCAGGCGGGCGCCAAGGTCCGGCGCGAGGCCGTCGCTAGCGACTCCGAGATGTGGGCTTCATCCTAGAAGACCGGAACAGAGATACGCGCCGCGCTGCGCCGCGCTGCCGATCGCGGGCCGCGGCCGGCAGCCAACACGCGTGCTCGTGCGCGCAGAGCAGCCGGATCGGGACTCCGACGGGCACGCACGTCGAGCCTGGCACACCGGCGCAGCCTCCGCCACGCTGGTGAACGCCGATGCGCCCACCGGCACCGGCGGCGCCATGGCAACGCTCTCGGCGAGCAACCAGAGAGCGGAGAGGCCTCACTTTTGAGAGATTTTGACGTTTGCGCTGACGGCACGACGGACCACACCGTGCCAGAGTGGTTGTTGCCGTCTGCGACTTGGGGAGCGCATGGGCATCGCAAGTTCGCAGACGTGCCTGACATGATGCTCATCGTGGGCTGGGCTCAGGGCACCCCACCGCCCGTGGACAAGAGCTCAGTCAAACTCTACCCGTAACCCGTTCGAGTTCACCTCAACGAACGACCGCTTCCTCATTGAAGCCCGCAATTTTAAGGACAGTAAGTTAGTACGCGCCGCTCGTTGGTGCTCTTATATATTCAAGAAGGCTGGAAAGTATTCTTTGGGGGCTCCTCTGAGAATGGTGATGGCTGGTTCACGGACATGTCGGAAGAGGACGGCGTTGGCGAAGTCGTTGAGGGCTACCCGAGTTACATCCTTCCTGGGTTGGCAAATAAGGCAGGTGCCTTATAATTCCAGGAGCTGATAACGCCTTATAATAAGCTTATAATGCGCCCGCCCAGCCCCTATAAGGCCTGTCAGCATGGCTGGCAAGCCT
>Ga0049083_10000084_pt1 | contig 24918 bp, 21 predicted proteins | sample GreLakmeMI27MSRF_FD_66719 | JGI IMG/M metagenome (GOLD analysis project Ga0049083, IMG submission 66719) | Freshwater lentic microbial communities from great Laurentian Lakes, MI, USA - Great Lakes metaG MI27MSRF | ecosystem: Environmental > Aquatic > Freshwater > Lake | place: Great Lakes...
GGGTCAGCAAAAAGGTTTTGGGAGCGAGCGATGAGTGTTCCATCGCAAAGAAAGCCGGGGCGGATTCTTCGTGAGCGGCAAGGGCGCGGCGGGCTTGTTGGAGGCGTTCCCAAGCTTGGGCGTAGCCTGGATTGGCCCGGATGATAGCGTGTTCGGCGCGCACCGCCGCAGGCAAGGAATCGGCGGTAAGGCCGTGGAGGACTGCGACCTCTGCGGCCGTCAGGGCTGAGCGCCAAACCTGAATCTCGTCGAGTGAACCGTTACGGAATCCCGCGTCGCGGGAGCGGGAGCCGATTTCCAAAGCATTGTCGCGGGGCTTGGCGTGGAGGGTGTCTCGAACCACGGATGTCTTGGCGAGCTTACCATCGAGGTAGACGCGAAGTCCGGCGGCCTGGGATGAGCCATCGTAGGTGACCGTCACCCGCTGCCAGGTACCGATTGGGAGCTCAGCTTCAGTTTCGATGGATGCCGCGCTGTTCGGCCAGAGGTGAATCATACTCCATCGAAGCTTACCATGATTGATCAAGAGTTCGACGCCCGAGGCATCGCCGTCGCCCGTGTAGAAGCCAGTGGCATGAACTATCGTGGCACGTGCGTTCTTCTCCCCGAGGCGCAGGAAGGCCGAGAACGTGAAAGCATCGAAGCGACCGAGCTGCTTGAATTCGGGGAGAATGAAGCCAGCGTCTCCATCGAACTTCACCGCTTGTCCTTTGACGCCAGGAACAAGCTGCAGGTCTTCCGGCGACCCACGGCGTTCGAACTTGGCAGGCTTGTCGACGGTGGTCGCGTTATCGACGCCGGTCTTCGTGAAAGACTCCAGCGGGAAGTGGGCGAGCGGCGCCGGCACCTCGACGGTCGCCTTCGCCGTGGCGGTGCGGGAGGTCACCAGGCCTTGTTCCGCTGCACGCACGGCGGCCCGGAGCTCGGCTTCCTTGCCGCGCGCTTCTTCCGATTTATGGAGACGTACGAACGGCGGCGGTACCTCACCATGGAAAGATAGAAGCCCGTTCTCGTTCTGATCACCGAACATCGCCGCCATCGAGAAGTAGTCCCGCTGGGAAATAGGGTCGTATTTATGGTCGTGGCAGCGAGAGCACTCCATCGTCAGCCCCATGAAGCCATAGCCCGCGGTCATCACGCGGTCGTTGATGCCATCCTGGCGGAATTCCTCGGCGATCGAACCGCCCTCAAAGGTCATGCGGTGCAGGCGATTATAGGCCGTGGCCACCCGTTGGTCTTGCGTCGGGCTTGGTAGAAGGTCGCCCGCGAGCTGTTCGGTCAGGAACTGGTCATAGGGCTTGTTATCGTTGAAGGCCTTGAGCACCCAGTCGCGCCAAGGCCAGGCAAACATAGCTTTATCGCCCGTGTAGCCCCAGGTGTCAGCGTATCTTGAAAGATCGAGCCAGCCCACGGCGATATGTTCGCCGAAGCGGGGAGAAGCCAGCATCGCATCGACTCGCTTCTCGTAGGCATCTGAAGACTGATCGGAGAGGAAGGCGTCGACCTCGATATTAGTCGGAGGCAGGCCAGTCAGGGCGAATGAAGCGCGGCGGAGCAGGGTGGTGCGATCGGCGGCGACGGATGGCTTTAGGCCGACCTTGGTAGCCTTGTCCGCGATGAAGGCGTCGAGCGGATCCTTGGCCCAGGAGGAATCGGCGATGGCAGGGGTCGCATGGGATTCCGGGCTGACGAAGGCCCAGTGCGGATCGTACTTGGCACCTTGCTTGATCCAGCGACGCAGAATGTCCTGCTCGGCGGCGGAAAGCGGACGATGCAACTCAGGTGGCGGCATGATATCCTCGGGGTCGGTCGAGAAGATGCGATGGACCATCGTGCTTTTCTCTAGGTCGCCTGGGACGATTGCGATGTCGCCGCTTTTGAGCTTCTTCGTGGCGCCGCCGATTTCATCAAGACGGAGACCGGCCTTGCGGCCTTTATCCGCATCGGGTCCGTGGCAGCCGTAGCAACGATCGGAGAGAATCGGCCGGACTTCGCGATTGAAGTCCACCGGCGTATCCGCTGACCAGACGACGGCAGACGACAGGAAGACGATCAGGAGTAACGCGAACGCTCGCATAGGGTAGAGACACTCAACTTATCACGACTGTTCCTGTCCAACTGTGATTCCGAGATTAGGGGAAGTTCTGATCTGTTATCTGCTTCTTTAGGATAATTGCGGTGACCGTGATTTGCTCGCTCGAAACCTTTCGGTCGATTGCTTGACGCTAGAAACGGCCTAATCGCTTCCTATTTTTATGCTTCAGCCTCTAATTGACCGATTCAGTCATATTAATCATAAAAGGAGGTTTTCAATCATTTGAACTTGCGAAAAGGCAGGGAATTCACCGAATACTGGGATGGCGACCAAACTATTCGGCACGGATGGTATCCGCGGTAAGGCGAACGAATACCCGATCACACCTGAAATCGCCCTGCGCATCGGGCAGGCCATTTCCCGTGTCCTACGATCCAGCGGCGCCAATCATAACCGAGTCATTATCGGCAAGGACACCCGGATCTCGGGGTACATGCTTGAGACCGCTTTGACGAGCGGCCTGGTGTCGAGCGGGATGGATGTCTTTCTCGTCGGACCGATGCCGACGCCGGCGGTGGCGCATCTAACCAAGTCGATGGGCTGCGGAGCGGGGATTATGCTCACGGCTTCGCACAATCCTTACGAGGATAATGGCCTCAAGATCTTCGGGCCGGATGGTTACAAACTTTCGGATGACCTGGAGGTAATGGTTGAGCAGGAAGTCCTCTATGACATTAAGGCTAACGGTGTCACTGGGCATAAAATCGGGAAAGCCTATCGCATCGACGACGCCCGTGGACGGTACATCGAATTCGCCAAGCAGAGCTTAGGGAACTCGCATCTGGACGGAATGAAGATCGTGGTCGATTGCGGACACGGCGCCGGCTACCTGCTGGCTCCGCTCATCTTTAAGGAACTCGGTGCAAAGGTCGTGAAGCTCGGCGTCGATCCAGACGGAATCAATATCAATGCCGGCGTCGGCGCTCTTTATCCCGAATTCGCCGGTAAGGTTGTGAAAGAGCAGGGTGCTGATGTAGGTATCTCACTTGATGGCGACGCAGATCGGGTGATTTTCTCCGATGCGAGTGGTGTCAGCGTATCTGGGGACCGTATCCTTGCCATGTGCGCCTTAGCCATGAAGGAAGAGAGTAAACTCTCAGGTAACACCATGGTCTGCACGGTCATGTCAAACCTCGGACTGCATGAGGCCATGCGCAAGGCGGGCATCGGGGTGGTTACCACCGCTGTAAGCGACCGCCACGTCATCGAGGCTTTGAGAAAAGGTGGATACTCCTTTGGCGGAGAAAACTCCGGACACCTCATCTTCGCCGATCATGCTACGACTGGAGACGGAATCTTGAGTGCCCTCCAGGTGCTACGCTTTATGCGCAAGAAGGGCGCCACCTTGGCTGACCTCGCGTCAGGCATGCGCGAATACCCTCAGGCGCTGGTCAACCTCAAGGTGAAGTCGCGCATCCCGCTCGTCCAGCTCAACGCCTTGCAAGAGGAGATCCGCAAGGCCGATGTCGCGTTCGGTAATGCCGGACGCCATCTCATCCGCTATTCAGGCACCGAGAATAAACTACGTATTCTGGTCGAGCACCAAGACAAGACCGAGGTCGAGCGCTGGTCCCAAACCTTCAAGGCCGCCGTCGAAGCCGATTTTGAGAATATCTAAGATGGCCACTTTTAATATCCCGGCGTCGGGCGATACCCCCGGCTGCCATCCGTTGACAATCACTCGGAATCTAGCCGAGTTCCCTTTGGCTAATATTCCGCTCCGTCGCCACCAGCAAGCTGCGCTTCTCGCCGCCGGCTTATCCGAAGCCGCCGGACCGACGGCGGATCTGCATGTGAATCCCTCCGCATGGTTTGCCTCGGCGGAGCTCGCGACCTTTGTTGCCGACACCTCTTATGGCACCATGACCAGTTCGGATGGCAGCGTCATCCTGACCAGGCAGGGCTCATCGCGCGATCTTCGAGCCACGCAATCGTTTGCGATTACTTACAGTTGGGACCTTCTCAAGGCGAACGTTGAGGCCATGACCTCTCGTAAGACCTATACCCAAGATTCGGGTGCTCACGCCTCGCTCTATGTCGATGGACGTCTCCAAGTCGGAAAGGGCACCAAGATTCTTCCGGGTGTTGTTATCGAAGGCGACGTGATCATCGGTGATAACTGCAAGGTCGGCCCGAATTGCTATATTCGCGGGTCGACGGTTATCGGGGATAAGTGCCATGTCGGCCAAGCCGTCGAGATTAAGAACTCCATCCTCCTGCCCGGCACAAACGTGGGTCATCTATCGTACCTCGGCGACTCGATTCTCGGCGAAAAAGTGAACTTCGGCGCCGGCACCATCACATCTAATCTCCGTCACGACGGCGGGGCGCATCACAGTCCCATTGCGGGCCTTATGATCGACACCGGCCGCCGGAAGCTCGGCGCAATCATCGGTGATGGTGTCCATACTGGAATCCATACTTCCATCTACCCTGGCCGTAAGCTCTGGCCGAAGACCGTGACCATGCCCGGTGCCATCGTCGACAAAGACATCCTCGCCTGACCATGTGCGGCATCATCGGATATGTTGGGAGATCTTCAGCTGCCCCCGTGCTTCTCGGGGGGCTGCGTCGGTTAGAATATCGTGGATATGACTCTGCCGGGCTGTCAGTCCAGGAAGGGAAGTCCGTCCTCACCTTGCGTGCCGTGGGTAAGGTCGCCCGCCTCGCCGACAAGGTACGTACCGAATGGTCCGAGGATCGCCAGAAAGGCTGCTCCGTCGGCATTGCCCACACCCGATGGGCCACGCATGGAGCGCCAACCGAAGCTAATGCGCACCCTCATGCCGACGCTAGCGGGCGTATTCGCCTCGTGCACAATGGCATCATCGAGAACTACCGCTTCATCCGCACCAAGCTTGAGGCCAAAGGCCATGTATTCACCTCAGAGACCGACACCGAAGTCGTCTCCCGTCTCATCGGTGAGTATTATAAAGGCGACCTACGCAAGGCTGTCATTAGCGCACTGGGTCAAGTAGAGGGGGCCTATGGTATCGCCGTCATCTCCGCCGATGAACCAGGCCGGATCGTCGTCGCGCGTAAAGGCAGCCCGTTGGTCATCGGCGTGGGCGAAGGCGAATGTCTCGTCGCCTCTGACCCGGCGGCACTAATCTCGCATACTCGTCGGGTTATCTACCTCGACGACGGCGATGTTGCGCTGGTCACTGCGGATTCCGTCGACATCACCGACCTCGACCATGCGCCGATGGATCGAGATGTCGCCGAGCTTGATTTCGAGGCTGGGGCCGTGGAGAAGGGCGGCTATGAGCATTTCATGCTTAAGGAGATCCACGAGCAGCCCGAATCTGTGCGGAACGCTTTGCGTGGCCGGCTCGACTTGCAGAATGGCACTGCCGTGCTTTCGGGGATGAGCGCGACTGCCCGTGAGCTCATCGATCTGCAACGCATCGTCATGGTAGGATGTGGCACCTCGCTGCACGCCGGCATGGTGGGCGACTTTGCCTTCGAGGACCTCGCTGCCATCCAGGCCGAAGTACAGCAGGCTGCCGAGTTCCGCTACCGCAATCCCCTAGTCGATGGCCGCGATCTTGTCGTGGCCGTCTCCCAGTCCGGGGAGACCGCTGACACCTTGGCCGCCGTGCGCGAAGCCAAGGAGAAGGGTGCCATGGTCATGGGTCTCGTTAATGTCGTGGGCTCGACCATTGCGCGAGAGACGGGTCGCGGCGTCTACCTTCATGCCGGCCCCGAAATCTCGGTTGCGTCCACCAAAGCCTTTACCGGCCAAGTGGCCGTTCTGCTCTTGATGGCGCTTAAACTTGGTCGTGGACGTCGGCTTTCCCGGGAGCGCGGCCTCGCCCTCGCAGCCGAGATTGCCCGCCTGCCCGATCTCATCGCAGCCGTCCTGAAGCAAGATGCCGCCATTGCCAAGGTCGCCGCTTGTATGGTCAAGCATGACCATGCTTTCTTCCTTGGCCGTGGTCCGATGTACCCCGTGGCATTGGAAGGCGCGCTCAAACTTAAGGAGATCTCGTACATCCATGCGGAAGGGTATCATGCGGCGGAACTCAAGCATGGACCCATCGCGTTGCTGACCCCGGGCATGCCGGTCGTGGTAATCGCCAATCGATCGCCCATCCTCGAGAAAACTTTGGGGAACGCCGAGGAGTGTAAGGCTCGCGGGGCGCGCATCATCGCCGTCGTCACCGAGGGTGGCCCGGACGTCGCGATCGCCGACGAAGTCATCCGCATTCCGGACTGTGACCCTCTGGTCGCGACCATTCCTGCCGCCGTCGCACTCCAGTTATTGTCGTATCACGTCGCACGTCTGCGGGGTTGCCCGATCGACCAGCCGAGGAACCTAGCTAAGTCCGTGACCGTAGAGTAAGGGAAAGGCCTTAGCGATAGACCTCAGGCCCTTGCCGTTGATTGGGGCTGAGTCGTCGCCTTGCTGGAGTGGCCATGAATGAACGCTCCAAGAAGAAGTGCCGTTGCTGCCAGAAGACCAAACCACTTGACCTGTTCCACCGGCTCGAGGGTACCGCGGCAATCCATCCGTTCTGCCGTCCGTGCCTCGGCGCAGCGGCCCGTCGCCGCTCCGCCCTCAGGGGAGTTCGCCGGACGGAAACCACCCGGGCCTGCGCGCAATGCAATCAGGACCTACCGGTACAGATGTTCCACTGGCTAAGGGCCTCCGGCAGCTATCACAGCTACTGCCGCCCGTGCCATGCTGCCTATATGGCCGAACGTTACCGCCGCCTGCAGGGCGAAAGGTGACGTTCTGGAAAAGGTTTCCCGCTGGTGGCTGGACCGGGACTTGAACCCGGAACCAATTGATTAAGAGTCAACTGCTCTACCATTGAGCTATCCAGCCAGACAGCGGGATGGGAATGAGTGCAAGACGCGGACGGGATTTCAAGAGCAAATGCACTTTAATCGGCAGAGAGTTACCGGACAGGTCGACGTAAGTGTTCGGAGTGGCCAGACCGGGGCTCGAACCCGGAACCAATTGATTAAAAGTCAACTGCTCTACCATTGAGCTATCTGGCCTGCCGAACGCCTCGATTACGACACGTACAGAGGGAGGGGTAAAGAAAAATTGAACCTCAGCGATGACCGCGCTGACGGACGGCCTCGAAAAGGCACACGCCGGCGGAGACGGAGACGTTGAGGCAGGGGACCTGACCGAGCATCGGGATGCGTAGGAGGAAATCGCAGGTCTCGGCAGTCAGGTGGCGGATGCCGTCGCCTTCGGCGCCGAGCACGATCGCCAGCGGGCCGCTCAGTTTGGCGGCGTAGAGCGATTGGCTCGTCTTATGATCAGAGGTGCCTGCCAGCCAGACGCCGGCGTCCTTGAGCTTCACCAGGGCGTTGCGCAGGTTGTTGGCCTGGACGATCGGCATCGTTTCCGCGGCACCGACCGCGACAAGGCGGACGGTATCCGTCACTGGGGCCGAGTTCTTACGGGTAATGACCACGAAGGTGCAACCGGCACAATCGGCGCTGCGGATACAGGCACCGAGATTATGCGGATCTTGGACGCCGTCGAGGACCAGGATCAGCGGGTCCTTGACGTCCTTGAGGAGGGCAGGGATGTCGGCTTCGTCGAATTGACGAATCGGCCGATGGAGGTCGGCGTGGCGCGGGGCGCGATCGTTGCTCCGGGCCATGGTCAGATTATTTACGAGCCAGGCGACCCTGGGCGTGGAGGGATTCGGCAATCTGAATCGCGTTGAGCGCGGCGCCCTTCCAGAGTTGGTCGCCCGAGACCCAAAGAGAGATGCCGTTGTCGAAAAGCGTATCCTTGCGGAGGCGGCCGACGCCGCACTTTTCCTTGCCCGCGTAATCGAGGGGCATCGGATACTTCTTGTTGGCCGGATCGTCGCAGAGTTCGGCACCGGCAAAGGCGCTGATGGCCTTGCGGGCGACGGCGATATCGACCGGCCTCTCGAATTCGGCGCTGATAGCAATCGAGTGCGCGCGGAAGACCGGAACGCGGACGCAGGTGGTTGTGACCTTAAGGTCCGGGAGATCCATGATCTTGCGGCCTTCGTTCAGCATCTTCATCTCCTCCTTCGTGTAACCGTCCTCGAGGAACGAGTCGACCTGGGGGATGACGTTGAAGTTGATCGTGTGAGGGTAGACCTTCGGGGCGAGGGTCTCGCCCTTGGCCCAAGCGCGGGCTTGGGCGTCGAGTTCGCGCATCGCTTCGGCACCGGTGCCAGAGACTGCCTGATAGGTCGAAGCGAAGAAACGCTTGAGACCGAAGGCCTGGTGAAGCGGATAGAGGCCCATCAAGGCGATGGCCGTGGAGCAGTTCGGATTGGCAATGATCCCCTTATGATGGGCGAGGTGGTGGGCGTTAATCTCCGGGACAACGAGAGGGACGTCCGGAAGCATGCGGAAGGCGGAGCTGTTATCGATGACGATACAGCCGCGCTTCACGGCCTCGGGGGCGAGGGCGAGAGAGATGGAGCCGCCGGCGCTGAAAATGGCAAAATCGAGGCCTTCGAAGGCCTCAGGCTTGGCTTCCTGGACTGTCCATTCTTTGCCGCCGTAGGTGACCTTGGAGCCGGCCGAACGGGCGGAAGCCAGGGGACGGAGTTCGGCCACAGGGAAGTTCCGCTTGGCCATGAGCGCCAGCAGTTCTTGACCCACCGCGCCTGTCACGCCCACGATGCCGATACGATATGCCATGTTCTGAGTTCGAGTTAGGATTGAAGAAGGAGGTGACCGAACGCCTGAAAGGGCTGGGTCTGCCTTCAGCGAAAGATTGCATCGTTGTGTCGATTGACCAGCAAAAACTATGGCATTTCCGAGGCGACCAATGCGAAACCTATATCGTCAGCACCGCCCGGGCTGGCCGTGGCTGCGTCCAAGATTCGCAACAGACCCCCGACGGGCTCCATCAGGTCTGCGAGAAGATCGGCGCCGATGCCTTGCCCGGCATGGTCTTTAAGGCCCGGCAGCCGACCGGCCAACTGGCTTCCGAATGGGCTACGCCGGAGGATAACCTCATCACCTCGCGCATCCTCTGGCTGGACGGACTGGAAACAGGTTACAACCAAGGGTCAGACCCCGACGGCAAAATCGTCGATACGCGTCGCCGCTTTATCTATATTCACGGTACGAACCAATCCGACAAGCTCGGCCGGCCGAACAGCCACGGGTGCGTGCTGCTTGCAGATAAGGATGTGATCCGACTATATGACTTAGTCGCGATCGGTACCAAGGTCTTGATCCGAGCTTAACGGTCTGACTTAATCTTCAAGAAGTCCGCTGAGTCGCCGGTCTTGGCCCAAGATTCGAGCATCTCTTTCGCCACCGGGCCAGCGGTCTTTCCGCCCCAGGTATTGGTATCAACCTGTCCTTCAACCAGCACCGCGAATGCGACGACGGGATTATCCGCGGGAGCGTACCCGATCATCCAAGCAAGGTGGGCCTTCTCCCCTTTCTTGAAGTATTCGGAGGTGCCGGTCTTACCCGCATAGGGGAGACCTTGGATCCGAGCGATTCGTGCCGTTCCTTCCTCGACACAACGAACCATGCCGCCCCGAAGCGATTCGAGTTGATCGACATTAAGCCCGATGGGCTGGGAGCCGATATGGCGACCGGTGCGTTCGAGGGAATGGATGATGGATGGAACGGTGCGGGTTTCGCCGCGGGCGATGGAGGCAGCCAGACACGCCATATGGAGTGGGGTGGTCAGCAGGTAGCCTTGGCCGATGGATAAATTAGCCGTGTCGCCGTCGTTCCAGGCGCCAGCTCCGATGCGCAGCTTATACTCACGGTCCGGGACAATGAGCCCGCGGCTAGCGGCGAAAGGTAGCTCGGTCATGGGCTGACCTCCGGTCTCCAGATCACTGATGGTCTGAAGGAGAGGCGCATTTAATCCGAAACGACGGGCTTCGGCGGCGAGCGCGTCGACACCGGTGCGTAGTCCCACTTGGTAGTTCCAGACGTTACAGGAGACAGCGAGCATCTTGTCGAGGTTCACTTCACCATATCCGACTGGCTCATGCTCCGGAAAATCGCGATTACCTACTCGGAAGAAAGGCCCACAATTAAGGATGTCGTCCCAGTCGACGACTTTCTTGCGCATCCCAGCCATGGCCGTGATAACCTTGAATGTCGAACCCGGTGCATAGAGCCCTTGGGTGGTTCGGTTGAGCCAGCCACCGGACTTCTCGACCTCGTCGTAGTACCTTGAAGAGACCCGGTCCGCCAGACGGTTAGGGTCGAATGACGGCTGACTTGCCAGGGCGAGAATCTCCCCCGAGTGGACATCAATCATCACCGCAGCCGCAGGCAGGAGGCCGCCTTGGGGGTCCTTTAGTTTAGAGAGGGCGCTTTCAGCCGCTTGCTGGATGCGATAATCCAGCGAAAGCATCACGTTACCCCCTTGCTCGGGCTCGCTGTACTTTAGCCGCGTCTGGTTATAACCCGAAGAAGTCTTGGACCAGAGTTCCCAACCGCTGCGCCCGCTGAGAACTTGGTTATAGCTGAGCTCGATGCCAGCGGCGCCGGTCTTACCAGTATAGTGTAGCTTTTGTAACGACTCGATACGTACCTCGGAGATATCGTCGACGTTGTCGGGCAGAGCGTCGGTATCCTTCACATAACCTAACACATGGGCCGCCAAGGCTCCGAAGGGGTAGGTGCGCACGATATCCTGCTCGAGGCGAATCGGGCCTTCCACCGGAAACTGTTCGATGAAACGGGCGACCGACTTATTGCCGTCTTCAGCGGTCAGCGCTTGTCCAGCCCCCGGGAAAGCAAGGTCGTTCAAGAGGGTGAACGAAAGCGCCCGGCGTTCGCGGAGGTGTTTGCGAAGCTGTTCGATATTAACCTGCCGTTCGGTCGGGGCGGTGACGGGCGTCAGCTTCGTAAAGACTTTCCGTTCCTTGGCGTTACGGTTCGTCTCGTCGATGACGAACCACACCTTATTGAGCCAGCCTTGCAGCACACGCACGCGGGCGTCTTCCATGATTTTCTCGCGATCGATACTGACGGCTTCGCGAGCTTTCTCAGCGGCGAGAAGTCGGAGATACTCCGCACGAAATTCCTTCTGCAACGAAGCAAGATCTGCCTTGACGCTCCAACGGGCACGGTTGTCGACCAGAGGGAATCCATTACGATCGTAGATGCGACCGCGGGCCGGCGGGCGAAGAACGACACGTCGACTCTGGGTGTCAGACTGTACCTTGAGGTCGCTGGACTGAATGAGCTGACGGAAGACGAGTCCGCCAATCACGTAAAGAAAACCGGTTAAGAAAACAAAGAAGACAACGTAGAGGCGGATTCGCTCGACGGGGGTAGAAGGCAGAGCCCTGTTTTCGGAGGATTCTTTCATGGGTTCTCTGCCGCGGGCGGCACGCCGATGCGATCCATGACGGCATTCTGGGTCAGCGCGATGGGTATGAGCCCGGCCGCACCAACGAGGGTGGCCAGGATGACTTGTAGGCCGAACTGCCATACCATGCCCTCCGAGGATGAGGGGGAAGCGTACGCGGCGCTGACGAACCAGATAAGGCAGGCACCACCATTGACGATGGCGGCAGCTCGAAGGATGTTTGGAGTTTTACGTAACAACTGGCGATTGGCCGTCAAAAAGATCGAGAAGCCGACCAGTGATAGGGCGAGGGCACCGTCCGGAATGGGTCGACGCGCCTCAAAAAGAAAACCTAGGCAGGCGGCGAATAGGATGGCCTGCCATCGCTTGAGTCGTCTGCACGGTGCGATGAGGCAGGTGCCGGTGACGAAGAATACCACTGAGGAAGATGCCAAGACGTCCGAGGCCAGGTCGGCGCCGAGCAACCATGGGTAGGTCGCAAGCAACAGGATTAGCCAGGCCCAACCCATGGTCACTGGAATTGATCGCCCTGCATAAGGGCTTCGCCCGGATTCTGGTGCAAGGGAACGAGCACGGAAACTTCCTGAAGATTATACAGGTCGCGTGAAGGGATCAGGAGGCTTTCCTTGAAGTTGCCAACCTGAGTCGCATAGGTACCGCCATCAAGATAGCCAAGCATGAGGCGACTCGGAAATACGCCGCCCATGCCCGTAGTGAAGACGCGGGCGGCCTGTCCAGCTGGCATCGAGTAGTCGCGCGGTATGACGCTGACGCGGGCTTTGGCGGTGCCGAGCGAATTGGAGGCCACGCCATTAATCAGGACAATATGATTCTGTTCATCACCTTCAAGGTAGCCGGTGCAGCGGAAGCCCGGGCTCGTGACAAGATCCACTTCACTGGTGGTGAGGTGGACTGCGGTTACGCGGCCCACAACGGTGTTGCCGAAAATAACCGGAGCACCGGGACGAATTCCGTCGTTGCGACCCTTGCGAATGACAATGCGTTGCCACCAGGAAGAACTGTCGCGGGTTGCGACACGGGCAACGACCGACATGTATTCTGCCGGCACGTTGTAGCGAGTGATCTCGCGAAGCCTCACGTTCTCACGACGCAGGTCTTCCAAGGCGTTGACCTTGATTTCCAGGGCAGCGTTAATGCGGGCGAGATCCCGACCTGCCGCAGCCATCTCCTCGACGCTACGGCTCTTTTTCTCCCAGAAGGTAGCTAGGTCGCGCGACTTTCCGACCAGATGCAAGGCGGGGGCCTGAAACTCGACGAAGGCTTCGCGATTGAAACGACGGACGGCGCTCGGGGCGAGTATCCATAGCGCGATGAAAACTGAAAGGGCAACGTATGAGGCGCGGGCGCCTTGACGGTTCTGGTCCATGGCGGGTAGGCCCGCAGGCGCGGCTTAGTCTCGGCCGCTCCAGCGGGAGGAGTTCGCGAGGATCTTGCCGGTACCATTGACAACGGCACAGAGAGGGTCTTCGGCCACGAAGACCGGCAGGCCGGTGGCTTCGGAGATGGCGCGATCAATTTTGCGGATGAGCGATCCGCCGCCGGCGAGAACGATGCCGCGATCCACGAGGTCGGCAGAGAGTTCGGGGGGGATGCGCTCCAGGGAGCCCTTGATAGCCTCGATGATGAGGTTGATATTATCAGCCATTGCCTCGCGGACCTCTTGGGACGTGAGATGCAACTGACGGGGAAGCCCGGTCACATTGTCGCGACCCTTGACCTCGAACGTGAGCTCCTGCTCGAGGGCGTAAGCCGAGCCGATCTTGATTTTAATCTCTTCCGCGGTGCGTTCGCCAATGATCAGATTGTACGAATTTCGGATATACTTGGTAATCGACACGTCGAACTCGTCGCCACCCACGCGGATCGATCGGGCGTGAACGATGCCGCCAAGGGAAAGGACAGCGACTTCCGTCGTTCCACCGCCGATATCGACGATCATTGAGCCGGTGGGCTCTTCGACCGGGAGGCCTACGCCGATGGCGGAGGCAACTGGCTCAGGAATGGTGATCACATCATCAGCACCTGCGCGATAGGCCGAGTCCATGACGGCTCGACGTTCGACGGCGGTAATGCCGTAAGGAACGGCTACGACGACGGTAAGATTGGTGAAGAGGGATTTACGGGCGACCTTGCCAATAAAGTACCGGAGCATGTGCTCGCTGATCTCGAAGTCGGCAATGACGCCATCCTTCATCGGACGGAGGGCTTGAATGTCGCCCGGGGTACGACCAAGCATCATGCGCGCCTCATTACCGACCGCGATCGGCTTGCGCGTGCTGGTGCGGATGGCGACGACGCTGGGCTCGCGGAGTACGACGCCGCGATCCTTGAGAAAGACAAGCGTGTTAGCCGTGCCAAGGTCGATGCCAATGGCTTGGGTGAATAGCCCGGGGAATCGCTTAAACATCAGGGTCGTGGTGGTTTCCTTTATGAACAGTTTATTCACAGCATAGTCAAACGAAACTTCGGGCATTAGGGTCAGGGCAGGGACGTCATAAGATTCATTCAGACAGTGAGATAGGTGGTAGCCCTGACCCTTCCTTGCGACCTATTCACAGCGAAGAGCATCCGGACAGGCCCAGTGACCGGGTGTCTCAATGGCGAGGACGTTATTGGGACATTTAAGTCATTTGAGCGTGTCGAGCTGGGGTGCATGGAACTTGCGACCTTCACCCGGGGTCGTAAAAAAACTTCACCCCATGACCCCCCAGCTCAACCGTCGGTCCTTTCTTCGTCATACCAGTATGGCAGCCGCCGCGTTTGCGGTGACACGTCCGTGGCTCAATTCCGCCGCGCGGACCGTCTCTCCTAACGAGAAACTTAATATCGCCGTAATTGGTTTCGGCGGAGTAGGTAAGAGCAACGTAAACAACTCAGCCGACGAGAATATCGTCGCCATGTGCGACCTCGATCTCAGCCGCTGCGGCGGCACGATCAAGCAGCAGCCGAAGGCGGCCCTTTACACCGACTTCCGGAAGATGCTCGACGAGCAGAAGGATATCGATGCCGTCATCATCGCTACTCCGGATCATTCGCACGCTTACATGGCGATGGAATGCATGCGTCGCGGCAAACATGTTTATGTTCAGAAGCCGATCTCCCATTCGGTCTTCGAGGCGCGCATCCTCACCGAGTCGGCCCACAAATATAAAGTCACGACCCAGATGGGTAATCAGGGTCACTCAGGGGAAGGCATCCGCCAGGCCACCGAATGGATCGCGGCTGGTCTCATCGGCAAGGTGCGCGAAGTCCACACCTGGACCAATCGCCCGATCTGGCCGCAGAGCCTCGAGATGAATCGTCCGAGCGATGCACAGAAAGCCCCTGATGGCATGGACTGGAATCAATGGTGCGGCCCGGCAGCCTTCCGTCCGTACCATCCCTCCTATCATCCTGGAAAGTGGCGCGCCTGGTGGGACTTCGGCACCGGCTCCTTGGGTGACATGGGCTGCCATATCATCGATCCCGCTTTCATGGCGCTTAACCTCCGCTATCCCGAAAGCGTCGAGGGTAACGTCTCAACCGTCTATGAGACTTTCGGCAAGAAGACCTCGGGTAAGAACGAGTCCTATCCGCGTTCCTCGATTGTCCGCTTCAGATTCCCGGCCCGTGGCGAGATGCCTCCGGTGACCCTCACCTGGTGGGATGGAGGCCTGATGCCCCAGCGTCCAGATGAACTCGAGGACGATATGCCTTTCGGCGATCCCAACGGCGGCTGTCTCTTTATCGGAGACAAGGGCAAGCTCGTCTGCGGCTGCTACGGTCTCAATCCCCGCATCCTTAACGCTGAACTCCGCGAGGTCGCCAAGAAGCTCGAGAAAACCATCCCGCGCATCCCCGGTAATTCTTCCGGTCACGAGAAGGATTGGATTCGTGCCTGCAAGGGCGGTCATGTCGCCTCGTCGAACTTTGACTACTCGGGTCCGCTTTCCGAGATGGTGCTCATGGGCAACCTCGCATCCCGCTTCCCTGACCGTAAGTTGCTCTGGGATGGTGCTAAAATGGAAGTCACGAACGACAAGGATGCCAACGCCTACGTCCGCCGCGAATACCGCAAGGGTTTCGAGCTGGGAACCTAAGCCCAGGTCACTTCAGCGCCATGACCGCCAGGATCGTACCGCCGAGCGCGATACGGTACCAGGCGAACACGCCCAAGCCACTGCGCGAGACGTAACTGACGAGCCACTTCACGGAAACGAACGCAGTGACGGCGGCGACGAGCAGCCCAACGCTAGCGGGACCCGCAGGGTAGACCTGACTGAGGGCAGGGCCAAGCGCCCACATCTTATAGATCGAGGCGGCGGAAAGCGTGAGTAGGCCGATGAGGAAGGAGAACTCGGTGGCGGCGCCGTGAGATAGTCCGGCCACGCGCCCCCCGAGGATCGTAGCCAGCGAGCGGCTCGTGCCTGGAATTAGCGCGAGGCATTGGCAGAGGCCGACGGTCAAGGCGGCGCGCCAGCTGATCGCAGCGACTTCATCGGCGGACCCCGAAGATTTCTTCGGAAGCAGATGTTCCGCAACCAAGATGACGAGACCGCCGACGAGCAAGGCGGCGGCGACGACTTCGACCGAGAACAGATGGACCGTGATGACGTCCTTGAAGAGGAAACCGAGCAGGGCCGCGGGCATGAACGCCACAAGTATCGCTAAGGCCAGGTCGATCGACGCACGCTTACCGCGGCATAGTCCCGCCAGCAGGTCGCGGATGCGGCCGAAGAATGCAGCGAAGACGGCGAGGATCGCGCCCAGCTGGATGATGACGATATAGTCGTCATTGACCCTCCCCCAGTTGACTGGCCGGCCCTTTCGGTCGGTGACTCCTTCCACCTTCATATCTGGGATCACGCTCACGTGGAGCAGATACTTGTCACTCAGGATCATGTGGCCGGTCGAACTTACCGGCAGATATTCAGTGAAGCCTTCGACAGTGCCGGTAACGATGGCACGCGTATAGGTGAAATCGCGACGGACTTCATCAGGTGACACCGTCGCACCGTACCCGGCAAAACAGGGCAGGGAGGAGAGCAGCCACAGACCGAAGGCGAAACGAAGCATGGGCGAGCATTAGGCTTCTGGCCGTCTCGGGGCAAGGAAAGCCGTCAAAAGCCCTTGTCGCTTGCCCTTGTCGGACGTTCTCGCTTTATGCAGGACATCACAACCATGTCGGCCTCCAGCCTCATCCCGACCACCGAACCTCGCTTCCGCGTCCCGGACGCCCGCGGCCGTTTCGGTCAGTTCGGCGGGATGTACGTCCCGGAGACCCTGATGACGCCCTTGCTGGACCTGACCAAGGCCTACGACGAAGCCCGTCGTGATCCTGCTTACCAGCAGGCCTTCGCGGACATGCTTCGCGACTACGCGGGTCGTCCGACTGGACTCTATTTTGCCGAGTCCCTGACCAAGCACGCCGGCGGAGCCCGCATCTACCTCAAACGCGAGGACATGCTCCACACGGGGGCCCATAAAATCAATAACGTCATCGGCCAGGCGCTGCTCGCCATCCGCATGGGCAAGAAGCGCATCATCGCCGAGACCGGTGCTGGCCAGCATGGCACCGCCACCGCCGCCGTCTGCGCCCGCTTTGGCCTGGATTGCGTCATCTACATGGGCGCGACCGACATGGAGCGCCAGGCGCTCAACGTCTACCGCATGCGCCTCATGGGAGCCGAGGTCCGGGGCGTCGAAGCTGGCCAGCGCACGCTCAAGGAGGCCGTCAACGAGGCCATGCGCGACTGGGTTACCAACGTCCGCGAAACACATTACATCCTAGGGACAGCCTACGGCTCGCACCCGTATCCGATGATGGTCCGCGATTTTCATCGCATCATCTCCATTGAATCCAAGCAGCAGATCCTGCGCGCGGAAGGCCGTCTGCCGGACGCCATCGTCGCCTGCGTCGGCGGCGGGTCCAATGCCATCGGTGCTTTCTTCGAATTCCTCGATGAACCTGGCGTCCGCCTCATCGGCGTCGAAGCCGGCGGTCGCAGCATCAGCAAAGGCGAACACGCCGCACGTTTCGCCGGCGGTCGACTTGGCGTGCTGCAGGGCTGCATGACGAACATCTTGATGGACGGAGAAGGGCAGATCGAAGGAACGCATTCCGTTTCCGCCGGACTGGATTATGCCGCCGTGGGTCCGGAACATTCTTATTACCGAGAAAAGGGTCGTGTAGACTACGCTCACGCGACCGACGCCGAATGCCTCGAGGCCTTCCAGCTCCTTTCCCGCACCGAGGGTATCATTCCCGCGCTAGAGACCAGCCACGCCGTCGCGCATGGCGTGAAGCTCGCAGCATCCTTACCCAAGGAGCAGGTCGTAATCATCAATCTTTCTGGTCGGGGCGATAAGGATGTCTGGAGCGCCGCGCGCGCCATGGGTACCGAGATTAAGCTCTGAACATGGCCGCTTCCTCGATGACGGGCTTTGGCCGGGCTGAGATTAATCTCCCCGGCGTTCGCCTTTCGGTCGAGATCGCGACGGTCAACCAGAAGAATCTTCAGGTCTCTGTCTTCGGGCCAGAGGCATGGCCCGCCCTCGAATCCGCGGCTTCAGGTTGGATCCGCGCCCGCCTGCAGCGCGGTAAAGTCACCGCCCGCGTTACCCAGGCCGCTGCCTCGACCACCCAACGCCAATGGGATCAAGAAGCGGTCGCCACAAGTCTCGATGAGCTCGGCAAAATCGCCCAGCACTGCGGCCTGAAGTTGAACGTCGACGGTGAGCTGTTGCTGCGCCTCGCCGAAAGCAGCCGACGCCCGACCGTTGTGTTACCCGATTTTGCTGAGGCGGAAACCGTTGTCCGTTCCGCTTTTGAGGAAGCCCTCGGGAATCTTGTTATCATGCGCCAGGCCGAAGGCGCTGCTTTAGCCAGGGATCTCAACGAGCGTCTTTCGAAAATGAGCGTCATGGTCACGGGGATGGAGGAGGCCGAGAAGGCCGCACCGATGCGTCACCGCGACGCGCTGCTCAAGCGGCTCAAGGATGCCGGACTGAATCTCGACGTCACTGACGAGAGGGTGCTCAAGGAGCTGGCGCTCTTTGCTGACCGTGCGGACATCACCGAAGAAGTGGTGCGCCTTAAAAGCCACAACGCTCAGTTTTCAGTAGAGCTCCAACAGCCTAATAGCGGCCGAAAGCTCGACTTCCTTGTCCAAGAACTGCTACGCGAAATTAACACGATAGGCAGCAAGGCATCAGAAATCAGCACGACAAAGCTGGTTTTGGAGGCGAAAACCGAGATTGAACGCATCCGGGAGCAGGTTCAGAACCTGGAGTAAGGTTTTTCGGGTGTGGTATTGCCACGACCGCTTTCCCATGCCTTTGTCTATCAACACTTACGCAACGTCATGTCCAACAACCTCACTAAGCGCGACATCGTCCTCAAGATTTTCACGGACAAGGGCTATCCTCAGAAGCACATCCGCGACTCAGTCCAGATGACCCTCGATGCCATTAGTGAAGCGCTGCTCGCTGGGCGCGATGTTGAGCTCCGCAACTTCGGCGTATTCCAGGTGCAGGTTCGCAAGAGTCGCATCGGACGTAACCCGAATCGCCCCGAGACGGATGTCGTGATTCCGAAGCGCGCGGTGATCAAGTTCAAGGCCGGCAAGGAATTGAAAGCCAAGCTGAAGTCGTACGACGTCGAGAAGCCCGCTCAGTAATTCCGCTCCGCGATGTCCGATATTCGCACGCTCCCCGGTTTCCGGGAGTTCTATCCTGAAGACCGTGCCGTCCTCGGGCATATCATGGAGGTCTGGCGCCTCGCCTGCCGTCGCTATGGTTTTCGTGAATGGGAGTCGCCGGTTCTTGAACCGCTCGAACTCTTTACCGAGAAGTCGGGCGAAGAGATTGTCCGCCAGCTTTTCAACTTCGATGACAAGGGTGGCCGTAAGGTCAGCCTACGCCCTGAGATGACGCCGTCGCTGGCCCGCATGGTCGGGGCCAAAGCCAATGGCATGCCCAAGCCGATTCGCTGGTTCGCGATCGGCGAGAACTACCGTTATGAGAAGCCCCAGAAGGGCCGCCTCCGCGCATTCTATCAGCTCAACGCTGACTTGCTTGGCGAAGCCGGCCCCGCGGCCGACGCCGAGATCATCGCGCTTTGCGCCGACTGTCTGCTCGGCTTCGGGCTAACCCAGCAGGACTTCCGCATCCGGGTCTCCGACCGCACACTCTGGTTCCGTTACCTCGGCAGCCTGGGTGTACCCGAAGCACAGGCCGGAGCCGTGCTCGGCGTGGTGGACAAGCTTGAGCGCGGCGCACCCAAGGACTTGCTCGACGCCATGACGGCCGCACTCGCCGGAACAACCGTCGATCCGGTCAAGACCCTCGAAGCCGCCCGCGCTTTTGCCAACACGAAGTCTCTGGCCGATCTCGAAAAGCTCGCCACCGGCGACGCCTCGATGACCGAGCGTCTCGTCGAGTGGAAGCAACTCCTCGGCACCCTCACCACCATGGGCTTCGGCGAATGCGTTGCCATCGACCTCACGATTGTTCGCGGTCTCGCGTATTACACTGGCTTTGTCTTTGAAGCGTTCGAGACCGGCGGAGAAGCCCGCGCGCTGGCTGGCGGCGGCCGCTATGATGCCTTGGTCAAGAAACTCGGCGGTCCGGATCTTCCTGCCGTCGGCTTCGGCATGGGCGACGTCACCCTGCGTGACCTCCTTGAACTTAAGAAGCTCGTCCCGGCTTACGCTGATGGTCCAGACTTCTACGTCATGATTCTCGGTGATGACGCCCGTAACGCCGCGCTCGAAGATATCGCGAATCTACGCCGCGCCGGTTTTCGCGTGGAATACAATCTCAAGGACGGCAAGTTCCCCAAGCTCATCCAGTCCGCTGAGGTCGCTGGCGCAAAGTATGCACTTATCTACGGGGGGACCGAAGTCGCCAGAGGCGTCGCCAAAGTGCGCAGCCTAGTAGATCGCTCCGAAGCCGAAGTACCACGGACCGACCTCGTGCCCGCTCTCCGCGCCGTGCTCGAAGAAGGTATGCGCGCCATCCAGCCCTGAGGTCATGACCGAGCAGACGCGCCAGTACCAGGCCATGGCGAAGACCGCCTCCTGGACGATGGTCTCGCGTGTCCTCGGCCTATTCCGCGACCAGCTGACCGCCGGTATCTTCGGTGCCTCCGCCATCGGGTCGGCGTTCATCTTAGCTTTTCAGATTCCGAACCTCTTTCGCCGACTGCTGGGTGAGGGCGCACTGACCGCGGCCATCGTGCCGGTACTTGCGGAGAAGTCAGTCAAAGATGGCCAGCCGGCGGCGTTCGGCTTCCTCAACTTCGTCTTGCGGAAGGTCTTCCCATGGACGATCGGGCTGACGATGATTGGCATCGGCTCCGCGCTGCTTTGGGCGCTAATCTGGCCGACTAACGCCCCGGCGGCGATTCTGACGGCAGTCTGCATGCCTTATATGCCGCTGATCTGCGTCGCGGCGTTGTTCACGTCGGCGGTGAACCTCAGTGGACGTTTCGGCTTGGCGGAGATTGCCTCGGGTGTCCTGAACCTCTGCATGATCGTCGGCCTGGGTGTCTTTGGCGAAAATCTGGCCAGCACGGATATGGGTAAAGCCATCTGGCTTTGCGCTGGAGCGCTCGTCGGCGGTACCTTCCAGTTGCTGATTCCGCTGTGGGGCCTGCGTCAAGAAGGTTGGCACTCCCGCCTTTCTAATGTCGACGAGGCCGCGTGGAAGACCCTGAGCATCGCTTTCCTCCCTGCAGCGCTCGGTGCCGGTGTCCAGCAGGTCAACGTCCTGATTTCCCGTGCTATGGCTTACAACGTCAGCGATGCCGGCCTGATGTATTACTATGTCGCCAACCGCATCGTCGAACTTCCGATTGGGTTGTTTTCTGCGTCCATCGCGGTGGTCATCTTTCCGGCGCTTGCCACCGCCTTTTCCAGTCGCGACGTACCGGCGCTCGCCCGCAACTATGGACGAGGCATGCGTCTTGTGCTGGCCATCAATGTCGGCGCTGCCTTCGGACTCGCCGCCCTGGCCGTACCCATTGTTCAGTTACTTTTCCAGTATGGTCGTTTCAATGCCGGCAACTGTCTCGCGACCAGCAATCTCGTGGTCCTCTTCGCCATCGCTATGCCGTTCTATGCGATGATCACCATTGTTACCCGTGCGCTTAACGTCGCCGGCCAGACCAAGGTCACCCTGATTGCCGCGATCCACGCCCTAGTAGTGAATGCCGCGGGCTCCCTTGTGGTTGTCTGGATGGGGCGAGGCGTCGAAGGCCTCGCCTTGGTTAACGTCGTCTCAACTTTTTGGCAGTACCTAGTGCTTCGTTACTACCTCAAGAAGCATGCCCCGGAGTTCCTGAGCGAAAGCCTCGTCAAGCCAGCCATTCAGGTCTGCATAGGTTCGATCGTCTTAGCCTTCATCGCATTCCAAGGGTATACCTTCATGCATAACGTCCTCACTGGGCATCTGAACGAGAAGCTTAATCTCACCCTTTCGATGGGCATATCGGGTTTGGCTGGCATGATATTCTACGCCATCTACCTCGATAAGCTTGGCTATCCCGAACGCGACCTCCTGCGGGGCTACGCCAACAAGGTGCTCAGATTATTCGGGGTGCAGCTCAAGGCTTGAGCCGGGCATCGTGGTCCGCCCTTGACTGATAGCGGCGGAGCAGGGCTTCGAGAATTGCGACCGTCTCGTGGTCGATCAGACCGTCGACCTTAGCCGCACGGAAGTGACGCTGAAAGGCTTCAACGCCAAGCTTCAGGCCGACATCGCCTGGCTCTAGACTGTAGCCGTAGGCCTTGAGCAGACTGCGCACGTGACCTGATGCGAGATGGGGTTTCTTTGTAAGGTTTTCGGCGACCTCATCCGGCAGCGGCCAAGCGCCGATACCGAGCGAGGCGAGCTTAGCCCAGGGAAACTTGGAACCAGGATCCACCTTGCGACCCACCGAGACGTCTGAATGCCCGACCACATTCCACGGCTTAATGTCATGACGTCGGATGATCTCTTCGCAGAGCGCGAAGATGATATCAGCTTGCGCATCCGAGTAAGGGTAAACGTTGCCGTCATAATTGATGATCTCGATCCCGATGGAATTTTGATTGAGGTTGGTCAGCTTACCCCAAGCGCTTTTCCCGGCGTGATAGGCTGCCATATTTTCGGGCACCATCCGGATAACCCGGGGCTTAGGTTCGTCGGTGACCACATAGTGAACTCCGACCCTATGCTTAGGGTCCTTACCTTGGAGGATCTCCAGGGAGGAGGGCAGGGAGCCTGCAGTATGGTGGAGGACCAAGCAGGTCACCGGTTCTTTACGAAGCTCGGCGCCGAGAGATCCGGGGCCTTGCTCAATGAACAGCCCCGTGAACTGAACCTCCCTGATGGCCGGTTTCGTGTCGGTCTGAGTCGTCGTACTACAACCGACAAAACCCGCTGATATGCTGACCAAAAGAAGCCCGAAATGGCAATATGAGCGAATGGGGGCGTTCATGGGGTTATGATTCAAAAGATAAGAAAGGGATGATTTAACCCAAGATAAAACCATTTTAACGCATAAATAAGCTGTTTTCATTACGTTATTCGGCACTAGACATAATGTATATTGTGCGAAATAAAGACATAGACGGCAATCGTATGGAATTGAGTTATTGATTGCTCGATTGGGAACGCTCATAAAGGAACTTCCCCCCACCAATCTAGCTCCGACTTTATGAAAGTAGCCCGACACATCATTGAAGCACGCCGCGAAGCGATTGCTAAACTTCTCTCCAAGGTCGGGTACGTGCCTGTCCTCGAGATCTGCAAACAGTTCAACGTCTCCGAGGCGACCGCTCGCCGCGATTTGACCGAACTTGAGAACCAGCGTCGCATCACCCGTACTCATGGCGGGGCGCTCTCGGATTTCAACCGCAACTTCCCCCCGCTGGACGATCGCAAGATCGAGGATGCCGAAGCCAAGCGTAAGATCGGCAATCTTGCCGCCACGCGCATAAAAGCCGGCATGACGGTCTATCTCGACTCGGGTTCGACTATCTTCTTCGCCGCCGAAGCGATCGCATCCGCCGGGGTTCCTGACCTGCAGATTGTCACGACCTGTCTTCCGACAGCTCAGCTGATCTCGTGCCTCCCAGGCGTCGAGGTCTACATCCCCGGCGGACTTTTCCTCACGCGTCACGCGATGGTTGCTGGCGACCGTACGCTTGAAGAAGTCGCCCGCTGGAACTTCGACGTGGCTCTGCTCGGCGCCGAGGGTATCGACGAAAACGGCCTTTGGAATTCCCAGCGCGACATCTCCCATCAGCAGCGCGAAGTCATCCGTCGTAGCGATGAAGTCTTGATCTGCATGAACAAGGTGAAACTCGGCCGCGGCGGACCCTGTGCCGTGACCCGTGACGTCAGCGCCCTTTTCCTGGTCACCGATGCGGACGCCGCTTCGGTCCAGAAAGCCAAGGTCAAGCTGCTACCGGAGCGCGTCCTGACCGCTCTCTAATCGCCTCGATTTCTTCCGAGGAATGTCCGCCGACGTCATCCAGTCGTTGCTTGAACTGTCCCAGCAGTTGGGCGGTGAGCGTCTGCGCATGGCAATCCTGGGCGAAGGCAACACGTCGGTTCGACTGGATGATCATTCCTTCGCGGTCAAAGCCTCCGGCTCAAACCTGGCTTCACTTAAGGAATCCGACGTCACCCGTTGCGCCTTCGACCGATTGCTCCCGCTGCTAGACGCACCCTCCGCGACCGATGTTGAGATTGACCAAGCCTTACTGGCTTCACGTCTCGAACCGACCGACAAGAAGCCTTCGATTGAAGCCCTCTTCCACGCCTACCTGCTTACCCTTCCCCACGTGCACTGCGTTGGTCATGTGCATGCCATCGCGGTAAACCAGATTCTCTGTTCTCCTCGGGCTCGCGAGTTCGCCGAAAAACGTGCGTGTCCAGATGAGATTGTGATGTGTGGTGTCGAGTCAGTCTTTGTGCCCTACGCCGAGCCTGGCCTTGGACTGTCGCAAGCCATCCGCCGCGAAGTCGTGTCATTCGTCAAGCGCACGGGGCGCGACCCTAAGATCATCCTACTTCAGAACCATGGTATCATCGCAGTAGGTTCCTCCCCCAAGGCCGTACTGGGCTCCCTGCTCATGGCTGAAAAAGCTGCCGAGATCTTCATCGGTGCCGCCGCTCTCGGTGGTCCGGTATTCTTGACCGCCGCCCAGTGCGAACGCATCGCTGGCCGCCCGGATGAGCATTATCGACAGAAGATGCTCGGAATGTGACCTCTCACCCCCTCCCCTGCCCCCTTTGACCATGTCCAATTACCTCGCCATCGACCTCGGAGCCGAATCCGGGCGTGTTATCTTCGGTCAGCTCAAGGCCGGTAAGTTCGCCATGAAGGAGGTCCACCGTTTCTCCAACGGTGCCATCACCGCCAACGGGACCCTCCGCTGGGACATCATCCGCATCTTCCGCGAGATTCGTATCGGTCTCGCGAAGGGCGCCAAGCTCGGTCCGATCAAGTCCGTCGCCTGCG
>Ga0049083_10000085_pt1 | contig 24888 bp, 8 predicted proteins | sample GreLakmeMI27MSRF_FD_66719 | JGI IMG/M metagenome (GOLD analysis project Ga0049083, IMG submission 66719) | Freshwater lentic microbial communities from great Laurentian Lakes, MI, USA - Great Lakes metaG MI27MSRF | ecosystem: Environmental > Aquatic > Freshwater > Lake | place: Great Lakes...
CCGCGTTAGTAGACCTCTAAATATAAGGCAACTTATAGCCGCCAAGCCGCAAAAACGCTTATAATAAGCTTATAATTGTCACGGATCCCATATTTGCCATCCCAGTAATCAAATGCGTAGAGCCACTATGATATGCGCGCGACTGACACGATGCAGCCACACCCACGCTTTTCATCACACTCTTCTCACACGCCGCGCTTCATGAGAGCAGCACGACGCGGCCATGATGCCTCATTCTTCGCTGCTGGCCTGCTGCGGAAACGCAGTGTTTGCCAGATCATCTGCCCACTTCGGCTTCTCACGTCATTCTCGTCCGTAGTGCGTGCCCTGCAGCAGCTGCACAGTCTGGTCTGCAAACGCCAGTGGCAAGTCAGGTCGGCGTGCCGCGCGGCGCTGGAACTCTGGGGTTGAGGACACTCGTGTCCTCTCCCTACCAGCCTGCCGCGCGCGCTTGCGCGCACGACCGTTACGCCGCTGGCACAACGAAGTGGCGACGCGCACTCTCGGGCGCGGCGGCGCCCCGTTCTGGGTCGCCGCTCGCACGCGTGTGTCGCCCAGCGGTCCGGGCACCTCGCGGCCGGCCCCGTGCCGCCGATGAGCTCCCGGCCGCGCACAGCACCACACGCTGGCGTGCCGCGTCTCCGGCGTACCGCCTGGCCTTTTTTTTCTGAGGACTCCACCCTTCCAGGGTTGATCAGCTGTGGCGCTCTCCACCCCCAAGGCCCTCACTGAGCTCAGCGCTCTCCACGCTCTGTCCTCCCTTCGGCCATGTGTGTTAATGTCAACGCAGCTCGTCAAACCTTGTGCTTCCGTCTCTCGCGTTTGCACGCTATGCACACTTGACGCACCGTCAGCCGCTAAGCGCTCGCCTTCTTCGCTGCCAAAACGAGTCGAGACCGACGGCGGCGCGCGGGGCGCGACGCACGACGCACAACTTGTCACAATGTGCCCCCTTCCACACCTCGTGCGCAAATCCCGTGAGCCCCGAGGCGCTGGGGCTGGGCGAGGGCGCGTCCTGTATCGCTTGGCACGCGCGCAGTGCTCTTCCCGCATTCCCCAGACTGGAGGTCCACAGCTGTAGCAGGCTCCTGTCCTTGACGCTTCATGTTCGAGCGCCAGGTGGCTGAGCTGCTGCGCAGCTACCTGGGCGCATACGTTGAGGGCCTCGACTCGGAAAGCCTGAACGTGCGCGTGTGGAAAGGTGCGCCAGCCGTGAAAGTTTTGGCTGCGAGCATGCGCTGCTTTGCTCACGCCCCACGCGCCAATGCCACAGGCGACGTGGTGCTGCGCAACCTGCGTTTGCGCCCGGAAGCGCTTGCTGCGCTGGAGCTTCCTTTGACGGTGCGGGCCGGTGTGGTTGGCACGCTCACTCTGAAGCTGCCTTGGAACCGACTGGGGCGCGAGCCGGTGGTGCTGTCGCTGGACCGGGTGTACATCTTGGCGGAGGCTACTCGAGGCTGTGCGCTGGCGAACACTGCAGAGGAACAGGCGCGTCTGCGCTGCCTCGGCTTGCTTGCGCGCCACGCTCTATCCCCTGACGCTCCAGCGAACAGGCTGCGCTGGTGGCTCGCGCCACTGAGGCACTGCGTCGCCGCCTGGCGCGCGCGGAGGCTGCATGGCTGCAAGGGCGGCGGCGGGGCAGCTCGGCCGGGGGTTCCTTCGGCGTAGCCTCCGCAGCCGCACAGACCGCCTCGTCCTGGGCTCGCAGCGCCTTTGTCGCCGCCGTGGCCGCGCTGCGCCTGTCCGTGACTAACGTGCACGTGCGCTACGAGCACGGCGGGTGCCAGCGGCGGGGCTCAGCGGCGGCGCACCCCTTCGCGGCTGGCCTCACGCTCGCCGTGCTGTCCGCAATCTCTGTGGACGACGCCGGCGCGGAGGTGAGCGGCGTGCCACGTGGCGACAGCGGCGGCTGCACGTCAGCGCTGGCGCAGGCGCCCACGCGAAAGGCTGTTGAGCTGCGCCGCCTGGCCGTGTATCTGGATTCGGACGCTGCGCCATGGGATGCGCCCTGGCACGCCATGAGCCCAGAGGATGGGGGCTCCTGGGATGTGCTCTTTGCGCCAGGCGTCACCCAAGGGAGCGAGTCGGGGGGTGCTGCGCACCGACAGTACATCCTGGCGCCCACCAGCGGCACGCTGCACTACACCCGGGCAGGGGAGGGGGGTCATGGCGGGGCGCCCCGGCAGGAGGCGGAGGTATCAATGGGCGCCGTCGCCCTGGCGCTCACCACCCACCAATACCGAGACGCGTCGCGCCTGGCTGCCACGCTGGCTGCTGCTGCGGCGGCGGCGGCGGCGGCGCAGCGGGCCGCAGTGGAGGCTGGGCGCGCAAGGGGAGAGGACGCACGAGGTGTGGACGGGGACTCGGAGGCGGAGGCTGAAGCGCCAGCCAGGCCCAGCGCGCCGCCCGGCGCAGCTCCGTCCGGATGCTGGTGGCGCTGGGCGCTGGGCGAGCTGCGCTGCCGCGGCGTGTTGCCGCCTCGGCTGTCTCGGCTGCGGTGGGCGGAGGCTGCGCGAGGCTGTGCGCTGCGCAGGCAATACCTGACCCTCTACAAGGGCGCAGCCTCCGCCGCGCACCCGCAGGTCGCTCTGCTGGACGCGCAGCTCGCCTTTGAAGTCGCGCTGCTGTTTCGGTGCCTGGCACACGCACAGGCGGAGGGCACGAGAGCACTGGCGCTGGCCGGCGCAGCCGCGCGACGGCAGCTCCCCCGCAACCCTTCGCTGCTCCGTCGCGGCGCAGGCTATGCGCTGCGCACGGCGGCGGGGTTGGTGTGGCGGCGGCGCGAAGAGGGAGGCGGCGGCGCTGAGGCGGGTGCGCCGCCTCAGGCGGAGCCGCCACGGGCGGGCTCGCCCGGATCGCCGGACCACCCGGCCTTCCAGGACGCCCTGGATGAGGGTGATGCCCTGGATGAGCGCGAAGGACAGGAGGATGAGACATTCCATGAGGCGGAGAGCAGCATGGAGGATCTCGAATCCAAAGCAGAGGCTGAGGCTGCGGCCGAAGCCGCCGCAGCAGCAGCAGCAGCCCTCTCCGGCGGCGCGGCTCCAGCCCCGTCGGCCGCGCTGATGGCGCCCGAGGACTGGGCGGAGCTGGAGCGACTCATCGGCCTCAACGCAGCTGCAGTTGCCGCGCCGCCCCCTGACGCCCTGCTTGCCCTGCTGCGCGTCTCCTTTGCATCGGCGGCGCTAACGCTACGCGTCAGCGCCGCATCGGCGGAGCCTGCCGCGCCGTCGCCCGCAGACGTTGTCAGCCTTTCGGGCACGTCGGCTGCCCCTCCAGAGAGCGACGACACGCCTCAGGACGCCACGCTGCACGCCGTCTGCACCGGCTTTGTCGCCGCAGCGCGGCTGTTTCCTAGTCGCCACGACTTTACGCTCGCGCTGCACGAGTGGCGAGCCGCAACCCCCGAGGGAGTTTTCATCCGCAGCGCTCCCAATGCCCCTCACAGCGACGCCCATGCGCCCGCGCTTTCAACCTTCGAGCTGCAGTACGCTCGGCTGCCTGCCGGCGGGAGACACGAGCACGCTTTGTCCGCACGGCTGCTGCCCATCCTCGTGTCGGCTGGCCGCGCAACCGCTGAGCGGCTGCTCGCTGGCGCGCGCGCCGTGGGCGACGCGGCATCCGCGGGCGCGCTGTGCGCCGAGGAGGAGCACAGCGGTGTGGAAGGGGTGGAGGAGGTGCCGAGCGCAGCGCCAGCCGCTGCCGCCGCCGCCGCCGCCTCGCAGGGCCTGGCATCCCTGGCCGCCGCCGCCGCATCCGCAGCCTCTCGCGCGCGCGCCGCCGCGTCGCGGCGCCTGGCGGCGGCGCTGGCTGCGCCGCCGCGGGTGAGGCTGTCGCTGGACCTGGCGGCACCAAAGTTGCTGCTTCCGGTGACGTGGGCGCCGTCCCGAGAGGGCCGCGCGCCCTTCGTGCTGGCGGTGAACCTGGGGCACTTCCAGTTGCGCTCCGAGGAGGGAGAGCACGAGGGGGAGGGGCCGCCGGCGGAGGGCTTGAGTGCCCGCCCAGCCGCGGCGCAGCCGCTGTGCGAGGCCTTCCAGCTGCGCGGTCGCGACGTGGAGGTGTTCTTCGCCGCGCCCGGCTTCGCGTGGGACGCCAGCGCCACTTTGCCGCCGCCGCCGCCGCAGCAGCAGCCCCTGCTGCCCCTCCTTCGGCGGGTGGCCTTTCAGGCCACCGCCACGCTCGCCACACCCGCCTCGCGCGCGCAGCCCGGAGGGGGGCCGCCGGACGTGCGCCTGCGCCTGGCGGCGCCCAGCCTGGACTGGGAGGTGAGCCCGGCGCGCTACTGGCACTGCCTTGACGCGGCACGAGAGCTCAGCGACGACTGGGCGCAGCAGCAGCAGCGCACCCCCGGCGCCGCCGCATCGCCGTCTCAGCCCCCGGCGCGGCCGTGGACTCGCGCGCCGCCGCTGCCGCCCTGCGCCGCCGACGCGCTGACTCACGCTGCGGGTGGGCTGCGTCATGCATGGGCCCCCTGCACCGTCGCCCACTCGGGCGCATACCTCTACGTCCTCGACTCCCCGCACGCTGCGCAGCACCGGGCCGCCGCACGGCTGGGCAGCGGCACTCGGGTGGCCGCCGTGCCGCCAGCCAGCGTGGGCGGGCAAGCCCACTGCCTCTCCATCGCCGACGCGGGCCTTCCGCCCGCGCAGGCCGCCAGCAGCCGCCGCGCGCTGGTTCTGCGCTTCGGCAGCGCACGAGAGGCGTCCGAGTGGCTCCGCGTGCTGCGGGGCGCCAACGCCAGGCTCAGCGGCGCAGCCAGTCGCCCCGCGGCGCTGGGTCCGCTGGAGCTGGGCGCCGCCGCCGCCGCCGTCGCCGCCGCCACGCCGCCTGGCGGCGCAGGTGGGAGCGGCGTGCAGCACTCGCCCGGCGGCGGCGGCGGCGGCATCGCGGTCGAAGCTGTGTCACCCGGCGGTGCCCCCTCCGCTGGCGCCGCCGAAACGCCCCCGGATGACGCGCGCGTGCGATGGGACGTGGTCGCATCGGTGGGCCGCCTCTCGCTGCGCATCGGGGCGAGGCCGCAGGCGCAGGGGGGCCGTGGGTGGGGCCACCTGGGTGACACCCCGCCCCCGCCCCCCCCGCCCTGGGGCGCCCCCGACGAGGCGCTCATCGTCGTCTGGCGCGGCCAAGGCGGCACGCTGAGCTGGCGCCACAGCCGCGGGGCTGCGTCTCTGGGGCTGCGCCTCCGCAGGTTCACCGTGCACGACGTCTACTGCGGCGGCCTCATGCTCGCCTCTGCCGACGATGCTGCGGCTGTGCCGGACGTCCACAGCCTGGTGTATGACCCCGATGCGGAGGACAGGCGCACGGAGGAGGCGCAGGCGGAGCTTACCCAGTCGCAGGCGCTGCCGGCGCTGGAGCCAGACGCCGTGACGGCCCCCGAGGACGCCTTCGCCGTCTTCACCGTCCGCATGTGGGACCTCACCTGCAGCGACTACGCCGGCACGGACAGCAGCTTCGAGCTGGCCCTGACGCGGGTGGCGCTGGACCTGCGGAGGCCCACCCTCGCCTCACTCTGGCGCGGCAAGGACGACACCCTCGGCGTGCCCGCCGCAAACGAGCGAGAGATGCTGCAGACGCGCGCGGCGACGCTGGGCGAGCACAAAGGGCGGGTGTTGCTGCGTGTGGGCATTGCGATGCGGGGGGCGGAGATCACGCTGTGGGGCACCCCCGCGGCCCGCCTGGCGCGTATTGTCGTCACTGATCTGGCCGTGGACGCGCGCGTGTTCCCCACCTCGCTGGGTATGTCCGCCTCGCTGGGAGGACTGCGGGTTGCAAACCTGAAGCTGGTACGTTCTCGGCCCCTCGCTCACCTCGCGCTCGGGTTTCCCCCCCTCTTTCCTCTGACGCCTCTCCCGCGCCAGCCTGCCGACCACGCGCACCATTGGCTGCTAGACGCCAAACAGCGCGGCGAGGGGGGCGAGGGGCAGGAGGGGAGCGGTGGCCCCGGCGGCAACCTGGTTCTCCTGGAGCTGCGCAGCTTCGCGGGAGACGACCCCGACGCGTGCGGGCGGGACTACTGGCTGGCGGTGACCGCGGCGGGGGTGCGCGTGGTGTACCTGCACAGCTTCGCGGACGAGGTGAGCAGCTGGTTCACCGGCTTGCTGCCCCACAACCCGCTGCGGCGCCCCCAACCGCCCCCCTCCACCGCCGCGCTCGCCTCCGGCGCGCGCCCAAAGCTGGCGGTGCAGATCGACGCGTCCTATGATGCGCCGGTGATGGTGCTTCCAAGAGGTACCCACAGCTCCGACTCTGTTGAGCTGGACCTAGGCAAAGCCTCCTGGCGCACCAGCTTCGCATGGGTGGGCGGCAGCAGCGTGCATGACCGCGGCGCGGCGCTGCTGGAGCGCACGGACGTGCAGCTGACACGCATGCGGCTGGCGTGCGTGCTGGGGGGTGTGCGTGGCGTGGACGCTACTGCGGACGGACAGCTGCGGGTCACAGCCTGCCGGCCGTTGTGGGACCCGCTGGCTACAGTGCCTTTGTACGACGTTGAGGTGAGCACGCCGGCGCTCGCAATGGCCATTGACGACGCTGAGTACCTGCTGCTCTATGGAGTGTTTGGTGCTAACCTGTCTGAGCCGCCCGCGCTCCTCCCCCGTCTGGTGCCCCTGCCAGAGCCGCTGGCACCCGGCGGCGCGAGTGCCTCGGGCGCTGCCGGGTGCCAGGTGCCGCCTCCGGTGGCGTCCGCGTCGCCCGACGGCGCGCCGCGCACCACGCTGCGTCTCACCTGGCGCGCGCCGGAGGCTGCGCTGCAGCTCTTCCACGCGCCGCGCGCCTCCACCGCGCGCCCGCTGGCAACCATGCGCCTCACCGGCTTCTACACCTCCTACCGGGGGGACTCTTCCGGGGGGTGGCACACCCGGTGGTCTTTTCCCCGCGTCTCCTTCCGCGACACGCGCCCCCACACGCCTCAGGACCTGCGTGACGTCATCGGCGGCGCGGGGGCGGGCAGTGCGGGCGGCCAGGAGGCGGAGACGCAGCCGACGATGTGGTTCATGGAGCTGGGCATCACGCCAGGCGCCTCGCTGCCCACCGCCGTGGCGGGCGCCCCGCCGGCGCAGCCTGCGGGGGGCACCGGGCCGGGGGTGTTCAAGCTGCACGCAGGACTGCAGCGTGTTCAGTTCCTGTTCGACACGGATTTTGTGCTGGCGGTTGGCCGCTTCTTCGTTCCCTCGCTGCGACCCGGGCTGGCGGAGGCCACGGCGGCGGCCATGGCGCGCGACATCCGGGTGGCGTGCCACGCTGACGGAACGGCGGCCGCGCGGGCGACGGCCACGTCCGAGTTTGCGCCCGTCACCTTCGCCCCTTCCAGCCGCGTGCTGCTCTCCCCGCTGCAGCGCCTGCTGGCCGACGCGCCCGGCGGCGAGGACGAGGTCATCTACGACGGCCAGGGAGGCACGCTGGTGCTGCCTGCGGCGCCCGCGACGGGGGTGCCTTCTGCGGCGCCAGCCTCTGCGCTGCTGTTTGTGGGTCAGGGACGCACCCTACGCCTGCGCAACCTCACCCTGGTGCGCGCCTCGGCGCTGGACGCGCACGCCATGCTGGCGCCCGGCGCGCGCATCTGCGCGGAGGCTGGGGACCACGTGCGCCTGGTGGAGGTGGAGGAGGAGGATGAGTCGTCTGGGGGGCAGCACGCAGCCTCTGGCCCTCTCGCGCGGCAGCACGGCTCCGCGCCTCCCCAGCCGCAGAGGCGGGACACGGTGGTGGAGGTGTCCGCCACCGGCCTGCAGCTGCTGCTCCCCGAAAGCAGCCCAGGCGCACGAGCAGCCTCAGCCGCCGCCGACGAACCCGCAGCCGCGCCAGCCAGCGCCCGACGGGCGCTGCGCGCCGGCCTTGACGTGAGCACCTCCTGGCGTCGCGCGGGCGGGGACAGCCTCTCCGTGACCTCCCACGTGCAGCACCTCGCCCTGTGGGTGCAGCACCTCTGCACGTCCGCCGGCGCGCCAGGACACGCGCCCGTGCCGCTCTTCGCGCCAGCGGACGTGCTTGCCCGCGTGCGCGTGCGCGGCGGCAGCGCGGAGGCGGTGGTGGACTGCACGGACCTCGAGGCGCGCCTGTCGCTGCGCACGCTGGCACTGTGCACCCGCATCTTCTCAGATGCGGCGGCACTCTTCCGCGGCGACGGCGCGGCGCGCTCCTCGCAGCCGACAGGCAGCAGCAGCGGCGTGCTGACCGCCACCACCGCCGCGTTCGACCTGGTATGGCGCGCGCCGGGAGGCGCAGACGGATGCGCGCTCGCAATCTGGCGGCCCCGGGCGGCGGAGGGGTATGCCAGCCTGGGTGACGTGGCAACCACACGTGGCGCGTCTCCTTCACGGGCGGTGATCACCCTGAACGACGCTTGCGGTCTAGCGGAGGCACCGCTGGGCTTTGACGCCGTCTGGAGCAGCTCAGAGGTCACCCTCTGGGCGCCCCGCCCGCCTGCGGGGTTCGCGGCGCTGGGGTGCGTGGCGGGTCTGGGCGGCGCGCCGCCTCCGCGCGCCGCCGTGCGCTGCGTGCGCCTGTCTGCACTGGCGCGCGGCCAGCTGGGCGACTGCGCCTACATGCGCGACGGCCACCCGGCGGCGCACGCGCCGCCGTCGTGCGACGAGGCGGGCGACGCGGCGCCCCCGCAGCCGGGGCAGGGGTCCGTGTGGTGCGTCGACAACGCCGCGTGCACGTTCTTCGCGTCAGCCTCGCTGGCCCCACCCGGCCGGGACGCGCTCCTGGACCTCCGCGTGCCCCTGCAGGCTCCCGCCCCGCGGGCCGGCAGCGGCGCAGACGCGCACAGCCCTCACGGTCACCAGGCTGAGGCCTCCTCGTGGGCGGCTTCTCAGCCGCCGCAGCAGCCCGGCTTCCTGCCCAGCGCCCGCGCGGTGGAGTTTGTGCGCATCTGGTGGGACAAGGGCGCCTCCACGAGGCGCAAGCTGTCGCTGTGGCGTCCGGTGGCTCCGCCGGGCTACGTGTCGGTTGGGGACGCGGCCGTGGAGGGCCACGAGCCCCCCCGCCGCGCCCGCGTGGTGGCAGACCTGCCTGGCGCCACGGCCAGGCCCGTGGGCTTCGAGCCGCTGTGGAGCAGCGCGCGCAGCCGCTGCCCAGAGGCGGTGTCCTTTTGGGCGCCGGTGCCCCCCCCCGGCTATGTCTCTCTGGGCCACGTCGCCTCCAGGTCGCTCTCCGTGCCCCCCGGACCCGCATGCTGCGCGTGCGTGCGCGCCGACCTGGTGCAGCCGGGTGCGCCCAGCGGCGGGGAGGCGCTGTGGGCAGAAGAGGGCACTGCCGCGCCACAGAGGGTGCTCCTCTGGCCGCTCGACCCGCTCGCGCACACTTGGCTGGCCACGCCGGGGCGCAGCAGACCGCGCGGAAGCACGTACAGGCTGCGCGACGCGGCAGAGGCTGCGCCAGGGGCAGCTCCCTCTCCCACGGCCGTTTCCGTTGCGCCGCCGATGCACGCGGACATCCGCCTGGCGCGCCTCACGCTGCTGCTGCTGCAGCCTGGTGCTGGGCCGGGGGGGAGTGGTGTGGCGCCGCTGGCCGCGCTGAGCGCACACGGCGTGCATTGCGATGCGGCTGGAAGCGGCGGCTTTGGGGCATTGGGTTCACGGCGCGCACTGGCGACTGCCACGCTGGGGCTGCACTTCTACAACGCCAGGGTGCGTGCGTGGGAGGCTGTGGTGGAGCCCGCAGCTGTGGAGGCTGTGGTAGAGCAGAGCGGGGCCGCCTGCCGGGCCACCCTATCCGTCACCTCGCCCCTGTCGGTCACGCTGTCTGCCGCCGCCGCGGACGCCGCCGCGGACGCCGCGATGCGCGAGCGCGCGGCGGCGCGGGCGGCGGTGGCGAGCGCGGCACGGGAGAAGCGTCGCACGCTGCTCGCGGCGTCGTCCAGCTCAGCCAGCTTGCCCAGCCTGCTGCTGGCCGCCGAGCCCAGCCCATGCCCGGAGAACGCATGCGCTGACCTGGGGGAAGACGTGGGCGCGCACACGCTGTTCGACAACCAGCTGGGCAGGCCCCTGTACCTGCGCTATGGCGCCCCCGTCGGGGACGCCGCGCCGGCGCAGCTCCTCGTGGTGGAGCTGCAGCCGGACTGCCCACGCCAGGTGACGCACGCCTGGCGCGGTTCGGAGGGGCCCGTGGCGGCGCCGGCTTGGTGGGCCGAGGCGGAAGGTGGAGCCTCGGGGCAGCAGCAGCAGCGGCAGCAGGGCGGGCCGCCCGCGCTGCCGCCCTTTGCCCTGCCCGCGCCTCGCCGCCTGGTGGTGCGCGTGCGCCACATGCGCGGCGCGGCGGGCGGGCTGGCGAGCGGGGACCCGACGGGGCGGGTGGCCTTCAGCGTGGCGCTGGAGCTGCGCCTCCCCTCGGACGAGCCACAGGCTGCGCGCACAGCCGCGGCGGGCCACGACCCAGACCTCCAGGCGGCGGCGCACATTTGGTGGGAGGAAACCTTCCTGATGAGCCTGCCCAGGGGCAGCCCCCAGGGCCTGGGAGAGCTGCTGCGTCGGGCGCAGCTCACCGTCGCTTTGGTGGACGTCTCCGCGCTCTGCGGCGCGGGGCGTGACGTGGCAAGCGCGTGCTTGAGTTTGCGGGACGCCCAGGCGGCGCTGGCGGCCGCTGGCGGGTGGCTCCACCTGCCGGGGGTTGAGCTCGGCGGCGCCGCCTGCGAGCTGCTGCTGTCGCTGTCGGTGGAGGAGGGCGCGCAGGAGGCGCCCCGCACGCAGGATGCGGCGGCACCGCCGGCGCAAGCGCCCGAGGCCGCCGCAGCGCCGCCGGGTGGGCTGGCCGCCGTAGAGGTGGTTCACGTTTCTCTGTCTGCCCAGGGGCCCTGGGCCCCGCTGGCCGTCGCCAACCTGAAGGGCCGCACGCTGCTGCAGCTGGGCGGCCCGGAGGGCGAGGCTGCGTGTGTGGACACGGAGCTGAGGGACGGGGCTCGGCGCGTGCTGCTGCGCCCCCTGCTGCGGGTGCACAACGCCACCGCGGTGCCGCTGGCGCTGGCCATCGCGCCCGCGGGCGGACCCGCGGGCGCGGAGGGGCGCAGCGTGGAAGAGGAGTGCTTCCAGACGGAGTGCTCACGACCGCGGGCTGGCTGGTCCGGCGACGCGCTGCTGCCCGCCGACCCGGGCGGCTTCTCGGCGCGTGCAGGCGCGCCCGGGGCGCCCACGCTGGACGCGTACCTGCAGGCGACGCGCGCGGCGCTGCCAGACGGGTGGGCCTGGCAGGGGCCTTGGAGGGTTGACACGCGAGGCCACGTGGACGGCGACGGCTGGAGCTACGCCGAAGGGCCGGAGGCGCTCCAGTACCCCTTTCCGGAGGGGCGCGAGACGCCAGGGGCGCTGGACGTGGTGCGGCGGCGGCGGTGGGTGCGCCGGCGGGGCCGCGTGGCGGGAGCCACCCAGTTCCTGCCCCCCTTGCCCTCCGGGGGCACCGCACACCTGCCCCGCTCCGCCCTCGGCCGCGCCAACGGGGCGCTCAGGCTGCAAGTGCGCCCCCTGGCGGGCGGTTACGGGGGCGTGACGCTCGAGGAGCACTGCTGGGGGGAAGCCCTCCCTTCTGGAGGGTGCGGCTCACCCCTGCTCGCCTGCACCATGGAGGGCGCCCACTGGCTCGCATGCGTGCCATCTGGCGCCTACGCCGCAGACGTGCGGGCGCAGCCGTTCTGGCTGGGCGTGCGCGCGAGCGCCGTGCCGCTGTCCCCAGCGCACGCAGACTGGCAGATCACGCTCGCGCCGCCGCTGCTGCTGGAGAACTCGCTGCCGCGCGCCATCGTGTGCAGCGTGTGGGAACGACCGCGCGGAGGGACCACGGCGCAGCCGCAGCCGGGGCGCGGGGCGGAGGCTGGCTGGGCGGCTGGACATGTGCCCCGCTGTACGCTCACTCTGCCGCCGTGCACCCGCCGCGCCGTGCATAGCGCCGACCCGCGCGCGCCGCTGTTCATGGAGGTTGTGCCGGAGGGCGGCTGGCGCGCGGCTGGCGGGCGTGGGGCACCCTCCCTTGCCTGCATCTCCCATGGCGCTCTCGCAACCCCTGACGCGACGGCTCTCCCCCCTCTGTCCGCCTGCGTGCGCCTGGTGGACGCGGGCGGCGCCAATCTGTGGATGGAGTTGCAGCATGTAGGCGGGCGCATGCCGCACACGTTGCGCGTGTGCGTGCCCTTTGCAGTGCGCAACGCCACAGACGCTCGCATCACGCTGAGCGCCGTGCCGCTGCCTCCCCGCGGCGCGGACCAGCTTGACGATGACATGGCGGCGACGCTAGCGGCGGGGGACCCCACGGCTCCCGAGCAGCTGCGAGTGGTGAGCACACGCGTCGGCGGCTCCACATCATCAGCCGACAGGGAAACGCCGGTCACCACCCTGGCCAGCCACGGCGCTGCGGAGTCGCTGGCGCTGCTGTCGCCTTGCCCTCCCAAAGGGGTGCACTCGGCGAGCGCAGCCGGCCCTGAGTGGCCCACTCGCTGGGGTTTGGTGGTTGGCACACCGCACCTGGGCGCCGCGCCGGCGCTGCTGCTGGAGACTGAGTCGCTGGAGCGCAGCGCGACGCTGATCAACGCGGTGGACGGCGCAGGGGCGAAGCACCAGCTGGTGGTGAGGCTGTTGCCCCCACCCGCAACCGCAGCCGCGACGTCACCGCCCGAGGAGGTGGCAGTGGCGTGCCGCACGCGCACGCTGCTGGTGTCTCACTACCTGGTGCTGAGCAACCACACGGGCGAGGCGCTGCAGGTGCGCCAGGCGGGCACTGCGCACGACGAAGGCGGCGCGCTGCTCCTGCAGCCCGGCGCGCCGCCCGTGCCGCTCGTGTGGACGCGAGCGGACCGCCCGGAGCGGCTGCAGCTGCGCACAGCCGCCAGCGGGTGGAGCGCCGCGTTCGCGGTGAGCTGCGTGCCGGGGGATGACGCCTTCGTGCGGCTGCCCCAGCCCCCGAGCGCCATAGAGCCCTCCCAGCCCTCTCAGCCCACCAGCCTGGAGTCCTCCATCACAGTCTGGCTGCTGCGCCTGCAGGTGACCATGCGCGGCGGCGGCGGCGGCGCACAGCTGGTGTTCAGCCGTGCAGGGCGCGCGCCGGTGGTGCTCCGCAACGCGTCACCCGTGGCCCTTCGCTTCAGGCAGGCCCTCCCGCGGCACCCGGAAGGGGGGGTCCACGCCCACGCGGCGCCCTGGCGCACCCTGCCGCCACACGCGGCGGTGTCGTACGCCTGGGAGCGACCTCTGGAAGCGCACGTGGTGGAGGTGGCCGCCCTCGCTGCCCCGGGGTGGGCCGCAGGCGGGACCGCCTGCTACAAGCTGGGCGCCCCGCCCGCGCCGCCCCCGCAATTTGGCGCCGGCGGCTCCGTCAACATCCAGGGCCCCTCCGCCGAGGCTGGCGGCCTCGCCTCCGGCCACTCAGGCGCGGGCGCCCCCGTCGCAGGCGCAGGCGAGGCGCAGCCGCTGCTGGCGCTGCCGCGTGCGCCCGGCGAGGCGCCGCCTGCGCCCCTGCGTGCGCAGCTGAGCGAGGACGAGGACGTCATCACGCTGCGCCTCGCCCCTTCGTCCGACGCGCGGACCGCACAGCACGCGCCCGCGCTAACAGCGCCATCCACTGCGCCCGTGGCTGTGGAGTGGACCCTGGCGCTGGATGTGCCCGACGCTGTGGTCTCTATAGTGGATGCCACGCCCGAGGAGCTGCTGCTTGCCTCTCTCGTGGGCATCCATGTGGAGAGAAGCTACGGCATGGGCGGCGGCGACTGCGCCACGCTGGCGGTGCGTCTGCGGCGCTGTCAGGTGGACGACATGGTGGCCTTCACGCACTTCCCGGTTGCGCTGTACACGCGGCCCAGAGAGGACGGGGAGCGGGAGGAGGGCGCGCCGGGGGAGGCGGAGCGGGGCGGGGGCGGGGGCGAGGAGGACTTTTTGGTGTTCACGCTCACCGAGCGGCGAGGGCGCGCGGGGGCGGATGCGCGCGCACGGGCCTTCCCTTACCTGGGCGTCAGAGCCACCGGCTCAGAGCTGGTGCTGCGCATCTCAGAGGCGTCCCTGTGGCGCCTGCAGGCGCTGTGGAGCCGCTACTCTGGCGGGGCCGCATCGAGCCTCGCACCCTCCGGCGTGCAGGCCAATCTCCCCATGCACGTCTCGCTGCTCTCCCTTTCCCGCCTGGCGCTGCGGGTTTCCTTTCGTACGGCCGCCTCGGAGGCTGGGCGCCCGCCCGGGGCGCTGGGCGCGCTGCAGGCTCTGGGTCTGACTCTGGCCAACGTGGACGAGGCGCAGCTGGAGCTGCGGCCGGTGGTGCTTGAGGGCGTGCACGCGCGCGGCGAGGGTGCGCTGTGGCGCCTGCTGACGTCCACGGTGGCGCGACAGCTGCGCGGACAAGTGCTGCGCCTGCTCCAGGGGGTGGACCTCCTGGACAACGTCAGCAACGCTCTGGGCGCAGCCTCAGCTGGCGTAGCGGCGCTGTCCCTGGACCCCGCCTTCGCGGCGCGCCGCAGGGGTGCCCTGGCGGCCGATGCGCGTCCCCGGGTCGCCACCATCAGCGACGGCTTGCGCGACGGCGGCGAGGCGCTCGCGCGCTCCCTCCTTCGCGGGGTGACAGGCCTGCTCACCAAGCCGGTGGAGGGCGCGCGGCGCGAGGGCGTGGAGGGGTTCCTCAAGGGCGTGGGGAAGGGGCTCCTGGGGGCCGCGACGCAGCCGATGAGCGGCGTGCTGGACCTGGTCTCGAGCACCACGGCGGGGTTGAGCGCCTCCTGGGATACAGTGTCAGCGGTGCTGTCTGATGAGCGCACGCACGCGCGGCGCCGCCTGCCTCGCGCGGTGAAGGGGGATGGCGTGCTGCGGCGCTACGACCCCGAGGAGGCTGTGGGGCAGCAGATCTTGCGCCTTGCCACCGCGGGCGGGGCCAGCGCGTTGGGGCTGGACCTGTTCAGGGCCAGAGGCGCAGCAAGGAGTGACACGTATGAGGGCCACGTGCGAGACCTTCCCGGGCGACGAGTCGCCATGGTGACCAATCGTCGACTCATGCTGCTCAACCGCCCGGATGAGGATCATGACTTGATGGAGGATCCATGCTCTGCGCTGTGGCAGGCTGAGTGGCGCGACATCTTGGCGGTGGAGCTGCACCGTCTACGGGGCGAGGCTGTGGGTGCCCCGCCGTCCACGCTGGTGGTGCACCTGAAGCGCGGGCGGGCTGGCGGCGGGGGTGCCAGGCTGATGTTTGACGGAGACGCCTTTCGCGCTCTGCGTCGCCTCGTGCGCTGCACACCCGGCACGCGCCAGGCAAGCACGCTGGCTGCGCTCATCGCGGCTGCGCGGGAGCGCTCAAAGGCGCAAGGCACCGACGGCGGCGGCGGCGGCGGCGGCGGCGGGGCGCTGGTGACTGGTCTGGTGCCCCGCACAGCCAGCGGGCTGGTGTACGGCAGCGACGGCATGCCGCTGCTGCACTCCGCCTCGGCGGGCGCGCTGACGTCGGTGCCCGCCGCCGGTGGCGACTCGTACGACTCTGCGGGCGAGTCTGGGGATGAGGGGCAGGAGGACGAGTTCGACCTGGAGGCGCTGGCTCTGGGCGGGGACCCCTCCCAGCACGCGGACTCGCTGGGCTACGAAGACCAGGAGTACGACGGGGACCTGGCCGAGTCGGAGCAGGCGAGCCAGGCCCGGGCGCCCCCCGGGCGCCCCCCCGCGCCCCCCTCCCCCTCCCCCTCGGGCGCCCCGCCCGCGCTGCCCTGCGCCGGCTTCGCCCGCCTGTGGTGCAGCCGTGGCGCAGACGAGGCTGGCCAGGACGGCGGCTTCCGGCCGGTGAGCCTGTGGCGGCCTTTGTGCCCCCCCGGCTACGCCCGCCTGGGTGACGTGGCACAGACGGGGTATGACCCCCCCCGCTCCCCGGTCGCCGTCTACCTCCGCACAGACCCCGCGCTGGCCCCGCCCACGGGATACAGCCTGGTGTGGCGCGACAGCGGCAGCGGTGCGGCGGAGCGAGTCACGCTGTGGGCCCCCACCCCGCCCCCGGGCTTCGCCGCCCTCGGATGCCTGGCCGTGGCGGGCGACGCGCAGCCAGAGGCTGACGCGGTGCGCTGCGTGGCGCTGGAGAGGGTGCGTGGCCCTCTCTGTGCGCACGCTCGTCTGTTCACGTTCTCACTTGTTGTGGCCTTTGCCAGACCTACGCCTCGCAGGTGTTCGATGAGCCCACCTGGCGCGACGCGGGGCGGACGGGCGCATGGCGCTGCTCGCTCTGGCAGGTGGACAACGACGCGGCCACCTTCCTTGCCAGGCGGGGGCACGAGCGGCCGGGCGAGGGCGCGGCCCTAGGGGCGCTGCTCTACTGAGACGGACAGTTGAGACGGTTTGCAGACTGGAATAGGGTGCTGGATGGAAGTCCTTCGAATGTGTGGCGCGAGTGGGACCGTTCGAAGTTGTGCTGCTTCGCTGTGTGCATAAGCTGTCCGACACGGTCGTCGGTCGGTCGTACCACAGTGGACGCGGGACAGCTCTCGCCCTGCGCGTTCAGTGCGAGTGAGGCTGCGAGGAGCTGGGGGCTCCTTGCGCAACGTTTCTAGTCTTCACAGCTACGCTCTGCCCGGCCAGCTCGCCGGAGTGCGCGCGCCGCGAAGCACTCACTAGAGTGCGCCGCTGCGCGGGCAACGCGGGGGGGAGGAGTGCCCTGCTGCTGCCGTTCCGGGAGTCTCCTGCAGGTACGGCTCGTCGCTACTGTGTGTCGCTGCACCCACTGCGCAACCGCTTGCGACACCGGGCGACACTGGGCCTTGCGTCTCGGCCTGCCGGCCTGCCGGGCGCGTAGCCGGGCTTGCAACAGCTCGCATGCCCGACTCCATGAGCTGACGCACCGCCGACAGACCGCCGACAGGCGACTGAGCCGCGACAGCATGTCTGTGCAGCTTGAGCAGGCGCACTACTTTGCGCCGGCGCAGCCTGAGGTTGCTGGACCTGCATCATTGGCGTGCGATGAGGCTGAGGCGACGGCTGCGACCGCTACCGCCCTACACGAGCAGGCGCGTACGGCCCCGCGAACGGGCCCAGCGCACGGCACCGGGTTGGAAAGCTGTGTGGCACGCGCCCCGGGCGTCGCCCCTTGCGCCCAGCGGCGTCAGCACGGTGCAACCACCAACCACGCGCATGCCCTTTTCTCTGGATCACACTCACACCCGCTCCTGGTTGGCAGACGCTGCTGCAAGCCATCCATGACACCTGCACTGCGCTGCGGCTGCCCATGGCCCAGTACTGGGCGCGCGAGAAGAGCGGTGCCAGAGTGCACGACAGTGCCGGGCCTCCGCCGCCGCTGCGTTGCCGCGCGCTGCCCTTCGTGGCGCACACCGCGCTGCTGCCCTTCCGCGCGCTGTGCTGCGAGGCGTCGCTGCAGCGCGGGGAAGGGTTTCCTGGGCGAGTGTACGCTTCCGGCAGCGCCCACTGGGGCGAGCTGGCCAGCATTCCAACCTACCCGCTCTCCGAGGCTGCCCACCAAGCGGGTCTGCACAGCGTGCTGGCGGTGGGTCTCTGCCGCCCTTGCGCTGCTCCTGGTCAGGACAGCTGGTGCGTGGCTGAGTTTTTCCTCCACCCAGAGCTGGTGCGTGCCAACCAGCACGCAGACGTGCTCAAGATGTTCATCGGCCGATGCGCCCTGGTGGGCGTCACCGTGCTCGCCGGAGACGGCGCGGCGCCGCTGAGCAGCGCAGCAGCAGCCTTTCACGACCCTTCCTCCTCCTCCAACTTTGCCTTCGCCGACGGCGCAGCAGCCGTCGCCGCAGCCGCCGCCACCGCAGCCGCCGCGCACGCAGCGATGGTGGGGCCCGCCCTGGTGGCGCAGCCGCTGGACGGCGGGCTGGAGATGCGGCACGTGCAGCCGTCGCGGCCAGACAGCCCCTCTTGGGGCATGCTCACGGCCTTCCTGGGCGGCGAGCAGCTGCCGGGTATGTCTTCAGGGGGGGGCGACGGTGCGATGGCGCGGGGGGGTGCCGGTTGGGACCTGGAGGCGCTCACGGGTCAAACGTTGGCCACCGTGGCGGCGCACCCCATTCGGCGCGACGTGGACCACGACAGCAGCAGCGGGCTGGCTGGCTTGCGTGCCCACGGGAGCTGGAGCTGCGACGCGAGCGGCGACGGGGTGGCTCAGGCTGAGCCAGCAGAGCGCTTCCCTTCCGCAGCCGAAACGGTCAAGGCGCATCCCCGCGCCGCCGCAGCAGCCGTGGCAGCCGTCACGGCCGGCATGCGGGGCGGTGGCGCTGCGGCGCCCACGCGAGGCAGTGGGCGTGCCGCATCCGCAGCCGCCGCAGCCGGCGACGAAGCGGAGGGCCCAGATTCCGAGTCCAAGCGCTTGACCGTCAGCATGGACATCCTACGTCAGTACTTCGGACTCAACCTGGTTGACGCGGCCAAGCGGCTGGGCATGTGCCGCACAACCCTGAAGCGCATCTGTCGCCAGCACGGCATCGTGCGCTGGCCCAAGCGCGAGATGGCCAAGCGCACGCGTGGTCCCGGCGGCGGAGGCACCCCGGGCGGCTCGCGCGAGTGCAGCGGGCACGGCGGCAACGCGGCTGCTGCTGCGCTGGCGGGCCAGACGCAGCTGAGCGCGGGCGTGGCGGCGGCGCTGGGCGGAGCGCCCATTTACCCAGCCGGCTGGGAGGTTGGCGGCTCGCCCGCAAGCAGTTTCAGCAGCTTCTTCGACGACCAGGGCAGCATGCCCAGCTCGCCGGGCGGTTCCTTCCGAGGCGGCTCGCTCAGGGGCGGCTCTGCGCACTTCAGAGGCAGCTCGCTGCACGGCTCGGGAGGCTCGGCGCACGGAGCCGCTGGAGGGAGCGTGAAGCGAGCAGCAGACGCGTTGTCGCTTCTCAACATGGACCTCTCCAACGGCGGCCTCGACGTCCCACTCTTCATGCCCAACGACCCGCTGGCGCAACCCGCCGGCGGCGCCGCCACGGGCGGCTGGACGGTGCCTTCGGCGCCCCCGGGCGCCCCGGGCGCCTTAGGCCTCGGCACGCTTCCCCTGCGCCGCGCAAACTCATCCTCCGCAAACAACACCTGGCGCAACCTGGCGCCTCTGCCGGAGGGCGTGCTTGCCGCCATGCCGCCGTCCGACATGGCGGGCATGCACCACCACGGCAGCGTGCCGCACATGGGGTTTCTGTCATCCTTGGCGTCGCCCACCGCGGGCGCGCAGCACCCCTTTGGGTCGATGCCTGTGAATGGCGTGCTGGCCAATGCGCGCAGCTACAGCACCAACGACTTGCTGAGCGGCTCGCTGCCCAACTCGAACAGTCTCGCGGCTGGGCGCACGCGGCGCACCGGCGAGGGTGCCATGGAGCGCCGCATCTCCGGCGGCTCAGCCGCGCTGGCGGCTCTGCGCGTGGAGGCTGGCGGTGGCACCATGCGGGAGATTCGCGGCGCGGCGCAGGCTGCGGCGCAGACGCGCCTGGCCGCAGCGGTGCCCGCAGAGCCGCCTGCAGAGGCTGGGCGCCGCGTGCGACGCCGCTCGTCGGGCGGCGCGGGGCTGCTGGACGCCACCGCGGCCGCCGCGGCCGCCGCCGCTGCTGCGGACGTTGCGACCGCGGCTGCGCGCGCTGCTCAGGAGCTGGGGCTGGACGAGCTGGGGCTTGGGGGCCTGGGAGAGCTGCCGCACGCGATGGAGCCCTTTCCGTGGGGCGCCCCTACACCCTCCTGGGGTCTGGGAGCGGGACCATCCCCGCCAGGTCACCGCGGGGGGCTATCGCTCATCTTCTCTGGCGCCAAGCCGCCGCCGCCGATCATTGTGGCCGCCGGGGCGGAGGCTGCACACCAAGGCGGCTTCCTCGCCTCTGGCAGCGGGCGCAGCGCAAGCGGCAGCGCGCCGCAGACCTCGCCGCTGGGCGATGCCAGGGTGACGTCGCCGCACAACAGCGGCGGCAGCGGCAGCGCGGTGCCTCTGGGCGGCGTTGGGGGCGAGGCGCCTCTTGCGCCTGTTGTGGCTCATTTCTGCCTCGCGTGCGGCGTGCGCCTGGCGCGCGCCAACGCGAGCTTCTGTCAAGCCTGCGGCGCGAATCAGAAGCAATAGAGCTTGCAAGTGTACAAGTTTCAAATCACAACGACAAAAGGAGATGCTAAATCGATGGTGAGCCGGATCCGCCCGTCAACCACCCGTGGAGACTCCGTCTCCTCTCACAGCGCTTCCTGCGCCTCGGTCGCCAGAAGCAGCCGCACGCTGCGGCGCCGCATTCCCATGTAGTAGCTCCCGCCCTCGACGGGCAGCAGCGCCAGCCAGCTGCAGCGCTTGGGCGGCGGCGTCTGTGTCGCTGTGTGCACGTGCGTCGCGCCAGGCGACCGTGGAACTGCAGCAGGGGTGCGTTCGCGGCTCAGGCGGCGGGCGGCGGGGCGCTTGCGGGCAAGGAGGAGCGCAATGCCCCCAAATAGCATCGTCGCCTGGACCAGCACCAGCGGCAGGTTGGGCGGCGTCGCCGCGCCCGGCGTCTCCGCGGTGGAGCCCCAGTAGAAGGCGAGGAGCTGCGGCGGCGCCACGGAGAGGCCTTCCGCCAGCTTTGCCAGGGAGGAGACAGCCACGGCCAGCGTTGAACTGTTGAGCGTGCCCTCCTCGTCGCGCAAAGCGGCCGTGAACGTCAGGCACGCCGCGCCGGGCGCACACCCTGCGCCCAGCGCCTGCGGTGCCGCTGCGATTACGGCGGGCGACGGCGCGGTGTTTCCGAAGCTGCAGGCCGTTGGCTGTGCCATCGGACCGTCGGACGCAGAGAAGGCCTTGAAATGGCACGCCAGCGCTGAGAGCACGCACAGGAGGACCGCGGCGGCAACTGCTATGAGCTGCAGCGGCGAGGCGGCGGTCGCCGTCCGGTGGAGAGAGTCCACCTCTTCGTCCACTGAGGGCTCTGGCTCTGCCGCCTGGCGCAGCAGCATCTCGCGGCGCGTGGGCGCTTCGAAGGGCGCCGAGTCTGCCATGGCCGCCTCGGCCGCCTGCATCCAGTTGTCCACGGAGGTGCGCGGCGTCAGCGGGTCGACCGCGGCCATCAGCGCACGCTGCACGTCCGACGCTTCCTCAGGCGCACAGTTGCTCAGCACGTCCTCGCCCACGCGGGTCCAGGAGGAGCGGTGAGACGACATATCCGTCACAGGGTCCGTCTGTTCACGGCTCTCTTTCGCGTTTCTTCGACGGAGGCGGGGCCGCCGCGGGCCACCATTTCGTCTCCCTCGCTGCGTCTATCCCCGGTGTCTCTGGGCCCCTGCACCCCCGCGTGAGCTTGCGCTGTCGACACGCTGCTCCAACTGCTGTCGTGGAGTGTGTGAGGAGGTGTCTGTCGGGACCTGACGTCTTCTGGGGGCGGCGGGGACTCTGACCGGCGCCCCATGGCCTCCACCGTCTCGCCGGCCGCGCCCTGTCAGGCGCTGGGCTTGGTGCGTGCGTGCGCGCGCGCTGCGACCGTCCGAGCGGCCGTGTCCTTGCGCCTCCTCAGTGAAAACTGCTCTGGAGCTGAACCGACGCCCCTCGCCAGAGCCTGCCCGAGGGCACCGTCCTGCCTAGGGAGACGCTGCAGATGCTGCGCGACCGCATCGTAGCCGCCTGCGGCTCAAAGGAGCGCAGCATGACGTACAACCAGCTGCTGAAGAGCTACTTGCAGGCTCGCATCACCAAGACGCAGATGAACACGCAGGCGCGTGCGTCACGCGCAACGTGGCTTGGCGCTGCGGCGCCAAGGGGTGCCTCAGAGCCGCGAGAGAGCGATCACTGCTTCACGGCTGCCTCTCCAGCTCACGCGCCTTTGCTCGCCACAGGTTGCGCTGCTCATCGGACAGCACAACATGCACACGCACAACGTCTTCGTGTTGGGCTGCGTGCGCCTGGCGCGCGAGAGGGCGGCAGAGATTGAGCGGGCGGCAGCTGCAGCTGGAGCTGCCGCGGCCGCTGCGCCCGCTGCTCAGGCGCTGTGCGAAGGCGCTGGCGGCAAACGGCCCCGCAGTGCCCCCGAGAACGCCCTGGCGGACGTCAGGCACTGCTCAGGCTTACCTGTGGCTATGGCCGCTGCGCCGCAGCCGCACGCTCTAACACACACCGTGCTGGGTGCGTGCATCCACCCTCTGTTGTTCCGCGACGACCTTCCGGACGCGCAAGCGGCGCTGTACCAGCTGCGCCAGGCTGCTCAGGCTGCGAGCCTTCTGCGTGTAGACGCGGCAGCCGCCCGGCTGGCCGCCCACGCGGCGGCGTTGCACGTCTCTGCGGTGCTTCGTCACGCGGCGCAGCGCGCCAGCGCGCAGCGGGGCAGCCCTGCGCTGCCCGGGGGGGACGGCGACGAGCTGCGGCTCAGCGTGGCTGACCTGCTCGAGGCGAGCCAGGCGGACGACTCGCCGCTGCTCGCATCCGCGCGCATGCACCTGGCGGAGCGGGCCATGGCGGCGCTGGGCGCGGAGCCCCCGCGCGCGATGAAGGACGAGGCGGAGCGCCAGCTGGCGCGCATGCCGGGCAAGCAGGCGTGATGATGTGCCACGGGCACTGTAAGGCCACCAGATAGTTGGATTAGAACTGTGCATCCAGTCTAATACGTCTTCAGAGTCGCTGCGTCGAGTGTCGCACGAGGCTTGCTCCTCGGCGCATAAGCATCGTGGGTGCTGAACATCCAGCTCTGCACCTGCTCCATGCTTGAATACACCGCGCCCACGCCAACCAGGAACGCACGCAGGCTGGCACACTCGCGCTGCGCCCGCGACGCCTGTGCCTCCGCATCCATTGTTCCCGAGTCGGGCACGCCCGCAACACACAGCGCGTACTCCTTCTTTGGCTCCAGTGCTAACACCCAGCGGTACACGGCTTCAGCGCGGGGTAACTGGAAGTCGCTGGTGATGAGCAGCAGGCTGCGCCAGTCGCTTCTCCACTCCAAGTGCGACGCGCGTGCGCAGAACGCGTTCCCTATGGTGTCGTCGGAGAGCCCCTCCAGTACCACGTGCGTCAGTGCGACACCGCGTTCACGAAGTCCCTCGGCCATGAGTTGCGCTTCCGGCACAGAATAGCCGTGAGCGTCTCGCCACCGTGGTTTGTGGCTGGTTCCTCCACCGTTGGTTATGATGTGCAGCTGCCTGCCCTTGCGCCGCGCGCGGCGGTACAGCTCTGCAGCAGCGTCCAAGCGCCTCGCAACCTGGCCGAGTGTCAGACACACACGTGGAGCCCGAGCGCACAAGCGTGTGTACGCGCCGTGGCGTGCACCGCGCCCGCCTCGTCCACGCCGCCGGCCAGCACGAGGAGGCAGTCGAACGGCTCAGCGCAGCGCTCCTCCACACCGTCGGCCCAGGCGGCTGCGTCCCAGGCGAAGGGTGCACACGCAGGCTCCACACTCTCCTCTGCCGGCATTGGGGGAGAGGGGCAGGCGTGAGTGATGAAGTCAGCTGGTCAGCAGAGCAAGAAGACGCGGACGACGGTTCAGGTCAAAGGGTTTGACGAGGAGGAGCCACGTCACTCGTACCGTCGTACGCTGGTACGCTCGGACTTCATAACTTTCCCTACGTTTCCGATGCCTGCGAGTCTGGCCAACGCGAGCAACCCGTGCGAGCAGCAGTCGCCCGCGACGCCGCGCGACGGCGACGCGCGGCAGCGCGGCCGCGCGGCGACGCTTCACTCGGCCGGCACCTCGGCCCGTGACTGCGAGACCAAGGCTGGTGCGTTTCGCCTCGTGGGCGCGCGCTTTGGCACACCAGGCGTGCGTTCTGTGGTGGGCGGTGGCTGTTTCGGTTGTGGCACCAGCTGACGCGGGCGGCGCCTACGCATGCCAGGTGTCAGCAAGTCTTCACGCGCCAGCCCTCGCCCCTGGTCCACCGACGAGCACGAGGCCTTCCTGCGGGGCGTGAAAGTGCTGGGTCGCGGCCGCTGGTCAGCCTTGGCGCGGCAGTTCGTGCCGGGACGTACGGCAACCCAGGCACGTGCCACCACAACGTTTTGCACTGGCGCCCTCCCGGCGCAAACGCCTCCACTGGGCCCCTCCTGAAGGGCCTTTGCCGCCGGGTGGCGCGCGGGGCTTGCGCCGCGGGGTCGCCAGCGCGGCGCAGCAGTCACAACTACTTTGCGTGTCTCCTCAGTTGCCGGGCTGCTCTTAACGCGCGCGTCCTCACCCACAGGTCGCCTCGCACGCACAAAAGTGGGCGCTCAAGCTTGACCGCGAGCGCCGCCGCTCCTGCTCGCCGGTGCGTCGCGAGCGACGCGGCACTGACGCGCCTGCTCGCCACCGCCTCGCACCACACGCGTTCCACCTCCACTCTCTGACGCAACTTCCGCCCCGCAGTCCTCGAGCTTGAGTCAAGAGACGGCGCCGCTCGAGTGCAGCTGGAAAAGTGCTTCGCCTGGTGCGTTTGGGAATGCGAGCGGGTGACCTTGGGCGGGAACGGCAATGCTGACGCGCCGCCCCTTCGCCCACCGCAGAACATAGCAGCTTCACGGCTAACGCGCGGCCGCTGACGCCCAACCGTGACGACGCGTCCACGCCTGGCTGTGCGGCGGAGGCAGTGCCGTTGACTCGCCTGATTGCGCAGTCGTACAGCCTGCTGTTCAGCCAGGCTGTGAGCTGCAACGGCGGCGCAGTGCCCAGCGCCTCCGAGCTGGCGGTGGTGCGCGCGCTGTCCAGCCTGGTGAACGACAGCAGCATGCGCGGCGCTGTTCGCCCTCGGCGGCGCTAAAACTAGCTAGACTCTAGCCTTCTAGATACCGCGTGCGACGGACACGCCTAATTCATTGCGCATCATGCGCGCCTGTAAGCTAGCATATCAAACTCAAGTCGTCACGAGTTGCGCGCCGCGGCAAGCTCAGCAGCCTTGACGCGCGCAGCAGCCTGCTCGTCAGCCACAAACTTCGCGCCCCAGACGCTCGCCAGGAACTGGTCGCGCCCGGAGGCGAAGCGGTACACCTGGTACCGGTTCTTCTTGCTGTAGTAGTCCTGGTGGTACTGCTCAGCCGGCCAGAAGGTGGCCGCCGGCTTGATCTGCGTGG
>Ga0049083_10000087_pt1 | contig 24782 bp, 26 predicted proteins | sample GreLakmeMI27MSRF_FD_66719 | JGI IMG/M metagenome (GOLD analysis project Ga0049083, IMG submission 66719) | Freshwater lentic microbial communities from great Laurentian Lakes, MI, USA - Great Lakes metaG MI27MSRF | ecosystem: Environmental > Aquatic > Freshwater > Lake | place: Great Lakes...
AAGAAAGGAAACTACCATTGATTGTCTGAAGCATGCTGTAGACACAGCAGCCAAACATACGGTACTCATATCCGGGAGTAACTTTCTGCAGATCCGCAAGACGCATTGACGACGAGATACCAGCAATACGCGAATTGGTACCAGCAGATTTGTATTTCATCTTGGTATCCAAGTAGCGATCCATTTCAGGACACCAAAGCATAGACTCGATATGCCTACCTTCTCCAGAATAACGAGAAATTGAGACACCCCATTCTGGGAGACCACTGGTAAAGTTCTCGGTGCCATCAATTGGATCAATCACAAAGATATTCTCAGGTAGATAATCTGCATCTACCACTTTGTTCTCATAAGTTTCCTCACTGATCAGTAAAGCAACTGCATCCATATCCAGAATAGTTTCTCGCACAATCTGATCTACTAGTAGATCACCCTTAGTGACATAGCTGCCATCTGGTTTTTTTAGTGCAGTATTTCGTAGCGCAAGAATCTCAGGTAAAGCTTTCTTGACGTTCTTTTTGATTTCTTCGTAAATTTGCATTGTTCAATCCTATCATGAGATGCTGTACTTGTAAATCAGAAAAACGCAGAAAGGTCATTTACTTCCGTTTGGATGGTCGGTTTCTCAATAGTAGTAGTCTTAAAAAGACAAGTTGAGTTATGAACCTTTGCTTTGGTCTCATGTAGCTTTAGTTGACTACAGTCTATATGGGCAGCAATCTCCCGCAGAATAATCTCATTAAAGTGAACTCCTGTAAAGTATTCATCTCGCAGCATCTTCTGGCATTTATGCCAAAGCTTGGTGTACTCTGCTGGATTAGACTCAAGAAACTCAATCTTTTTCTTGAAATCTATAGCTGAGTCAAGCAGTAAGAACTCAGGGAGACCATCGTAATATTTAGTATGGCCGGTTGGATGAAAGAACGGAATCATCCCAAAGATCAGATGCTTATAGAATTTGCTTGTTGGCCAACCAGTTTGGATTGGGATCATGAAGGCGTACTTAGTGTCATACATCTGATCAACTAACTCGAGCATTGGCACTGGCTTAAAGCGAGCTTGGTAGGCTTTAATTCCGGGAGTCTCCTCAGGCCATTCGCCATATACTGTAGCGGTTGGAAACTGATCTAGCACGTATTCTTTAATAGCTGGAAATTTCTGCGCACCTCCTTGGTTACGTAACCCATTGGAGTAAACTGATAAAAGATTTGCGCGATTCCCATGAGTGCTGAGTCGATTCTCAGCAGGTTCAGATGCCATAAACATATGACTAACCCGGCAGTCTTTCACTGGGTGGTTAATTTCTATTAGTTTTCCATGGTAGCCATCAACTACATCAATAGATCGGTGCTGTGCCAGATCTCGTGTTCCACAAATATACCTTGGGCGATTAAATAGATCTCGAGCAACTACAGGAAAATAACGTGGATCCTCGCCAATTTCAATATACTTGATTTTGCTCTCATTTAGAAAACGAGTAATCGGGCCGACATAGCGCTCACTCATCATTGACGGCTTAGCAATACGCGTCCCATCAAGTGTAGGCATAGCATCTGGAATTGTTGAGAATCCAGTTGGACCGGAGATAATAATTCCAAAGCCAATCTTAATGTCTTTAAGAAACTTTAATGGCCATTTAGTAACTTCGCCATCTCGCTTACTGCTGTAAGTCTGCCAAATGTCAATGATGTTGCTATTGACATTATGTCTAGCTTGCTCATCAGGAGATAAACTGGGCCAATCGTTCCTACCAATCAAGTAGAAATTGATATTTGGATTCATCTGCGCTAGTATAGAAAGCATGGCTGGAGCTTCATGGTCGCCACCAACCATCCCCCACTTACCCTGCTGGAAACTCATTGCTTTGCCAATCTTACCAAAAACTACATTAAGTTTAACGTTCATTGCTATAGTTATACAGGTTTATTCTTGTGGTGAGAAGATCTCATAGATGCAACGCACTCCAGCTTCAGCAAATAGTGATTTAGTTAGTTCCCAAGATTCTTTCCATTTGTCTGGAATATCCTTGCACATCATTGGCGCAGGAATAACTACTCGAGTAATTCCAGACTGAATTATTCCTTTAGCACACTCAGAGCAAACTGGTAGTCCATGGACATAGAGAGTAGCACCAGCTAACGATACTCCACTATAAGATGCATTGTAGATAGCATTCATCTCAGCATGAACTACATACTTATACTTTGTTGCTCTGTCATTCAGTCTCTCGCTACTATCAGCAATACCTCTGGGAAACCCATTGTAACCAGTAGATAAAACTTGGCCCTTATCACCAATAATTACAGCACCAACTTTTGTAGAAGGATCTTTTGACCAACCAGCAACACCGTGCGCCATCTGAAGATAGCGCTGATTCCATACGGACGAGTTGAGCATTTAACTAGTAATAAGATTAAAGTGTCTAGAATAAACGTGTAGTGAACCAACCTGCCAGGTAATAGTACCCATAGCAATAGGAGCTGGGAGCTGAACGTTTAAGCCAAATAAGAGGTTCTGTAGAACCCATGCCTGCCATGCATAGTCATTTTTGTAGCCAAAAATAAGATCATTGCTGCGCATCTGAACGACTGCATGAAGTGCATTATCTCGAATTAGGTACTGCACCGCATTAGTGCACATAAAGTCAGACATACCGTCTTTTGAATAATCTACTTGCATGCTCGGGCGGGTGTAAAGCATCACTGCTCGCCGCGAAGATGTAAAATCGATAAGCTGCTTTAAACAAGATTTATACTGTAAGTGATTTTCTTCTGAGAAAATACACCAGCCATAATTGGAGTTAATTTCTCCAGAAGGTGTTGCAACTTTTGACCAAATCTTTGGAGGTCCGCCTGGAATATCATTAACGTTGAGTGACTGAGAAATATACCAGGCAAGCTCGCGCTCAACATAATCAGCATTAACCTCGCCAAAGACTGCAGGTTCATCAGCAATAAAAGACGCGCCAATAAGCTCGAGCATCTGCGCACCTGACTTATCAGTAACAAAGTTCTGTGCTGCTAGCTGAGTACGAAAATACTCGCGAATATCACTAACTTTAGGTAGAGCAATCATTAGTCTGTTTTCTTTTTATTACGGTTTAAGAAGTCGCGCTGTGGGTCTTGGCCATCAATGCCGCCACGGATATAAGCAACCATAAAGGACGAGTAGTTAATTAGATCTTTTCCAGAATCTTCAAGTGACTCAAAGTTAGGTTGATAGTTCTGATCATGTTCCATTGCTTCAAGCACTGACCGGAGTCGTAGAACTTTAGCATGGATGATGTCTAGAATGGTCGATACTCCGTGTGGATAGTAGTCAGCTTGTCTAATCGTACTATTTGGATTTTGGTAGTCGTTTGATTTCTTGAGCTGCAGTGTGGCACACTCTTCAAGAACTTTAATAGAAGGTTTAGTCATTTAGTAGATTAGATCTTATCACAGTTTTTGTGCAAAGTACAACTATTAATAGCCTAACTGTGAGATATAGTAGCATGCTTATACGCATACTCAATTGCTCGATCTGCCTCAACCTTTAGAGCACGGTGCTTATAGATGTTTGAAGTATCGCTATCCAGTTGGGTAATTAGTTCTGAGATTTCTGAAGCACTAATTGGGTACTTACGCTTTACTGCATTGCACGCTATGCTAGTCATAATTTTATAAGTGAGACGGTACCGCCCAGAGCCATCAATTTGTGCTATTGAGCGGTATTCATTCAGCAATTGCTTACTGACAAACGGGCAATCTAGGTATGAACTCCATTGGATATCTCGGTTAACCATCTGAGTCTTACGCATCTCTAGCAATTCCTTCTGAATATGCTCTGGGAACTTGTCTATAAAACTTCCAGTAGTAGATCTTTCAAGATGTGGATGCTCAGCCATAAATTCATTTGGGTTAATTAGACGGCCTTTATTAACAAAGATGAAGTTATTTGCTTCAGGATATTTGGCTGGCACGTAATACATCCGACTCAAATCTTTCGTTTGCTTGTCACCTATTGAATTAAACTTCTCGTTTAGCGCAAACCAAAATGGGCGAATCTTTTCTGCTGAAACGTGCTGAGTTAGTGGAAATACTAGGCGGAATTTCGGTTTATCAATCCGGCATGATGCAGTTGAATAACACACAAAATAGTAATCTTTGTAAGAGCATAGCGCTTCTTCAACCGTACCAGTGCAACTGTCAACATCTAATGCAGCCCAGCCAGCCCATGCAGTCACGTTAGCATTAGCCCGTGTTGAGTCAGGCTTATAAATTGCTGGACTAATCAATGGAGAAGACTTACGGTTCTCACCTTTCTTTGCTTTATACCCAGGCTGTGCAGCTAGAGAATAGAGTAACTTCTCAAGCTTATCCCAGCTATCAAAATCCATCCGTTTGACAGTCTGATTGTCAAAGATCGAATGAAAGATCGTAAGTGAGTAATGCATTACTGAGCTTTATCAGTAGTAAATTTAGCGAGCAAACCGATATTTCCAGCATGACTGGGAGCAATCCAGCCTGCGGGCTTTACCAAATCTGGAAGACCCAATGGGTTTGGGCGACCATCTTTAATACCAATTTCCTTGGCCATATTGGCAGCATGAACTGCTTTCCATGCAGTATATGGATTAATTTGAAGCGCGTCCATTGTGCCAATTGCAACTACACAAAGATCAATTAGCGCATCAGTTACATCTTCCATATTTTCGGCGTTCTTCATTTCGTCCAGCTCTTCTTGCAAGAACTTAATACGGAATTCAAGAAACGCTTTGAGTTTATCTACTGGCATTACTGCAACTGCTTCGCGCACTCCAAATTTGTCATGCAGCTCTTCAATGTCAATTGGCCATAGAGCACCAAGTGTCCGAAAATCTTCAAGATTTTCAAAAGTATAAGTAAGGTTATTATCAATAGTATCAGTCATAAAAATAATTATATGCGAGGTTTATTAAAAAGCAAATTAACAAATTAAGAAAAGAAATCGTCAAGCGAAGCTACACACTCAGTTCGCCACTTAATCGCATCAAAAATAGATTGGATTGGCGACAGAAAGGTTTTCTCAAATTGAGTGCTATAGTCAACATAATCATGAAGACCTAGTTCTTTAGGAAGCACATCAATAAACGAGATGATATTCTCGCGGATTGGGTTTGGCACAGTGAGATAAACAAACTTGATCTTTTCACCATTCTTAATTAGCTGGTATTTCTTATCTAGACCGTTACGCTTTAGATGATGGTTATGCAGCAAAGCACCTCGGACATGGATTGGTGTACCGCCTTCTCCAGCACCCTTACGGTAGATAGTACTAGCTGTAGCATACTCAGAGATATCTTTAGTACCTCTAGGGAACGCGATTGCTTCTGGAGGCAGCGCATTAAACTTCTCGCGAAACGCATGGATCTCAGCTTGCGCTTCAGCTTCAGTCTTAGTCATAATAACATCAAACATCTTCTTTAAAGCATCACGGCATGCCATTGGGGTTGACGACTTAACTGCCTCAATACCCATAATCTTTATCTTTGGCTTGCTGTATTGGACGCCTTCGTTATTATGCACGTTCAAGATATATCGCTTTTTAGCAGTCCAAATACCGCGGTCAGCAATTGCTTCACGCTTCATTACCATTCGACTAGATGGGCAATGCATTGCACTGGCAAGCTGAGCATATGCAAGCGCAAATTTTGGCTCTAGCGCTTTACTGCAAAATTCATCTAGGAATTTGACTGGGTTTTTTGGAGCAAATTTGCTGACCACAGCTTCCATTGATAGGTAAAGCGAATCAGTGTCACCAGCTAGAACATAATCGGTATTCTCAGAACCAAGCAGCTTATTCAATTGCTGATTAGCTGTCTGTTCGGCCCAGCGAATTGCTAACTGGCCAGATAGAGTAACGCCTTCAGCAATTCTAAGATCGAAGTAGCGGAAATACGGACTACCTAAGGCTCCGTATAACGAGTTGAGTAGGATTTTTAATGCTGTCTGCTCGTTTTCTAATAGAGAAATTGTGCGTTCAGCAGTAAACCTAGCAAGCTTATCTGCTGCAGAAATCGTTTCGAAGTGCTTTTTGGCAACAATCATTTCTTTCTTAAGACGAACTCGCTTATCATAAATGTCACTAATAATTCTAGGAAGAACACCAGTTTTATCACTACGGAACTGAGCGCCATTAGCAGCAACGATTGCACCTTTAATAGTTGGAGTAATCTTGTTACCGGCTAGAATTGCATCTGGATTAGCAGCATCTACCATGTCTGGAAGAACTGTTTCCGGTGACATATTATACTGAATGATTAGGTTTGGATAGAGCGAGTTAAGATCGAATGAGCATACCCAATTATGCATTCCAACTACTGGAGGCTTAACATATCCACCAGAAAATGCCACTTTTAAGTTATTTTTGCTAGGCGGAATAGTAATTGACTGCCGCGCAAGATCACGGAAGATAATAGAATCCCAGATAGCGGTTGTTCCAAGAGTATCAGAGTAGTTAACTCCGCCCATATATGCCATGGTAAGCACCAGAGTAATCAAACCTAGCTTATCCTCAATACGGTCTACGATATCTACGTCTTTAATGTTGTAATCAATGTAGCGCTGAAAGTCTTGAAGATAAAGATTTCCTAGAGAACCGTATTCTTCGTAAGATAGTTTAGTATCACCAAGTACGATATAAGCGATATGCCCAAGTTTATAAGATTCCTGCTGGCCGTAGGTATGCGCAGTAAACTTCTGGAACAGATCAAGATAATCAAGCTGAGAAATACCAAGAATATCTACAACTTTTATTTTCTGCCCGCGAACCACAAACTCAGATGGTTCAACTTTGCCCCAAGGAGAAAGGCGTGCCAGTACTTCGCCGCCATGGAGCTTGGTGATGCGATTAGCAAGATAGGGAAGGTCAAACGCTCGGCTATTCCAACCGGTAATAATGTCTGGAGTATTCTGCGGTGTAGCAAACCAGTTAATGAAATCTAGAAGCATTGCTTCCTCAGTAACAAATTGCCGGTATTCTACCTTACCTCTGAACAGAGAGGTTTCTGGGTCATACGCCTTGCAACCCCAAACGCGGAAAATACCATCAGTGCTGTTTTTAATAGTAAGTGCAGTAACTGGAAAGTTAGCATCATCGGGGCTTGGAAAGCCATCATCTGAGTAAACCTCAATGTCTATAGTCGATACATTAATGAGTGCGCGGTCAAAATGAATCTCTCCCGGATACCGTTCCTGGATCAGTTGCGAAGCATATCTTTGGTTACCGTAAATCTTAAATGAAGCAACGCCCTCATAAGTTTGAGCAAAGGCTTTTGCCTCAGCCATTGAAGGGAACTGCATTGGTTCAACAGCAGTACCGTCAAGAGCGCTCCAGATAGTTTTTTCATGCTTCGACGCAATAAACAGCGTTGGCTTAAATTTAACTTTTTCTTGTACTCGATTGCCGTTTCGGTAACCTCTAACTAAGAGATAAGAACCTAGGCGACTAACGTTAGTATAAAATTCCATAGAGAATAAGTAATCGTTCCAATCATACACTAAACAGGGTCAGAAGTAAACGTTAAAGCTTACCGCTGACCCGCAAATAATTTAACCAGTTTTACTGGTTTAACACTTAACTCTGCTTAGTATTCCCAATAGAATACTTTGCAATCAGTTCCCAGTTTGCCTTATCTTTATGAGAAATTATCTTAATTTGGCGCAGAGGTGCACGATCTTTACTCTGTTCGCTATTAACAATCTGAAGCAAACCCCAGTCTGCTAGCAAAGTAGTAATTGAGTTACGCCGTTGAAGATCGTTCTGAGTAAGGTTAGAAGACTTGCCATCTAGAAGAAACAGCTCCTTAAAGTGAACAATAAAGTATCGGCCTTGCTTATGGAGAATATGGCATGACTGGTAAAGCTTATCGCCTTCCTTTCTAGATGCCACACCAATCCTAGTCAGTGTCTCGCGAACCTTTAGAAAATCGTCAGGTTGAGTTAAGGTAACCTCCAGCATCATTGCTGGAGTCCACTCAACAGGAATGTCTACAGGTAAGGCCGCAGTCGAGTTTAACTCTAAAGTAGTAACTACTAGATCCATAGCAAAGCGGGTTTCATTAGCACTATTTATGAGATAATGCTATTCCGCTTTGCTATAGATCTAACAGTTAACTTTGCGGCCAACCCCGCCGCGTTCAGCAGATACTCTTAGGGAGTTAATCTGTGACTCACTCAGCAGAGTTAATGCTGCACGAGCTTTTTCGTCGTTATAACCCCACCTAGCTTTGACTAGTTCTACATTAGCATTCTGCTCGGGTTTAAGCCATTTGCTAAAGCGCTTCCGCTTACGTACTGAATTAAGCAGAAAATCAAACTGTAGTTTCCGATCAACATTGTGGTGGATGTTCATCTCATTTGCTAGCAATACAGTATCTACAAAGTAGGATAGCCCGCGATTTACCAAAAACGACCGGTATTCTTTCTCAGCAAGGTCGTCAACCATGATATTCTCTTTAGAATCATTAATCGCTGTGAGATAGGCAAAAGGATTCATACTGAAGAGTTACTTCCATTCAGCACTTGCCATAAGTTCTGTCATGCACGCCACGAGGTTTAGCTCATGGTCAGCAACAAAGGCATCTTTGTACTGATAGTCTGCTAGAATAAGCACTACTTGTGGCACAGATGCTGGTTTAGCATAATCTACCATGTTATCGTAGATCTTGCGGAAGATTGCAGCAGGCTCAAGATCCATGTTGTTAACTACCCATGAGCGCATAGTTTTGAAGTCTTTTTCGCGAAGAGCTTTTACTAAACCGCTAAGGTTTACATCGGTTAGATTAGTGAGTAGACCGGTGTCAATTGCTCCAGAAGCAGAGTAACGCTGACATTCTCCTAGAACTCGACGCCAATCAGGCGCATACTTCATGATTAGCTCAGCAACTACTGCTGGCTCATACTTGACCTTCTCAGTTTTTAGAATACTTTCAAGACGAGCCATAAACTTTTGAGCTAAACCCGCTAGTGCTTTCTTTGAGGTATTAAACTCAATTACGGCACAGCGGGAGTGTAGTGGCTCAATGACTCGATTCTTAAAATTGCAAGTTAGAATAAACCTACAGTTGTTAGAGAATTCTTCGATAAACCCACGTAGCGCTGGCTGCGTAGATTGCGGATTAAGATAGTCAGCTTCATCAAGAATAACTACTTTTGGACCATTTGACAAAAGTGAAACAGAAGAAGCAAACTGCTTAATCTTATTTCGCAATACGTCAATGCCAGACTCTTCTGATCCGTTGATCAGAATATAGTCAAGATTAAGTTCATTGCACAATGCGCGGGCAACTGTAGTCTTACCAAGACCAGCAGTTCCAGTGAGAAGCAGATTATGCATTTCACCGCCGTCAACTATCTTCTGAAAAGTACTCTTCAAGCTTTCTGGAAGAATGCATTCTTGGATAGTTTGTGGCCTATAGCGTTCAGTCCATAGAAACTCTGTCGAGTTGGTAGTCATCATTTGAGTCTATCTAATCAGGAAGTAATCGACTTGTAAATAGACTTAACTTCAGAAGTTTCAGTTTCAAATTCAACTACTGTTTGACGGTAGTATAGTTTAGCAACAGTGCGCAGAGTCTTCTTTGGCAACTTAAACTTGTCTTCAAGCGCCTTAAAGATATCTTTAACCTGAGCCTTTTCTGTAGCAATCTTAGTATAAGACTCAGAAATCTGGTCAAGAGCAGTGCGGATTGCTTTGCAGTCCGCAGGAGTGTTCAAAGTATTCATAATATAAAATTAACTGGTCGGCGCAAACTTATGCGCTTTGGGCTACGACTATCGCCCAGGGGTAAGATTACGATCCGCTAGCAGCAGTATCCGGAGCTGGCGTAGCAGCTTCTGGAGCCTGAGCTGGAGGAGTAGCAGCTTTCAGGAACGTAGCAATCTTATCGCGTACTTGACCGATAGCACTGAGTTCAGCGCCTTCAAAAGCGCCGCGCTTAGAGCAAATATCGATGATTTGGAGAGCAGCGGCAATATCCTGCAGCGTGAGCTGCGGAGGTGGCGTAGCAGGAGTTTCGTTAGTAGCAGTGGTTGTAGTTGTATCAGGCATATTAGTTATGAGTTTATGAGCCAAACGTTGATGTTTTTTCAAGAGCAATAAAGTACTCAACTGGAGTTGAATTGTTCTTAAAGTGAGAAATGAGTTTCGAGCTAATTGACACGGTATAATCTCCAGGTAGAATCTTGAGATTGCCAATTACGATAACAAATGAGAAGGTTTCTTCGCATTTATTCGCTTTATCTATTGTGATGCTATATGTATTAGCGGTGGTGTTCTTAATATCAAGAACTTTCAAAATAATTACACCTTTTTTTCCTGAAATTTCAAGAGTTGGATGACCAAGCACTGAAGCTGCTTTCTTAACTCGGTTAATAGTATCTGCAGTCAGAATAACAGTAACATCTGCTTTAGGCATAGTTACTGTCTTGGTTGGTGAGGTGAGAACATCAGGTGATGAGTAGAAATACTCGACAGATGTAGTGATATCAGCGATAGTCATAGCGCTTTTACCAAATTCAACTTCAGCATTCTCTACCAGAGTCAAAGTATTGAGAAATTCGTTTAGATCGTATACTCCAAAGCTCTGTGGAATAGTTTCGCTGATTGTCGCAGATGCCATAATGTTTTTGGCTTCAGCAATAGTGGAAATTGTAGAACCTGGTTTGAAGACCATGTTCGGATTAATGCCTGAGAAATTCTTCAGGATATCGATTGTGTTATCAGAGAGTTTCATGTAGTGTGAAAAGAGAGACTGGTTGGAGAAACGGTATTAATATTATTGAGTTCGTAAAGAAAAGCAATGCTAGCTAGCGCATGACCTAGATGATTCCGACCAGTTTCAGGGTCGAAACACTCACCACGTTGCCATGCCCATAAGTGCCGTTGGGCAGCATCGAAGTATCGGCGCCTACCGTCTGGCACATGTTTCCAATTGCTCCGGCCATACTTCTCTGCACCAATAGTTAGAACAACCGCGAGTTCTTCAAGTGCATTGGGTGGAATAAGACCATATTCTGCTTTACCAGCATCAAACTTTTGGCCTAGAGTAGGTGATGTAATGGTCATTAAAAAAGTAAGAATAGGCCGAGAAGTGGTTTAGTTCTTTCGGCCTATTCTTATTGGGCTTATGCTTTAGGAAGCAAAGCGGTAGGCAACAACATACTTGCCGGTCTTAGCGTCTTTAACGCGGTTGGTGAAGATATCCGCACCCTCATCTCGCAGTGAGCTGACGACAGCAGAAACATTCCGGATACCCTTGGCGTTAGCCTGGGCGACGGTGATGTTCTTGCCAGCAGCAAGAAGAGTGATAAGGCGGGACTTCTGATTAATTACTTTGCTCATATTTACTTTTTTGTTTAATCCTCTTTAGTTTAAGTTACAGGTTGGATCAGTTACTGTAGCATATCTTATGCTATTTGCCGCATCTTGTAAACAAGAAAATGGCAAATAGCGTAATAAAGTTAGAATTGGCTAGTGTTAGAATTCACTGGAGTTGCAGCAAGGCCAACGCCCACCAACGGGGTAACCTTAGCAGATTCGGGTCCAGTAATTGAAGCGTCAATTTTGGTGTAAAGATCTAGGAACGCAGACTTGGTATCAGCGTCAAAGCGCGAGATACAGAGGTCAATAGCTTTCATCTTATCGCCAAAGACGCTGAAAGTTTGGGCAATATGGCACAAACGGCGAGTAGAGACGAGTTCATCTACGCCATCTTCAGCAAATGTCTTGCGGATAACCTCTGACCACATCACTAGGCGCTCAGCAAAATCCTCAGATACGCTGTTCAGATTGTTGAACTTCTCAAAATGCTTTAGAAGAATCTTGCGCTCAACACCCAGTGTAGGATAGGGTTGCTCAAGAGTAGCAACAAACCGCTCCAAGAACGCTTCATCGATAATTGTAGCAGCAACAAACCGGCCATCATCTGAGCCTTTGCCTTTGGTATTAGCTGTAGCAATAATAGTGAAACCGGGCGCTGGCACGATTACTTCACCAGTCTTCTTAATCAGTACTGGTTTGCCTTCCAGCACACCCTGCAGACACATAAGCTTGTTAGTTCCGCGGTCGATTTCATCTAGGCAGAGTACAGCACCGCGCTCCATAGCTTTAATAACTGGACCTTTAGCGAAAACAGTTTCGCCGTTAAGCAGTCGAAAACCACCAATAAGATCATCTTCATCAGTCTCAGGCGAGATTTGCACGCGAACGTACTCGCGATTAAGTGCAGCACAAGACTGTTCAACCATCATGGTTTTTCCGTTACCAGAAAGACCAGAGATAAACAATGGGAAGAATGCCTCAGACTTAATAACCGCAGTTACATCGTCATAGAAACCCCAGCGGACATAAGTAGAATCTTTACTGGGGATATAACCGTCAGGGTTTACTGTTGAGCTAATCTGAGCAGCAAGTTTCATAACTGGAGCAATCTTAATGGGTGGTACTGGTTGAGCAATCTGGTTAGTGGTAGTGCTATTACCAAGCAGAATCGTGAGATTATAAACCCCGCGCTTAACCTTAAGGTAAGGTTTGAGAAGCTCAGGATAAGTCTCAGTACCAGCAGATGCGGCAGCAGCGTGAAGTTCACTACGCTGGAAAATGGTTTTTCCAGGGTAAGTCGTCTTCAAAATATCTAGAATCGCGGCAGTGCGCGAGAGAGGCGAGGTTTTCATTATGGATATATCCTAAACAGATTCAGCTAAAAGTAAACAGGTTTGAAGTTTTTAAGTGATTGGTACTCAGCACTAATCTAAGTGCTTGGTACCAAACAACATATTAAGCAATTGCTTCAGCGAACTTCGTAATAAAGACGCGACTAGTCTTCTTAGTTTGAGTAAAGTTCATGAAAGCACGGGCAATATCCTTGCGGGACGCATTAGCCTCGATCTCGAGGTCTTCGTCTTCAATACTCAACCCACTTGGCTTAATGACAAAAAAGTTACTGTAGTTAAAAGCACCAGCAACAGCAGAGACCCCATCTTTGCGGTAGCTATCATAGCACTTCTTATCTTTAAGAAGCTGTTCAGCGCTATAAGCGTAAATTTCCGCTTTTTTGCAAAACATATTAGCATCGCGAAGAATTGACTGAGCTTTGCTATTACCGCACGGCAAGTAGAAACCAATAACTTCAACACCCATAGTAATCCGCAAGTTTTGAATTAGCGCAGGAGTCATGTAGTGCGATGCGAGCTGAGACGAAATGGTTCGTCCCATTAACTTGAACCGAACACTGGTAATGTAGTTATATGGATTAAGCTTTGAAACTTCACGGTATTGGTCCAATGCTTTGCAGCGCTCAACCGCTAGCGAAGAGCCTTCGCCATCAGTAAGAAAAACCACAGTAGTCTTATCGATCTTATGGGTTTCTTTGAACTGCTGAGTAATGTAGTGAGTAGCAATAAGCACCTCGTTTAGAGGAGTACCACCGAGCGATTCAGCACCAACATTAAAGATATGAGCACTCTGCGGCCGACTGCGCGCAAATAGATTATAGATTGCCTCAGTGAATGTCGTCTTGCTCATACTGGAATTAACCAGATCAAGTATGCAAACATTTCCTGGAAGCAGAATAGAATCGTTCTGAACGTCAGCACGCGCAGCGGATACAGCAGAATGCTTCTGCCACGGATTTCCTCCAGTAAACCCATAAACTTGAAACGGAATAGCAGCAGCGCGGCAAAACAGCGCAAGATTTATGGTCTGTCTCAGAACGTTTCCAAGTACACCAGACATTGAGCCTGAGTAATCGACCAGCATGATAAGACCGTGGCTCTTGGCGTCGGCAAGCTTGGTTACCGACAAGAACAACTCGTCAGATACTTTATAAGCATGGAGCTTATCGATATTCAAAGATCCGGTGCGTGCAACAGTTGCCCGACTGTATTGGTGAGCTTTTTTACGCAGTTCAAACTCTTTTACCATCGATGCTACAACCCGCTTGGTTGAAGTCATAAATTCAGCAAACTCAGTCTTTAACAGCTGGGAACGCATAGTTTCAGCATACTCAAGATGCAGGCCACTAGCGCGAGCGGCGGCGAGCTCAGAGTATGAGCAAATAAGATCTAGGCAAGCAGCGCGTGAAGGCGCTATAACTGCCATAGTGCGAAGTGCAGCTTCTGAGGTATCCCTAGCTTTATCCGCACTTTTATTAAAAGAATTCTGAGTAGTAACTTCTGAATCGGGTGAATTAGTTACGCCCGATTTACTAGCAGAAGTACCAGGTGCCGACTCACTGCTTTGTTTATCACTTTCACCCTTTTCGGTAGGCACTGTGGTGGGCGACTCTTCTGGTTTAGTATTGGTAGAAGAATCGGCAGGCTTATCAGTAGAATCTTTCTGGGTTACAGCAGAATTATCTTGTTCTTTAGAATTGTCACCAGTATCATCTGGAATAGAATTAGTAACCGAGATCTTCTCGTCAGGATTCTTGCTCTTCTTTTGTCCTTCTGGAGAATGACCGCTTTCTGCATCACCATCAGCTTGCTCGCCACCTCGTGGCATGTCACCGGGTGACTCAGAGTCAGCCTGAGCTTCTTTATCTTTATTCTGCTGTTTCTTTGCATCGCCCATCATCTTCTCAAGCTCAAGCGCTGCGGAAATAACCTCATCCCAAGTCTCGAGTGTTTGAAGCTTATCGAAGAACTTCTGTTCAACTGAGTTGAACGGTACTTCGATCTGGTCACGGCATTTAGCTTTAAGGTTAATGCGGTCAGCAAGATTCTTAGAACTAATATCTTTACCCTTAACACCGAAAAAATCGCGTGAAAGCAGTTCAGAATAACCGCGCTTAAAGCACGCCAGCAACCCTGGGTAAGTCGACTGAATCATCCGCTCAATTCTAATATCTTCAATGACATTGACGTAGTCAAGTCGCGCTACCTTAGCGCTTTCAGCAAATTCGTGTGGAGTAAAAAGTGCGTGACCCACTTCGTGGCCAACAAAAAGATCATCTAGATCTTTCGTGCTGTCTTTCCAAGTTGGAAGGCCTAGGATACGGTTCTTAGGGTCAAAGAACGCTGTCGTGTAATTACCCCGCTGAATAGTGATATTCTCCTTAGATAGGAGTTTGGCAAGGGTGCCTTGAACTTGTGAGCCGTGATTCATTATGGATATATCCTATACGGTAGTACCATAAAGTAAATCACTAAAATGCCCCATCTACACATAGCCCATGACTATCAGGCACTTAAGTGCTATTTCTTTTGCAGCACACTGAAGTTATTGGGCTTAGAAAACTCAAGTTTATGCGTAAACTTACTCTCAATTAGTTCTGGTTTATGAGAAATCACAAATACCGCAGTACCAGCATCTAGCGTTTGAAGTATCTTTAGAAGGTTATCAACCCCATCTGTATCCATTGAAGAGTCAAAAGTTTCATCTAGAATCAGTAGATTCGTGCTAATTGAGTTCTTCATGCGTGCAATCTGCCGCCAAGTGAAAAGTAAAGCTAGGTCGATGCGTTGCTTCTCACCTTCAGAGAAGGAAGCATATGAGAACTCATCGCGGTGCCGAGATTTGATAGTTTCCTCGAATGCCTCACTTAAGTGAAACGCTACAAAGAAGTCAAGCGTTTGTAAATAGCTATTGATTAGCTTATTCATAACTGGTAGATACTGCTTAATCACCTTAGTTTTAATGCCAGTATCCTTAAGCATCTCAGAGATAGCTTGGTTATATGCGCCTTCTTCGTAATGGGACGTCTTAAGCTTTGCAAGACTATCGCGCTCAGCATCCAGATCTAATAGCTTGTGTTCTGCCTCTGTAAGATTCTTATCAGATGGAGCTAAATTCTCTTTCTCAAGATCTCGAATAGAGCCCTGCAGTCGACTAATCGTGCTATTGTTATGCCAGATTTTCTTCTCAATAGTACTATAGTCTAACAAACTAGCTCTTACTAATGCAAGTTGCTTATCTAGTGTAGCAAGTTCAATGTTCAGCAAATCTCGGCCACTCATTAACTCTGTATTTTTCTCTTCACATTTGTGAATCTTATCAGTCTTAAATTCGCTTTGGATGTGTTGCGAACAGGTTGGGCAGGAGTCATTCTCGCTATAAAAGCGCATACTTTTTGCAGTGCTGCTAATATTCGCACTAATTTGTGCTGCAAAGGTGAGCATTTTTAATCGTTTTGCAGCAAGAGAAGCATCAGTTTTCTTTATGCTCTCGTGCTCAAGATTAAGAGTATCTTGCTTAAGCGCATTCTCAATCATAAGAGAATCAATCTCTGTTTGGTAAACTAAAATCTTTGCAAGATTTCTAGCAATCTGCTCTTCTCCACGACTCTTAAGATCTGCGATATACTTTTTATGAATTGCAGTAGTATTTGTGTTTAGATCAGCACTGAAAGTAGTAGCGGTTAGCTGATCTCTAAGTTTTGCATTCTTCTCTTTAAGAATGTTGTTCATCTTAGCAAAGATATTAATGTCTAGAAGATCTTCAATCACTTCCCGGCGGTGATTGGTTTGTAACTGCATAAATGGAACAAACGAAGATGAACCCAGAACTACAATCTGGTGAAACGACTTATGGTTTAGCTTTAAGATATTCTGCTCCAGCACTTTCTGGTAATCTAGCGAGTGTGCTTCCTGGTTGATAAGAACACCATTCTGCCAGATCTCAAAGACACTAGGTTTTATCCCACGGATAATCTTTAACTTGGTCTTCCCAACTCGAAACTCTACTTGAACTTCGCAGTTTTTTCCGTTAATTGAATTGACTAGTTGCGGTTTATTAATTTCCCGGTGTGGCTTTCCAAATAAAGCAAATGATAATGCATCAAGTAGTGTTGACTTACCAGAGCCGTTTGCTCCAATAATTAGAGTGGATGCTCCAGTGTTTAGATTAACTTCAGTATACGAATCTCCAGTTGAGAGAAAGTTTTTCCACTTGATATGCTCAAAGATAATAGCCATGGTTAAGTAAGCTTACACTATTTCAAGATTTTGCGCTTCAGCATGTAGTTCGCGGAGCTGATGTTTAATCTTAGTCTTATCTAGTAGAGTATCAACCGCTTCTACATACGAATCCATAAGCAATGCAGTGTCAGATACTGTCTCAATTGAGCTATCTACGGTAACATTGGCACCCAGAAATTCTTCGTAATTCTCGGCAATCTTTAGCTCAAATGGTTCCAGTTTTTGCAAATTGTCTATAAACCTATCGAAGCCAAATAAGTCGGTTTTAGCCACAACCAACACTTTAACTAACTTGCGGTTTACTGTAGCAGAAGTAACCACTGGTAGCACAGAATCTATCTTGTCATTGTAAATAATTTTTGTAAAGATAGTATGAGGATTGCGTACCGCAGTTATCTCACGAGTATCAGTATCGAATATGTGAAAGTACTTTGCGTCATCGGCATCAGACCAGGTCATCTCATACTGTGTACCAAGGTATGAAATATTACCCTTCTTAGATTTAGTATGGTAATGACCCGTCCAGACCTGCTCAAAGCGGTTAAAAATGGCAGGATCCATTCCACCATGAGCCGCCACACCTTTTGCCATATCAAACCCATCAAGCTCTAGATGAGCTCCAATAATTGAAGCTTGACAAGTCTGGATAAACTGAAGTGAGTCGCTATAGTTTTCTTGGTTGATCCAGGGTAAAAGTGCAATCTTACAACCAGCGTAATCCATTACTCGTGGGGTCATTACGATATTAACGTTCTCAACAAAATAACCTAGCAACTCCTTTAGCGAGCAAAGGTCGTTAGTATTACGGTAAAAAACATCATGGTTTCCAGGAATAATATCCATAGTCATTCCACGCTCGCGCATAGGCTCTAAAAAGGTTTTACGGTTGTGGTGTAATGCCTTAAAGTTTACCAATTTGCGCTGGTCGTAAAAATCACCTAGATGAATAATTTGCTTAATAGCGTGTTTATCGCAATATGGAAAAAAGATATCCGAATAAAACGTAGCAAAGTAATCTAAGAATATATCTGCTGAATTGCGTGCTCCGCAGTGAGAGTCGTTAAGTATAGCGATTCTCACAAGATAGTCAAAGTGGACGAGGTAAATAGCTCAAGTGTTTGCTTATCGTCATTCTTGCTTTTCTTCTTAAAATTCTTAATCTTTGTATCACTATCATTCTTACGATCAATTCGCTTCTTAAGAACATCGATAAACTGACCATCCCGCGCAATTGCTCCACCAAAGTCAGCATCAGTACTAGCCATAAAATTTTCAATTCCAGCAAATTCAATGTAGCGGAATTTAATGTCCTGCTGCTTCTTCTCTTTCATGATTCTGCGTAGAAAGGCATAGTAGCAAATTTGAGTAAAGTAAGCAAATGCATTTGGACTACCAGTACGGGTAGCTGCAGCAATATTATAATTCATAATTGCTTTAACACAATTCTCCACAGCATCCATCACCATCTCTTCACGGTAGGTGTAGCGAATAAAGTTTGGCTTATGCGAAAGACCCTCTGAAATCTTCAGAATGCACCTGCCAATGTACTCTGTAATGCGTGGTGTATCTTTACTAATAGCCTTAGCTGCATTAACAGCAGTGACGTAATCAACAACTGCTTGCGAAAACTCCTTATTATTGACATAGTGCGCGCCCTGCTTCTTGGCAGGGCGCGGAGTTTTAGGCAGCGTAGAGATTGGGTCTGTTGTAGTAATAGTCATTAGGTTTTAAGTTAATTATACTGTAGTATTCACATCTAAATCCTAACACACTAGCGAAGAATGTAAATAGTAAAACTAATCTGCTTTACCGTTTACATTGTTCCAAAACATTGTTATTTTATCTCTGGTGTCAAACACGGGGGAGCAACATACGTTCACAAACGGTGTCAATTTCTACTCATATCATCTGAATTATTAGGCTTGAAATTCAAATCGCTATCCCAGTTATTATTCTGTGCAGTATCGGTAGCATTATTGCTATTAGATGACTTTACACCATTACTCATATTAGCATAATCTTGCTTAAGATCTTCATTGGGAATTCCCACAGACATTACACTATCTTTTCTAAGAATGTGTGTCTTAGTTGAAGATCCAAGAAACCAACTAGAATAATAGGTCATAGACTTAATACCTTCATCAGTCTTTACAGTATGAATATTTAGCTGATATGGATTCTGAATTACTATGTTCTTCTCAGTGTCAGTAACTACTGTGCAGATTATGGTATCACCAGATACTAACTTAAACATAACAGCCATATCACCGAATGTAGATGTCATAGTGGAACCTCGTGTATTTTGAAATTGAACTTCTCAGAACCATATAGCTTAACTCGAGCTGCTGCATGATCTAGAGTGTAGTTACGATTCTTCTTCCAATGTAAGTCATCTGCAATATCAAACACCTTAGTTGCTTCACCGTTATCTGACTTTCTCAAACCGCGACCAATTGACTGAAGTACGCGTATCTGAGATTTTGAAGGAGAGGCGAAGATAAGCACGTGTAGGTTACGAATATTTATACCAGTACTAAATGTACCCAGAGACGCTACGATTATGGCGTCATTCTCTTTTTCAGTAAGTGCTCTGATTTCTTCACGCGCATCAGTATCTACACCACCAGAAACAAAAAACAATTTTCGAGTTCTTCGCGGCAGTTCATTAAGCTTAGCATCAATTAGGTCGTATAGCGGTTTACCGTGTTTCTCAACATAGTTGTAAAGAATCAGAGTATTTCCAGTTTGAGCAATTGCTAGATTGCGAATAAACTTATTCCTAGGAGTGTGCCCAACTATAAAATCAATCTCAGCTTGGTAATCAAAGCACTTTGCTGCCTGGCAATACGCCTCTTCATATTTTAAGAGTAACACATCAATACTTAATTGCGCTAAAGTATCTGAATCCATCAGTGCTTTAGTAGTAGTTACTTTATACACTGGTCCAAACATACCTTCTAAAACTAACTTGTGTGTTTGAGTGCCATCTAGAGTTCCAGTAGTTCCAATTCGGTACTTAGCATCTCTGAGTTTATCTAGAATTGAAGTAAGAGACTTAGCTTTGAAGTTGTGTGCTTCGTCGCCAATTACCATTCCATATGGCTCAAACCATTCTGGGCGCATCTTATAAATTGACTGCCATGTTGAGATTACTACTCTAGCATTAATATTCATCTTTTCTTTACCACCGTAAATAAGATGACATTCAACATCATTATTCCACTGCTCAGTATCTAGTGTAGAATAATCCTTAAAGTCAGTAGACATCTGAGCCACTAGTGATGTGGTTGGAACTATTAGTAATACTCTTTTACCTGGATTCTCTTCCAGAAATGCTCGGATCAGAATATAGATGATTAGTGATTTACCAGAAGCTGTTGGGCTTAATAGCAATCCTCGGTAGTTTAGCAATGCATGGTGAACTGCCTCAAGCTGATAATCGCGCGGAGTAATTGCTTTATCTCGTGAGAACAGATTTAGAGAGTTAGCAAACTCAGTAACTTGCTCTAACGTAATATTGCTCTGAGAATTGGCATAACCATAATACTCATCAAACTCATACTCAATAGTGCACTGACGCACCTCAGCAAATTCATGCAGATAAGAAAGTAATCCAGCATAAAGTGTCTTATCCCGAGAATTATAAAGTCTAACTTTTCCATCCCAAAATTTATTTTTATAACTGGGCATAAACTTATACCCTGGGACGAAGAACGTAAAGAAATCAGAAAGCTCATAAGCTGTTGAGGGATCACACTCTACAGTAATGAATACCTCGTTCTTCTTCTTTACTTTAAGTATATCCGCCATAATGAGTATCTTAAATTCCAGAAGTGAATTTTTTCCACTCTAGCATATTCTTAATTGTCTGATGGCGCCACTTTACACTATCTAGAATATCTGAGAGCGCTTCAGAAAGTACTTTAAGATACGTAATCTTTTCTTCTGTTTTCTGTAGATCTGGATCAGAATTAAAGTAGTAATTCATATCACCCTTCATGATCTTTAGGCCGCCGAATGGATCATATGGCCAGCCGCGCGCATCCATTTCAGATTTCTCCATTTTACCATTAAACCAGAGCCATTTGTCTTTAAGCAGTATTGCCTGCTCTTGCTCGCGCTTCTTTGTCTGCAGCTTAATAATGCTGAATAGCTCTAGATATTTTGAGTGCAATTGTGCACTCTTTTTAGAAGCTTCATCGAGATTTAAGTCATCGATAATACTATCTTTTTTCCACATCTCCAAAATCTCATCAATATTAAGCATCATATAAGTATAAACTATTTATCACAACTTTTCTGATTACTTTACAAACTCGAAGTAGCTATACTGGAAACTAGCATCAACTGTGACATACTCGACATCTGCAGACTGTGTGTGAAAATCAATTTCTCCTAGAGAGACTGGGAATGCCCCAGCAAATCTAACTTGTTTAGCAACGTTATTACTACTTGTAAGAATATGCAGCACAATATCAGCAAGCTTAGCTTCGCTATTCTTTGAATTGAACACAATCCAATTAAATAGCTCTGCGTAATTCTCCATGTATTCAGATACCTGAAACCGAATATTTAATGGTGAATATGCCAATTGGTCGCCAGTTACTGCTGTTTGTTTACCTCTCCACGAAACAGCAATTCCATCTGCAGAAATAGGTGGTAGTGGCGCATAAGTGCAGAAGTACTCAAGATTCTGAAACTCTGCAGCACCAATAGTCAGTCGAAACCCATTAGGCGAGAGGAAATTCTTATTAGTTGTAAGGGTGCTCATATATGGTTAGTAGTTATTAGTGGTATTTATGACCAGAAAAAGGGGGATCCCCTTTTAATAGAGGATCCCCCGAGAGAGAAGATTAATTAATCGCTAAACAGATTAGCCATTATCAAGAATCCCGGAAACGCCGAAGATACGGAAGTACCGATTGGCGCGGTTTGTGCCGGTATCATTGACCGGTGCACCAGACTGAGCGAATGGGTTAGCAACCATGCCGTAGCGTGTCTTGAACCCGATACGTGGTTGGAAGTCAGACTGACCAACAGCCTTCACCATCGTGAGAGGAACGTATGGGCAATAGAACAGACCAGCGTCATATGGGTTTGTACCACGGTAACCAGCGGTAACGTAATCCGTAGTGGAATATGGATCAATGTAAACCTTGGTGCGACCATTAAGAACACCTGCGAAGGTGCTGCCAGTGTCATCAACTTCGAGAGCAGTGGACAGAGCAGGAGCGTAATCAAGAACGCCAGAAGCAGCAAGAGCAGTAGCAACATCGGATGAAGTCACGATGAAGTTACCTTTGCCACGACGGGTTTCTTTAGCAATCTGATTGCACTCGCGTTCGATCTGAACTAGAAGACCCTTGAAGCGCTCAACGCTCCAACGACCATCAGAATCAGTTAGAAGGTTGAAGTAACCAGCAGTTGTAATACCGGCTTGCTGAGCGCCAAGTTTCGCCTTGACGTTGACAGTGCGGATAACCTCGCGGTTGATCTCGGCAAGGATCTCAGTCGAGAGGATGTTAGCAAGCTCAGACTCAGCATCAAGACCGTGAACGGCCTTAAGATCCTGAGCGAGTTCCATCGTGTACTCAGCCTTTAGGGCGCGAGTAGTAGCAGTGACAGTAGCTTTCTCGATTGAGAACGCCATTTCACCAAAGCTTCCACCGGAGTTACCAAGTGCTTCAGAAGCAGCAGTGGTCAGTGTCCCACCGACTGTCCATGACGCAGCAACTTTGTCAGCATCAGCAGCGATATCAGCAGAGGCTGGAAGCGATGACGTATTGCCAACCTGTGAGCCGGTACCAGAGAAGGCTGAATTGGCCTCATCGTAGAATGCCTCTGTGCCGCCTTGTGTCGAGTACTTGCTCTTCATTGCGAAGATCAAGCCAGTTGGGCCGGACATTGGCTGAACACCAGCAATATCATAGGCAATCAAGTTCGGCATCGAGCGGCGAACAAGAGAGATAAGGATTGGATCCCAGTTTGAAACGCTACCGCCAGTGGCGTTAGCTGCAGTCTCAGTAATAGCCTGGAAGCTTGATTGACCGCGCTCTTCGCGAAGAGCTTTTTCTTGGTTCTCAAGAACGATAGCGGTAATAGCTTTGCGGTAGTTGTCTTTGATAGCGGGAAGATCCTTGTGTTCAAGGATTGGAGCCCACTTCGTTTGGATTGTTTCTGAATTAAACATATTGTTATTAGTAGTTATAGCTAGCAGTTGTTTTGATTAGCAAAGTCTGTAATATTTTACGACTTTAGAATGCGAGAAAGCGCGTTTGAGTAAGCAGCCATTGCTGGGGGTAGATCAACTTCTTCGCCCGTTGCAGCATTGATACCTGTCTCATTTTCACTTTCTTGGGATTGAGTGACAGTCTTGCGGAAGTATGACTCCTTGATACTTGTGACTTTCTTAGAGAAAGACTCAGCATCTTCGAAATCAACCTCTTCAACAAGAGAATTGAATTTGACAGCCTCTGTGGAGGCGAGATCGGAAGAAGCTTCAGAGATAATCTGATTGCGTTTAAGCGCACTCACATTCTCACTTAGCTTGATATTTGACTCAGTGGCTTTTAGCAGCTGTTCCTCAAGTTTAGAAACTTCTATGTTGAGAGTATCAACCAGGTTTTCCTTACCTTCAGGAACTTCGATGTAAGACTCCTTAAACACGCTCTTTAGCGAGTTAATGAATTCTTCAGCGATTTCAGTGCGCAGTCCTGCTTCGATAGCAACTTTATTCTCTTCCATCCAATTTTTAACTACGTAGTTCATGTAACTGTCAACCTTCTCAGAGAGGGTTTTAGTTACTGTAGCCACTTCCTCAGCAAGCTGAGTTTTGTAGTTAGATTCGATAGTTTTGAGTTCGGTTGCAACCTTGGCTTTAACTGTCGACTCAAACAATGCTGCAGCGCTAGTGCGGAATGATTCTGAAAGCGATTTTTCAGCCTGCAGCAGAACATTAAGACTTTCGGTCTTAACAGTATCTGGAGCGTTAGCTTTCTTTTCGTCTTCATCTTCATCGCCGTCTTCGGCTGAGTCATCGTCGTCTGCATCGTCAGAATCAGAATCAGAATCATCATCCGCTGCTGGTGTCGCATCGTATGCTGGAACTTCATCTGCATCTGGTTTCTTGCTGTCGTCATCTTCTTCCGTAACTGTCGAGTCAGGATTCGCAAGTGCAGTATACATTTGCGATAGCTGCTCGGTCTTCATTGAAGACATCTGTTGGTACATAGCATTAATGAGCCCTGCTTTAGTTTTAGGAGCATCAGCTGTCGGTGCTGCAGCAATTGCTGCTGCTGTGGCATCGGTTGGTGCAGCTTTATCTTCTTCGTCTTCAGCGTCGGGTGCCGGTGCAACCTGCAAAGCAGGGTTTGCCACGGCAGTAGCAGTTGCATCTGGTGCAACTTCAGTCTCATCCTTTTTCTTCTTTAGTGATGGGTCCTCGGCAGAAACTTCAACCTCTTCAACGAGTCCATTTTTGCGTAGTTCCTCAACAGTGGTGTCCTCGATAAGATCACTGCGATCTTCTGTTTTAAGCTTTGTTTTATTAGAGGCCATTATTTTGTGTTGTGTGTTGGTTACCTACTGATATTATAGCGGTTAGAGTTTTGAGAGGAGACACATCATCTTTACTTATAAAGAAGACGGATTTCAGTCTCAGTTCATTCACATTATCCCATAATCGAAAATTATTGTGCTTCGTGATGACGTTTCATGGTGTTATGATGGGCCGCCATCAAAACATGAAATTGCTGAGCACTTTTATCACGCGTCATCTCTGCAGCGTCTGCATGAGCAACATTTGCTGCGCCATGATGTAATGCAGCATTACCGTGATCGCCCATT
>Ga0049083_10000089_pt1 | contig 24505 bp, 35 predicted proteins | sample GreLakmeMI27MSRF_FD_66719 | JGI IMG/M metagenome (GOLD analysis project Ga0049083, IMG submission 66719) | Freshwater lentic microbial communities from great Laurentian Lakes, MI, USA - Great Lakes metaG MI27MSRF | ecosystem: Environmental > Aquatic > Freshwater > Lake | place: Great Lakes...
GTACGAGGAATTCTCTCAGGTGGTTACGTCGCAGACGACAGTCCTAACGGGAAGTTCTACCCAGCACGAATAGTGATTGACCTTATCGGCGCTCCACACGAGCGTCAATCACCAGACACACCGTTTGAGCCAGACAGCCGGGCCGATGTTCAGGAGTACTCAAAAGGCAGAGCACCCGGCAATATCACCCGGAAGTTTGTATCCCGCAGCGACAAGCACGTCATTCGACACGAAGGTGGACACGGAGTGCTTGACCAACTGTGGGAAAGGCAATACGAAGGCAAGATCAAGGGCCGAAGGGCGCAACTCATCCGTGCGTACAGCAAACCAACGTGGGAAGAGTTCTACAAAGAGCTTGGTCGGCCTGACCTGTGGGCTGAACACCAGAGAGCACTGAGAGCAACGTATCCGAGCCAACAAGGAACAGTCGAGCGTGCTATTCGACGAGTGATACCCGGCAATCCGAACATATCTGACGAAGTACAACAAGTCGATAGTGCGTACGCATGGTCGAACCCGAAAGAGATGTTCGCAGAAGGTTTCTCGGCGTACACGTCCTCAAACCCGGCGTTCAGGGGCCTGCTCAACGACACGATGCTTGACCATCTCCAATCGATACTCGGCGATGCTGATACAGACATACCAGAGCCGCCGTCAATGCCAGAAAGTCGGGACTTAGACGTAGACGCACCAGAGCCGCCAGCGTGGGATGGTTTCGCATCTACGGGTGCACCTATCACGTCGTACAGCGACTTGCGTAGCGACAGGATGTCTAGTCCAAGCGGCAACGGTACGTTCACACGTAGAGAGTTATTTGAGAACACCACCACAGAACAGAAGCTTGACCTAGCAGTCCCAACAAACGAAAGAGATTGGGCTCTCATGGCTTGGGATGAGCGGCTTGCAGAGATGGGTGTCACTTGGGATGAAGTGAACCGCATTGACCTTTCAGATCCATTCAAGCCAAAAATACCCAAAGACTTAAGAGAAGGCAAGGAATTTATCCGATACGTAGGCCTTCACTTGAAACTAAATACTCCTGACTTTTCACCAGAAAACATACAAGCAAATCGAGAAGCCCTTCGCGCTGCACTTGACGGCACTCCTCGATTCCGTTCTGCAGTGGAACGACACGGACTGCCGCCAATCGCAACGATGACCAATCAGACAGCAGAACGTTTGTCCATACTTGGCGTAATGGATCAATGGGTGAAGCGATCCAAGGCCGGCGAAAAAATAAATCCTGAAATCCTTGACATCCTCCCGGCATACATCAAATGGAAACAAAAAGACACAATTGAAGCAGAACGAACGGGGCAATGGAATCTATTCCGACAGTCGCCAGAGGGCATAAAGGCACATCAACTTTCCGAACACTTCAAAGTTATGGGTGGCTACAGTACGGCCGAAAATACAATCATTCTTGCTCCGAGCCAATTGGACAAGTGGAGGAACGGGACTCGACTTGACCACCAACATTCACCAGAAGCAGGTGATTGGTTAATCGCTGACAACTCAGTTGAAAGCATTCTGTTACACGAATTTTCCCATCACATTGACTACTCTCAAAGCAAAAACAGAGGATCACGTGCTGACAACTCCTCATTTGCTTCAACTCTTGAAGGCAACAGACTATTCGCTGAAGTCGATAAGCACATCAAGACTAGGTATGGACGTACCCAAAGAAGCGAGTTCGCAGCCGAAAGCATTGCCGCCGTGTTATCTGGCAGCCGCGATCAAGAAGAGATGCTCAGCCCAGAAGCCCGGCGATGGGCTAGAAGTATGGCCGGATTGCCAGAGAATGACCCGGTATTCACTGGCCGCACACGCACACAAGATGATCTAGTGACTCGTTATGACCAGTTCGGCCATAGGTGGACAAAACTTGACGGAGGCGATTGGAAGGCCCCTTTTTACGTGTCCCGCAGCCGCGATGGTGTTCCAGACGTTATTGAATCTATGGCCGAGGCTAAGGAACGAACGGGATTGACGAACTTTGAACCAGTCGTATTCGAGCACGATGGCCGCACGTTCACCACCCGGCAAGTCAATGACACGTTCTCAATCGAAATAAACGGCAGAACTGTGGCCACTGCAAACGTTGTCGAGAATCAATACGGAATGCCAGAAATACAAAACGTTGATGTGTTGCCGGGTTACACGGGTGTAGCAGCAGACAAAGACCTCCATGAGATGGTTGTTGATCACGCCCGGAAGAAGTATCCAAGCGCGCTTGCGCCCAGAGGAACACCATTGCGCGTGAGGCAGGCCGCGATCCATCAAGACGGCTTTGCTTCAGTAGGCCCGGAACATCACGACGCACGTCAAATTGACGGGACTGCTGGCACACCAGAGTACGCACAGGCCGTAGCTGGAGAGTTTGAGGCCGCACAAGCAAATGGAAAGAAAGTGTTCTTTGATTACAACGGTGAGACCAGAGAAGTCGAAGTAACTGAAGTGTTCACAAAGAACGGCATTCTCTACATGAGGGGCAACGACGCTCTTCGTAATGGTGAGGAACGTATGTTCAGGCTTGATCGAGTATCAATGCCTAAGCGTGTCGAGAACCCGGATACAGGGGCCGCTGAAGTCGTCAAGAAGCCCGGCAAACCACCACGCAAGCCAGTCCCGGTATTCACGGGTAAGGCAGCAGAACTGTTTGAGGGCGCTGCTTCATGGGAGGAAGTAGCAGCACGCTTAGGCAAAGGCCGCTACGTGTTCTTTGACTTTGAGACAACGGGTATCGAGGAAGATGAGTTCGGCGGCATGAAGCATCCCGGTACACCAACGCAGATCGGCCTTACCGAAATTGTCGACGGCAAGATCACCCGGCAATGGTCAACGCACGTCAATCCGGGTAGGCCGCTGTCTATCGATCCAAAAACAGGCCGCTCGTGGTCAGCTGACAATCTGAAGTACAAAGACCCAGACACGGGTGAACTGGTGAACATTAGCGACGAGTGGTTGGCTCAACAGAAGCAGTTATCAGAAGCTCTTGACGAGATGCTTGAGTTCATTGGGCCTATCGAAGACACGATACTTGGCGGCCAGAACCACCCTTACGACGATGACGTAATGAAGCGCGCAATGGCAGACGCGGGTCTTGACCCGGCAAGATGGAATCCAGGCGGCTTCATTGACAGTCAAGCTCTTGCTCAGGCGCTGCTCGACAAGAGCAGTGATGACTATCCAAAGAACGAGAAAGGCACCAAGACTGTTTCTCTTGGTTATCTGGCTACGTTCTTGGGCCACGACATGGGTGAGGGCTGGCACTCAGCTGATGCGGATGCTGAAGCATCGTACGAATCATTCAAGCGGCTGATCGACCGCGCTGCGCTGCACGAGAACTCTGGGAAGCCAGTCAGACGGGACTTGTTCGCTCCCGGTGGCGCGCTGAAGGAACACCAAGAGCGGCTCGATGATTACGAACGTCAGGTGCGCGGCTATGACTACAAGGTAAAGAGGTACAAAGAACAGGCTGCGGCTGCTACAGAAAGCCCGGCAACAGAAGGTTTCGCATCACGTGGGGCCAAAAAGATACTTGACTTGGTTAAGGAACGCCGCCGCGCCAAAGACCCAACAGCTTGGAAAAACCTTAAGGAAAAAGAAAAGCAACGTTTAACAAAAGAATCTGCCGATAGAGCCATCTTTATGATCAACGAGCTGTCGGATCTTGGTTATGATGCCGAATCACTGAAGAAGATGAACCGCGCAGATCTTGATGGTGTATTTCTTGACCTATTCCCAGATGGCAGTGTCCGTGTTTCTGACTCCGTCACGGCAAATGATGCGCCGCTCGTTCAGGTCAACAGCGCAACGATGGGCAAGGTGTTCATGGCTCTGGGCTTCCACGTGGAAGTTGTAAGCAGTGATCCAAATGAGAAATTCATTCTAGAAAATGGCATCAACGACATGCAGAAAGCCCTGCAAGATTACGTTGCAGCAGCCGCCTCAGACCCGGCAAGACTAAAGTTTGATGCAGTATTCAAAAATTGGGCAGCCAATGTCAAAGACGCTAACGGCGATCCAAAACCGATCGACGTTTCCACGCTTGGTACAGAAGGCGGCATGAGTTACGCAGACGCAGCCAAGCTGTTCGCTGAAACTTTTGAGATTAACCTGTGCCTCTATTACACAACTGGCGTCAACATGCTCTGCGGCTCAAACATCGGTATTGAGCGCGTAGAAATGCCACAAGTTAGCGGCCGCTCAATGGGCGACGACACATACGCAACACGCTCAATAAAAGCGGGACTAGCGGCAGCCAAAGAGATAGCCATTGACAAGAAAAAACTGGCAGAACTCAAAGATCGTGACCCGGAATTACATGCACGGGTCTTGGAGCTACTTGACAAAGAAGCACTCGCAAAACTTGGCAAAGATGGAAAACCAGACCCAAAGTTTGAAATCAAGAACGCTGCAGCCCTTGAGGAAGTCAGGAAGTTGGCCCAAGCAAAAGACCCACTGGCAAAGGCTTTGTTTGATGTAATGAATTGGAACAACACAGAAGCCGATGCAGTCCCAATAATGGATCGGGCAGCAAAGGCACTCGGAATCAACGTCGGCGAGACTGAATTCAAAGACCCAACAACATTGCTTGGTGCGCAGAACGAGCTGCAGGGATCAAAAGTCGAGGGCATGGCAGATGGCGCAGTTGCGGCCGTACTTGAAGCACTGGAGATACTTAGGGCTCGATTCAATGGACGTGAGCCAACTCAAGACCAACTCATGGACTATCTTGCCAACGAAATAAAGCACGGCCTGTTTCAGCCCGTACTCACTGCGGGTAACGAAGGCATGCAGAGGTACTTGGTAGACGGACACCATCGTTGGGCAGGACTGATAGTAGCCAACAAGAAGCTCAAAGAAATGGGACTTGACGTACAAGTTCTACTCAACACCAAGAACTATGAAACAGACATACGTAGCGCTCTGGAGATTGGAAAAGTAGTCCAAACCTTCATAGGTATCAAGGATGCCAAGCTCTCTGGTGAAGATAAGTTTGTACCCGACCCCAATGTCCCAGAACTCACAGCAAAAGAATTTGATGCTGCTATTGAGGCTTTAATAGATCAAGCCAATCTCATTAAGGAGATGGACTTACTTAAGGCAGAAAAAAAATATCGAAAGAAGGCGCAGTACGGCACAGAGCTTGACGTTGAGGCTGCCCCACAATCCGGGCTGATTCCAAAGAGAAAATTACCCCTGTCAGAAGCCGTACAAATGGCGATAGGACAGAACGCCACTCTTGAGCCACAGTCCCGTGTTACCGGAGTGAAGCCGCAATCAACCGGCTACCGGGCTCTTGACTCTGGAATGAAGTGGACCTCAGTCGAGGACCATGTGCAAATCGAGACAGATCGCGGCAATCCACTGTTTGATACATACAAAGAATACGTTGACGGGGGCTACGAAGTTGCATGGGTGACTCATGATGCGAAAGAAGCAGGCCGCTACGCCATCAGCGCCGATCAAGTCAACGCATTTGATCGAGATGAAATCAGCGTTGACCCGGCAAACATTGGTGAAGTTGATCTTGCGGGTGCAGAACTGGTTGGCAAAGATGATGAAGGCGGCTTCCTCTACGCCCGGAAAAAGCCAACGAAAGCCACCCGGCAACGTATCGAAACGCTGAAGAGTGAGGAAGAGTACCTCGACGGCTTTGCATCAATGAGCAGCTACCCGGAAGATCGAGATGGCCGAACGAGACCCGGCGACCGCTATCCATTTGATGTCAGGCCGTCCGTATTCGACAAGGAAACCTTGGACAACATCTCAATGGACATCACTGCCCAAGAAGCAGACAATGTACTCAACAATAGCCCTTCATTCACGTTAGACGAACGTGACATCAAGAAAGTGGAAGCGGCCATCAAGAGACTTGAGGGCATGGGTGAACGCGGCAAAAAGAGGGCAGCCAAACTCAGACGGGACTTAGAGAGAAGGAAGAAAAACGACGAGCAATGGCTTGAGCGAATGCGAAGAGATATGGACTATAAGCCCGTCCAACCATACGTTGGAAAACCCGGCGATAAGCCCGGTAAATTCCCGAGTGGCTCATCATTCCCCCAAGACGAACCAGATTGGCTTGACGGGCCAGAAGATTGGCTTGACGAACCCGGTGATTACGACGGCTTTGCCTCTACGGGTGAAGACGATGGCTTTACGGGTGAAGTTGTTCTTGACATTGTTGCTGGTGGTCCTCATACATTTGACTCAGATCAACGTCGCGGCCCAGAGCTACGCGATCGAGAAGTGGTTGCAGACGATTGGAAAACCCGGCAACAGAAGCGCATCGCCGGCGTTCGAGTTCCGGAAAGGGCGGTTGACGAGAATGGTGCACCAAAGCCGGGTGCACCTATTTATCGAGAAACCGTAAAAATCGGCCGTAAGCAGTACACGTTTGAGGTGGACTCTGATGGCATTGTGAGCGTTTATACGGGACGGAACTACAAGCAGGTAGCACAACTGAACCTTGATCGCGGCCACTCTATGGAAGGTTCTCGTCGATCAGAGAATCCGAGTCGACACTTCATTGACATGGTGATGGTTGATCGCAAGCACCGACGTAAAGGAATAGCCACATACATGGCCGAGATGGCCGAATATGCCTACGGCGGCAAGGTGGAACACTCGACTGCATTGACTTCACTTGGGAAAAAGTGGCGCGATGCTGATGTCGAGAAGCGCGGCGCGACTGCACTCCCGCTGCCCAAAGACTTTGACCCAGATGCACCAGTTCTAAGTTGGACACCCGGCGATACACCGCCTGCATGGGCTTGGTGGGACAGCAATGGAAACACCACTGATGGCTTTGCTTCAATGGGTGAGGCCACCATACCGAAGCCCTCAAAAATGCCGAAGAATGAACGTGAGTACTGGGAAAAACTGTACCCAGACAGAACCGAGGAGGAGTGGAAAGCAATTCGGGAAGAAATAATCCGCGAAAGTTCTCAGATAATGCGAGAGGGAGGTATTTATGGCACCAATGGCGAGCCTAAATCAACCGTCTCTAATCGGGGAGGTATTTATGGCCCGGACACCACCATTTTTGATGCCGATAAAGCGAAAGAAATACAAAAAAAACTTCAAGAGGCTCTCAAAGGGTTGCAGGAAAAAATAACAGAGACCAAGAAACCGAAGGATAATACCTACCTAGGCAGATCACGTGAAATCATCGGGACTGTAGAGAAGCGCACTGCAAAAGCCCAAGAAAGAGTTATCAACCTAGAGAAGGCACTTGATGTTCTGGAAAAAACAGGGGAGTGGAGGGGTGAAGAGTTCGGTGTCACCCTAGACGAGCACTCCAGAGCAAGTTTTGATTTGAATGAGTTTGATGAAGGCACGGGAATAAACCTCACTGCCGAAGAAGTGAAGGCTAAACCTGATTTCATAAGCAAGGTTAGAGCGAGGCTCGAATATGCCAAAGATGAGCAACGTCTACAAGAAGCCAAAACACTGGCAAAGAAAAAACGTGCTGAACAAAACACTGTAGACATAGAAGACCTGACACCAGAGCAATACGAAAGATTCAAGAAGTTGGGCGAGGAAGTTCAGGCCGCTAAAAAGAGGGGAGAAACCACCGACTTAGGTGGTTCTGTTGTTCACGTTGGTCAGTCAGAATTGGATGGTGGGGTGCTTGACCCAAACAAAACCCGTTCGACTGCGACAGATGAGGGTAACACTGGTGGATTGAACATCAAAGCAGTGGAGCGTTTTGAAAAAGATCTAAAAGAACAACGTGAGCTGCGCGACGGATATTCAGAGCTCATTGAAGCAATAAATAGCGGCAAGAAAACATTCAGACCCAAGACCGATGTTGTAGCAAGTTGGCTAAGTGGCTTGATGGGCAAGGATTTTGACGTATATTCCGATTTTGATTTGTCAGCAGTGTCGGAAAGGCACAGTGCGATGGTGGCTGCGTTAGAGAAAAGCATACCAGACCTTGAATCACGAATAAAAAAATTAGAAATTGTTGAGCAGGCATTAGCAAAGGGCGAGGGCGGTAAATTTGGTTTCATAAGTGGGATATCCGCAGAAAAAAGATTCGCAACCGGAGGTGGTGATAGTTATTTTGGTAGAAGAGCCTCATCAGAAATCCCCACGGATATTGCCGAGTTCAACCCTGCGAGCACACGAGCCGTAGGGGAGTCCCGTGCTAGACCACGCAAAGACAAAATCTACACACGTTGGATGGCCAGCCTGAGAGGTACTGCGTATCTCGTAACCGACCAAGAAAAAATAACAGGAGAACTTGCTCCAGACATGGAAGGGGAAAAACAAATCATTGGCAAGGTGAAGCCATTGTTTGGTGTTTCAGCCCCAAGGAATGCTGGTGGTGTTGAAGGAAGCTACAAGGGTTGGGATATGGTCGGTATGGGTCTCATGGCAACCGCTGCTCGATTGGAAAAAGAAGGCAAAGAAGTCACCATTGAGAGCGTTCTTGCCACTCAGAGTGATGGCGATGGTTTCGCCTCACGCGGCGGGACTGGTACGACCATCATGGCGCAGTCTGTGGCCGGAACTAAAGCGCGGCGCGGCTACAAGAAGCTACAACCACGTTACTTCAAGACAGAAGATGGCGAACAACTTGAGCTGTACCACAGTGACTCGACAACAAACACTTTCATGGTTCGACTTAGCGGCAAAGGAGTGGCACGGGTATCCGTTATCGAGGACAGCGATGGACTTCCACAGATTACGGTTATGAACATACAGCCCGGATACGACGCAGCACAGATCGAATCAGAGCTAACAAAATACGTCAAAGAATACTTCCCCGATGCTAAACCAGCAGAAGGAAAAGCCAGAGTGGTCAAGACGGTGAAAGAACCCGGCTTCGCCTCACGTGGCAACTACCAGCCGCTCCCCACACCCGGCGATGACGATGGCTTCTCTCCAGGCTCAACGCTCGAGAAGTTAGCTGATGAAATGGGTCTTGACCAGCTTCCAGATGGCCGCGACCAGCAGATGTCCGCAATAACGGGACGAATGTATGCAGGAACAACCAGTGAAGCAACGTTGGCCGAAAAACTTGGCATCACACCAGAACAACTCAGAGAACAAATCAGAGAGTTGGCCGAGAACGTCAATGACTTCGTTGATCGGTTCGTGAACGACAAGACGGTTCGTAAGCAAGTGAAACTTGGATACAAGGCTATTTCGTTAGCCGCAATGCTTCTGGGAATGAAGGGCATGAAGGATTACATGTCTTTGCTCAATCCAAACTTCTCTGGTGGTGGCGATGGCTCTGGAAAGAGCAATAGCTTGTTGGACATCATTGATGACATGCTTGGTTCTGGAATACACGAAGCACTTATTGCTTACGGGTCAAACTTCGCCAACCTGATTGCCACTGAATACGCCGCCATGCGTCTTGCTACTCAAGAGAAGGTGAAGCAGATGATTGCCGACATACAAGCAAGGATCGAAGGAACTGGACAAAAGATTGGCGTCATGTCGACAGAAATGTGGAATCGACTTCGCGGGGCCTGGAAGCTGACACGTGCGAAAGCCCCCATCGCTGTTCCGGCCAGCGCAAAGCAATGGATTGTCGCCGGGTCAACTCCTGCATGGGCCGAGATGGCTTGGATCGATTACCAATCAAAGAGCCGGGTCACAAGCGGCTTGCAGCCTACGAACATACGGGCTTGGGCCGACATCGTAAGCAAGGTTGGTCAAAGTCCTGAACTCATTGACATAGCAACGTACCGGGCCGGCTTTGGCTACGGAACCAAGCGCATCAAGTCCCGTGATGTAGTCCGTGTGTACCTGATTGCCGAGAAATCATTAGGACAAACAATTGGGGAAATGAGTGCATCTCAATCAACGTCTTCTGGACAAGAAATTGATGGCGATGGAGATGGATTTGTGGCCTCATCGCCGGGTGGACCCGATGAGACGCCAAAGCAGAAACAACAATCAAAACCTAAAGGACAACTAGAAAAAGGAAACATAAATCTAACCAATCGTCCTATTGTACAAAACAGCGATGGTTCAATTAGTACAGTTCGGTCAATAACTATTACTGACGGTAAAATTGCCGTGCTGATACCTTCCGTGATACGTAAACCAGACGGGACCGGCAAGGTCGTAGGCAACAATGAAGCGATCAAGCATTACAGAAAGACTGGTGAACACTTAGGGAAGTTTAACAGCGTCAACAATGCTAACTCTTATGCTGAACAACTACACAAAGACCAAGAAAAAAGATACGTGAATCCAGTAGCTACTCGCATCATGGCAAGGAATAATTAGTCGTGGCCGTTCTCGGCAACCATTTCATCTGGTGCGTATTGAGCAAAGTGCTCGATTATGTACGCCATAGTCACAAGCATCTCATCCATAGAACAGTTGAGTGCTTCTAAGCTCTCTTGCGACGTGAGCCTTCCGTGCTTTAGATCGTCAGCAATGCCTTCGAGCGCGCCTCTTGGTGTGAAACCAATACCACGATAGTTGTCCAGTATTGCGATGTAGAGCTCAGCGAGATCTTCTCTGTCCTCAAAGATTGGTGCGAGTGTTCGACCTTTTGGTTTCATTAGATCACCTGAGTCAAACTAACGATGAACAGTTCTGTCTCATAACGAATCTGCGCTTTGTCCTCATCAACGTATTCGACGAACTCGGCCTTGATGAAACCTGTCGTGAACCTCTTGCTCTCGCCCTTCATGAAGGTGCCGAACGAAACTGGTATGTCAACGATCTCTCCCGGCTTGCGTCGTTTGGCATTTTTTAGATCATAAACTTGCATGGGTTATCCTTCCATAAACTTTTGGATTTCTTCATCGTTTTCTAGGATAGCCGCTTCTTCGCTGGCCACCTCGCCCTCATGGGTCTCCACAATGTATTCATAGTGGGGATCAAGCAATCGTGTTACCGACAATAGTGTCTCTATGTCCTCACTACGGTACGGGTATTCCTCATCCGTTGCGAACACCAACTTGACCGTGCGATCTGCGATGGCTTTCTGCAACTCAAATAGTTGCTGAACGTCAAGTGTTATTTCTGCCTTGTATGTGTCTCTGATACTCATGGGTACCTCCTGAGATAGTAACGAACGAAGTGTGGTGAAGTGTGACTTTACCAATAGATCATTTATGGGCGCTCTAGCGACTCAGCCTCTCGTAGGTCGATGCATCCTCGTACCGAACATCAACGTTCCCGGTCTTGATGGCAAGGCCACCATTGTTCATCGGCCCGATGAGTGTGGCTAGGTCGAGTCCGTGTTGGTGCAGAAACTCGCGGAAGCCTTCGAGCGTTCCTTCGAACGTCTTGGACTCGGATGCGTGGTTGGTTACGACTTGGTATTTCAGGTTGGTCTGTGTCATACACCTACCGTACAACCGTGTCATCTACGGACGCATTGTCTTGGTATGGTGCTGGCCAATCAGGCCGGCAAGTAAATAAGCTCGCCCGTTTCGGGTTCCGTTACAGCAGTTGTCGAGCATTTCCGACAAGTGAAGTATTCGCGGCCTTTATGGGGTTCTGACTGTTCCGAATACTCCCAATCGTGGGTGCATTCGTCTGCTGGCTCTGGCTGGTCGTATGGGTTCACGTAGGTCATACCAAGAGAATAGCGATCCCTAATCTACGAGCGCACCAGTTCGATGCGTTGGCCAATGATCTGTCCCTATGATTTATTTATGACAACAAACCCAAATACCCAATTCGCAATCAAGGCCGCATGGACCACATTGGCAAACTTTATGCTCGTGGTGTTCGGTGCGCTCGTAGTTCCAAGCACAGTATTGTTTGTTGCTTGGGCTTTGGGTGTGCTGGTCTTTCACACAGTATTTCTTGTGTGGGTGGCAACCAATGATCTCAACCGTGAGTTCGGTGGCGGTCGATAACCGTGACAAACCCAACTTGGGCAGGATCAGTTCGTGCCTATTCTGGACTGAAGTACGGGCAGATCACTGTGGACCTGTACGTCGGTACGGGTGTACGGATTGTGCTTGCCTTCCCTGATCTTGGTTACGACAACGAAACCCATGACTTTGGTACGGGCGAAGATGTAGATGCCTATCTCGCAGTTCGCTTCCCCGATGGGTACAAGGCTGGTCTCTATGGGTTCGGTCAGAAGATGGTTGCCATCCAATAAGCAGCACCAGCTCTTTATTTGTTATCAGACGCAACCATAAGCACAGCGCATACCACCAATAACACCAGCGCAAGCCAGAATGTTCGACTCATACATGATCTCGTTTCTGACCAAGTTCGATGAGCTCGTCAAGTTGATCTGACGTCAGATTTCTGTGGACAACTTCTAACGGAGTCGTGTTCTTGTGCATGATGCACTTCTCACTGTCCGTGAACCAACCGATGATCCGGCTTGGTGTGCAGTTGATACCCGTGATCATTCTTCCCCCAATAACCAATCGCCGTCTTTGTCAATCTCCATAGTATTGTGCTTATTGTAGAAATACACCGATTGCTCAATAGCTCTCTGCAGTCCTTTAAGACGGGTCAAGCGTTGTGGCTGATCACCCAAAGCAGCAACTGCTTGCCGGGTGTCCTTGATGGTGGCCAGTAGCTCTTTCATCTGAACTTGGTTTATGTGCAAGTAATACGTCTGTCGTTTATTTTTCATTGGTGGATTACCTATTGGTGGGCCGTGTAGGGATCGAACCTACGGCCAAGGCATTATGAGTGCCCTGCTCTAACCGCTGAGCTAACGGCCCGCAGGCAAAATGTAAAAGCCGGGTGAGTTGCGTAACGATGTCGTCGAAACTTGTCGCGAACACAATGTCACCCGGCGATCACTGGTGTTTAGAAGGGTTCTTCTTCCGATGCTCCTACAGACACCGCCCGGCGCGGCTGGCGAGGGGTTGCCGCTGCGCTGGACTTCTCTCCGCCTTGCGGCGCTTGAGACTTGCGACGTTCGATACTTTCGATTGATCGAGTCAGAATGCCGATCTCTTCGGCCACGATCTCTGTGGTTGATCGCTTCTGTCCCGTTTCTTTGTCATCCCAACTACGCTGCTCGAGTCGGCCCAAGACCATGACACCAATGCCCTTTTCTGCTGAACGGGCGAGGTTCTCGGCGAGGTAACGCCATGCAATTACGTTGATGAACGAGGTCTTCTCTTGCTTCTCTTTGGCTTCGTCATACCAGATGTGATTGACTGCCACGCTGAACGAGCATTTCGCTACTCCGCTTGGCAGGAACACGAGTTCCGGGTCTGAGGTGATGTTTCCAACCACCGTCACTGGGGCTAAATTCATTATTGCTTCCTTTCGTTATGGGCTAGTAATGAGTAGACTACCACCCATGACCACCGACACGGGTACCACATCTGAACTAAAAATGGCCGTTATTGATCTCTTTGCCGGGCTTCTAGATGACCTGGAAATGACCGATGACACCCAAGGTGAGCTGTCCGATCAAGCCATTACTGAGATGCATGACAGGAACGTAGGTCTTGCCGGGTTCTTAGTGGGCTCTCTGGGGCTCTCAGATGCCACAAAAACCACCGACGGGTACTTGGCTGGGGTAAAACTCGCAGAACCCGTTACATACGTTGATACGCACCTAAATCAAGCCAGATAGTTTGCCTGTGGGCCACCTGAAGTCAAGGTAGTGGTAATCGGGTCCCAGATGCCCTACAATGGATACTAGTCAATCCATTCGGCACCGCCCCACTACTAGACGCGGCCACTACCCACAGGAGACAACTTGAATACCACACTAGGCGGAATTGTATTATCTATCGGTCTGTTCTTTACGAGTTGGGCGCTACCAAGCTCATCCGAGAAACCAGTACTCAGAGGATGGACGGCACAACCCCCCGCCTTGGTGGTCGAACACAACGCACCCCAAACAACAGTCACCCCTTCTATCGTGTTCAAGCACGGGGATGTTTCGTGGTTGCCAATACTTGCTGAACAAGCTGGCTGGCCAGAAGAGACGTGGGGAAAGTTGTCAGAGATTATTCTTAGGGAGTCTGGTGGTTGTCCAAACCGACGTGGTGGGGACATTGTTGATAAGAACTGCAACATCACGGGTGTTTCTACCTACTCTCACCGCTCTGACACAGGTCTACTCCAGATCAACGGGGTGAACTACAACAAGCAGCGAAACAAGTGGGCTCGGGTATGTTCCGACATGGGTATCTGTACCCAAGAACCCCTACTCGACGCATTGACCAACCTAAAAGCTGGCTACGTCCTTTACAAGTACTCAGGCTTCGGACCATGGGATCCCTGTCAGTGGGGTCCAGCGTATGCCAAGTATTGCAGGGCAACCAAGAAGCCGTAGCACGCGCCAACGGATGATGCTCTTGTAATCTCTCCAGTAGGTAATCAGGGGTGTACTCCTATGTCTAGATGACCCCTGATTGCCGCCCAATCTTTTACCGGGCTAGTCTTGTGACATGGCCAAAAACAAAAAGAAAAAACAAGAAGAAACACGGGACATCGCACATCGAGAAAGTGTTCTTAAATCTGCGCTCGAAGCTGTAACCACATCACGAAACCAGTCTTACGGTGAACCACAAGATGACTTCGCTTGTACGTCGGAGCTCTGGGACTCATACATCACCCGGCTAATCCAGGTCCGAGGATTTGTGAACTTGCAGCCGCACGACATCTCGGCCATGATGATCCTTCTTAAAATCTCTCGACTCGCTAACTCACCCGGCGAAACAGATCACTGGGTCGATATTGCCGGCTACGCGGCTATTGGTTCAGAGTGTGCAGACGAGGCCGACGCTCCCTGCTGCGAGTAGCTGTGGGAACTGTACGCTGCCTGTGTGACCGGGTTGGCAACCCAACGTGTGACTCTGGCGATGAAGATGATGGCCGACACCCGGCGTTGACACCGACGATCTAGTTGTTCTTAGCGAAATCCTGCATGAGGACGTATTCCTCAGCTCGCCGATCTTGTTCGTCATTGTAAAGATCAATCACTTCTTCGCGCTCTTCTTCGTTGAGGCCGTCTAGGTTCATACCTTCACCGTAGCGTCAACAAAAACAAAGTGTGCTGCCACCTCGACACCGAACTCCTCGACTAGATCGCTCAACGTGAGAACACGAGCATCCTCGACATCAGTTGTAGTAGCGGCAAGTGTTATGGATCGAACAGTACTTACCTTGGCGAGCTGATCGTCGACCCGGTAAGTTACGAGATACGTCTGCTCAAAGTCCATGTCGCTCATGAGTCAAGACCGCACTTCGGGCAATACGAGTCATACTCGTGGTCGCAATAGGTGTCGATCTCGTCAGTGCTTGCTAGATAGAAAGTTAGTGCGGCCGAAGCCAAAACAGCCAATCCGAAAATCCAAAACGGAATAAACAATCTCATGGAGTCAGAATACACCTAGAAACACGCCTTATCGCCGCGGTTGATTAGTCCAGCGTTGACAGCAACTTGCCATTCAGTCTCGCCACCAATAAGTTTGCGCATAAACAGAATACGATCACGGACAAACTCTCGATCTGCCGAGTCACCGTCAAAGGGAAACGATGGGTTCGGGTCGCTAACGTGAGCGAGTACGGCAACCTGTATCTCGGCTTCAGTAGCGAACGGGTAAATCGACCCAGAGCGATCCAAGTCGTAAAAATCTTGACAGTAGTCCACGAAATCGGCCACGTTGCCAAGCGAAAAAGTTATGTCTAAGTGTGAAGTGAGGTTGTTCATAAATCTATTCTGCATCCTCGTCATCGTCTAGCGCGTCTTCGTCAAGAGCGAACATGGATTCCCAACAAGCAGGGTGAGTGCCTGAAATGATCTGCTCACGAAGCGTCTTGTCGAGTTCGGGGAACGCTACTTGGGCTAATTCGCCGCGGTTGTAGGCAACCAGGCCCGAATAGGTAACGGTGACCTCGCCTGCGCTACCACAATGGAAGCATTTGCGAGTTGGGATGGTGGTAAGTGTGTCGCTCATACAACAAATATAGGGAACGGTAATCCACCAGCGCGCTTCTGGCAATCAGGCCAGCTAGTAAACGTGCGTCATCGAATGAGGGCCGGATATTCTTGATCTATGGAAACAATAAACCGACACTTTGACTACATCGACCACTACGAGCGCGAGATCGCACGTGAGGCCGCAAAACGCAAACCAAACCAAGCGATTATTGCCTCGGCCCAGTCGTATGTTGATCACTCTCGAAACCGCATCGCTATCCTCAACGCGCTGGCCAATGAGTGTGGGCTCTAATAGTGGTATGAAAACAACTACTTACGCAGACAAGGTCAAGTACGTCAGCCGCGATTACGGCTTTATGGTCGGCAAGACCGTGAAACAAGTTCGCCCAATGACACAAGAAGAATGTGATGACTTGGCTTGGGAGTTTGAGCACGAGGACTACGCCGTAGTGGTCGTGTTCACAGACGGAACAGGCTTTATCCCTATGGCTGACGAAGAAGGCAACGGTTCTGGCTTTCTTGCCGAAACGATTAGCTCATGAACATAAGCGAATTCGTGGCAGAACACATCGAAGTTCTGAAACACACCAAGATTGACGGTTGTCGGCGCAACAAAGGCCCGATGGATCTACAACCAATGATGGTGTGGATCAATGAACATGACGATACGAACGTTGCCATACTCGAGACAAAGGGTGAGAACACTCTGGATTACGTTCCACAGACTTTCGGACTCCTTACGCAGCAGAATCCGAAGTTTGTCATCTTCATGGCAGAGTCGTTGGCTCGAGTACTTGACAAGTCAGAGGTAGATCAGTTTCTTGGCACTCATGTTCCCGGTAACTTGCAGAAAGAACACAAAAGTCGTGGCCCACTATCGGGTATCAAAGAACTAATCGCATTCAACGGACTCGATACGGACACGGGTGAGCAAGTTCACGGGTTCATGGAGTTCGCGTATGACGATTTCGGTATTCCTGTGTTCTCTAAGCCGCGTATTGACGTGGTTTCAGAGGATCAGATTGACAAAGCAAACATGACTTTCTTGTTTCATGAGTTCTACAAGATCATCAAGAAGATGCGAGAGCTTGGCCTGTAAGTCTGTTCGCTATTCTTTGTCTAACTGACTCGACTACATCGCCGCCGTCTACTGCCCCGGCAACAACTTGCTCTTTCCGAGAGATTGCACGGTGAATATCTTCGTCAATGCTCTCTGCAAGCAGCGCATACGTCACCCGGACTGATCCACGCTGCCCAATTCGGTGTAATCGACTGTATGTTTGCTGCACATCAGCTGGCGTCCACGGGAGTTCGACAAAAACTATGTCCTGAGCCGCTGTAAGAGTGTGCCCGGTCTTTGCGGCCTCAATCGAAAGAGCTATTGCCGGGCTATCTTCGACTGGATTCTCCTGGAATCGACGTTTAGCTTCCTCGACATCGGCCACAGACATGCCGCCTTGTATCTTCAGACCGCCATATCGAGTTGCTATTGCGTTGACTATGTCCCGGTGGTGTGCTGCAATCACTACTTTGCGCCCGGACTCGACCATTTCGTCGATCAGCTCAAAGACACCCGGCAATTTAGCCTCAGCAGCAAGCCGCCGCAGCACAGAAATACGTGCGAGCTGTTCTGGCGCGTTGGTTGATCGGCCATTTTGCTCGAGCCAGGCCCCCAGATCGGATGAAGCAGCGTCATAGTCCCGTTGTCCACGCTCTGATCCCTGAAAATACATCGTCGATTCAAAGATTGGCGGCAATTCAGACAGCACTTGCTCCTTGGTTCGCCGAATGTAACACGTCGAACGCAGCGTTGCGTTGAGTTCTTCAAGGTTTGAGTGGCCATCAAGCCGCCATTGACCATGTTTGTCGCGATGCGCGTTGCAATACCGTCGATAGAAGCCCCATCGACCACCGAAACTGTCAAGCTGACCCAACAAATCAAGCTGCGCCACGTATTCTGCCGGGCGTGAAGCTACGGGTGTGCCGGTAAGCAGCAGCACCGGCGTCTCTTTGGTGGCCCGGCGAACGACTTTGATCGCTGCTTTGGTTCTTTGCGCGCCATATGTCTTCAGATAGTGGCTTTCATCGAACACGTAGCCGCCTAAACCAGTCAGCTGGGCCTGCCATGCAGTCAAATTGGGGTAACCGACGACCACAACGTCGTAAGTCCCGTGTTCAGGGAACTCTTTTCGCCCGGAAACAACTGCAACGCGCCGCTCTGGCAGCCATTTTGCATACTCTTTGGCCCAGTTGAGCGTCAAGTTTGCCGGGCACACGACGGCAATGGGGTAAATTGGTGACTCTCGATGCATCTCCTCGACTGCTGCGATGCCTTGCAGCGTCTTTCCGAGCCCCATTTCGTCGGCGATGAAGCATCTACGTCTGTTTTTTGCATACATCACGCCAGCTTTCTGGTAAGGCATGAGCTTGTCAAACCCGGCAATGACAATTTCGGCCCCAGTCGAGCGTGATTCGGCCAATGCAGCCTCCATCGTGACCCGGATTCGATCTGATTCTTCGATTAACTGCAACGGGACTTCCACCCGGAACGCCTTTGACCACGCAATGGCATGACTAATCGAGGAGATTGGGGCCTTCCAGGCCTTACTTTTTGAATCAAACGTGATGCCGGGTATCTTTTTGATCTCTCGAACACGCACAGGATCGTATGCAAATGACATGTAGACGTACTTCTCGTCCATGTGGACGCCAGTAACGGGGTTCTTATGCACTGGAATGTTCATCACAAGCACTTCAGGATCAATTGACAGGCCAATCTGAGCCGCAAATTCTCTTGCCGGGCCTAGTGATGTCACTGGGACGCGCCATGCTCGATGCACTCGATCCCATTTTGCACCCGGAATGAGCTTGATTGACTCCACTTCATCTCGATTGAACGGCCAACTGAGCAGCAGATGATCGTCTTCGAGCGTCATTCGTCCCTTAGTGCCTGTTTCATTCACGTCTTTAGACTACCATTTATGTCATGACGAAGCGATTTGAGACTGAACCAGACACACCCGGCGATGAAATTGCCGCTGACTCCCTGCTGGCCAAGCAACTGCAGCAGAAGATTGGGTTACTCGAGTCCAAGCTACGCGACATTGAGGGCAAGCTGAACGACATTTCCAAAGACCCGGCATTCGCAACGCGCGTCAACATGGATGACGTCTCTTGGGTAAACAATGAAGGCTCGCTCGGATCTATCGCTGGCACTCTTGAGCGAACACCATTGATAAACGGGACTAAGAACATCGGGCGGCTGAGAATGACCGATGAGTTAAAGGCTCGACTCGACGACGACATCAAGTAGTTCGCCATCAAACTCACGTGATTCATCCTCTTTGGAGATCGGCTGATAGAAGTCGTTGTGAGTTCTATTGACATTTGGACTACGAAGTGGGATAAAGGAGATGTGAACGCCTTTTGGCTGCCTCTCATACCACTCCAGAGCTTCTGCTCCATTCATAAATGGCCCATAGACCTTTTGTAACGAGCCAACTTGGGCGATCAAAGGTGTCTTGATCTCAAATAACGATGTCATTGCTTCCTCTCGACTCTATTGTCAAAGACAAATGGGCTAGGCATCCCGATGTATTGGTGCGCATTGGCTGTGCCTGCAGGCTGCCTCTTGGGGTTTTGCTTATCAAACTCTTGTTTGACCAATGACATGCCATACAGACACGCACCGGTAATCGTTACGAAGAAGATTGCGCAGCCAAAGGAGAATAAAGCGAACTGATTCATGCTGATTAGTCTATGCTCACTTTGATCTTTTTACCTAGATTGGGATAATTTTTGCTATCGGAGATCCTTAGCTTCTCTCTTGTAACTCTTGTATCGCATCGATAGCAGCGGATGTCTGCATTGTAGGCATTGAGACGAGTATCGCAGTCTTTACAGATTCGAATTGTCTTAGCTCGTTCTTTTACAATTCTGTTCTTCTGATTTTGGACGTACTCACTTGATGTCGGTAGTGAAATGCTCATCGGATTAGTCAATACTCACTTCAATGTCGTACTGGTCTTCCCATGGAACTTGGCATACGAAGTACCCAATACGATTGACTAGGTGATAACCGTTGATGATTACTGGCTTGGTGTTGCCATCGACATAGGTCCAGACAAGTAATCCAGAAGTACGCCGCACCATCGTTAGGACGTAATCCAATTCCGGGCCGTATGTCTCAAACATAACGCCGCCATCGCCATTGTCGAACGATGGATTCTCGCTTAGATGATTCAGGACCGGCTTGTAGGACTTCTCCCACTGGTCAACGTCTATTTGGATGAGTTGTTTCATACCCCTGAACCTACCCGTGAGTCATCCGTTGGCGCAATTGACCACTTGTAGCGAGTCTTCCAGCTGCGCGACAAGCGAACTCCGTTCATCATTGGTGTCGTGAACTTGAATCCGCTGCGATAGATAAGCTCGCTGTAGCTTCCACCATTGGTGAACTCAATAGGTGTCTCGAATAGCACGCGATCCCCGGACTTCAGTGTTGGCAACTTTGACTTCGCCGCGTGATACTGCACCACCTTTGCTCGCCACTCTACGGCATACTCATTAGTTGTTGGCGAGAGCAACTTAAGTAGTGCCAACGGGTAGCCGAGATCGCTCGGTCCCTCTTGGTCGGAGATCAGTTTGGTAAGCACTTCAGTTTGGTAACCGTCTTTACGTCGCTTGGTGAGTGCTACGACAGCGAATACCTCGCCAGACTTAACATTCTCAACGGCCCAATACTTAGCACCTTTATTCTTTACGACACGGTTGTGATTACCCCACTCGATTTCTGCACGAACTACAGACTCGCTGCTCTCATTGGTGAATTGTCCAGTCCAGCCCACGATTAAGCCTCCACTTCCATAGGTGCATTCATGAACTCATGGTGATCTACCAGAGATGCCGTGAGTATGGCAGTCCACTCGCGGATAGTAAAGGCATCCTCTGAGAGTGTGCCGTCCTGCAGCAAGTTGATGACCAATTCTTTACTGAACTTATCGGTTGATAGTGACATTGCTTACCTCCTGATAGGCAACTTATCGGCTACTAATCTTCCAGCGCAGACACTTGGGGATTCTCTGCGGCAAGCATTTTGATGAGTGTTAGCTCGTCATCGTCTTCGTGGGCTTCGAGGTACCAGTCATCGTCTTCTATGTTTGATGAGATACTCACGTGTTCCACATTGTCTAGATCGGAATAGGTATTCCGGTGCTTCAGCACAAGCCAGGCCCACTTGATCGCCTCGTACTTAGTCTCAAAGTCTTGACTCACTACGACTGGGGCATAGCCTTCCATGCCGGCCTCTACTGAACTAGTGGTTGCCCGGACTGTGTAGTTCATAAGCTCAGGATCGTTTCGCCGTACTCGCCGTCAAGGTTGAGCCCTTGAGCAACGAAGATGCGTACGTTCTCGCCGCGCTCTTGCTTGGCCCACTCTTTGCAGACCTTGACTGCTTCATCAAGCGTTGAGTAAGTCTCTACCCACTCGTCGCAGTAGCCAGTAATCTGGCCGTCTAATGGATAGTCGCTCCATACGGCGGCGAATAGTTCTTGCTGTTTCAGCATGGTGTCTCCTTTGATCGGTTACTCAGACAGTACGGCATCAACATTTGTTGACGCAGTTTCTCTTGGGCAGTCCTCGTACCAGTCTGACTTATCTTCCCATGAGCATCGGTAGCACTCTGTGCCGGAATCTTCCCACTCCGTATGCGAACTTGGTATGTCCCACGAACTAACTTCTTTCAATTCGCCGTTCTTGCCCTCAAAGACAACGCCCCATCCCTGCTCCTCAACGTTGTGGAACTCAAACTGTAAGTTGAGGTGCTGCTCCACCATCGCCCTGAATGCTCCCTCTGCTGGTGACCAAGCCGTTGAGAACTGATAACTGAGTGAACCATTTGTCTCATTGAGAGTGACTTCGTTGGCATCCCACTTCGTTCCCCAGTTGCGAATGTTCCAGTTGTACCAGTTGTCACCTTTGAATTGCATGGATTCAGCCATGCGCTCATCGAACGTCATTGTCTCGTAATTATCTGGCTTCTTCTCTTGGCCGAAGTAGGCATCGAGGTCAGTTGGGGTAATGAAGTTCCAGAACAACAGTTCGGACTCATTGATAACGGTGCTAATCGCATCTGCGTCGTACTTGCCGTCGGTGTAAGTTCCGGTGTGGCGCGATGTGTATGGCTTCGCTGCCTTCAGCCTGAACTCATCAAGTGAGTGCTTGTTGCCAGTCACGGTCATGGTGGTGTGTACCCAGTTTGGCATTAGTTGTTCTCCCTATCCTCGTTGAATGTTGCTTCATCGACATACTGCTCTTCGTACTTCTTTAAGTGCATGACAGTTACTTGTTTGTCGTACCTGCCGCCAACTACCCAGTCGGCACAGGACTTCCGAGTACCAGTGTTACGAACTCTCATCCCTCGGCGCGCCTATCGTCATTGGGATTACGTGCCTCCCACTTGCCTCGCTCTCGAGTCTGGAAGTATCCAGTTGTCTTTGCCCACTGCGTGACAGTTGCGGCAGACAAGCCTGAAGCTTCTACCAGTTCTTTCATCGTGAACTCTTTGTAGATGTTCTCTTTGGCGAACGTGATGAGCTTGGCATACTTGTCCTTGCGCTTCTCGGCCTGCTCTGGTGCCTCACCAGCGAACCTAGTGATAGTCGCCGGCCACACGTTGTAGAACGCAAGTACGGATCGCATCGAATCTTCTGATCCATCCCAGCCGACATTCAAGCAATGTAGAGCTCGTATCTCCTCGCCGATCTCTGAAGCAACGTCTCCCGGCACTCTGTAAGCAGTCCCATGTTCAGCTATTGCCGCATCCCACAACTCTCGGTTGCGGCGTTCGATTTGTTCCACGGTTGGTTTGTCCATGATGATCACGATACCGCATCCTCCCATAAGTGAAGTTCGTTGTTCTCTGGTGCTGGGCAGATCACGTCGTAATCCATCCAGTCTTGGTATGAGAACCCGCAGGCACAAGTTTGTTCAGACACTCTAGGACTCCTCGCTCGTTGAGTATTCCTTCTCAACAAAGAATTTGTCCGCTTGTGGTGTAAGCGTTGATGTGAAATACTCGTTGGTGAGTTGGCACTTCGTGATCGTTGTTGAGAACCTTGCTCGCTTGTCCATGAAGTCAACGCCAGCAGGATCATCAATCTGCGCGAGAACAGCACCTGCAAGTCTGTCGCCCTCGATCTCACTAAGTAGAACGTCTGACTCAAACTCAACAGTAATTTTGTACTTCATGCGGGATGCCCTTTCGGTAGGTGTACATGAATAGTAGAAGTGGCTCATTCGCCAACGCACTAGCTCGATGCGCCGATGGATGAGGCAACCCTATTGTTTGGTTATGACAAACACCCAAACCACATTCCACAAACCGTACTTCGCAAGTCGCTTTGACAGCGAGGTGCTGGAGTTCGCAGCATTCACGCCAAACCTCGAGGACACCGATCAGGGAGACTTGATCATCGGCTTCCGTTCTGGTCGTGCTTACTACTACCCAATGGTTTCGGCTGGCACATACATCGGCTTAATCCTTGCCGAGAGTGCTGGCAGATACTTCAATGCGAACATTCGCAACTTGCCAAACTTTGAGGCTTCAGAGGATCTCTTCGGCTCAACAAAGAACTTGGTCGATGTGCTTCTCGCACCGTTGGTGGTTGCAGCCTCGTAGAACCCTTCGGGGTAATTGTAAGTTTGAGGCGCGAAAGTTGCTATTACGGATGTTGCGTGACTACTGCGTACGTTCCGTAGTGCGATGCACTTGATGCGTATTCTGGGTCAAGAGTTTTTACCCATCCACCTTCAGACTTCATCAGGACACCGGGATTGCCGGTAGCTTCACAGGTGACTGCGGCAACAGCTTCATACTTTGTCACCACGTCATCCATGGCTTTTCGAGTGCCAAGTAACGGCGATGACTCAAAGTAGTACCTCAACCCACCAAACTTTTGTTTGATTTGTACGATTTGATAGCTGGGATCAATCTGCGTCAACTCCCTGTCGCAATCAAGAACGATCTGATACCAACCCTCATCGACATCTACTGATTGCCAGTATCCCGGAAGTATCTTTTTCTTGAGTTCCTCTATCTGTAGTTGTGTCTCGTTCACTTTATTGCCTGCCACCAAGCAGCCTCAAGCTCATGCTTGGTTGCTTGCTCAATCTCGCTCTCGGTTATTTGATGCTCTATGAGGCGGCCCTGGAATGAAATAGTAAAGGCTTTACCACGCAATGCCCAGTACGTTGCTTCGATCACTGTGTCGCCCCATAAACGATTCATTCGATACAACCGAACAATGTGCCTACGACTGGGTCTATTCATCTTGTCCATATTCCAAGTATACGGTAGGGATGCACAGTGGCGCATCGGGTAGGAATCGAACCTACAACCTACAGATTAGAAGTCTGTTGCTCTATCCGATTGAGCTACCGATGCATTGACCTACTGGAACTCTTCTGGCAATTTACCATAAGCTCTATGCCAGCCGTCTTCATCAGGGCAATACTCGAGACGTGTAGCAGCACGACTATCGCAGAACTCACAGAACCCAGAGTTTGCTAGACCAGTAGCGATGTCTTTCCAGTAGTCGCGCTCTTCCTCGATGTCCTTGAACTCACGGGATGGTT